>Ga0209039_10000098_pt1 | contig 76426 bp, 48 predicted proteins | sample BogFormECP12_OM1_FD_188238 | JGI IMG/M metagenome (GOLD analysis project Ga0209039, IMG submission 188238) | Bog forest soil microbial communities from Calvert Island, British Columbia, Canada - ECP12_OM1 (SPAdes) (version 2) | ecosystem: Environmental > Aquatic > Freshwater > Wetlands > Bog ... | reverse complement strand
GTGTATTCCACGTTGTCACTGGGGCGCATGGCGGACAAGTGTAGCCACGTGGGGAGCGCTTTGACCACGATGTCTTCCTTTTTGACCCCGAGCAGGACCGCCTGCACTACCTTCACCGTGCAGGTAGTGGGATGCTCTTACCAAGATGGTAGGGTATAGGAAGTGAAGGAATAGCGTGGATTTTGTCGGGAGAGTTAATTTGGCTAAAATATAAATGTCAGTCGCTCGACAATCAATACTGCAAAGAAATTAATTTGAGTGTATTGTCATGGAAAAAGAAATCGATTTAGATTTTGAAGTTGAAGTCCCTATCGTTTTATGCAGGGTATCGAAAATAGATTATGATGAATCTGTACAAAAAAGCCGAACGGGGAAAACGGATTTAAAGAGTTTTTTGAAAGTGCATTATTTTCTGGCCCCGTTTATTTGGTCGCCGTTTGGTGAGAAGGGAGAACCGGAATTCATGAACTCAACATGGATTCCTGAAGGGACATCATTTTATCCCGATGATTGTGATGTCTTGAACTATGAGGAGATTATAGGTGTGTATCCCATTCATGGAAGTGTTATCATGAAACCTTGCGATAAATGCGGGTCTCCAGTTGTCATCGCTATTAAGATCGATGGTATCACTTCTCAATTACTTAAACCCGACGAACCGCGAGATGGAATATGTGAAAATACTCATAAGAAGGATGAATAGAAACGAGCCAAGCACAATCTGAATGTGAAGCTTGTAGATTAATTGAAGAAGCCAAGATACCCGTGAATCCCGGCGAAGAGAACCAATGCTGGATGTGCGGCCACCCTACGGAGCTTTCATATATTAGCACGGTTGAAAGCGACACAAGCAAGAAATTACACAAGTCGCAATCCATGTTTTGTAAAAATATTTTATGCCCGGCGTTGTATAAAGGGGGAAACGATACCTTTTCTGAAATGGACGTGTACGAGAAATCCCAAGAGCATTTCAGAAAGAAAGAGCCATATTCAGGGTACGGTAAATATGGATCGTGGCGAAGGATTCCACCAATGCATCTACCCGTCTTTATGCCGTTAAATGTAAAGCACGTTGAATCGGATACACGTTCAATCAACGCGTGTAAATATTGCAAGCACTATGGTCATTGCGATGCAGATGAATATCATCATCAACGTGATCATGGCTCGTCCGACAATTACGACACGAGATGCGATAGTAATGAACCTGCAAGCTCCTGAATCGCCAAGCAATCAAGGAAGATATGAGTAAGAGGGAAATAATCATGATAACTCAAAAAGAAATCAAACAAGAACGTGACATGCTTATTCAAAATACTGGCTTGATCTGGAAGGGTAAAAATTTATTAAAATTACCCATTTCTATCGAGGATTCAGCCGAAACATTCCGTTCCTTGATAGATACTTTACAAAGAATGGAATATATCATGGATACTATTTTCGGAAAACGGAAAGGAATTTCTTTTTCAATAGATAAAAACACAAACACAGGACAGCATCTATGGTTTATCGGAATCAATTTTAAACCATATAAAGTTTCCATGCCCGAGATATTTGAATTGATTGATGCTAATTTCAAACCTAATGGATATTCAGGGACGAATGAATGGAAGCATAATATGTGTAAAGAATTAAACATTCCGATGACCGGGGTACTTGCTTATTTAAATCCCTCGGATGGATATTGGAATGATAATGAATTGATACAAAAACCAGTGAATTAATAACTTCCTTCTTCCGACCGCATGGAGTTGGTCATAAACGCTTTCGTGGAATGGCGTGGGAATGTCACGCGATCCAGGGAAATAGGGTAGTGAAATGGCATCTCGTGATTTGTGGATCACGAGGTTGACATCGTGACAAGTTACTCTAATCAGCATTTTTCCGGGGAATCTGCAAGTAGCACGAGGTTTCAAACGCTAGCCATGTTCCGATTTCAAACGAATCTGCAAGTAGGAAGGATTTCAAGGCTTTTCTTAAAGCCTTGCCATGTTCCGATAGCGTCGAATTTTCAAATTTCAAATTCTACCCATGTTTCGATAAAAATCTTTGAAAAAGATTTTATGAAATCCCGGTGTTTCCACAAGGCTTTTTGAAAACCTTGGATTACCCTGGACCGCGACATGATAAATTCTTACACGATGGTATAGGAACGGGCTACGGTTACCGAGTGAGTACTTTTTGGTGTCCGTGTAGGTAAGTAGGCAAAAAGGCGAAAAGACAAAAAATTGACAATGTGGAATTTTACGTGGAGCTGACAAAATGGGGGGTTGTGCTCCTTGGTAATTGATTTTGGTTGCCATTGTGGAATGGCACTGGAATCGTGACCTGCTGATTTTGTCGGATCGTTATCGTTTGAATTTTCCAGGGGTGATCCTTAACACGTGGATCCCGGTTCGAGCCTGCACGAATGACCATGGATTCACCCGTGCAGGTAACAAGGTGCTCTTACCCATGTATCTTGTTCTTTGTCGGCATGGTTAAAATTTGCATTGGATTACCTTTCGTGCGGCCCGCATGGTAAGCTTATTAAATGCCACTTTTTTTCCATTAATTGCTTGTTCCTATCTGATCTTCTAATCTGATTTAACTACGTCTATAATTTTTGAAAATGATTTAAATTGACAATTATATTTGAATTTACTAAATATTTGATTCATAATGCGACCATTTTTGATCTGGATTTTCAAAATCTCAACAAGTTGCGTGATATCAGAATATTTTGGCATTATCAGAGTAAAATCAAATATTGCACCATCTTCAAAAAACTTCGTTGGAATGCCTACTGGAAACTTTCCTTTCTTTGGTTCTTTTCTTTCAGATTTAATAACAATAAGACCATATTGCAAGTGAGGATATATATTCTTCAATTTTCCTACTTTTCCAGCACTCGTTAATATTTTATCCGTATTGTAACCATTTATCTTCAATTCCATCCCTACAAGAGGGATAGATTCATCATAAATGATCAAGTCTTGTCTAAAGGTTTGATTAATGAACTTTCCTTCTTTCACAATCCAAATATGATAAATCAAAGGCTCTTGTGATAGAATTCTGAAATCTGGAAATATCGGCTTTAATAAATCTCTTAATTTTTCCGCTATTTCTTCTTCCTCTCGCCGTTCTTTCTCGCCTTCTATAATTCCTTCTTTCTCATTAGACAAAAATATCACCATTAATCATATTTTTCAGTTGAATTTAAGTGTAAATGGATGCACAAGTTACGCAGGTTATGGGAAGGCCCATAACCGTGCAGGTTATGGGAAGCTCTTACCAAGACATGAGTATAGGGAGTATAGGTATCGTGGATTTTGTCGCCCTTGTTATTTTGGCACGGTGTAAAGGTTTAAACCTGAAAACATGCCACGGATGTTTAAATTTGCAAGACGCTCTATCTATCATAACAATCAGTCCGAGTGTGAATAGGGTGTTTATGCATGTCTAAAATTGAACCAATTAGCGAGTATCCTTTACATAATCCGGCTGTCGCATACGTGCGTGTCTCTACTACTGATCAAGAGGATAAAGGAACGTATGAAAACCAAGAACACGCCATATCTGATTATGCCAAGTATCATGACTTAACCATCGTTCAATGGTTCGAGGACTTAGCGATTTCAGGGAATGATACTGACCGGCCTGGCCTGAATGAAATGCTAAATAAACTTGATAACGTGAAAAATGTCATCAGGCTTTTGACTCAAGTTGTTCGTGTTCTAATTGATAAATTTCTGCCTAAATACGGCAGAAATCAATTACAATTGCTTTTTACAATAATTACAATAGCCTATATTCTCAAGATATCGATGACAGTATGGACAAGAGTTTGAGATTAAAATCTCATTAATTTCTCGGCTTTTTCTCGGATCTATTGAGAAATATTCTTCTCCTCCTCTTTGGCTAGTAACTTTAAAAAAAGATTTCCTTTTTAATTCCTTATATGCCTGTTTTACAAAGCCGGTTTCATCCCTTGCGACACCATGTAATTGGTTACTTAATAACGTCTTACTACTCCCAAACTTTTTCCGTGAAACGAGATTACTTAATAAAAAAAATTCATAGAAATTTAATCTGAGAAACGAAATAAATATCACCGATCAAGAATGCTTCGAACAAATTTCTTTGACGTTAAGAGAAAATCAAGATCATTATATGACCCTTTTAACGTTAAGACAAATTCTGTGTCGCCTATTAAAAGTTCATTATTGTGGTGTGATTTACGATCGACATCTTGATCATAATCTAATACCAATTTTTTAAGAGGATGATGCTGAAATTCCATTTTATTGATTATTTGTCTAAATGGTTCAAAAGTTTCATCCACAAAAAAGAATAAATTGATGTTTTTATCAAAATTAAGATAATGGAGTAAGTTTGATGAGTCCATAAACTCGGTATATTCAATTATTCCATTCTCTAAATTATCAAAATCTAAAGAGAATGCTACAAAGAAATCATATACTAATTGATTAGCCATTTCTGGAAATATTATAAGAAAATACCTTTTCTCTTCATTTAAAAGAATAATTGATTTATATTGGAGGTCCTCATAATTTCGTTTTATTCGTTCCTTGAGAATAAAATCAAACATTCTCCTTTCAAAATCATTAAATTCATTATTTGAAACCGACTTCAAGGTTTCAAATACTCCTTTCTTCATTAAATTGTTGTATTGGTTTAGAATATTCATTGAGTTTCTTTCAGAACGCAAAAATTTTGGCATAGCGTTATCTTCAATATCCTGATTTCTCTGATTTTTTTCATTTATTACACTTTCAATTCGATGAATAACTAAGACATTGTTAAAATTTTCACTCAATTTGCTCATCTCTCTCAATTTCATCATTAGTCAATAAATCCTTCTCTTTTTCTGGCAATTCTGCCGCAGTTCTTAAAAGACATTGAGAATTTAATTCAAACAACACGGAATTTAAAGCATTAACAATTTTAGAATCAGTATTTAATGTATAGAATTTGGATTTTGCAATCTGGCGAGTAATTTTTATTATATTTAAATTCACTAAATTTTCTAATATTTTTTTCATCCCCGTTTGATAAATATGAAATTCATCACATAAATCTTTTTGATTTTGTTCCCATCTTTCATGTAGTAGAAAATATTCAATGATTAAGGCAGTATTTTTATCTGAGAATAATTCTTCTAGCAATGTAACATCACTTCTACCTAACTTTAGAAAGTATTTTTTTGACGCTTCTAAACTAATAAAAAACGTCTTTGAATAAATAGATATGTGCTTTAAAAATCCAAGAGATTAATTATTAATGATATCTATGGAAGTTAGATTTCTAGAGAAACTTATTTTGATTATACAAAATGCCCTACGTACAAAAGTCGTTCTAATTCATTTCTTATATTTTCTTGAAGATGTATTCAGTTCATTCGAAAGATTCAAAATAAATGATCCAGATGGGTGCTTTAAATATATATCCTATATAATTGATAAATTTCTTGCAGAGTTTGAAAAATTAGTTAAATTTGAAGAAGAACTTGACTCTCTTTTTGAAGAACATCCAGAAATATACAAAGTTATAAACACGAGTAAAACTGATGTTTCGATCATAAAAACAAAGATTGGTTATTCATTGCAAATTGTTGAGGGACTAAGGTTGTCAGAATCAGATTTTCAGTTCCTTGAATTTAGGCAGATGATAACGGATGATAAAGATCTGTTTAAAGAAGAAATTAAAAATTTGTCTGAATTTTATACATATCTGAGTAAACTCCGGTTAGATTTAATAGAATGTTGCGAGTGTGATTTCGAGAAAGGTGGTAATAATATTGCAATAACCACTTGTAAAAGCTGCAATAGACCTATTTGTGAAAAACACGTTTTTGCACAGGGTTATTGTGCTGAATGTGCGAAGAAAGTATTAGAAGAAAGGATTACATAAAATTCTAATTCTTCGGCATTAAAGCCGGTTAAAATTCGTTATTCTTTTTTTCTATTTATTGTAACTCGGTAATCTGCAAGGTACGAATAGAAATGTTCAGATTATCATTGCGGGCGAGAAATACAAGATCGGCTCTGCCCACCTGGATTTCGCTACTGGCCGATACATCGTGAGTTTCAAGAAATTGGAGGGCGAGCACGAATGATAACCCTGGATGATTTCTTGAAAAAACCCGTCGAAACTCCAGCAGTATCAGTTGAAGCTCCCGTTGAAGCACCCGTTGAAGATTTGATACTTGCCACGGTAACAAAGTTTTCAATTAAATGGGTGCCAAAGCGTGGGTGGGAGATTAAAGCCAATAACGGCTTTTTCCTGACCGTGATCAAAGACGACTGGCCACGATTAAGCAACGGCCAACTTGAAACGAAGGAAATCAACGAATTGATGAAGGCATCGATACCATCAAGTGCTTTCATTGATTGGGTCCGGGATTATATGGCGAGTCATCCGAAATTACAAGGTTGAGAAAACGATGGATGAAAAAACATATAAAGAATTGAAAGAGCAATACCCGGAACTGCATGCGATTTACGGGCCATCCGGTGAGCCTCTACCGTGCCCGTATTGCGAGGAGAACGATCTCAACCGCTGCTTTGGTGATGGCGGCGAAGGCGGCATCATGCTCTGTTATGGTTGTGGCCGGATGTGGGATCGTGAGACAGGTCATGGTATTGGCAAGTTGGATGGCCCACGAGAATATTGGGCTTCCCGCGCAATGATAGCAATGGTTGAAAATGGTTCATATAATCTGGAAGTAAAAACGGAAGGCCCTGCACCAGGATGCGAAAAAGAATTGAACGTGGTTCTTGATGACATCAAGAAACTTGTCAAGAAAATGCATTTCGGTAATGCATTTAGATGGTCAAATCAAGCCTTCTCAATTGCATTCCGATGGTGACCTGTTTATTAGGGTAATAAAGAGTTCCTTTCCGTTTCATTCCGCCCTCTGAAATTGCAGGAACCTTCAAAGCAAGCAAACGAGGACGCTTCGATACGATGCATCAAGGCGAGCAATAAGGGTAATGCGTATAATTGGCCAAGCCAAGCATTGTCGTTTATATCGTGATGGTATATGGGTCTTTTCGGTAATGCATGCCCCGAAAAATCACGCCCTTCGATGTGACCCGGCGAATCGCCATGCGCGCGGCGCTCGCCACGAGCCCGTCTACGACCCAGGCGAGCGTCGCGAGGCTGTTCCATGCGAGCTTGCGAACCGTGAACGATGCTGCCAAGCGAACGGTTGAGGAATGGATTACCGTGCTCCGTGCTATGCCAGCACAAGGCCCACGTCCCCTGGCACGAGTGAGCCCCGCGATCCACCGTGGTATTGCCCGGCCAGGCGACCGTACCAAGGCTCAGCTCAACTCGCCCGACACCACGACCTACATCCCAGAACCCGTGAATATCAACGTGTCCGCGTCCGTGATCGACTACAAGACTATCGAGCAAGCCATCGACAAATCGATCTTTGATCCCGCATGGGAGAAAGCCATCAATACGGCGATCGATGATCTCGCGAGGGACAAGGCCATCAACCAAGCAATCGACGATCCAGCAAGGATTGAGGCCATCAATAAAGCGATCGACGACTACGACGATCAACTACGCATGGCACCCGAAGCCCTGACAAAAAAGAGACGCGAGGAAGATAATGAATAAGGAAGCATTCCATTCCTTCCTGTCGTGTAAGCTTGATTCAGCATCTCATTAAGGAAGATGTTATAAGATTCAATGAATATTTTGCACATGAAACTAAAAAGCGAAGAGCAAATCCGTACGGGAGATTGGCTTTGCATGCTGGTGCACGGTTGACGTGCAAGGCGAAATTCTCTTAGCTCGATTGCTTGAATCTGATAATGAATGCGAGTTATAATGTCACGTTCAAGGGCGATAAATCGGCGTGGATGCCCGAGGACGACGCTTGATGTCATGCAATTCAATTCTGCTGAACGGTGAACGTGAAAATCCCTAAAAACTCACGAATTTCACAAACGAGTGATAATCCCCTGTCTTTGTTTAGATTGTCGGTATTCTTCGAGCAACGATTTCCTCATCCCCAGCCCGAACGAAACTTGGAAGGACCGGAAGAACCCGCAGTGAACGATCTTTTCGTGAAACGGGATCAAGTACGTCTCTATTAACATGGGGTAGGCACATGGACTCATGTCCTTGATTTCTTTAAAAAGACCCACGACCCCGTACAACTTGGGAAACTCCTTCATTTCCATGAAGACCGAGTAATTTTTGAGGTCTTTCAGAACGGCGAATCTGCCATGCACGAACCGCTTCCAGCTTGAGGCAAGGTCTAACCATTCCTGGTCGAGTTGTGCAGGATTCTCTCGGACGAAATTATCGATGATGTCGGGGTGAGCGAAGATGTATTGGGTTAATTTCCAAAAATCCTCCAAATCTATGTCCGAATATTGCCCTCCGAGCTCTTTTGATTCCACGATTTGAGTGGTTTCAATCACATGGTTAAAGAGCGCTTTTTGCGTCAGGATAAGCGACTGGTTCTCCGAGTCAGACAGTCTCATTAGACATCACAAGTAAAGCTCTATCTGTAACATTTTAAAAGATTTCTGACGATTTCCGGGACACGTGTGGCTTGATCATGCATCATTGCAATCTTGATCAAGAGCAAGATGATTCGACCGACGAATCACCAGCGCACGAGTCTTCGTTACCCCTTGGCAATCCGTTCCATCGAGCAACCGCGACGCTCCCACACGTTGTTAAACGCCCTAGATACCGTGGAAAAGGCACCCGTTTTCTTGCATCGAATGCCATCTTATTAGATTATAGGCGGTTAAATATGGTGGGCAAAATAATATTGATGGAGATAACTTCATGGTAATGCTAATCGACTTCGCAAAAGAAACTTCCGCGTGTCTCCCCGTCGCGAACAACGAGCCCGAGCCATGCCGTGCCGCCAGCACCGGTGGCAAGCTCGTGCCGTCGTGCCGGGTCGAGACCCATGTGCTCACGAGAATATCGATGCCCTCGCGCTCGCGGCCGACCACGCCGAGCTCGCATTCACCCGCGGGCTTGCATTTCGAAGGTGCATCGCCGGATGGCTCGATCAATTGCAGCATATCCATGGCAAGTGCTGGCCTTCGACGATCGGATGCGATCCCGAATGATGTCCGATTTTCCCTCGACATTGCCAAGATCATTGGCATTCTTCGCAAGTTCAAGTTGCCACAGAATACCCTGGTCGCCAACTAGAATGCACCACACGGCCAAGCACGTGCCATGCAAAGTTGCATGGACCACCATACCATGGATTTCACGCCACGCCACGAGGAAAAAATCATGACCTCCTATCAGCGAGCCAAGCAATTCAAGCTGTCGCGAACGCTGACCCGCAAGATCGACCTCGACACCCTCGTGCTCGCGGGCGTCGGCGCGCTCGAAAACAGCTCGATGCTGCGGTTCATCTACGGCGACGTTGCCGGCGAGCCGATCGAGGTCGCGGCGGTGCTCTCGCTGCGCTACCCCGATCCTGAATTGTGTTCCACGGGCAGCGACAAGGAGAGCCTGGCCGATGTCATGCTGTTTCGCGAGCATATCTTGAAGGCGTGGCTTGCCATGGAGAAAAAGTTTTCGCTCTACTTCACCAGATACATGCCGGACGAATATTACGCCGCCACGTCATCCTGGTCGACGAGCTCGGAGGAGCAGGCAGGCGGGTTCGCGGAAGCCCGGCTGAAGGTGACGGTGCTCTTGCTGGATGGCGATGCGCCAGGCGTCGTGAAAGACATCTTGCTCCGGGCGATTGATAACAAGGCGTTTCAATACGCACGATCAGCACGGTTGCAAATATCGTATCGCGCCAGCGTCGCCAAGGATCAAGGGTGGTGCAAGATCGACGGCGATGTCTTTTGCAACGATGCGCCGATCGTGGACGTGCCGGTCTACTTGCAAGCGGATAAGATGCCGGAAATACGGGAATACTTCTCGCACCCGGCGGTCGCCGCCGCGATTGCCGACGCGTGCCGCGGGTACCGGGTGACGTGCGACGAGGCGCTCTGGGGTTCCGAGCCCGCGAAGCGGTGTAACGTCGATGGCGTGAAAATACGTATCGACGATCAGGAAACAGTGACGGAACTCGCGAGCGGCTACCAGTTCTGCGCGTTTTATCCCGGGGCGAGGCTCGACGAGCACCTTGGCAGACTCCTGGATGACATCGACGTGCAACCAGGTTTCGTGCACGCGATCGGAAAACAGGGCGCGTGGGCGGCGACATGCGGCGTGTCGGATGCCATCGTCGAGGCCGCGACGGGCGTTGGATTTCCCGTGCCAGGACGGCATTCCAGCGGGAATAGGAGCATTCACGTCTTCTGGAACGTCGCTGACGACGCACTGGCCGTCGTGGATGGCGTCGTCGACGTGCCGCCATACGTGGTGGCCATCCTGCTGGCTGACGACCACCTGGGCGCGGTCAAGACGACCTCGAAGTGGCTGTCGGATCCGGGCTTCGTCGCCCGCAAGATGCTGGAAGCCATCGTCGTGCGGGCGATCTACACGGTCTTGATAAAGAATCCCGTCCTGTCACCAGCGCAGCGCAGGTTACTCCGCATCGAATCCGATAGCCAGCTGGTCACCTTGTCGAAAGAAGAGGATCCGGATGCGTTCTCGAGGATCGCGATCGACGCGCAACCATCGTGCTACCGGTGGTTCTCGCCGCATTTCAAGACGGGCTGGGTGGCGCGGTCGATCGTGGACGCCAGCGGCGTCATCACCCCACGTTACCGTGACCTGAATGCCATCGCCACGGACTTCACCATGAAAGCGACGCTCGCCGCGCTGGACGCCGGGGGCACAAATATGGATGACACTCCAGGGCTCGTGACGCGGGACACGCTTTGCAACGCGGCCGCGCTGCTGGGCGGGGAACTGCGCGCGATCACGGTCAAGGGCGAGAAAGACGTGGGAAGCATGGACTTGGCCGAGTACTGGCAATTCGTGGAGGACCACGCGAGTGCGGTGGGGCGAGCGCTCGATCGATCGCGTGTTGGGGTTAAATTCCCGACACGATCCATTCCATGATGTCCAACATCATCATCCCGTGGATCATTAACTTCGTCTAAATCATGGAAATGCTCGATCGGCGTCAACGCTCGATCGGCGTGCAAGCCGAGTGCATGCTCAACTGTCCCGTGCGGGTGCAAAAGTAGTGTAAAGCAGTTCACGGTCTCATGTTAACAATTTAATACCGCGGTTTTTCACCTTCCCGCGAGGCATTGCCTCATGCACGGCACGGCGGATCTAAAGGTGAAAGGACATCCCCGCGAATTTCGCAACTGATGAACCCGCTGACCACGTGGACGACGCGCCACCAGCTGCTGCGGCAATGCTATCTGGCACGTATGCCATCGACGTGGACGCGGCGGAATGCGTGGACCTCGGCATCGACGCCAACGTGGCTGACCCGCGCTTGAACGCCATGCTCAAGCAGCGGGGCATGCGATCGTTGCGGAAGGTACAAGCTGTCGCCTTGCAACACGGGTTGCTGGCCGGGCAGAGCATGCTCGTCGTGTCGCCGTCGGGCTCGGGCAAGACCTTGATCGGCGAGCTGGCCGCCGTGAACGCGATCTTGCAAGGCAATGGCAAGGCCGTGTACCTCGTGCCGCTCAAGGCGCTGGCCAGCGAGAAGCACCAGCAGTTCGAGACAACCCTCGCGCCGCTCGGCATCACGGTCGCGCTGTCCATCGGCGACCTCGACCAGCCGCCGGACATCATGGCGAGCGCCGACCTCGTGGTCATGACCTACGAGAAGCTGGATTCCATGCTCAGGGTGGCCCGCGGCGTGCTCGCAAAGACGTGCGGTTGCCTGGTCATCGACGAGTTTCACGTCATGGGCGAGGCCGAGCGCGGGCCAAGGCTCGAGTCGCTGGTCATGCGCGCCGCCGGGGCGCTCGGCCACGTGCAAGTCATCGCCTTGTCCGCCACGATTGCCAACCCGGTCCAGGTCAACGACTGGTTGCGGAGCTCGGGGCACGAGTCCATGCTCCTGCTCTCGAGGGAACGGCCGGTACCCCTCGCGCACGAGATTCCCGTAGTCCACGATAACGTCGACGCCATCATCACGATCCTGAACCGAGTCGCGGCAGATGGCGGCCAATGCTTGATTTTCACGCGCAGCCGGGGCCGTGCCGAGTTGCTCGCGCAGCAACTCGCCAGCACGTGCGCCCGTTTCGTGTCATTGCCAAGCCACGAGGCCCTGGTCAGCCTCGCTAGCGATGTCAAGCGCGTGACGAGATATTCGAATTTACCGCCATTGCTTGCACGTGGTATTGCCTATCACCACGCGGGCTTGGCCGCCCAAGAACGGGATGCCGTGGAGAAAGCCTTCACCAGCCGGTACCTCGTCGCCGCGTGCTGCACGACCACGCTGGCAGCTGGCATCAATCTGCCCGCGCGGGTGGTCATTATCGAGGATTACAAGCAAGTGTCGAGGACCACAAGCCACGGCGGGTCATCCACGATCGAATTCACGCCGATGTCCCGCAACACGCTCCATCAAATCGCTGGCAGGGCCGGGCGGCCTGGTTTCGACGAGACAGGCACCGCGTTCATCTTCACCCACTCCCGCGCTGAAGCAAGGTGGATCAAGCACCATTACTTCACGGGTCATGGCAACGCCTTGGAAGCCATTTATGATCCTCTGCGATCGTCCCTCGCGGACCGCGACGTCGTGCTGGAGCAATTGCTCGTTTTCATTCACGAGGCGCAACCCGTGCCGTATCGCGACATCATCAAGTTCTTTGCCAGGTCATTTTACCACTACATGCTTCCCGATGGCGATATCCCGGTCGATGTCTTGCTCAAGATCAAGCGCGTGGTCGCCGAGGACTTGCGGTATCGCGAGACTGGTGGCAACTTGCGCGTGACCATGGTTCACGAGGCAACCCGGCATCGCGTGCGGGCCGTGATCGAGGATCGGTTTGGCACGCGCCGGTGGGACTGCTACCTTGCTGCTGGCGGGGAGCATGGATGCACATGCGGCGCGATGCAAGCCCCGTGCGAGCATTTGCGCTGCATGATCACGGTGGTCCTGGCAATCGATCCCGGGCTGGAGCCGGCCATCGATGGCATGCTCGCCGCGGCATTCAAGGACGAGTGTCTCATCGATTATCTCATCGACCATGGTTTCATCGAGCAGAGTGACGACGGCACTTACCAGTGCCTGCCCTTCGGCTCGCTCGTGGCGTGCCTCTATATTACCCCGGCGATCGGCGTGTTCATCACGCGATGGCTAGCAACGCACGTGGCGGGCGAGGAAATCCTGGCTGCGGTCGAGCCATGTTTCTCGATCATGATGCACGTGACTCGGGAAGGCCAAGACACGTCGCGCGTTGCGGGCTTGCTCGCCGCGGCATGGCACTGGATGGAGGAAGAGCCTATGGATGTCGTGCTCGAACCATGTAGGAAGCCCGTGCCAGCGTTGCCCGGCAGCCCCGTGCCCGATGGCTTGATGTACCTGGGCGATGTCACGAGTACGATCGATGACTTGCAGCGCTGGGCACGCGTGATCGGCGCCATTGCCGGGTTTGCCGGCGCAGCGCTGGTCGAACCTGCTTGCACGATTCTCGAGCGACGGCTGAAGCACGGCGTTAAGGCGGATTTGTTACAGCTCATGGAAAGCATCCAGGGCATCGATCGCGCCCACGCTCGAGCACTATTCAACGCAGGGTACACGACCATAGATGCCGTGCAAGAAGCGAGTGTCGCCAGCCTGGCCATGGCAAGTGGCTTGCCCGCGCAAGCGTGCGCGAGCATCATCACGTCGGCAAGGGATCGCGTCCCGGTGCCAGAATTCCTGATCGTTCGCGATGATGGTACAAATTCCTTCCACCAAGACGAAACATGAATCGACATGATCTTCGTCATTAGCCTGGCAAATCCCCTCACGTATGCAAGGGAACACGTCCTTACCTGATGTAATACTCCTCTTTCGGGGGTAGAACCGTTCCCTCACGAAGTGGTACAATTTCATTATTTCTATTGGAGTTCATTGCCGGGTTTCGTTTCCTTTAACTCCCGCGTGCTAAACCGCTTCTCGTAGAGGTCGTCTACCCAACGGTCCACTGGCGATTTCCATGGCTCGTCCCGCCGGCTCGCGTTGCTTGCCAACAATGCGCGGGGCGACATGCCCAGCTCCTTCGCCTTGCGGATGGTATCATCGCCCACCTTGCAGCGAAATTTCACGAGGCTCCACTTCGCCGGTCGCCGCTTGCGTTTCGTCATGAAATCATCATATGATGATGATGATCATCATACGAAGTATATCTTGTCAAAATGCGAAAGTAACTATCATCGAAGAATATATTTACCTTGATATATCGATCGAATGCAAAGGAGTTTCATGTCGTTATTAACATCAATGCTATTCGTTAGATCGATGATCTTTCACCAATAATTTTTCTTGGCGAAAAGCTATTTCATGCGGTTTAAAGCCATGGGCGTTATTGTTAAGAAATTTCTTGCACCCATGATCTTGATATTCGTCAATTTACATCGATTTCCGATGTTAAACTTAGGTGATTTAATTGGACATCAGGAATATCGATATCGATAAAATTATCCTTGTAGAACAAAAGGATAAAGATAGTTTATCAGCGGAAATGGAAGATGGGGGACTAAAAGATTTTGAAGAAGGTGGAAAAGAATTGAAATTGCTAAGTTTGATAACTGTCATCCCAGGTGAGGGCGACCAATTCTTGTTAATTGCTGGCCAGCGTCGGCTCTTGGCATGCAAAAAACTTGGAAGGAAAAAAATACCGGCACTAATCAAGCATGCCATTGATTGCGTGGATACCGATATCATCTCCAAGATCGAAAATGTGCATCGTGCTTGCATGGATCCATTCGGTAAATCAATAGCGTTCCAGAGAATATATGAGGAATATAGGAATCTAAAAAGAATTAATAAAGAATAAGAATGATGATTGCTTACTCTTGATAACTGAACCCTAGTTACTATAAGATAGAGTATTCATCTGAAATAAGATTCCTCGTTTTGATTTCATTCAATATGTTCGAACCAGCCTCGATTATTCCGAAAATCTTGCCTTTCGTTATGCCTGGGGTTAAATTAATAACATGTCCCAAGTTAATTAATTCCTTCACATATTTGCTAGCGTGCTCGAACCGGATTCCCGTGATGCTTGAAATGTTAAGTAATGAAGTTGGTTGTGTCTCAATTGCCTTTAATACGTCATACAATGCCTTTTTCGAGAGAAAAATTTCGAGATCTTTCCATTTAACCAAGACTTGCTTACCATTGCCATTGTCTTAGCCAGCATCTTTATCGATGCCTGGTTGCGCGAAGCCCTGGTTATCATTGCATACGTGATCGAATGTCAAGTTGCAGAACTGAGCCCCACAACAATCTAGCTTGTTGGCGGGCGAAATTGTACTTGGGCAATCACAGCGGACATAGTTGTATAAAACGTGGCGTAATCAAGCAGTGAATCGATTGTGTCTTGAAATGGCAACAGCCAGCTCACGGAACCATCATCTCGAGCCAGGTATCCGTCGGAGCTCGTCGCAAGGTAGTAAGTAATCTTTCCTATCGAATTTTACCTTAAAATCTATTGCCTTAGGCAATTAGGGATTCATTTTCGTAATGCACTGAGTAGGTTTGTCCGATCAAAAAAGACTTCATTGCGGGTGATTTTTCCCTCCTCTACTTCCACGAGATCGACCCCGTACTCCGTTATAACCTCAGACCCAACCGGGATGGTCGCTTTCCACTTTCCTAGAAATCCCAGTTCAGTGGGAAATGCTTCAACCAATTCCCACACCCAATCGGGATTGGCCGCGAGCAATTTTTTGAAATATGATAGAATTTGGCCGTGCCCCTGAAGACCGCTCGGATTTGCCGGATCCTGGTAATAGGCATCTTCAGAATAAAACGAGATCAGAAGCTCGGGGTCGTTCCCGGTCCAAGACGGCAACCATGCGTTGCATAAATCTACGATTTCTTCTCTATTCATGGAATTAACTCTCTTTTCTGAGATATAACATCATGGATGCTCGCTGCGGTTTATTGCCGCACATAATAAACCAATGGTATGCAGATAAGTATAGTGCATCAAGAAGTATATTGAGTGAAGCTTGAATGACGACCGGTCGAAACGCCCCTTGCCCTTGCGGATCGGGGAAAAAATACAAGCATTGATGCGGCGCCGCGAAACCGCCATCACTTATGCTGGACGGGTTCACGCCAGGGGTGCGGATGAAAGGGGGCGTTCGCAACAATCCTGAAGGCAGCGGGTTCATTCCTATTATTCACGTCTGGGGCAATATCGACTGTCACGGGGAACCAAGCGAATGGCGATCTCCACGCGTGTTTTCGACGGAAGATGCGGCCATGCACTATTACATGACCGCCATTCGCCCCGCGCTGGAACAGTTCATGGCGAAGCTGGCGAAAGATCAGCCGGGTGTTAAAACCTATCAAAAAAAGTTGGAATAACGTCGAAATCGAATAATTGGTGGGTTTTTCTTGCTTCCCTTCATCGCGAGCTAACGCGATGATGCTATAGTCGTCCCGGAGGAAGCGAGTCCAACAATGCCCGGGGCAACATGCCAAGCTCCTTCGCTTTGTGGATGGTATCATCGCCCACCTTGCAGCGAAATTTCACGAGGCTCCACGTCGCCGGTCGCCGCTTGCGTTTCGTCATGAAATCATCACATGATTGTCCGCAACTCAGCCATTCAAAGTTTTTTACTGTCTCGTTTTTTTACTACGCCACTTGTCTCTTGCGAGTCCAAGGTCTCGGACAGGTCAAGCGCGGGCCAAACGCGGTTCCCGGAAATAGCGGGTCGCTGCGTGACCGTTGTTTGTTTTGGAACGGGCGTTCCACGGGCATTCGCTTTCTCGATGGCTACGTCGAGCGCGTTCTTGAATCCACCGCGAGCTGCTGGTGGCGCGATGATGGGCTTGGTTGAATGAGTTGCATCCCCCGCCATGGTCACCCTAGTCCCCGACACGATGGCGTCCAGGTTGTCGATGATGAGCGGGAAAAATCGCTCTCGGGTGCTTGCCGCCGCACCGTGCTTGGAGAGCAAAATGCCCAGCGCCTTGAACCGGCCCACGTCCGTGGCGTCTGACAGGTCGAACTCGAACGAGACGTCCATGCCCGCGTCCTTGAGCCCGACGGCGATGGTCGCTTTCATGGGTGACGGGTGGCTCGTGAACATAAGGGGATGATTGTTAACGTGTCGAGATTCCCGCGCGATCGGCCGTGCCTGCCATCTCGGCGATCGATCGCCATTAAAGGTGATAGCGCTTCCGGGCATTACCGGGCATCACCGCGCCATTGCTCGTTTAAATACGGCCTTCAAGTAATGATGCTAATAGCTATCATGCCACACAAAATGACTCGCCCCGAGGTTGCCAAGCGTCTTGGCATCAAAGCCATGGCAGACGCGACGCCAGGCATCTCGTACCGGGAGCTCGCACGGTATTTCAGCACGAGTTACAGTGCCGTGCGGGACGCGTTGCGGTACCCCGTCGCGCGTTGGGCACGGATGCTGGAGGTCGCCCCACCACCGTCCCAGACGGCCCGCGTGACGCCAGCAGCGCGGCCCGTCGCCGCGATCCCGTTGCGGTTGGGATCGAGGGCCAATGCGTGCCTCGAGACACCGGAGCCGACCGTCACCATCCCTGAGCCCGTGAATTTCGACGTGCCGGAGCCCGTGATCGACGATGACGCCATTGATGCGGCATATGCCGATGCAGACGAGCAACAAGACCGGGTTCTGCGCGGCGTGGCAGAGAATGACGAGACTAGCGATTGCTGACATCATGAATGGATCTTTAGTCCCGGGATCGGAGCGTTGTTGTGACGAATTGGACGATGACGACGAGATGGCGAGATTACGCGAAATGACGGCTCGAAACCCCGTCCTTGCAGCCATTGAGCGCATCGTGCTTAACAATCAATTATCTGACGATATGCACCAGGCCATCTTACGCTCGTGGCAGCGATGTCCCGAAAACCATCGCACCGCGAATTATGGCACCGAGGCTGCAAGGATCGCGAGAGCGCTCACCATCGCAAAGCTTGGCCGTGATGGCATGGCGCTTTTCCAACTCCGGGACAATCGCAAATTTGAAAAATCCAAGCCGATCTTGCTTGCAACAAGGATGACAGAGACAAGTTACAATGCTTTATCGAGTCGGATAGGACCAGAAAAAGCCTCCAAACACCCGTGTGATCTCTGGTAAACCTTTTCTCAAGCTATCACTCCACGCGAGATTTCGAGGTGCTTTTTTGATGATCGCCTTTTTTTGCCATGTTTTTCTCCGAAATCTAGGTTCCACGCGTGGAATTGATACACAAGGCGTGACCTCTTCTTCTTGCTTCTTAGTGTTTTCTTATTTCATTCATCGGAAGGAGATACTTCTCTATCTATGCGGACTAAAGTTATACGATCTCCCGATTCGACCATTAATTTGGGCTTGGTTTGAATGTATCGTACCAAGTCTACCCAGCGCTTGACAGTCTGCGTATTTGCTTTCATTTTCACGGCTATCTGATTCGTGGTTTTCGTGCCGCCCTTCTCGAGTTCGTTATAAATCTGGTCAATTATTGTTTTCGGGTCTTTTCGTCCTTTGATCTTGCTCATGGGAACCATTTTACTATTCCTTTGTGAAAATATAAAAACGGGCGACGCGATAGCCTTAGTGAAGCATACTTAGCAATCGTTATGTATCCAGAGCTTTAATTAAGTACGAGGTGACGTTAGAAATGGATGTAACGATTCAAGTGGACGATGCCTTGTTTGCCCGGTTCAACCAAGCTTGTGAAGAAACCGGTGTGTTCGCCGTGGATTATATCGAACTTTGCGTGAGCGAGATCATCAAGGCAAACATTGAAGATATGGCGGCAGCGCCAAACATCAATGATCCACGATGCCGTATCAATAAAGACGATGACCCAACACTTGGTCATGGGGAAGAAGATTGAATCAAGAAATCACCTTTTTGCTTAAATATGAGGCGCTAGAGTGGTTGGAAATACCAAAACTACTCGGTGATAGAAAACGTTGCGCTACAACATCGATGGTAAGAGCATAGTTGACCTTCGCACTCGGGTATTTGTGAAGCATCAACGTGGAGTACGTCGAAGGTTATTGTCCCGCCAACTGCCCCGGCCTGCAAACCGCCTTCCTTGCCGCGGGGTTCGTGCCGTTCGGCTACGTGCCCGCGTGGAACAAAGATGCACAAACTGGCAAGTATGTCGACCACGTGATCTTCGATTGGAGCCAGCACCCGCTAGATCCAACCGGGACGAGCTTGACAGCCAAGTCAACCAAGTTGGCGCGGGTATTATCCTTCGGATCGTGAATCGACTCCCGCAGTAAAATCACCCAGCATCCATCTGTCGTTGTGAAATTTACGAAAGATGGCTAAACACTGAATATGTACGTGCAGTTATATCAACTCCTCACAAGGCGCATGCAAAAGCTTGAGATGAACTTCAGCAGCAATATTTAACTACTATCATGCACGAATTCGAGCATAACCGCAGCGATCACCTACCGTTCATGTCGTGACAATCACGAAATCGAGAAAAATGTCTTTCAATCCCCTAGGAGGATTGAATATATTGTCAAACACGGATGTTGCATCCGTGGGCTGCGCGGGCTGCTGCGTGGCGACGAATTCCATGACGCAGTCCTTCGGAATATCAGCGCCGTATTCGCTCGACGGGTCGCACCACGTGGACAACCATCCTCGAAAAACAGATTTTTTCCATTTTTGGACAATATCTATATATATGCGTCCATCAGAGACGGCCTTTGGAATGATTTTTGTTTCATTCCTAAACGACGACGAATTGTTATGCAAAAGCATGCTCGGGGCTCCTGCATTTCAGCGAGCGCTGAGGGTCAGAAGGGGACGTGTCCCAAGTCGAGGGGTCACTTCCTCGCGGGGCATTGCCGACCACTATTGGACGATGCGAGTTCATATGTCGGCATGATTAGAAAGATGTATCATTCGATCCCGGGCGCAAATTTCGGGGTTTTAATATTCCAATAAACAAAAATCAACGATCACGATAACGTGTTACATTCAAACGAATGCTCGAATAAGGGGAAAGAGAAGAAAATGACACAATTTATCGATACACGCTCGAGAGTTTTCAGGGAAATTTCTGGAGCTTTGGGATTGATGCTCAAAAATTTTCGAGACATCGACGCCTACGAAGTGCTGGAGCAATGGGAAGAGCGTGTTGCTGCGGAGGAATATTGGGAAATCATTCCGGCCATAATCGATCATTTTCACCATCATCCTGTCGATTTATTGCTTGGCGATCGAGCTAGCATGGAACGAAGTCGTGTCAATTGGTTGATCAACGATGCCACGGGCAAGATCCATCGATCCCGCTGGGCTAGCGCGCTGGGTAGCATCGATAAAGCTATCATCACTGATCCTGCGAGCTGGCGTGCATGGGCCTTGATGCTCGAGTGCCACGCCATGCGTGACCAACCATTGGGCGTGCTCCGCGCTGCGGGGCAATTGTGTCGACTTTACCCCACTAATCCTAAATTTACTTACAATTACGGGATCGCATGCGGGTTGAACGGGAAATTGCGTCATGCGACCGAATTGCTCGATCAAGCCACGAGTCATTCCTTCGATCTCGAGATGGCCTACGAGTTCGGTCGTGCCCAGGCACGCCTGGGTTATAAGGAAGGCGCCGTCTCCGCGTTTAATCATTGCATGAGCCTCGTGGCAACCAGTTCCACCACCTCGCCAAGATACCAATTACTCAAAGAGCATGCTGAGGGCAACCTTTCCGCCCTCATGGATAATTGTCGTGTCTCTAACAAACCCCCGGCGATCCGGGCTGGCATGGTCGGAGTAAGACCTTCTTTGCTAGCAATGGCAAACCAGACCGTTCACGAGCCGCGGCAGTCAATGCTCGTGAAAACCACGTACAGCAACACGCCCACCGCGCGAGCATGTGGAATGTGCGGCGCCCCCGTGAATATTGTACAGGTGCAACTCTGCGACGCCGATGCCGCGTTGCTTGCGAGTAAATTGTATCGCGCCGATGATAGGGTCATTTGCGTCAGTTGCGGACTGAAAGCCTCCATCCGCATCGGGAACTTGCGTTTGCTAGAAAGAATCGTGGGTGCTCAGGTGCATGAGGCCGGCGATGATAAGCTCGACGCGATCATTGAAGCATTGAAAGTGCTCGGCATCCCCACGATTATAAGGAATGGCGATACTGAAGACATAGAGGACATAGAGTTTGACGAGGATGGTCTTGAAACAGAACGATTCATCGTGATGGCTAGCCGGGATACCTTTACAGAGCTTCACGTCGCAATATTGCGAATCAAGGGTGTGTTACAAGCCAACAGCATCATTGCCGCGATGGGCACGACGCTCGTGAGCACCGGAGACGTGCATATCCACGTCGATCCCGCACTCCTTGCTCTTTCTACCATTCCCCTCGGTAACTCCGGGCTTGCTGCAAATGGTTCTGCAATGCGCGAGGCCATCAAGCAAGCGGTTGCAGCGCGTGTCGCCCAGCACAAAGCAGATCAAGCCATTCTATCATTACACGATATCTTGGTCAAAATACCGAGCGTGTCGCTGCAAGAGATTGATGCTATTACTCAACATGATAATACCATTACTGTCATCATGGACGATGCAATACCCGCTGTGACGATACTGGCATCAATCAAGAATTTCGAGGCAGACGGGACACCCGCGAATGACTTGAGGGTGATGGTGCGAGGCAAGATCGATGGCATCAACGGTTTCCAGGAGCCGACCCCATATTTACCATTCCTTGATGCGAAAAAAGAAGGGGGAAAAAGGGAGAGTGCGATACGCAGGGCGAACAATGCCGCCAAGCTACAGCGCAAGATCGACGAGAAGACGGCTTTGAAGGAGTCGAGTACTGGAATTGAAAGCCATCAACCATCGGGGTTATCAATCCAAGCAAAAAGCTCGAAGCATCGAGTCCCTAAGAAACGTCAAATATCTGACAATAAGGTAATCAAGGCAAAGCGAGTCAAGGTCCAAATCTCGGACCAAAAGCACCACCAAAAAAAGAGTGCGGAAGCAAAGCACGAAACCAAGGTAGAATTGGAGAAGAAAAAACATCTTTACGCGCGAAAATATACTTACTATCGGCGAAAAAGCAGGAACCCCCGAAAGCAGCCTTTGGCGAGTGATACAAGCATCGAAATCAAGCTCGCCACTCAGATGATAACCGTGCCACCTCGCGATGTTCCCCCGTACAAGATAAAGAAATCCGTGAGTGGCTGGGCAGTCTGCATGCGTGTTGATAAGAGATATGACCACGGATTAGCATTCTTGTCGAAAGGCAACACTATAACGCTCGACGAGGGCTATGCTCGATTATTTGAGACACCCTCGGAAGCATCCAAATATTTTGAATATAATCACACGATAAAGAAATCCGTGAGTGGCTGGGCAGTCTGCATGCGTGTTGATAAGAGATATGACCACGGATTAGCATTCTTGTCGAAAGGGAACACTATAACGTTCGACGAAGGCTATGCCCGATTGTTTGAGACACCCGCGGAAGCATCCAAATATATTGATTATAATCGCGATAACTTGAACAATCTGGCAAGTCCTTTCCGCTTGCATGGAGCGCCTGTACCTGCCACACGACGAAAGACGAGCAATTATGTCCAAGCTCGTCGCAGCATGAAAAATTCTTTTACGACCAACCCGAAGATCTCGTTCCTTGCCTCAGCCGCCGTGATGATCGGCATCTTGTTGTTTTTCGGCGCGAATTTCGCACGACCGTCTACGCCAAGTAATAACATTCCATCAAGCCCTCCTGTCGATCTGATTTATGCTCCGTCATTACAATCTACTTCGGGACAACCCATTACGATCAGCAATGACGCGGGCATCCAGTCGTTTTTCAACCAAACCACCAGCAGCATGTATGGAGCGAGCTGGATGAATGCGTATGTCATTCCTGATTACAATGTCCAGGCTGAAAATTATCCGAGCATCACCATCCAGAACACGCGCGTGCACCTCATCATTCTCAACTGTTCCATTTATTCGAAGGAGGAGTTAAATGGCCCCGGAATAGTGCTATCAAACGTGTCTAATGTCATGGTCATCGGTTGCTCTATCATCAATCACCAAAATGGCATTTCCATCGGGAATAGCACGAGCGTCCAGGTCGTGAGCTGCAACATCACGAGCAGCGTCTCGAACATCATTTTCCAGAAGTCATGTGCGAACATTACCGTATATGGCAATAGTTTCAGTGCATCGGCGTTCGCCAACATGACCGGAGCTGCAAACTTCACCCAGATCGTGAACAATGGAAAGTGCTCGGCCGTGCACCTGGACGACGGGCAGTCTGGCAATTATTGGCAAGATTATGGAACGCTCCATCCCAACGCGACGAACAACGGCGTGTCCATGGGTGAACAGTATGAAATCGCGGGATTGATCGACCGGCACCCGCTGTCTCGGGCATTCATCGGCGATACCGTACCGTTCCTCGAGCCGATCATGGTCAACGCGACGGTCGCGAACGTCGGTGATCCTATTGGTTTCTCCTTTGCTGCGATCAGCAACAATGGCATCTCGATGAATTTGGTCTCGTGGGATTTCGGTGACGGCTCGCAACACGAGCAATCACAAGCCGTCGTGCACAGTTATTTGCGGTCTGGCGATTATACGGTTACACTCACGATTGGTGATTCAAATGGCGACCTTACCAATAGGACTTGTCCCGTGACCATCCTTGCAGATCCAACCAACACGACAAGCATTCCTATCCTGGATTCGATTTTCAATGCCATCATCACTGCCATCGTTGCTCCTGCTCAATCTAATAATTTTTTCATGTCACTCTACATTATCATTCCCATCTTGATCATCGCAGCCATTCCCGTTATCCGGGCGCGCTCCTCGCGCAATAAAAAAGCGTGCTGGTGGGCAATGCTATTCCTTCTTCTGTTCGTGCTCCAAACGTTCGCCGTCGGCACGGCAAGCATGGCCCCGAAAGCCCAAGGCTTGACACTCCCCATGTCAATTTCCCCATCTTGCGGCACGGTGTTTCGTTTGACTGAGTATGCTACGATCACCATAAATTCCAGCCAAGCTGGCCAGGGAATCTTGCAAGCGAGCCAGAATGGTCGCATTATCTACACGGAAGGCTTGAATTCCATTGTGAAAGGCAAAAACACGTTTTCTTTGCTGCTCGATCCCACGTTTGGTTTCAAAGCAGGAAGCGTTGCCATCCAGATTCAAAAAATCAAGGATCATATTCTATGGGTAGATTACACCGATTTATACACGGGGACAATCTCGGTCGCCAAGGAAACCGCGAACATCAATTTCACGGTCTCTGCGCACAAGGAATATAATTATGACAACAACGGAACCTATTACAGTTTCACGGTGCATGGCCACGTGATCGATGGCAAGAATGCAACGATCCCGAACCACGTCGTGAGCATTTGGATGTATAACGACACGCAGCACAAGAATATATTCATCGCGAACTGCACCGACGGCAAGAATGGCGAATTCAGCCACGTGTTCACGCAATCGCGCATCTGGAGCACCCAGACCTTGTTCACGTGCACCATACCTGCTGATAATGTGTATTTGGCTGCGCAGGGCCAAGAGAATTGTCCATACGCAAATATATTATCAGATTTCGATGTCGTGAACCATTACGTGACCGAGACGACCTCGGGAAGTGCGCCAGCGAACGGGACGTTTGTTCACACGACGACGCAGCTGTACCAGGTGTTCGATTGGGGGCTTCCAAAGCAGGATTTCATGGGCTGGTCATACTCCCGGATCAGCGGGCGCCCCGTGATCGACGTGTTAAATGCAAGCATGATCGTCGGCACGTTCAGTGGTCTTGACGATTACCTTGGTTATTTCTCGAGCCCGGCGATATATCTCAGCGCGGAAGGATGCAACGCCGCGACTCTCCAGTTATATTTCCGCACGTTGCAATTCGTAAATGGCAAGGTGGACTTGCCTCGGAGCTACAACACGACAGAAATCTGGCTCGAGATCGTGGATGGAAATGGAAATTCCCTTTACACGGCGTTCCTGGGCGGCAGTCATGGAACCTCGCCATGGACACAGAAGACCCTCAACATCACGAGCGCACTCGCGCATCATGGCTTGTATTACATCCGTCTCTGGTCAACCGGCCGTCCTGGCACGACCCAAACGTTGTTTGACCCTCGGGACTTCTGGGGAACGTTGTACGACTGGCTTTCCATCAATTGCACGTATGCTCCACAACAGATCATCGAATATGGCAAATCGGGAAACGCATGGACGGATTTCCAGTACCGGCAGCGCACGGCCGCCATTACTGGGACTAACGTGCACGCTAACGACGTGGATTGGCTCGTCAATGTACCTGCATCATTCCTGACTGGGATGATCTTGCCCGGGACGGTGTGCTCTCCCATTAACAGCGTGAATTCCAAGGCGATCCAGGACGATGCGGATTTTACCGCCGATTTCACGTCCAACCCTAATACCTGGAATATCGGGACATCGGACGGGTACGATTGGGCTAGTGGTTATACTGGAGATCTAACATATTCGAGTATTACAGCCTCATTAACAACCGCGCAGACGACATATTCCCCGTCGCACAAAGCGGCCCACATGCAGCTGACATCCTCGCATTGCACGCCAGCACAATGGACTGGACTCGGGGTTGACTGCCTTGTCCCCGTTCAAGACAACCGGCATCTCCAGCAAGTGCTGCTGCAATTCGCCGCGAACGTGACGATCTCGAAAGGCTGTGATCGCGACGATGGAAAATCCACTCCTTCATGGTCGTATTCATTCATCGTGCTGGTGCAGACCGCGAACTCGTCGACGGTAGCCTACCGTTGCGACGGTTACACGTGCAGTGGTGCCATCTTGAACCCAGCAGTGGACATCACGAGTTGCATCGTGCCCGGTCGCCAGGTCTATCTTAAGTTCATCTTGACATGCACGGCGGGCAATTCGCGCACCGTGGATGCTTACTTCTCGCACGTTCGAGTCATGGCCGCCATGGCAGCCAATGCCCCGGCATTCTCCGTCCAGGCTCGCACGCCGCTAGTGCCGTTCGGGAATTGCATCGCGCCACAGGCTAGCGGCACCATTACCTTGCCCGTGCCAGCCAACACGACGTCGCCCGCGCTCAATTTCACGTGCGTGTACGGCCGCATCATTGCCGGCGGGATGGCAGATGATCTTGCCCGGCTCTCGATCGCGATAGACTGTTTTAATACTGCCGGGACCATGACGACCGTCATCCCGGTCATCGACGGGAACTTGACGCCCGACAATGCTAATCATTTCTTAAAAGTTCTCCCCGCGGGTACCGCAAACATCACGCTGCAGATCGCCATGCAATTACCCCAAAGCGCCGTTGGAAGCGGAACCATGCCCGGCGACGTGCACGAGCTCTTGTTCCCGCTGCTCGCTATCGCATCGATCAACGTGCTGCCCGGTGCCATCGCGCTGCACCCCAGCACGATGGATGGAGCAATCAGCACGACCCGGGATACCAGCGGTCAATATTTGCAGGTCCAAGCAACGCCATCGGGCGCTTCGGCAGCCAATCCGGAGACCTTCCAGGCGGACTTGATGAGCCCGGTCGATCTCAGCGATAATCTCGTCAAATCTCCCGTGTACGCGACCTTGTCCATCGAGAGTGCCGTGGCTGTCAAGGCAACCGGAGCGTACTTGCCCTCAAGCGCGGTGTCGTCGGTGTATCTCGATGTCCAGGGCAACTTGGGCGGCTATTACACGACCTTGCATTCGTTCTTGGTGTCGACTTCAAACTGCAATGCCTCGACCAACAACACCATGCACGTGGTGCCAATTGACCTGTCGTCCGTCATTGGCTTCGATCCTTCAAAGGTCCTCGTGCACGATTACTTGCTCGTAGTGCGCATTCAGGTCGTGGTAAATAGCTCGGCGATCAGCAGCGTCTCCATCAAGTTCAAGAATTTTTGCTTGATCATCAAGGATCTCGCTGCTGGCGTCGTGTTTGTTTCGCCAAAGTCCGGGGATCGCGTGGGTGGCAACGTGACCATCGTGATCGACACGACTGCCGATGCAAGAAATGTTAACTTTCAATATTCCCTCGATAACGGCCAAAACTGGAAGGATATATATACCGAAAGGAATTCGACGTCCTTCCAAACCGAATGGTGCACGGTTTGGAACCCGTGGTGGATCGACGAGGACACCAATGTGATGTTGCGAGTTCGCGTCAACGACTCCACGGGACAAATATCCAAGGTTAACATGACGGCTATTCACGTGGATAACCACCCACCATCGCCCCGGTTCACTAATTTGGTTGATCGCCAGGTAATCACGGATATGCTCGTCGTGGGAGTCCGGAGCGATGCGGACACCGAGCGCATGATATGCGATATGGTCCCCGCAGGTGCCAAGTGGATCAACACCACGCGGCTTTACAATGCCACTAATGCGTCGGAATATTTCCCGATCGACGTGCATTACACACAAGAAGGAATTTTCGATATCCGCGTTTATGCGTCGGATGGGATCAGCGCGGGCAGTTTCATTGTCCATAACATCACGATCCGGGCATCGGCTTGCCGCATCATGAGTCCCTTGAATGGCACGTTTTCGAACGGCAATTTCGTGCTAGCATTTTCGCAATCGAAATTCGTCAAGACCATTGGTGTCTCGGTGTATGCCAATCCTTCTCTGGACATTTCACTCATCACGTCGTATCCATACTTGTCCTTCTATAACCTAACGGCGACCTCGAACACGACCATGACCTTCACGCCAAGCATATTTGGTTCTTCTTTTGATAATTGGATTTACTTGAAATCCGTGTTCCACTATCTCGATCACGATGCAATCGCGTATGGGTATTTCAAGATCGACACGATCGTGCCCCAGCCGATCCTGGCATTCGCGCCGGGGTCGGGGCCCGTGGACGGACGCATCGCCAGTCCAAGAGCCTTGAATTTCTCGATTCAAGGGAATGGCATGAGCGACATCAACGCCATCGATCTATATGCCCGGTTACCAGCCACGGCCACCTTCATGATGCTGCAACGTTTCAACAAGCCTAGCAATGGCACCATTTCAATCGATAGCCGGTATTTTGTCGATGGTCTTTACGATTTTGTCGCCAAGATCTCTGACGCGTGTGGCAATTCAAATTGGTCGAACACGCTTTCGAGCGTGTACATCGATACGGGCGCACCTGACCTCACCATTGTCTCGCCGGTGAACAATACCCTCGCTACTGGACCCGTGGCAGCAGGCATCGAAAATGTTTCAATTTTCTTGCGCTCGTGGGCTCTCGATCTTGATCTCGCCAATTTCACCGGCGCATGGCGTTGGGCATTTGGCGGGTCATGGCAAGCGTTCCCGTGCAGCGTCATTGCCAACGGGAGCGGGACGTGGCGGGTTATTTTGCCCGTCAACGTGACGAGCATCCCGCCTTGTTCGCTCGTGGCTTTCAAGATCACGGGCGTTGATTTGCACGGCAATGCAATCATCGTTTCGGGGACTTTCCATGCCGCTGCAATGTCAGACCTAACCCCACCGAACGTCACGATCATCGAGCCCGATCCTCGAATCACGTGGAGCAATAACATCGTCATGAGTGCTAACGTGACGGACGACTCCAATGTTTCCTACGTTGAATTCTATCTTGATGGTAATTACACGTGGAATCGCGTCGCGATTCTCCCGATGAACGCGAGTGGATTCTACCAAGTCGAGACTCTCGATCAAGGTGTTGATATCATACCAGGACCGCACGTCCTCTTCGTCCATGCCGTTGACATCGCGGGTTGGAGTACCTGGGTCTCACGATCGTTCTCGGTCGGTAACCAAATTGCCATCGGGGGCATCAAGGATGGCGGATTTTACATCCCAAGCGGCGCCAACGAGACCATCGCCATGAACGTGACTTCATCATATTCCGATCTCCAGGCCTTGTCGGTCGTGTCGTGGGAACTCGTGAATGGCACGTGGATGAATCATGGCGTCGAGTCCTTGCCAACAATGCCAGGCAAGTATCAGGTTCTGCTCCAATCCATGGCAACGGGCATTTATGGCATCTTCTTGCAAGGTACGCAAGCCATCTCAGGCCGGAACATGACATGGGGCTTGCAGACGATGGTGCCTGGGATGATTATCACCGTGAATGGCGAGATGCCACGCGATGTTGCCATCACGAACCTGGTGAACGGATCGTGGATCATGGCAGGTCAACACGTGTTCACGTTCAACGCGACTTGTCACATTCCCATTGCCAATTTCACGCTATTCGTTGACGGGACCTTGTACCGCCAAGTTCCTGGGTCGGCGGCATCGATGACCTTCGACACGAACCTGTTTGCGTGGAGCGGTGCCCATATCTTCACCATCGAAGCCACGTCTGCCACCGGTATATCGGCAAATGCCACGTATTTCGTGCACGCTGATATGACCCCGCCGATCATGAATGTCACGGCATCGCCCATGCTCGGCCCAAACATTGTCACCCGGGACACGTTCAGCGTGGTCGTGCAAGCCATTGAAAACTGCTCGTGGATCACGAACGCCAGCATCTCGATCAACAACACAGTCGTCAACCAGCAAAGTTTTGCCAACATGTCGATAATATCCTTTACCACATCATTCAACTTGACATCTCTTGGCATCCGACCCGGGTTGAATTTCGTGACCGTGGCCGTGACCAGTCTCGGTGGGACGATCCAGCAACAGCTTTTGTTATATCGTGATATCGCCCCGCCTGCAGCATCCTTCATCGCTCCCGCTAATGGCTCAGCTATCTCCAGCGCGAGCACGGATCTCGTGGCAAGCGTTGTCGATGATTACTTGACGATGAGCGTGAACTTTTACCTCGGCAATCCAAATGCAACGGGTGCCAGTTTCCTTGGCAGCGGACTGCAAGGTGCGAACAACACGTGGTTGCTCCATTACCAGAATCGCATTTACATGTCCAGCGCGTCGCTGTATCTCCGCGCGATCGACGAAGTTGGCAATGCACGTGATGCGGTCGCCAGTAACATTGACTTGCTCGCGCCATTGCTTATCACCTTTAATATGAGTGATGCAGACATGTATGGCAGCGCGTATTCGACAAGTGGGGTGTTGTACAACATGGTTTCGGGCAAGGATTATCAAGTGTCCATGTATTACCACGATTTCAACGTGCAACAAGGCGGCGTGGAATGGATTCACGTCGGCACGTCGAGCGTCGTGAATAGTAATACTCCGGGCGGTTCGTGGACGATTAACTGGGACACGAGCCAGTTTAACCCGGGCAGCGCGGACTGGATTCCCGTTGACATCAACGCGTACAAGGCGTATTCAGGCATTGATATCCCCAACATCGGGATTGCTGGCAAGTTCGAGGTATCGAGTCCCGTCGATTACTTCATCATCGGCCAGGGTCTCGGAAACCATTACATCTACGCGTACAAGCAAGACATCCCCGGGACAGCAACGTGGACCCGGGTCGAGATCACGACGAATTACGCCGACCAACCTGCGGTCCGAGCCGTGGCAGCTGATTGCGATGGCGATAGCGTCGACGAGCTTTTCCTGGCAACGACGCAGCAAATCCTCGGTATCAAGCAATCGGGAGATTCGTTCACGATAACCCCCTTGATCACGTTCACGGGGTCAGACACCGTTGCAGACATTGCATTCGACACCACCAACAAGGTGTTATACGTCGCTCGCGGGAACAGTGTGCTGGAATACGCGGCAGCGTCCGCGACGGCGGCGTTCGGATGTTCCGTTACCACTGTGAATTGCGGTGGCATCGCGACGTCGATTGACACTGGGCAATTAGAATCGGTTAATAGCCAGCCGGTCTTGCTGTTTTTCGCGACCAACGCTTGCATCGGTTATTTTGGGTACGATCATGTCATCCACGACATCGACACGGGCTTGTCCGGGGTCGATCGCATCAAGGTCGGTTCCGTCGACACGGGCAGCGCCATGAACGAGGTCGTCGCGGGGATCAACGTCGGTGACGCTCGCAGTGTCGTGATTGCCTATCAGAACACGGGCACGGTGGCAAGTCCCGCGTGGAGCCCGCGCCTCGTGAGCCAGTGGGATGAATTGCTCGCCTTTTCATCCTTAGATGTTAACTTGGGTCTTGCCGCGAATGTGAACCCCGACATCATCGTTGCAAATAGTCAAAACGTGACAGACAAGCAGCTTGTCGGTTCACTCAACCACGATCTCGTTTCATCGTTGGTCACGAACAATAATCCGCTGTATGGTACGGTGGATGGCACGTACGCGCAATACACGGTGCAAGCTATCGGTCCGGGCTCGACGGTCACTTCAGCTGTTGATTATTCCGGATACGAGAACTACGACAGCACCGCATCCATGCCGGGCACGAGCACGCCAGCGAGCATATCAGCCAATGCCGCGATTTCCCAACCTATCCAAGCGGCACTTGCGTCAGTGACAATGACACCCGATGGTACAAATATTGCTCCAAGTGCTCCTCTTGCCTATGGGCAAGCATCCAGCACCTCTGGGACTCCAGGCACGGCAAATGCACAATATATCATGACCCACAACCAATTTCCAGGTAGTGCAAGCCAGCCGTTCGGCGTAAACTATCCCGCAGTCCCAGACTCGACGCTCCCTTCGAGCTATGCGCAAGGTATCCAGGATGAGACACCAGGGGGAAATGTGAATCTCTACGATGGAAATCCGAGTACAGGCACGACGTCTTCAACTAGTATCAGCGTTTCTACCTTGCCTGTGTTCGCACCTGAAATAGGGAACCAAATTTGCAACTACAATGGAGACCTTATTGGGAGTCAGACAACGGTGACATTCCCAGGGAGGGTGTTTGGTTTTGATAGCGTCAATGCTGAGAGCGATGGAACCAGCGTTGGAGGTGGAACAATAGATTGCGGGAATACGCAGTTAGCTTCTTTCCCCCAAGCCATAAAGAACATAGGTGTTGATTTCCCTACTAATGGGATATCGAAAGACCCAAGCCACGTCGTTGTCACTCAAAATCCTGGACCAGGGGATCCAGAAGTTCAAGCTGATCTTAATTTTGATCTCGGAAATCGTATAAACGTGAACGATTTACCAACCGATGGAACGGGCATTACAGTCATGTTGTATCTGCGTGCAATGGTGTTTTTCTGCGTGCAAAGCGAGACTACAAACAGCATCTCTAATGGGCATGAGTATTATGATAATTATTATTACTCACCTCTGCACGTCGCGATCCATACTAACGTACAAAATGATGAATTTCCCACTTGGGATACAACCACATTTGAACCGAGTTATTCGATATTTTCGTCGTACAGTCAAGCTGGACCGACTGGACCTAATATATGGTATAATCAATATCACGATCCAGTTGTTGGGGGTGATGCTGATATATTTAGAGACCAATATAATTTAGGCACGCTTGCGTTGCGACAACAGACGACATTTTCAAACCTTATGGATGAATCTGCCTTTTCCGAATCGATCCCATACAACGAGTTCTTATACATGGTGCAGCATAACTTACCTATCACGCTCTACGGGGGGCTTCCCTTCGCAGATCCTGCATCTGCAACAGCAGAAGGATTTACGGATCCAATGTGGCATAGCGTTGTAACGATAACACCTTCTGGCTCTGTTACACAAACCGTCCCTCAAGGCTATCCGGCTTCAAATCCGACGATCGTTTCATACAATGACTTCTCGCTTGCCATCGACGATGCCGCCATCGTAATATCAACTGCTTCATCACAACAGCAAAATTTCATAACTTTGAATACGTGGCAATCGCAAACATCATCAGACGTGAATGTTAACATTCCATCCAGCGAGATCGACTTGAACTTGATGAATAACCCCGTTCTATTCCCGAGCGGCGTCCCAATTGCAGAGGATATTTTGGAATCCACGGATATCAATTTACATGCCGGGATGAGCATCTCTGCCTCGATGAATGTTGGTGATCAAGGTCTTTCATATCCTACCGTGCCGAATGATGATCCGAAAATCGGAGCTTCTCGCCCCATGACGCCAACGTGGGCCTATCCAATATCCCTTCCCAATATAGTGACCACCAACCTTGTTTTAGGCGATACAACTGCCATCTATAAGAAAGTGAATTCTTTTCCGTATGAAAGCCCTTCGACGGTTTCACCTTTCCCGGCAAATGGACCTCCATGGGCGCCTTATGTCGGGACAAAACAACTAGATGACGTCGTGCTCAGTTCAACTTGGGTCAATCACACGTACGAATATTCTTACGCAATTGGGGATATTAGTGCTGCAACATCGATTCCTCAATTTGATATTTTCGCTTGTAATGGCATGAATCAATATGTATCCCTTTCTTCATGGGGAAGTAGTCAAGGATTTTCTGCAGATTGGCTCGCTCTCCCTTCGATTTCTCAAAATACGAATAATGCTTTTGATGTTAACTTTGTCATACGCGGGCAATATCTCACTTCCGACCAACGAACTGCCTTTGTTTCGACGTTCGTTCCATCTGGAATATTGAAAGTGAAATTGGCTGTCGTCGAGACTCTACATATCCACCATAGTGACACCAAGAGTTACTGGACTGATGATAAATATTCAGTTGACCAAAAGACGGGTATAACGTATTTGGATGAATATACATTTCATTATATTGCCAAGCAAGATCCAAGTTTCAATCATCAGAGCTTTGTGCGGATGAGTGCGACAATGGCGTTATCCGGAATTATGAGTTATGAATCAGCAGTGAATAAGAATCTACAGACGATCTATCAGACAGATCACCAGGTCATGTTTGATTTCATCAACCCTTATGATTCCTCCTTATATAAGGACGTTTTCACGACGAGCCTCACTGCTAAGATCGCTCCGTATATCAACATGTATAATTACGTGACGCCGATGACATCAACCGCTGCTCCGGCTTATTGGTACACTGGATTTGGTGTCGATCCGGCTGGCACTCCTGACGCCAGCAAAATTTTCGATGCGAGTGGGAACTTGAAGAGCAATTATTATTACCAGCGGCAGACGACGACATCGGATAGCTGGTATATTATGGATAAGAATAATCCATTGACGCCAGGTATCTCAGCAACTCAATTTTTCGAAAATCCGGGAGGAATGCTTCCAGTAATGTTCGGCTTGGAATACTCTGTCAAGGCCGAGATCTGGGATTACGCGTCGACAGGAAGCGACAAGTGGATGGTCTTGCCAGGGATTGGTGACAATAATTTACAATTATTCAATGGGAAAGATACCGTGAAAAAGTTGCCGTATTACTCGATTGGTGCAGATCAATCCATCAATTTTGCAAGGTATTCTGGATTTGATACTCTCACCATCAGCAATTTTGATGTGACCGGGTATGGGCTTATAAATCCCGATCATTCAAAGAACGATATCAAGCTCCGGCTCACGATCTCTATATATTGGGTAGATTCAGCATCGGACAATACAGCAAGCGGGAAAAATTGCATTTTTTTAGACCCCTATGATAGTTATGTCACGCCGTCGACTTTGAAACAAACCGTGGTTACCGTTGCCAACCCACAGCTTAACTGTGTCATGATCACGCCCCCCAAGCCCGTCAACGTCGACGCGGCCGGCGCCTCCACGCAAGTCAGTTATACTCTTCCTCAATCGCAGCAAGAATTCAGCATGGCACAATTATCCAGCACTCAGCTCAGCGCGCCTTATTATGATTTCACAAACAACCCGGGCGATCGCAGCGATTTCGCGTATGGCAACGACGTCCGGTTCGACACGACCGTGTTCCAGCCGGGGAACCTCTTTGACGAGAGCGCATCGAAATGCAATGGTGCGACGTTGTATGCCAATACGGTCTCGACAGGTGGCTGGATTCGATCAATGGTCACGGCGGGTGGTGGTTTTGCGGGTGATCCCACGACGGTGGACTCGCTGCAGAAACACGTGATCGGCACTGGGCAAGCGCTCGAAACCTTTAATGAATACAGCAGCGGGCAAACCATCGTGTCGGGTGAATGTTTCGGCTATGGTTATAGCGGCCCGTGGACTGCAAATAATGGCCCTTGGACCGCTGGCAATCTCGATGGTCGCCTCGTTGTCTCTGATTACAACGGCGAGCACTGGGGACATGTGTATGGCGTGCCAAGTTCATTCGCACAAACCACCAACGCGTATTATAGATTTCCATCGCCTGCACCGTTAGCCGGGACTGGGGAATATGATGTGTCGTTCAAGTTCATGTTAACCAGGCCGTATCCGCAAGACTATGGCATCACGAACCTGGTAAGCTTTAACAAGCAACTTAACACCTACACCATGGGAGGCGTGCTCATGATCTGGTTAAACTACTTGTGCGTGGATGACCGATTGGCAGGAAATGTCGTGCCGCTGCTCGCGATCCAGCCAATGACTCCCTACAATGTCCAGATTCACATCATTACCTCGAGAACAACAGACCCGGCCTTCGATATCATCGTAAATGGTCAATTATTTGACAATTACGGGTTACATTTCCATCCTGAATACCAAAACATGTTTGGCAGTCCATTCGTTGATACCTTGACCTTTGGCGGTGATTGTTTCGTGAAGGACATCGATTGCAGCTGGATTGATCCAGCCGCTTACGTGGGAACGACAAGCACGGCAACGGTAACCGCCGAATTGTTTACCCCTGCCGATGGAGCACGGTTCAGCGGCACGATATATTACGCCGAACAATCGGGCTCTTCGTGGAGTGATGGAATGGTGGACATCGATACGTCGAAATCGGTCTTGAATCAATTTCAGAATAATAGATTGTATTATCTTGACATCTCCGTGAGCAAGCAAGGATCGAATTATCAACTCTCGGGGACACTTACACCTTGGGCGGAAAAGACCAATCCTGGTTGGGTTGGCACCCCGATGTTCACCACCTTGGTGGGTTCGGGCAATTTCATCATCAGAGGCATCGAACTTCATAACATCGGCGCCGAACCCCAAGCACCACCGATCACCGTGCAAAAAGTCTGGCGATCATGGGGTCCAATCACCGAGCTGGCACAAAATGCAGGCATCTACGCGACAGAAGGCGCGACGACGCTTACGCCCATCATTTCGTTCACGGATGGAACAAACCCCATCGACTTGTCGAATTTCGCGTCCGGCACTCTTGTCATCTCGTTGCACGACAACACACGTGGATACGACATTGCTCTGAATCCAGACAACATTCCTTCTTCTGTGACGGGCTTAACTGTCGACCAACCGACGGGTACCATTCACGTAACCATTAGTGCACTTAAGACTCCTACCAATTACGGAGGATTATATTCCACCAGCGCCAGCGATTCACCAATACCGATCACTCTTTCGCAAGGCCAGCTTCCTCTTGGATTCGGGTCATGGCTCGACACGAGCACGTACGTGCTACAGCTCCAAAGGTCGATCTCGATTCAAGTTGCTGTTTTGCCATCTGATCCGCTCACCTGGCAAGGTACGAGCGACATTTCCGCGTCCAGTGGCATTGTCGTGCGATTCGTGGATATTCCGGGATCGTTTTCCGCCGTGTCAACGAGCATCGAGTATCGCATCGGTTCCTCGTACAACACGCCCGATCACGCGACGATCCAGCAGCCGATCATGTTCCAATTAAATTTACCAACTACATCTTCCTCCCCCCCCATCACGTCAGCGGAAGCATTGGTATTCGGCATCAACAGCAGTTTCGACACGACATGGTGGACGATGCCGACGCCTGCCATCGATCCGCATGGAATCATCATTAACAATCACGTCGCCCAGAGCGGTCCCACTTACTCGACAAGAACCATCTCGTCGACCCAGGATTACTATACAGCACAGTTGTTTAAACCGTCACGGGTCACCATGGACACGTTTACCGTGTGGGTGTACAATAGCAACCCTTCAATCCAAGGGCCGACGAGCATCAAGGCTTCAATTTATCGCGCGGTGGACCCGGCAAACATGATGTCGTGGGGCTTACCCATTGCCACGACGTATGCTGACATTACCAAGTATCCCATGACGACGACGCCTTCCCCTTTCGATTTTAACTTTGATTTCACGTCCATCAATAATCAAGTCGCCGCGGATATCGCGGGTGGAGACGTGTATTATGCAATCGTCATCCAGCCTGTCGGTGCTGACCTCACGGTGCTCACGAACACGAATAATTATGCGAACGGGTACATGGAATGGCGTGACGGTCCGGGGGCCACATGGACTAACGCTGGGGTGACAACAAGCATCGATTTTCGATTGTCGGAGGATGGCCGCATCTCGCTTCGCGGCGACAACACTTACACGTCGCTCTACCAGTTCTTGTCGCAGAACGGCGGCGGTGATGCCAGCATCTTCCAAATATACGATTTTATCGACAACAAGTGGATCAACACGTGGACGGTGCCCAAGATCAGCGTGCTCGATGATTCCTTGTGGAATTATTTCGACATTGATCGCGGCAACTTGAAGGTCGCGTTCAAGTTCTTGTATTACCCCGACTTGACCGCGTCGAAAATACCGATATCCAGCCTTGTCCAATCAGATGGAACCGTGAAAGGTCGGTTGATCATGGACTTTGGTCAAGATTTCACCGATCCAGGCACGTCCACGCAATCGTTCTTCTCGACCAACATCGCGAACGTTACCTTGTGGTCACGCAGCTCAGCACTCAAGCAAGCCGTGATCACGAATACGGTTCCTTTCGAGAAGCATATCACGTTATCAAATCCATTCTCGTCGGTTCAAGACCTCGATAGCGTGATTTTCGACGCGACCGGAGGCGACACCTTCCAAATCCTTGATAGCCTTTCCAATCCGTTGACATCCCCGTTTACCCTCGCGCCTGGAGCCTCGTGGTCGATGCCCGGCGGGGGCAGCGTCAGCATTAGCGGTTATTCCCGGTGGGTAGAGCTCAAGGATCCTTCCGGCAATTATTATTCCCTCGCCAGTTATAACGACGTGGCTAATTTCAAGAACGACATCAAATCGCTCTTCTGGTCACCTGGCACGAATTTACTCGTGTTGCAAGGCGAGGTCGTGAGCCAGTTCTCGGTCACCAATTACCGGCCATCAAAAGTTACTGTCAAATGGGTTCCTTCCGATACATCGGCCGACGTGTATTATAGCTCGTGGGAATCATCCCTGGTATCTGATCGCCCTAACGTGCAGAACGCGCAATTGTACGAGATCGATGGTATTAATGGGCTCAACGATGTCATGCTCGATTCCGGCCTCTATGCCCATAACGAGCAAAACGAGAACGTGTTCCGTGTCAAGTTTGTCGTGCACGATTTTGATCCCGCCTCCGTTAATAATCCGAATTATCAAGGTCCATATCTCACGCAAATCACGTCCTATGAAAACATGATGGACACTCCGATTCGCGACGTGTACATCGATGCGGGTGCGCCCACGCCAGCGTTCATCATCAATAAATCCCAAATGGACACCAATGGAGTTGTGGAATCGCGCGACACCATCCCGCTGCTCGTCCAAGTGCGGCAGCTGCACGTCGCGAGCGTGGGTTTCTATGTGCAAGCAGGAACGACGGATAACGGAAATTGGGTATTGCTCGCCACCGACACGGTGCGAAATGGGAACATATTCGAGTATGATTGGGACACGAGCGCAGGAAAGGTCGCGGATGGAGCGTACATGATCAAGGCTGTCGCGACTGATGTGGAATCGAGGACTGGCGAATGTATCATGACCATCATCGTCGATAACACCGCGCCGTCTCTCGATGTCGTCTTGAACCCGGCGTTTTATGATGCGAGCACGCATGAAATTTCGAAGAAAGGCTTCATCGATGCGCACATCACCGATGCGAACACGGTCCCGTCATTGATTGCGACCGTGTGGAATGCAGATCATTCCCAATTACTCAAAACGATCACCATCAATAATCCAGGCTCGATTGTTCCAGCGAATTCTCAAGCCACGGGTATAATCTTGAGCAGTATCCAGTTCGATTCGGTTGGCACGACTCCATACGCCCAGATATACAACGTGAGAAATCAGCCGGTGGACTTCTCTAATTATAGAATTTGCTTGCTTGGCGCAACAACAAGCGTGTATTCTATCGGGGGATCGATCCCTGCCCAATCTTGCGTGTCGATTAATATGCCTACCTTAAGCGGCTTCACGACCACGTCTGGAGGGAAGTCCGTGATGGCAAATGGTATCGCTGTGGTGCTCGAGGATGCGAATGGTAATCCGATCGACTATGTAGCGGTTAATGGTTATGCGGGGTCTCCCCCGGCAGGGGTGACCTGGACCGGGCAAGCCTTGCAATTACACTATGATTACGATGCTACTGGAAATTTACTCGAAACCTCCGTGCTTGACGTCCAGCGCACGAAGGATGGCTGGGTCGCCATGCAAGGACTCGCACCAGCCAGTTGGGAAAATACCGTGAACCCGATGTTTTGCGACGGCATCCCCATCGCTCTTGAAGGGATATGGGCATCTACAAATGCCGTCGAACTACAAGTCGATGTTAAAGTAGTTGATCTTGCCGGGAATTCAATAGTACAGACATTCGACTTGAAATTAGATGAAAGCTTGAATGCGTGCTTGCTACCTTTACAAAATGTGCAGGATTATGCGGGCAGATTCCCAGGGTATACTGGAGATTTTCATTATTTCGCCGCATCATGGATTGATGGATCGTGTCTTTCGTTCAACATCTATCTTGAGCCAGGAACCACATTTGCTGCATTGGGGCTCGATTATGCGTGGGGTCAAGGAATAAATAGTGTTTCTTCGCATTACAGTTTAATGGGCGGATATTCCAGCATGGTCATACTTCCTGCATGGAATTCCGGCTATTCAATACCTTTATCGAGCGGAACCTGGCATTATTTCTCGATCGTGTTTGAACCAGATTTGCACTATCACATGACACTGGATTCTGTCGTCTCGCCATCGTTCGCATATACCCTTCCCATCCTACCGCCGGTTCCATTCACGCCAGATAGTTTCTACATTGGTTTTTCTGCTAGTTCGGGATCGCCCGATCGAAAGATGTGCTTCGACAACATCGCATATAATTGCCCGCCGTGCGCTAGTTTTCCGACAGGAAAATCATGGATTTACACCTTTGACCAGTCATTACCCGGCTCGGATGTCCTCATTCCAAGCGACTATCCTGGCTCCGGACCATCACGCATGCTTGTGGATTCAGCTCTTGCTGATGTAACGATGTCATATAGAAGCACGATCCAATGCAAATTTGTCGATAAATTTGGCATGGCACGTGATAACGATGTTGTACAAATGAGCATCGATGGGAATTATTACAAGAGCAGCATGTCGGATGCTTCGGGCATCGCATCATTTACTCTCGATTCCTTGGACACGTTTTCCTCGAACCTTTATGATCCCTCGTCGGTGCTTTATTCTGGTATTACCCCCGCGATCAATCTCGACAATTTTCAGTTTTTCGATAACGAGGCTGGTGCTATGAGAACCGTCAACACGGTACTCGAATCCAAGCCGTTCAGCGTCGATTCCAGCCTTAACCAGCAATTCACGGCGACGGTCGACGTGTCATCGACAATGGCGTCGATATCCAATGCTGGAAGTTATCAAGGCATCCAATTCGAACTCTTGTTACCAGCCATCTATAATGATTATTACAAGGCATGCACGTACGCGTCCCTTTCCCTCGTGTTCCACCAGCAAAACGGCAACCGTTACCCGGTGACCATCAGCCAGCAAGAATTATACGATTGCTTCTTGCCTGCGGATCACCCCGAAACGCAAGCCATCATGATCGATGGCGAGTTGTACCAGAGAGTCAAGATATCCCTCCCGCTCGCACGCATTGGCTTGTCGAACACTGCCTTGTCGGGGTTTGATCCCAGTACGTTTGACAGCATTAGCATCACCGGGCAAGATTTCAACTGGTTCCCTGGTGATATCAACTCATACCTGGATCGAGGGGTCTTGCCAAACCAAACCTTTGCCATCATGGGCATCTATCTCGTGAACTGGATCTGCGGGGCGACCTGGAGCAATCGTCAGCTCGCTGGCACGACGAATTGGATGGCTGCCACTTTCACGGCTGGTTCGACGTCAACATCGGGTGACATTTACCTCCAACCATTGACCACGACCATGGATGCAAGCATCCTTGGCGCACCCGTATCATCGGGCACGGTGTCGGAATACTTGACCGTTAATGGCATGCTGCTATCCGCGCCTGGTTATCCCGATCTTGCAGCAATAAAGCCATTGTCATGCTTGCCCATGGATTTCGTCGACGTGGTGCAAGGCGACGGCGCCGGGTTGTCCGTCGTGATCCAGCCCGTGCTCGGCAGGCCTGACAGCGCAGCGTTCCAGTGGTATGCGCCCGCGTCGACCTTGGGCGACTCGGCTGTCTATTCAGACGTGCGCATCGCATATTCCGGTAACCCGTTCTTCACGCCGTCGACCTATCAAATCGCGTCATACTTCGTGATGCACAAGGAAACCATCGGCATCAATGGTATGATCATTCCATACAGTGGCATGTTGAACAATTACGTGCTGGAAGTGCCATCTAATGGGTACAGGAATGCGCAGTTCAACATCATCGACAGGAATGCCCGCACATTCATCGGCATTCCCACGTTTGCATCGACAACGGCGACCGTGAACTCGTATAGCATTGAAACGCAAGCCAACGGGAAGTCGTTTGCGCAGTCATGGATTTCCCGGTCAGTTACCTATGACCCATCGGTCAGCGCGCTGCTCTATATCCGCCAAATAAGCGCTCCCGCGGACTCGTACATCCCGTGGCAAGTGCTTCCCATCGAGGCTCATGGCGGGATTTTCATGGACACGAATTGCACCGTGACGACTAGCACCTCGGGATCGTCGACCGTCTTGAACTATAATTCGACCTATTTGCCACCCGGCATGTACATGGCCAAGTTAGACTTCCCGGGGAACGATTACTACCTGCCCGCTTCGCTCGAATTCATGATCATCGTCGACAAGGTCGATTCCGCCATCCGGATGGTCAAGCAAGTCGGCAGCACCTACGAGAACATGGACGGCGACTCGAACTATGTCACATCTCGGGTGTATGATCCGTCGGTCACGAATTTTGCCATCGAGGCGGGAAAGCCGTTCACGCAATTCAACACGAAAGCTAACGTGTCGGACCCGAGCTCGTTCATGTTCGAGATGGACGACGCCCGAACCATGCTCCCCGTCGGTGCTGGAGTTCCTCTATGGCTCGAAATCTCGATAGTTCCCAACACGCCAATCTATGCCACGTCCAGCGTGTATGCCGATTATAATTGGGACTACTTGATCAAAGGTGGCCTCGCATATGGAACGAGGATTCCCCAGGACCTGCCGGCCGGTTTCCAGAGCATCGCGCCCATGGACAAGTACGGCCTACCCGAGACCTATCTCTACGCCTTGCACTCGCCATCAGATGGCCAGTGGTGCGGGTGGTCTGCAGACTTCTGGAATTATCAATTCACTGACAGCAACGGCCGCGTGACATGGTCGCTTGACCAGTCGATGTTCCAGAACCTTGCCCAGGATTACGAAGCCATCTTCCACCAGCAATTGCCGGGCTTGTCGAATATGCGGCTTTACATCCGTGCCGTGTACAACGACAGTTTTGGCTGGGATAGCATGAAGTTGCCGACCATGAGCTTGAATGCACCGACCAAATTCGTTGATAGCGCGATCAGCTTCACCACGTCGAGTTCCGCCCCGACCTTGCCAAATGGCAGCCCGTGGGTCCAGTACACGAACGATCAATATAATTATGCGTACGGAGAAGGCTGGTTGGAAATTTTACCAGGTAATTCATTATTGATGGGGAATTCCCAGCAGGTCGAAGCTTTCCAGGTCACGGGCGGCAGTGGTTTCAGTCTCCAGGCGGCCGATGTCCAGGCGCGCAATGTCGCCGGAAGCCTCGTTCCCGAGAAAAGGATCGATGGCAGCGTGCGTCCCATCCCCGGCACGAAAGTCACGTTCGTCATGTGCCAAGGTAGCTCGACCGACGTGTTTTGCACGGTGCAGGCAGCGACGACAGATAGCGGCGTTGCAACAGCCTCGGTCACGGCTTCGTCATATCAAGGCAAAATGCTCTATCCTGGCATCTATTACATCAATGCCTCTACTGATGCCACGTGGGACATGACCGGCGCAAAAGCGCAGTATTCCATCACGATCGAGGGCGCATCGTCGGCGAACTTGTCGACGACCCCTTGCAATATCACGTTTGGCACGCAGTTACAGAACGCCATGGCGCATTACGCGAGTTTCTTCACTAGCCCAGGCGAGGGCTCGACCGGGAAGTGGGAAACTGGAGCGCCGATCCTCGAAGGGAAGGCCCTGGTCACGACATCGCTCATGGATTCCAAGTTTACTGATGACGGCATCAACTGGGGGGCGTTCCTCGAGGGACAAGGCGTGCCCAGCGACCAGATCGGCCCCGATCAAGGGCCAGTCCTTGGCGAAAACGAGACCGAGACGGATGGCGTCGAGTTGTCCGTGTGGTTTGGTGGTTCCGAGGTTGATACCCAGACCATCAACATCGGCCCGACCGATTACGTTCCTTACGATATTGGCAATTCGTACCTCGCGGCGGCTGTCGATGCTGCGTCGTTCAATTTTTCGATACCCATGACCTTCTGGAACGGCAAGAACCTTGATTTATCACTCGTCGCCCGCTCCCTTGGCAGTCACACGAACGATTACATCTACTTCTACGATTTACAGATCGTGGACTCGGTCGTGAACCGCCCCGACATGCACCGGTGGGATCTCTTGAGTGAATTCGCCAACAGCGGATCGTTTGCCACGGGAAGCCTCTGCAACAACAACACGGATGCCAACACAGGCTCCTATAATGTCTACAATGGCAACAAGCTGGTCACGAACGATGCAATCACCGTGAAGAAAGGAACGACGACACCCGTGCAAGTTGTTTCAATGTCCCTGGTGAAAGCCGATGGAACGTATAGCCAAGTCAAGGCCTTGTGCGCTTATCACCAGGACATCGGCATGGCGGATTATACTGACGAGTTCTCGGCAACGAATATCAGTTTCTATCACTTACTCTCGCCCGTGCTCGTTCGCAACGTCACGAAGCTAGAATATCCTTCAAGTTTACTATCGACGGGTGAAATCTTGAACGAAGGATTGCAGTTCAACGACTCGACCGCGGAAAACAGCATACGGCTTGGCTCGTTCGTCGACGCGTCGGGTCACACGCAATACGGCATCTACGAGAAACCGCGAGCTGTTGGCGACGATAATGGCGCGTGCTTGACATTCAGCAACATCTATATACCCTATCATGGACACATCGCGGGCACAGTGGCCGTGCCGTTCAATCCTGCCACGACGTTTGCTACGGGTGCGAGCATTACCTTCACTGTCGAGCTCCAGGACACTCTTGACTCGTCCGTGACCCACTCGTGGCCGGTCTCGATCACTCAAGCGTCAACCTCCCAGTTCTTGCCGATCGACATCGATATCGAGAAGGATGCGCCCCAGTTCCACGGCGCGTATGTAAACATCATCTTCGAGGTCTCGTGCGAATCAAACCCGGTCGTGCACGGCTATTGGCTCAACATGAACCTCGTGGGGCAGACGCGGATTTTCCCGGTCAGCACGGGCATGCCTTCGAATCTCCGGGAGCAGTTCTATTCCAACACGTACATCTGGTATTACACTGCCAATCCGGTCAAAAACCTTCACTTGCAGAGCAATAACTTGAAAGTCGAGATTTCTGGCGACATTGCACAAATACTAAACACGATCGACACGAGGATCGGTTTACCCGTCACACCAAATTATGCGGCAGTCCAAAGCGCCTATCACGAAATTGACAGTCAAGGAATCACGATGGGCATAAAGTCGTCGGGCAACCTGGTTTCCAATTTCGTGGTTCCCTCGAATCCCAACCCGGTGTTGACCTTCGCGCTGAAATTCGATCCGTCCACATATGCCACCCTTGACGCGGCAAAAGTGTACAAGGGCTACCTGGAAGTGTACGACGAGTGCTTGCCGACCCCGCGATTGATCGTGGATCAAGAAATCATCGCCGTCTTGCAGCCGTGGAACTGGCAACAGCGCAATTATTATTATGAAATGCAAGGCCAGTCATCCATCGCATCGCCCACGTTGAACGTGCCGCTCGATGACCCGGCGACGGACATGTCCAATGAGCTCATGCTCACGTACCGAATGTTGCCGGAAAATGGCAAGGACATCGTCGTCGGCGGTTCCCTCAATCCCTGGTCAGCGGTGCTTCAGGTTGCGACCCCGCCAGCAGGAAAAGTGGCGTATACTGCTGCGCAAGACTTGAAATCCGTGTACACGTATGCCGGGTGGAACGAGGATGGCGTGTCGGACAAGGTGCCAGTATTTCACATGGGAGGCACCTTCTCGTATGATCCTTCGCCCTGGTGGACACCGACTTCGAATGTCTCGTATGACATGGCCATGAACACGCAGACGGTCTATATCCAATCCGACACCAGGGCATGGAATCCGACGTACATTTCCGGGTATGAGACCAAGGCATGGTTCACGCTAGGATCGTGTTTCCAACCCGGCGGCAGCGTCTCGTCGTGGTCCGATTACACGATGTTTGGTTATCGAATGCAGACGGCGAATAATACGAACATCAAGGAGGTCGTTGTCACGCTGTACACCACGGATTCCACGGGCGGGTCGGATAATGCCACGATAGAAACGTACACGGACAAGTTCGAGGGCAATGGCTCGTCGATCATCGATACGTCGCACCCGCTCGCCACCAGCATGGCGGTCTCAAAGATCGAGTTCACGATCATCCCTGTCGATCCAACCAAACTCGTCGGCACTCCTGTAATAGTCGAATTAGACGGCGTGTTCTTCCAGCACAAGGATCACCAGGCAACATTGACGATCCAGGCTAACGGGGTGCACTCTTTCATCTTGCCCATCACGCCCTTCACGAGTTTCGAGTGGGCAAATGTCAATCTCACGAGCAACGATATCAAAGGCACGTGCACGGGCATGTTAATCACGACGGGCGCGAGTTTTGATGCCAAGAACACGCTCGATGTGTCCAAGCTTGACTTGCAGCAACGGAACTGGACAAGCAACAACGTGAACCAGACATATTACGAGATGCAATTCAGCTGGCAAGCCCGAGCGATGCAACTCGCCTCGTCACAAATGGGTCAATGCTTGGCGCCCGAGGCCGCATGGACTACCACCGGCCACGTGAATGCCACGCAGTTTGACAAGTGGTTGCTCGTCACGAGCTACGACACGAATTTTGACTGCACCGTCGATTATTCGGTGATGCAGATGGACACGGCGGGCGATTCAAACCTCGCGGACGGGCTCAACGACTTGTGGAAGATCGATTCCACGGGCAGCGGCGTGTACGACACGAGCATGTTCTTGACCCGCACATCCCAGCTTGAATATTCCGCCGATGGCGCATTTTGTACAAACGTCACGACCATCGTGAATCGCACGGCAACCGATTGCAACTCGCAAGGCGTTGCCAAGAACGTGGTCACGACCTACTATACTATGGTGAGCAATCCACAAAATGCCACGGCGCAAGAATACTGGGATGGCTCGAAGTGGCAGAGCCAGCCGTTTGACTATACAGGTTGCACCTGGAAAGAATCCCAGGACGTCGCTGTCGACAACAATCAAGACGGCATTGCCGAGAGCGAGGTCCTGGCGCAAGACTTGTGGCCCGACCGCACGGCGAACGGTATCCCGTCCATGGAGACCCGCACGATCACGTCACGCTACTGGGTCTACAATTACACGGCGGCGAAATGGATGCTCTACACGAACCAGACCCAGGAATGCGACCTTGAGCGCAAGCACCAGAGTTTCACGCTGCTTGCCAAGGACAACCAGAAATTCACCGACATGGACGTGATCGTACTCGATCCAATCGATGTAGTCGTCGATCCGCGATACGAAATACCTGATTGGATCCGCGTCGATCACAACGGCGCCATCTGGTTCTGGAGCTCCCACAATAACAGCATCTACGACACCATGTTTATTTTCACGTCGAAGACCAAGCTCACGAGAGAGGCCATTGGCGTGGCGTTTGATTACAACGGCAACCACCGGCTCGATTGGGAGTGGTGGAATTTCTTGCCGGATGCCTCCGCAGACAAGTTTTATCCAACCTATTGGACCAATCCCAATTACGATTACGGCTACATTCGTGACATCGCCTACAAGGACGCGTGGGCTAATTACTTGGATTCATTAGGGACAACGAAATTCTGGGTGAGCCAAGGCATTAACATTGGTGTTGCCATCGGCATCTGCCTTGCATCCACGGGCATCGCAACAGCTGTATGTCCTGGTTTGGGTTCGCTCGGTGGCTTGGTCATTGGAGCGATTATTGGCATTGCATGGGCAGCTTTTGAATATTACGCACACCCGGTCGAATGGGTCGTTGACCAGATTTGCCAAACGGAGTCCGAGCGGAATACCAATTATGAAGGCGATCGGTACAAGAGTTCGGGACAAGATACCGACTGGTTACCCGGGGCATATTCTACCGACCCCGTCTCGGCCGGGTCATACTCGTGGACTGGCATCTGGACAGGGGCGAAGTTCAACTACGCGGATAAGAACGCGCCTTCCTACGAGTACCAGCTCAAGGTGCCATCATATTCCGATGATGCCGTGTCATTCGGCACGAACGGGCAAGAGACCGCGTACGAGCGGCGCTTGCAATATATGTGGTACTTTGCTGAATGCGTGTTACCGAAAGCGGATGCACAGCTCGCCAAGGATTCCAAGGGCGCCTACTCGCAATTCATGCCCATGATCGATGGAGAGGGTCGCGTCGGATTTTACGCGGCGCTGAACGATTCCAATGCCATCAGCGTTAACTTCACTGGCACGCCAGCACCTTATGCACTACGCACCAATCCTACGACTGGCGAAGCTAATTGGCACGCGCCGTGGTTGCTCGACACCGCTTGCTTTCATCCAACGCCTGGTTTCATGATCTTGTATGCGATCACGCTCATGGCCAACCAGTACCAGGCAGCGTATTCCCAGGCATCCAGCGGTGATCCGTTACAAGGCGGCGATTGGCGCATCTTCCTCATCAACACGGCGCTCCAGGTCATCCAGACTGTCATCGTGACCGCAGCATCCAGCGCTATCATGGCCAAGTTTCCTCAAGCATTCAACCCACGGTACAATCTCGAAGTCGACTCCGGCATGCGCACCGTACCCCAAGCCAAGGCCTTGTATGGACAGTTTTCCGCGACGGATTGCCTCAAAGCCTGCGGCAAGGCAGTCCTCGGTCAGGTCATTGTCATGGGTGCCATAACTTGCATCGAGACCCGCCTTGGCATCCCGCCCGAGATTGCAAGCCAGATTTCCAATGTCGTCTACGGCCTCATCGACATCGCGGTGTCGACACCGAAATCCTCCAAGAACTACGAGCGCATGTCCGACGCAGTCATCAAGGGGATGGAGGACAAGGAGTTGCCCAGGAAAATCGAAGACAACTTGAAAAAGATCGACCTCGATGAATTCATCCCGCTGTACTTGCAAGTGCGAGCCGGTAGCACCGCATTGGCGGAAGTGGCCGCTAACAACCTCCTCGTTGCCAGGCTCGGAGCGGAAGGCATCGTCGACATGCAAACCGTGAATGTCAATGACAAGTTTTACCTTACCCCCGAGTCGTTCCAGCATCCCGCAGAAGTCAAAGCAGCGCAGAACGAGATTTTCGGCAAGCTCATCGACCTCGGCACGTCCGATCCCTCGGTCCGAACCATGAAAATGAAGGATGTTTTGGCTCGGGATGATATGCGTGCTGCTTGCTTCATCGCACCAGGTGATCCTCACGGCATTCTCTTCTCCTATTCCTTCGGCCAGCCCGGTCTCGGTCTCGACTGGAACATGCTCGGCGACCTTTCCTACAATGACTTCATGGCGCTCGTCAAGTATGGCGATGGCAAGGCGTGCTTGGCCGATCCCTTGCTCCAGCAGAACATCGGCAGCGTGAAGCGCCTATTCCAGTGCAAGGGTAGCGAGACCTCACTGGTGGATCTCGTCGGCTCGGTCGGTGGCATGGCTGCCGCTCAGGAAAAGTTTGGGAAGCCGTTTGTTGAATTAAACGAGGAAGATTTAGGAGTCTACAAGACCATCGTTCCCGGCTATTATCACGGTACCTTGGATTCGATGAACGATAATGGCAAGATTGAAAAGTTCACGGTAATCAATACAGATGGTGAAAAGGAGATATTGTACAAGAATGCAATCGATAATTTTGAAACTCCGTATAGAACGCATCAAAATTGGGTAGATGCTGGGAGCCCAAAGAACACGCCATTTTCTATGGAAGATCACATCAATTTGGTGATGCAGATATGCATTCCCGAATTGCTCGTGGAATCGCTTCGTGCCGATGGGCTCGTGACCGCGGGGCAAGGCGACGAGTTGCTCGCCGCTCTCTCCGCTGGTGGTAACGATGTAATTACCGAAGGGTTATTCAAGTATGGCCCGGTCGCGCTCCTTATCCCGCCGGAAGATTTGGGTCGGGTATATGGCGGCATGAGTTACCAGGCGCTCGATGACTTGCAGAATGGCAAATTATTTACGCAGATCGATCCATCGGCGATCAAGGACTATCAAGGGAGATTTTTCAATACCGGCTTGAAAGCATGGATTGGGGAGGAGTTGGCCAATGAGAAGATGACGACCATGATTGATAACGTTCAAGCCCTGGCTGCCGCGACGGGTGGTGATTTATCCGATACCGCCATCAACCAGCATGGCACGCAAGATCAAGTCACCGCGTGGAGCCGCCTTTCGTCAGGTCTCAAGGCAGCGCTTCAAGGAAACCCGGATTTGGTGGATTCGCTGCAATACCAGGACCAGTATTACGTAGGCATAAACGTTAAAGAAGGTTACTATCTGCGCGCGGATGGCGTCATCATAATCAAGCAAGGGGATCAGCCAGCAAGTTATGTCGAAGTCTGCGAGACCAAGACCTATGCATCTACCTCCTCTGTCGAGGCTCCCGCGCTCAAGAGCCTCGCGAGGATGGGTTTGAACGCCGAGATAAGCGAGGGTCGCCTAGATGCCGTCCGGTTGCAGACGACCGGGGTTGCTAGCGATGACATGGAGAGCATTAACGTAAGATTAGAAAAGACTATAGCTCCTGGCGTGCAAGGCTATGATGCAACGCCGCGCGATAAGAATGGCAATCCGAGGTACATGTCCATTGGTGGCCAGTATTGCCAGGTCTCCGTTACCGGTAGCTTTGAGGCTGAAGGATCGTCTCGCACGGGCGCGCTGGATCTTCATTATGCTGTGGGCGACCACCAGTGGTACGAGGTTCCTGCCTTGTATGAGACGATCGGCGGCAAGATTTATCCGAGAGGCGATTGGGATGTGGCGACCGGCACTATGACCCCGTACGCGGCTGTCGATGCCAATGGCAACCCGTGCACGCCTGGCAGCCCCGAGGCCATCGGAGGTTGCGTGGAGGTTCAGGCCATCTTTGGCAAGTTTGCTAATTATGGCGATGTCGTTCTGCAAGCAGGTGCAATAATGGACTCGTTTAACGAACAGTATAACATCCCCGCCGATGCGCAGTTCAACGGATACATGCAGCAGAAGCCATTCGAGTCATACGGTAGTTATGCAAAGGCAGAGGCGAATTATTTGTCTGCATTCGCTCTCCAAGACGTCACAAATGCCATCGGTCGCACCGAGGCGCGCATCGCACGGGATATTACTCAATTCCCGGCAATGGCGGAGTGGAGCCAGACAATTGCAAGTGTCAAGGGCATCCACGCGGGTGAGGTCATATTCCCGATCGGAACGCCTGCATTGCAATTCCAGGCCGTCGTTGGCCAGCTCCAGGCCACATCGTTTGCTAAGCTCGTTCCGTACGATCCATCCGATCCCAGTTCGACCGTGCTCTATCACACGTCCGAGGATGGGTACACGACCGAGCTACCCTCGGGGTTGGGATTGATGTCGGATGGAACGCCCGATCCCGAGGCGTATGGCAAGGTCATGGTCAGTTTCCAGGTCCCGAGCATGCTGTCCACGTCTCCTGTTCAGTTCGAGGTATGCATTTCTACCTTTGATGCGGCGAGCAGCATGGCTCCCGCGATCGTCGAAGGCACGCCCATTACCGATTTCCAGCTGGGCACGGTCTACGTGCCAAGCACGGGCAAGGCATATTTGTCCCTCGACGAGGCCGTCCAGCCCGTCGTTGATCTGTGCTCGTTTTTGGAGACCGTGAAAGCCCAGGTGACCGACTTGTCGTGTAGCAAAGGCAAAATATCGTTCGATATGAACTGGGTGGATTCGATAGGTACACCACAGGAGAGATCCGTCGTCTACGACATAAGCTCGGAAAGCATCCAGACAACATGGGATGGCAAGACCTTGACCTTCGCGTCGCCAGTCGATTTCTACGATAGCACGCAACTGCCACAGGACTGGTTCACTCTCAGGCTCGTGTCATTCTTGGAGAACAATTATGGGATAACCGACCCGTCCCTCGCCAATGTCCACTACATGGGGACCGCGCCTGGCACGGGAGCCGACCGGTACGGGTTCTCGATGCCCATTGATACAAGAACAAAAGGTGGTAAAATTCAACCAGAGAATTCGATCCCGTTGATTTGCGATGTCGCCGCGGATGGCAGCGTGACCGTGTTCTTGGCAGATACGGCAACGGGGCAACCTGGCAAAGAACTTACTCAGGTAAGCGGGCCTGTCGCGTCTGCCACGGAGATTCTCGATCAGCTATCGCAATGCTTCGACATATTGCAATTGCAGTATCGAGATGCTTCAGGAAGGAATATTCTTGGATTTTCCATAGATCCCGAGACGTGGAATATTCAAGCTTCCAATGGAATGATTGATTTCAATCTCAATTTCAATGCTGGGAGTTCACGTAGTAAAGCGACTTTCCCCGTGACTGGAGTTATTGACTTGGCCAAGTTTTTTGAGAATCCCGATCCGGATTACTACATAGAGTTTAAAACTCCAGCAAAGTCTCATATCACGTGGGATCAGCTCAAGAACGTGTATGGCGTCTTTAAATCCATTGCTTCGGAGACAAGTAAAGTGCCGACTAGTTTCGGTGGTATAACTAATAGTTTCACTGTGCTAGATGCCGGGTTTGATGAAACGATGAATCAATTTTCGTTCATGGTCTCTCTTAGAAGTGATAGTGCATCTGTCGGAAATGCATACCAATATACGACTTGGTACACCGTGCACATGGATATCACTGATCCATCGGGCGCCGTGTGGGTAACCGATCCTACGGGGTTGGTGACCGAGAATTTTGCATCGTTCTGGACTTGGGCGCAAGTTCATATTGCGGAAGAATGTAATCCGAGTCAATCCGTTGTAAAAAGCAATTCATGGATAAAAACATCGACCTTTACATCGGAACTCCAGGAAGATGGAAAGTATCATTTTTCGTTCACGACGACGGACGATTGTGGGTCACTTAGCGGGAAAGACGTAGAGGGATTTCAGGATCCCGAGACGAAAATCGTGACGATTACTAGCTATGATGGAAATGCCATGAATGTGCAAGTGGGCAGTTTGCTGGCGTTCCTTGAATGTCAATATAAAGGCTGGACCATCGTGTCTTGTTCCGATCCCGGCGTGTTTTCGTGGCGTGGCATTAATTATGATTGTGCTGCTCTCTTGATAAACTATGGAAAAAGTAAATCCACGGTATATATTGATCTTGCGAACGGGCTTGTAATAGGGACGTTGCAATATCGACCCAATAGCGATCCTTCTGAGAATTGGCATTTTTCAATTCCTTAACATATTCTTTCAATTTTTTGCTTCCAATGCAACAAGATCGAGGCGCCGATCGGGACGCGAAAATACGTTTCAATGACGTCACACTTGGCTTTCAGCATGAAGTACAAGTTATCGCTCCTTGGCCTTTCCGAGAGTGCCTCGAAATTGCCTTGTCCTTTGGCAATGATGATATCTGCCGCATCATACGCGTGCTTGAATTCTGCACTCGCTTCATCAATAAGGGGCCCTGGCGATTGCGTGCCTTCGATGATCGTGGTTATCTCGTCGATCCCAGCTAACCTGGCATCGTTGATCGTGGCATCATTGAGAATGGGACCTTCCCGAACCGAAAAGATGATGTTGGCATCGAATTGCTTGAGAATTTCGACGACGAATACTTTATCAAAAAATATCTCTCCAGCGTTATCCGCGATGTATAATATCGTTTTCGCTCGCTGCAAGTCCTCCCGTAAATCATCGAAATGGTCAATACTGAGCTGCAATTCGTCGATAGCCCGTTCCAGGTCATAATCCATGCGCGTGCCAAAATCGATCAAGTTGCCAACAATGGCGATGTTCACCGCTGTTTTCAAAGGATCCTCGCTCGCTTGCACCTTTTCGACGAGCCGTGGGTATAATGCCGCGGCAACATCGTTCGACATGGACTTGACCGCGCTAAAAATGTCAGCGTCTTGGAGAAAATCGCCCATAGCTTGATACACGCGCTGGCCCGTTTTTGCAGGCAAGGCATCCATGATGGCATCGTCCTTCAAGATCTCCATGACGCAATTGAGTAACGCCTTGGTATCTGCCCTCGATAACGGGGGATCACGGATGCTTGCCACGCGCAATGCTTGGCCAACCAAGCATGGTATGCAATTCACGTGAATCTTCAACGGATGGTGCACCTTCAAGCGAGCGGGGAATAATGATTTTAAAGGAATATTTTTTAAAACGTGCGCAGCCAATTATTCTTGATAGCGATGAGCACGTCGAAGTTAGAAGATGTAAAAGATCACGTTTTCATTTGTGCACGATGCAATAGTTGCAAGTTAATCTACCGTAACTATCTCGATTCTTGCCCTGCGGGGTCGTATTTCGTGTTCGAGCCATACTGGGCAAGCGGGAAAAACTTGATCGCACGGGCATTGCTCGAGGGCGAATACGAGATGAGTGCATCGACGGCAGAAAAAATCTATTCGTGCGTGCTTTGTGGCAATTGCGAGGAGCAATGCGAGCAAGAAGTGAGTGACCACCTCGTCGAGATTTTCGAAGCGTTGCGTGCCGAGGCGGTAGAAAAAGGTTACGGCCCAATGCCGTCGCATCTCGCGTTCAAGGAAAGCATCGAGAAGGAAGGCAACCCGTATAGCGAGCCCCGCGAAGAAAGGTTTGCCGAGGCATACATCCAGAAACATCTGAAGGACAAGGCGTCGGTCGTGTATTTCATGGGTTGCACGGCAGCATATCGTGAAAAAGATCTCGTGCAACACACGATCTCCGTGCTCGAGAAGATGGGCGTCAATTTCGCGATCCTGAAGGACGAAACTTGCTGTGGATCACCGCTTATTACGACTGGACAAGTCGACGCAGCAAAGGCCCTCGCTGAGCAGAACATCGAGGCGATCAAGAACGCCGGCGCGAAAATCTTGGTTACATCATGTGCCGGTTGCTACAGAACTTGGGCAACCCAGTATGAAAAGAAATTCGGGCTTAAGCTTCCCTTCAAGATTCAACATGTTTCGGAATACATAAAGGATAACGCAAAGAAATTGAAAATGAAGTCGCCGGGCAAAAAAGTCAAGGTCACCTACCACGATCCTTGCCATCTTGGCCGTCACGGCGGCGTTTACGAGGCACCACGCGATGTCTTGAAGAGCTTGCCCGGCGTGAAGCTCATCGAGATGCCACGCAATCGCGAGATCGCGTGGTGTTGCGGCGCTGGTGCCGGGGTTAAGTCGGCATTCAAGGATTTCGCGCTGGAAACCGCCAAGAAACGCGTTGAAGAAGCTGAAAAAACAGGCGCGGAGATCCTAGTCACTGCTTGTCCTTTTTGCGAACGGAATCTCGGGGATGCGATCAAGGCAATGAATTCCACCTTAGAAATCCGGGATTTAGTAACGCTTGTCGACGAGCTCTCGAGATAGGCAGCAGGAAACGGCATCACATTGATGAATCCGGTTTGATCTTGATTTTCTTTTGCATAGTGGAAGGTACTTGACAACGAGACATGCTAGTTTTAATCGGTCCCAGGCTTGAATGCAAGCACTTGAATACGATCTTGCACCAAAAAATGAGTGATTATTTGATGCCAGCTAATGACGATGACGAATTGGAACCGGATCATGTTGATCCGGATCCTGAAACTGCTGGATCATTCGATAGCGAACCAGATAATGAACAAACAACCAATATCGATGACCCTTTGCCCGTGGAAGAGCAAGCAATCGTTCATGAAGCAAGATCCGGATCCAAGCAAAAAACCATGTTCGGTATTTCAATGGCCGTGATATTGATCGGACTTGCCGCGTTTTTCACTGATGTTTCGACCGAAATGATCCAAACAGTTCTTCCTGAATTCGTGAGAGTAGTGGTCGGAGCCGGACCAGCCATCTTGGGCCTCATATTGGGTCTCTCTGATGCGATATCGAACATCATCAAGGGCCTTTCTGGCTGGCTTTCGGAACATCTCGGGAGCCGGAAATCGCTCGTCGTGGCTGGTTACTCCGTGTCGAACCTCGTCGCGAAGCCGTTGATCGGAGTATTCCCTTCCGTCGCTCCGGTTACCTTCTTTCGCGTGCTTGACCGCGTAGGAAAGGGGATACGTTCCTCGCCTCGGGATGCAATGGTTGCATATCACTCGAAGGACAAGACGGGCAAGGCATTCGGGATTTACACGGCAATGGACACGCTCGGGGCAATCGCCGGTCCCTTGCTTGCATTGTTGATCGCGATCCTCACGATTTCCATCTTTAGCCACGCGGTCCAGCTGCAATTCATCATCATCTTTTCGATCTTTCCAGGGATCGTCGCCGTTATTTTTTCCATAATGGTCAGCGACGTGAAAACGGCAAAGCCCGAACGCGTGGTAACGAAATCGCCTTCGGTCAAGAAAGCGACGAACTGGAAGGGTATTAAAACGATCATGATACTCGCTTGCATCGAATTCGCGTCGTTAAATTCTGGTTTCGTCATCAATCGTGGCTATGATTTTTTCGGGAACGATGATGCGGGACTCTTCGTCGTGTCGTTACTGTATGCTGGTTACAACGTCATTTATGCTTTGCTGTCGCTCAAGGCAGGAAAACTGTCGGATCGCATCGGGCGGAAAAAAATCATCGGGGCTTCCCTCCTCTTCTTGCTCGCGTCAGCAATATTGCTGGCAATCCCTTTCCCTGGTGGTTCTGTGCTCATCTGGATATTCGTGCCGATATCCTTCGCCCTTTTCGGGTTGAACAGTGGCCTCATGGATTCGACATCCAAAGCCATGGTCTCTGACTTGTCCGAGAAGAAAAAGGGATTAGCCTATGGAATGTATTACTTGACGCTTGGCGTGTTATCCATCCCTGAAAGCTTGATATTTGGGATCGTTTACAACAACTACGGTGGGTCGACTGCATTCTTTTACGAGGCAATTGTCTTGGTAATTTGCATCGTCATCTTCGTCATCAAGGTCCCCGAAACCTTGAACAAGAATATCGAAATTACCACCTAATGCTCTAACCGTTTCTCATGTACTAAGACTTTTTTTCCATCTCAATATTCTGATAAGCCATGACTCTGGACGAGATCGCCCTCGAAGATAGCATCGAGACCGCGGCACGCTGGATCGTGGAAGCGCGCCACGTGGTCGTGTTCACGGGAGCTGGATTATCGACAGCCTCGGGACTGCCGGATTATCGTGGCCCGGACGGCGTGTGGACCCGGCGAGACAAGGGATTACCACCACCAGCGCCTCGGGGTCCCTGGACCGATATCAAGCCAAACGAGGGGCATTTCGCAATCGTGGACCTGGAAAAAATGGGAAAGGTGCAATTCCTCATCAGTCAAAACGTTGATGGCTTGCATCGTGCTTCCGGATTTCCCCAAGGAAAGCTTGCCGAACTGCACGGCAACCATAACTTGATGCGATGCTTGTCTTGCGATGCAACGTTCACGAAAACCGAGATAGGCTGGAGCGAAGCGATACACGGGACAGGGTATCGCACGTCGCCCGAGCAACCAAACCAGCCGCGATGCCCGGACTGCGGTGGACGCGTCATATCATCGGTCGTCAATTTCGAGGATCCATTACCGCAGCAAGACCTCGCGGCAGCAACCATGCACTCGAAAACGCTTTGCGACTTGTTCATCGTGCTCGGGTCCTCGCTCGTTGTCACCCCCGCCGCGAGAATGCCGTTGCTTGCCAAGCGCCATGGTGCACGCTTGATCATCAACAACAAGGGCGAGACTCCATATGACCAGATCGCTGATTTGCTCGTGTCTTTTCCGATAAACGATTTTTTTCCTCCGGTCGTGGCTCGCGTTTGTAACTTGATACATCAAAGGTAGTTCTTGAAAAACGCTGGCAGTTTCTGGAAGATCATCTCGTGAGAGACGTCGGCAACATCACGATCAAGAAGTTCCCGGGCACCCGCTGCTTCATAGATGGTTTCGACGCGCTCGTAAGCCTTGGTGGTATCCGGAAACACGAAACAATCATCGTTCGTGCCTGCCTCGATGAGCAGCGGCCGCGGTGCAATGAGCCCGACCACGTCCGGAATATCACCCCATTCCAGCAATCCCGGCAAGTATTGCGCTCCGCAATAATTTCCAAGACCGCGCCTGGACATGGCGTCGTCGAGCGTTGACAAGTACCCCGAAATGCACGCTGCCTTGATGCGATCATCGAATGCTGTCGTGTACGTTGTCATGGTTCCGCCGTATGATTTGCCAACCATGCCGATGCGGTTTCCGTCCACGTACGGCAGTGATTGCAAGAGATCGATGGTTTTCATGGCATCCCACACGTTGAGCGCAAGGAGCTTGAACCCGAAATATTCGAAACTCATGCTCGTGATGTCGCAGCTATCGCGATTGTTGCGGCAATACTCCTTGTCGAGCGCCCGCTCGCCGAATGCTCGCCAGTCAGGCGCGATGACGACGTAGCCATCCTTCACGAGATGAAGTGCCGTAGCTTCGAAATTTGGGGCATTTGCAGGAGAACTATTTTTTTGCGGCCACGTCATGGCGTCAAACCCGATCATCTGCGCCTTGCCAGATCCGTGCCCGTGCGCGCACAAGATGCCAGGTCGCTGTTCGCCGTCTTTGATGCCAGCTGGCACCAATAAATAGGCGGTGCACGAAGCATATTGTTCCGTATTGTAGACGATCTTTTGTTGCGTGAATGCGGGAATGCCGCCATCTTCGAATTCATCGAGATATATTTCTTCTTGCACCTCGACATCCAGCGGCACAGGTTCTGGAAATGGCCCGAGGAGTTCGCGAATCTTCTGCACGAACTGTTCTTTCCACGGGACAAATTCCATGCCTTCCGTGAATGTCATCTTCCTAGGCGCATCTTCAAACCGTGCACGGAATTGATCGTACATTCCGAGTAATCGTTTATATGGCATCATGATTACAATCCGTTTTCGCAAAATAATTCCATTTACTATAAGTAGAATTATTTTTGCATCAAGATTATATCATCTGATAGGATAATGACATTAATTTTATATCATCGTACTATGTGGTCTTTAATATGGAAGAAACGATAACGATTTCGTCAATCCGTATCGCAAAGCATCTAGCTGAAAAGCTCGATGTTATTGCTCGACGCGAGGGAACTAGCAGAGCGGAAATCATTCGACGTTCATTGGAAGCATTTCTTGCAAAACAAGTCGAGCCTCATCCAAAAAGTGCTCAAGAAGTCTTGGATCTCGTGTATAGACGAACAGGTCATAAACCAACGTCAATCCGATCAACGAAAGAAGTGTTTGATGAATTGTACAAGGAAGAGAGCTTGTCGTGAGAATTACAATTGATTCATCTGTTCTTGTCGGTTACTTTATCGACCAAGACCATTTACACGATATGGCTATGCAGCTTATTGAGAAAGTCTTGAATGGTGAAATTGAATATGCTTGTGTTAGCAAAATTGCGATTGCCGAGCTAGGATATGTTATTGAACGAAAGACAAGCGATGCCGCCTTCACCTATAACTGCATCCATTCAACGGCTAACGATCTTGCCCTCGATGTGATCGATGTTTCATGGGAATTCATAATTGCATTGGCACACTTGAAAGCGGTCAACGCCATTTCGTTCTGCGATAATGCAACTCTAACCACTGCAAAATTGACAAACGGAGAAGCACTCTTTAGCAAGGAAAAAGAGATAGTATTGAAAGATAAAGATAAACTGCAAGGCGCGGGAATATTGTTTCTCGAGGATTATCCTTTTTAATCGAATATCTTCTATAAAATGACGAAATCAATGGAGATAATGATCGTGAATTCCATTATTCAGAAATTGTTGCTCGCGATAATCCTCATCAATTATCTATTCGAATTTCTGTATACCGTTGGTCGCCTGGTCGGCGTTGGCCTCTGGTTGAGCCCCATTGACACGAGCACCACGGAAGGAGCAATATCGTTTGAACTTTACGTGTTCGAGTTGATTCTCGTGTCGCAATTTTTCGTCGCATGGCTGCTATCCTGGAGAATGCGATGGAAACTGGCAATCCGGAAAGGATGGCAAATAGCTGGGTTGCTCGGTTTAGCCATTCCCACGGCAATCGTTTGCGTGCTGGTCTTCACGTGGAACGCGGGATGGCCGGGCATGATCGAGCGGCGATTGCTCGCGTATGAATCGTGGGTGCTGATAACCTTGATGAGCATTTTCGTCCAAGTTACTATCATCAACATGCCTTCCACGAACCTGAACGAATCGTGAGATCACGTCATTCGCGAGTCCCGCGCTGGAGCAAGAATGCGCTCACGCGTGCACGAAGGAGCCTGTCCCACGGGTGTCGCAGCTTGAAATGGATAATATCATCGACGTCGTTTGGTTCAAGGACAAGATGGAATGCGCACCAGCTTGAAAGGCTCCATACAGGTGATGCGGGTAAGGCCTCGAACGCGAGTTTCTTGCCGTTCTTGGTCACCGTAAACTTGAAAGCCTTGCGTGCATCGAAAATCTCGCGCCACGGGTAAATGCTTTGCGACAATGAAACGACGACGTGCAGTTCTTGACTAGCCCCGGCGATTGGCGGAATAAGAACGTCGCCAGAGATGATGCGAGAATCACCCGAGCGATGGTATGACTCGTCTAGCACCGGCACTTCCTGTCCCGATTCGAATCTCCTTGGCATATTAAGCGAATACCTCGGTTGGATATCTCCTGCTTGGAAAAGAGCCACCTCGGCCGGGGCAAGCGATATCATCGCCTGATATTCCACGCCTGCGCTCGGATAAAGCCGGTAAATCCCTTTTTCATCGGATACTGGAAGCACGAATTGCCGGGTTGTGAACGCGGGATTGTGCATCACGAAGTAATCGACGCCATCAGCTCCGGGTAAAAGATACCCATAGACGTCACCCATATCCGGCCGGCCACCAATGAGCCTCGAGTCATTGCAAGCATCGATGTTATCGTGGAGAAAATGCCACATAGTAAGCAAGAACGTGAAATCATTCTCCGTGTCGATTAATCGCGTGTCACCGTAGACTAAGAAATTCCCGTGACCCCGCCCGATGTTCCCGAGAACCCACGCGTCGGTCCAATCCTTCGCGCCGAGATTCAAGATCGTGGGGGTGTTACCAATCAAGACGCTATGGTCGTCGATGCACTGGATAGGGAGCAGATTTTCCTTGAACAGCCGAAATTGCGTGTCGGTATAACATGCGATGGAGGAGCGCTCGGTTGGTGCCGGCACCTCGGACAACCGTGGGTCGCCGGTGTAAACCGTATCCAGCCATGACAACCAGAATGGCGAGATGGCGCTTTCCCTGGCAATTTCCGGCGGAGTTGGTTGCTCGACGAAGCCTTGATGCGTGGTGAAGCCATTGTAGGCAATGACGACGAGGTCGGGGTTTGTTTCTCGCAACCGAGCCACGATGCGCCTGAATCGCCGGATAGAGCCATCGTAGGCATAACGCCCTAATTCATGGTTATGATTGGGATTATTGCATCGAAAATTGCCAAAATCGACCTTGATCAAGTCAAGACCATCGTCCTTGACGTAGTGATGCAATGCTTCCTCCACCATGGTTGCATACGTCCCGCGCAGCAAGCACGGGAACGGCTCGCTCTTGTGCCCAAACCGGGCGAGCAAGCCTCGCACAATTGCGCGCATGTTCTTGCTGTTCACCAGTTTTTTCGTGGTTCCCGAGAGCCGATACACTTGCTCGAGGGCATCATCGAGGATTCCCGGATATCCCTTGCCGATCACGTTGTATCCCGCCAGGTCAACCCACAGTCCGAGACGAAAGCCAGCACTTTTTATTTTTGCAAGGAACTCGCCTGGTCCTTTCGGCCATACCCACTTGTTGAATCGCGAGTATGGGTCTTTCCGGCTTGGCTCGAACCAGAACGTGTCGAGCACGTATCGCTGGAGATCAAGCCCGTTGTTTTTCCATCGCGAGATGATGTCGAGCAATTTTCTTGCTTTTTCCAGCGTCATTGGCACCTGACCGGACAGCTCATCGTGGGCGCCCCAATCGCAAAACATGGCAAGGATCGTGCCGCGTTTCTTGCGGACCCGGGTCCCCCAGTACGACAAGAACCCCTCCTTCTCGAAGCCAGCATCGGTCGCCCCGGTCGTGCACCGGTCAGAAATAAACGCTAATCCCGGATCGAGGTGCGCTGCAGGGTATTCAAATGATCGCAGCTGGCCGCCATCATGCCACGTGGTGCCTGCGGGCCATTCCATGCACCAGAAGAAACCTGGCGTGAAAAGCGGTTGTCCAAATCCCCCATGTTCGCACGGCGACGTGAACGCGAGCGATTCGATCCCGAGATCAAGGATGGTTATTGCGTCCTTCCCCGTGTTCGCGATCTCGACGCGCTTGTGGATCGTGTTCCCCGCATCGGGGACTTCGAAATGTAGCTTGAGTTGAATCTTGATCGGAGTTTTCGGCGCGAGCACGACTTCGATGATGGACGGGGTAGATTGCTCCCACGATTGAACCGTGAAATCCTTCGTCGTCAACCACGAGAGACCCGTGGCGGTCTTGATGGCAATTTCGAATTCGTGGGAATCTTTACCAATGATCACGACATTCGAGCCCATTCCGCTTATCCGAGTAGTTCGAAATATGCCATTTTCGATGGAGAATGACCGCTGTATCATGTTTGCCGAGATCGTCAAGGAAGTTGCCATGAAATTCACGTCATTTGATCGTATCGATAAAAGTAGGCTTCTCGGGCACCTCACATCAGACCCTGAAGTTTCATGGATCATTCGGAACTTTTGTGTCAAATGCAACGAGGGGAAATCCTTCAATCTGGTTAAAATTATTAATGTTATTCGTGAGCAAAGAACCGTCTTTTTTGGTCAATACCGTGCCAGCAATCATGTAATCATATTCCTTGATTTCCTGTCCCTTGTTGGCGAGATCGTGGAAGATTTTTACACCTCTATCAGCGGCAATATCAGTAAATGGTACTTGTATGCACTCTTCTTTTAATTTTTCGATAGCCTTTCTCTCACGCTCAATCAATTCTTTCTGCACCTTTCCTTTTTTACGTATTTCGACAAGATACAAGCCAAAATACAATTCGTACATTGAAAGTGACGTGATTGCTATTTGGTCATCATTCTCCAAACGTGCTTTGAGGATTTCAAAATCGACTTTCTCATAGATTATACCAATAGCAATATCTGAATCTATGAAGAGCAATGAACTTGACCTCACATCATTCGTCTTCTAACGATCGCGTTATTCGTGATTTTACATGGTCGCGGATCATCTTTTTTCCTTCTTCGTATGCGTCGAGAAAGATATCTTCATCCGGTCCATGTGTAATTCCAAAACACGACAAGACATCTTAAACGTTCGATTTTTTTTCGATTAACCGTTCGATAACATCGGAAAAACTCTCATCATCTTGTTTTTCCCGTTTCAATTTCTCGTACACGTCTCTCCTGATCGAGATCTGGGTGGATGTCATTTCTATCGATATATTGATGATATATTGAGAATTTATTTTTTTGCATGTTCCGGGCATATATGGATTAACTTCAAGCAATTGTGTAGAACAAGTCTCGAATTCCATTTTGACCTTGTTTTTATATCACGGCATCAATCGGTCCATCCATTCCTGGCATTTCTGGCGCTTTTTTGCAGCGCTCGAGTACCCGTGCTCCAGCAATTCCTCCTGGACGAGCTTGGCCTTGTACACGCGCTCGTACGCCTTGCGCGATTCCCCGCTTTTTTCCAGCACTTTTGCCTCCTCCACGTAAGCGGTGTATATTTCCTCCAAGTTCTTGGCGAGCCGGCTTACCTCGTCATTCACGTAATCGCTCATCTCCTCGTCTTTCATGACGAGGCCTGCCAGGAACGTGATGATCATGTCACAATGGTAATTCTGCTTGATCGAGATTTCAAAGATGGTGAACACGCGACCGGACACGTTTTCAAGGCCAAGTCCTGCCTTGATCGCATCCAGGCGGCGTGCATCGGGCAAATCGACCTTGTTGGAGAGCACGAGTAATGGCTTGCCATTAGCATTTGGTTGGTTCAAGATCGACCATAACGCATCGCGAGCCTCCACGAGCCGACTCGTGTCAGCGGCATCGACCACGAACACCAGCACGTCTGGATTTTTCCAGTAATCCATCCACGAAGAGCGAAAGGCTTCTTGCCCGCCAAGGTCGTTGAACTCGAGCGCGATGCGGCCCAGGGCGATGCGTGAAATGTTGATGCCAAGCGTCGGGGTGTGGTCAAAGTATTTTTCTTGCTGCAGGTAATCGACCAGCGTGGTCTTGCCCGCACGATCGAGGCCGAAGATGAACAACGACAGTTTCTTTTGCGGCGGGGCAGCACGACCGCCAGGTGCAGGTTTTTGGATGCGCAATCTCGAAAGCACGGATTGCTTGGGTGCACCACCTTTTTTCTTCTCCTCGTCCCCTTGTTTTTTCTTGGCCTTGGCAATGAGCTTGTCAAGATTCCGTGCTTCCTTATCATCGATCTTTGCACCTTTCCTGGTCATTTCCTCCATGACCTTCTTTGCAAGGTTGAACGCCGATAATGCAGGGTAATACTTTCCGATATCAAGCGCTTTTATGCCCCGATCCAAGAAATCCTTGTAACTAGAAACAAGATGGCTCGATCCTTTCTCCATGGTGCTCATCCATTACTCGATTGGGCGAGTGGTAATATAAAAGCTCCTTCCAGGATCAAGGAAACTCGCGACTTTTGCCACGAGTCTGGACGCTAAATTCATCCGGAACAATACGATCTAACCGGCCTTCTACGTGTAGATGCATCTTAAGGAAATTATTAGATAAAAAGGAAAAGGAAATAAAAAAAATCCTATTTCTTGCGCTTTGAAGCCTTTTTCGACGGTTTTCGAGCTGCGTGCTTGGCAATCGGAATTTGTTCGTCAATCGGCTTTTTCTTAACTTCAACGGTTTCGGAAACCTCGTCGCTTGGTAAACCCGGTTCCTTTACCAGTTCATCTTGAAGGTCAACGCCTGGCGTTGCATCACCTTCGGGATTCGTTTTGGTGGCATCCACGTCCTGGGAAGGAATGCCCGCCTCATCATTTTCGGAGTTTGGCGGCGTGCTTGGTTCGGAATCTTGAGAGTTCTCTTGCACGGGTTTTTCGATCTGTTCCGTGGATCGTCGTCCGGTCACTTTCCTTTTCTTCACGACCACGACGCCAGCGATAACAATTGCCGCTGCAATGCCGGCGAATAACAAAATATAAAGACCGATAACCATCGGAGAGCCGATAGGGTTGTTTCCTCCAGCAGCAAGTACCCGGATCATTATCATATGCGATGCGTTGTTTCCGGCCTCATCGGTGACGAAAATCGTGAAATTATAAGTGCCAACCGAGAGGCCATCAATTGGAACATGAATCGTCGATGAAGACGTCCAGTTCGTTGCGCTCGTGTAAACAGAACCATTCATGTATAGGATGTAGGTTCCCGGGTTCGCATCCGCGAGTGTCCAATTTATTGTGTTGCCGGTCGTGCCCGCGGTGATATTGAAATTTCCTGGACCAATGGCACTTGGCACGATCGTATCAATGATGAATGGACCGATGCCGATTGCTGATGACCAAAGACCAAGGTTATCGCATGATCGGATGCTAAAACACCACGATCCATCACTGAGTTTTGTAGAATTGGTCGTCACGTTTGCATCGATAACATAATCAGGATCTGTTGGCATCGATCCTTCCGACCATAAGAACGAGTATCCTTGGATGCCGCTCCCGCCATTATCGTTTGCAATGGACCAATTCACGGCAATGTCTTGCAAGCGGGAACAACCGAACATGGCATGGGTCGTGCAAGAGGGTAAAACTGAGCCTGGCGCGGTCGTGTCGATCTTGAACGGCCCAATGCTGCTGTACGATGACCAGTGACCGACCCGGTCAACCACGCGGATGTTGAAGTACCACACCCCGTCACTTTGCTTGGACGATAGCGACGTGGCGTTGATGTTGGACGTGGTACCTGGATCTTGTGGATTGTTGCTAGACCAGCTATATGCATACCCTCCGACGCCCGAGCCGCCGAGATCGCTAGGCATGGGCCACGTGATGTTGATGGTTGGATCCGTTGACCAGATACACGGGGTGTGCGACGTGCTTGATGGTGCCGGGATCGATGGCGTCGTTGTATCTATCAAGAACGGCCCGATTGAACAGGTTGTCGATGCCAGGCTAACGCCATCAACCGAGCGAAGATTAAAGTACCACAATCCATCCGCAGCGACGTTGGTCAAAGTGGTGCTTGCCGTATCGATGGTGGCGTCTGGGTTGTTTGCTGAATTATTCGACCACGAATACGAATATCCTGCGATGCCGGAACCCGTTCCATCGCTCGGCGTACTCCAGGACACGGAGATGCTCGCGCTACTAGACCAAACACTTGGAGATTGTGTCGAAGAAGACGGCGCAGGTTGCGCCGGTGCCGTGTCATCGATCATGAATGGACCCAAGGACACGTAACCCGACCAATGTCCCACGTTATCCCTTGCCCGGATGTTGAAATACCAGTTATTTGTATCGGATAAGACGGGGCTAGTTTCGGTGAGGCTGGTATTATTGACCGCTGTGGTCCCTGGATCCGAGGCTCCACGGCTCCAGCGCGTGCGATAGCCAGCTATGCCACTACCACTAGCACCATCGTTTGCTGCAGTCCATGTGACCGTTATCTGGCGGTTTATTGACCAGGTACTAACCACGTGCGTCGAGCTAGCCAATCCCGTGGGAGCGGCAGGAGCAACCGTGTCCTTATTAAATATCCAGCACCAACTGCTCCCACCAGCAGCGTTATTGTCGGAATCCAGAACCAAGAAATAGAGCGTGTTTTGTCCTTCCGCGGCGCTATTCCAATTTGATCCCATGTTCCAGCTAGGATTATCGTACGTCGCGCTAAATGGATTCGCAAATATCAAGTAATCGCTCGTGGTCGCGGCATGATTCAGTGCCCGATACCCGCTGTCCAATTGGATGTTGTCATTGAAGGTCAGGTGAAGGAGGGGGACGGATGCATACCATGTGTTATTAGCGGGCATGTTTCCGGTATTCCACGTCGGGGGATGGTCATCACGGCAGCGGAGATACAACCCCCCGCACAAGATTGCCGGCTGAGTGCCTCCAAACCGGTTCATGTTTACATAAAAAGTCGATGTAATGTAACTAGTCACCAATATGGAATATTCGGCTGCTCCTCCGGTACCACACATCCAAGAATGCGTTCCTACTTGGATGTTGTAATAGTCCGTAGTGGCACTCGCCTGGTAAAAACACAAGTAATACGCGTCAAACCCGAGCTGTACATTGGTGAACTGGTATGTTTGGTTCAAATAATAATTCCCTAATCGAAATGTATAGGTAAATCCCGAAGTTGTGGCGTTGTTAGCATCTTGCATGTTCGCAAAGGTTGTCGTGCCGCCCCATGTCGAAGCATACAGCGAATCCACGTAATGGAGGGGTGCGTATCCAGAATCTGCCAAGTTCTTATCCTTCAATGTCGAGATTGTCGATGATGGCAATTGCACGGGAGTCGTGGTATTTGACGAGAATATAATCCCAAAAAAAGCAACTGCGAATGCAATCCAAACAAGATTTTTCCAAGGTTGATAGTGCTTTAATGAGTTCTTCGCATTTGATATCATATTAACGTACTACCCTTTTCGATTAATTTCTTTGAAGAGAAGATAGCTTCAAGCCTTGATTCGTCTTGAAGTCCTCTTATGAATATGAATATCTATACCTCACAAGGGCAAAAAAGGTTTTGCATCATCATTCCCTACCTGGCAATTGTCGTCGCCGGCCGGCATAAAAAGAGAGCATTGAGATTTTAACAAGAATATGCAGTTGCACAATAAAAAACAAGTTCATACAAGAAGAAAATGAGAAGGGAATTAACTGCAAAAAAAATCGCAAGGTTTACAACATCATTGTGCGAAGCACGTGGGAATTAGACGATCTGTACAATGCTTGCACTAGGCCGTTATGATTTCGTTCCGCGGTTTCCTCTAGTCTGGTGAGAAATTCGGACAGCTTGTTGAAGTCGTTGAAGTATTGGATCATGCCATTCGTGACGATCTTCACGCCTTGCATGCCGGGCTCGATATACGCATAAATACCGCCATATTTCGCGCTGTGCTTGCAATAGCAGACTTGATTCGAATCCGATTTTAGCCGCCAGAAACCATGCTCTTTCCTGAGATATTTTCCGAACATTCCTGTCGAGTTCATGAGTTTTTCACGCATCCAATTGTTTGTTGTTGATAACGCATCAATAGTTGTTGATTGATAGTAGATTATCCACGTATTTCGAGGTGGAGACGATCCCGATATCACACAAGAGACTTCGAAATCATCCGGCGCTCATTATACGCATCGTTTCCCGCCAGATCCATCGGCTATACGAGCATATCATCCGCATGATATGACCCGAAGCCACGTGATGAATCTTGTGGGATATTCTACAATAACATCGAGGGAATATTTAAGGAATTTCTCCAACGGCGCCACAGAATTCGTCAAGAAGCCTTTGCTCACCCTTGTTTCGAGTGGAAAAAATGGAAACAATTGTGGTTTTAACATTGTGGACGGGGTTCTCAGCTAGCATCTCGATGTTTCTTGCCATGCTTTTAATGTAAAGAGCTGACTTCTAGCTAGATGCAAATGTTGAGCGTGACATGCGATGACCTGCAGTTTTCGATAGCATTCAAGGGCGTCGAAATCTTGCGGCATTCACCTTCACTACCACTAGCCGAGGTTGGAACGGGCAAGGCGGATTATCGCCCCAACAAAAAACATCAAGCGTATTTCAGACCGAGAGACCTGGACACGCGAATGCAGCCGCTCGTGACCTTTTCGATCGTTGAACAATCAAGCACGACCATCGTCATCGAACTCGAGAAGATTTTCCGGCTTGATGTTAACGTGGTGGATGACCGGCTAGAAATCACCACGTCTTTACTTGATGGCGGAGTTATCGCATGGAATCGGTTCACGCTGCGCATTCATGCCACGCCAGATGAGCACGTGTATGGGCTTGGCGAGCAATACGTCAGGCTCGACATGCGGGGGCGAAAGGTGCCATTGTGGACTCAAGAGCCCGGCTTGGCCCGCGATCACTCGTTACCTGCGATCGTTGCAGACATGATCATGGGGGCAGGGGGCAAGTGGCACACGACCTATTACCCACAGCCAACGTTCGTCTCGTCCCGGCATTACTTTGTTCATGCAGAATCATATTCATATGCAATTTTCGATTTCACGGCACGGAACCATCATGAATTGCAATTCTGGGCTATTCCAAAGAAGATCATCATCGACGTGCAATCCACGACACCCGAGGTCGTCGGGTCGCTATCATCGTATCTCGGCCGCCAGCGGCCGTTGCCGGACTGGGCAATCGAGGGTGCCTGGCTTGGGATAGGCGGTGGCCTGAATGATCGCGAGGACGGCGTTCCATGGAAGCTGAAAAAAGCTATCGATAATCACGTAAAGGTTTCAGCCGTGTGGTGCGAGGACTGGACTGGGTTGTACCAAGCCGCGAGTTACGAGTCCCGGTTATTCTGGAACTGGCGATACGATGCAGAGCGGTATCCTGACTTGCCCGGCTATATCAAAACACTTCACGATCAAGGGATCAAGTTCCTCGGTTACGACAACTGTTTCTTGATGCGTCATGGTAACATGTACAAGGAAGCAGCGGAAAAGGGATTTCTGGTAAAGCGATCGGATGGTTCCGTGTATGATCTCAAGATGTTTTCCTTTTCGGCGGGCATGCTTGACTTGACGAATCCTGATTGCGTAGCCTGGATTAAAAACATCATCACGGACGACATGATAGGTATCGGCATGGATGGCTGGATGTGCGATTTCGGGGAATATCTTCCCGTCGATGCCGCGCTTTATTCTGGCGAGGACCCGGCCATCGTGCATAACCAATATCCGGTCTCGTGGGCGCAAGTGAATAAAGATGCCGTGACCGATGCAGGACGAGATAGCGGCGATGATGCTATCGTTTTTTTCAACCGATCGGGTAATGCAGGCACATCGAGATGCTCGCCATTGATATGGGCGGGAGACCAGCAAGTAACCTTTCAGAAAGGTAACGGACTCCCGTCCGTTATATGTGCTGGATTATCTCTCGGATTTAGCGGTATCGGTCACCATCATTCGGACATTGGTGGTTATTTCAACATCTTGTGGATCAAGCGGACAAAGGAATTGTTCATGCGCTGGTGCGAGCTGGCCACGTTCACGCCCGTGATGCGAACCCATTGCCGCAAGGATTTCGCTGCCGCGATCAACTGGCAATGGTATTCCGACGAAGAAACGATAGCTCACTTTGCCCGGTTCAGCAATATCCATGCGAGATTGCTCCCGTACACGCGACACGTGCTCGAAGAATATCAAGAGGTTGGTTTGCCAGCGATGCGGCATCCGGTCATGCACTACGAGAACGATCCAGTCCTTCACGAGCTTCGATACCAGTATCTGTTTGGAAGGGACATGCTCGTTGCGCCCGTGCATGCGAAAGGGCGTAAAAAATGGCGCGTCTACCTTCCCAGCGACGAATGGATTCATCTCTGGTCAGGTGAAAAGCTCGTGGCGGGTTGGGTAACCGTGCACGCGCCGATCGGGAAGCCTCCGGTATTCTATCGTGCTTCATCGCCTTTCGCGAATTTGTTCGAGGAGTTAAGGGGGATATAATGTCTTTTTCGTCGTGATTTTGCTCCTTGGTGGTTAATTACATTTCAGAAAGATGTTTTTCCATTTTTTAATATTCAAAAACGGAAATTCGAACCAAAATTTCTTCACGAATGCATTGTCGATGGTTTAACGAACGAGAAATAATACAGCACGGCAAGGCCGCAATACAAGGATGCCTTGACTATCCTGAATGCTATTGTTGCATCAGTCGAAAGTCCGGTGAACGATCCTGTTTCTGAAACCAAGAGAAACACGTGAACTGCAAGGAACACGACGAGCATGAGCATGATTGTGAGCAAAGCCGACGGGCTCTTCATATCCGTTTTTCGCTTGTACAAGCCCACGATTATCCTGATAATGAACAAGTAAATGACAACGATGATCGAGTATACTATTACTACCACGGTTATCGAGCTAATTATGAAAGCTGATGCGGGCGTGAACCACGGAAAGAACGATACTAGAATTCCAATAACATCGGCAAGGATTGCAAGCAAGAAGAGCAAATTGTTGATCTTGGCAGCTCTTTCTTCTGCCATTCGAGGCCTCAAGAAAACTTCGAAAACCACGATGGCAAACAACACGGTTCCAATGATATCGAGCGGGAAGTAGTATTTTTTTATAATGTAACTCATCACAGAATAATCTGATGAATACAAGGGGTTTTGGAACTCGAGTGACCGCGAGATACCTTGGTAGATCATGGAGAAGAAAACGAGAGACGCCAGATACGGATCCTTTTTTCCCGATCTAACTGCTTGATATCGCTTTGCATCGTAAAAGAAAAGAAGCGCGGCAATGCCGTTTAAAACAATGAGAACGACTGTGCCTGGATCGATGACGCCAGAAGAAATGAAAAATGGATGGGTTGAAAGTTCACCCATGCTTTGCAAGAGTAAAGCTTGAATTAATATCAAGATAAATGTCAATGCGATGAATTGAATGACCAGGAACCAGTTTAGGAACCTGATATTGATCTTGAGTAACATGGCACACTCCAATTAAATCGATACGTGAAATATAAAAAAGGCTATGTATCATGAGGACGAGAATCAACACATGTCCGCTGGACTTTCCCTTAGAGCCACGTAAGGTTTTCCAAAAGGCCATGTTCCCGTGCAAACGCGTGAACAATGTCGACGCGGCCGGCATAATTAGCCTGGTGTGCGTCCGAACCAATCGTGAAGCGCGGCATTGCGAGAGATTGATCGTCAATTTCCTGTAGAATTCTCTCAAGGGTCTGACGATGGGCTGGTGAGAACTTTGCCTCGTTTAACTCCAACCCGATGTTATTATTGACCAAGATTTCGATGTCGCCGATCAATTCAGCAAAATCTGGATGCGCAATGACGATCGGCAAGTCTTCGTGTCCCGCATCGTCAAGATTCTCGCGCACCGCCATTGCTACGCTAACCGGACCGCTTGTATCATAACCTTCGATGAGAACGAGCTCAATGTCGTCAGCAATGGGTACGATATTTTTTTCGATGGCATCGCGATACTTGCTCGTGGTCGTGGAAAGCTCGATTCCGACGTGCATGCGGACCCCGTATTCCGCGATGCTTTCCTCCTTGAAATCATGGATGAACTTGAAGTAATCTTGCAATGTATGATCGCGCCGAAAATCAGCCACGAACGTGAGGTTCCCGTCTTGATCCACGTGATCCGTGATTGCTATCTCATGACAGCCAGCAACATCGCATGCATGGGCTATCGACGGGATCGTGTTGTCCCCGTCGCTATAGATCGAATGCAAATGATAATCCTGGATCCGGGGATCCGGCATGTTAATCGTCATGGCTGGCTGCCCGCATAAAGAAAAATGAGAATCAATTACTTGATGACCGTCCATCCGAGCAACCGGGCAAGGATTTCCAATGGCTTGATGAATTTACCATACACGACGGACACGTGGTGTGCAATGCCGTTCATGACGATCTTGTCTAGCACGTCCCTGACGCTGCTGCCATCGAAGACGACCTTTGCATAAGTTCCCTTGAGCTCCTTGTCCATGGGAATTGCCTTTGCCTCTTGCAAGAACAGGCGATACCCATCCTGGCAATAGTCGATGCGGGCGATTGACATTTCGCCAGCTTTAAGAACAAAGTCTGCAGTAACGCCTTTGCCGCCAGCGTGATATGTTTCAAGGGATATCTCGCAGGCGCCATTCCACAAATTGCACGGGGCCACGCCACAATGCCAGAGCAACGCGAAATTCTCCTCAAGGTTTACCTGGGAGAAATCCGCGAGGAACGGCGTCTCGGCGCCGATGGCAACGTGCGCGAGCATGGACAAGGCACCAAGAATATCACCCTCGCAAGCCAGGATCGTTCCCCCGGCTTGAAGGAGCGACATGGCGGCACACGGGGCGATGCCAAAAGTCGCGGCGAACTCGGGCCAGCAACGGATCGCGAGGGCAGTCAACTTGTTTTTTGCTACGAATGCTTCGAGCTTGGCCGCGAGAATGCTGACCTTGTCGATCTGCTCCTCGCTCAATGCCGAGATCGTGAACGTGGCTTCAATTTTCTCCCGCATCGCGGCGACCCGCTCCGTGGTAACCTCGATGTCGAAAATCTCCGCGAGTTCGAAGTGATCGACCATGGCGCCCGTGGCGCGGTAAAGATCCGGCTCGTCGATGTCGAGGTTGAAAAACCCGTGTGCTCGATATCCAGCAATGCCGATGTTCGCCTTGGAAAATGCATGCTTTACGCGAAGGGCATCGATCCATGCCTCGTCGATCGATGCCCCGATGACGACGTGATAGTCCTTCACGCCACCTTTGTACAAGTTCGACGCATCGAGATTAATGCCGCAAACCGAGTTCAACCGGATTTTTCCACCATTATATGGAAGTTCATTGAGACCCCATAACAAGATGGGCTTTTTCACGATCTTATTGATCACTAGAGCGAGGTGGCCGAGATGGAACGTGCCCGCGATCAGCACGATGCCATCGAGATCCTTGGTTGCAAATTCCTGGCCGGCTTGTTCCGCATCGGGCACTTCAAAAACAAGCTCGGGAATAAACTCGAACGTGACATTCTCGATGCGTTGCAAGTCTTCTTGAATGTGCTGATAAATCTCGCGTGCTGCATCGAAATCGAACGTCTTCCGTGCAAGGCACGCGACGCCTATGGTTACATGCTCCTTCATGGTTTCTATTCCTCCACCGGTTCGTGTTTAGTGGTTTTCTCGACGATCTTGATCGATGCAGAAAAATCTTCCCTGTTCAAGCCTTCATCCATGCCTTTCTCGTAAATCCCGAGCACGTGCTTGGCACCTGCAAGATCGAGCCCCAGCTCCGATGCCAAGCCTTTGATCAAGTTCAAATCCTTGAACATGTGCTCGAACGGGAATTTTGGCGAAAAATCTTGTGCCTTGATAGTAGCTGCTTTCATGTCAAGGTATGCATTCTGGCCGCCACCATAGGAGACTGCCTTGACGACGGAATCGATGTCGAGTCCGGCAACTTGCGCGAGCACGAGCATTTCATTCACGCCATTCTGGATCTCCCCGACGAGCATGTTGTGGCACAATTTCATGACGAGACCACTGCCGTTTGGTCCCATATGGATGATGTTCTTTCCCATACATTTTAACAAGGGAATGATTTTCTCGTAGGTTTTCTTGTCTCCGCCCACGAGGATACCAAGATCACCCGATATCGCTGCCGCCTTGCTCTTGACCACAGGCGCATCGAGCATCATGCTTCCTTTTTCCTTGACACTCGCGGCAAGCTCGCGGGATACAGCAGGCGAGATCGTGCTCATGTCGATGATAACCGTTCCCTTTTTCAAGACGGGCAATAATTGTTCGATCACATCGCGTACGTGTTCGCTGTTGGGGACCATGATGATGATGTGGGACGCTTTTCCAGCGACATCGGCGACCGATTCGCAAGGATTCCCGCCAAGCTCGGCCAACTTTTCAACTTGTGCCGGGTCGATGTCGTAGACCCAGGTCTCGTGTCCATTCTTGATTATATTGGTGGCCATAGGTTCGCCCATTATGCCCAGGCCAATGAAACCGACCTTGAACGTCGTGCCGGTCATGGAAGATCACTGCTCGATCGTGTCCGTCTCGTCCCAAGCATCCTGGAAAATCTTGATTCCACGCCCTGTGAAGGGATGGTCGAACGAGTCCTTGTATACGTCATAGGCAGCGGTCACGATATCCACACCGGCCAGCGCCGCGTCGACGATTTGCTTGCCATTACGAACCGCGGCAACGATGACTTCCGTGTCGAACCCGTAGGTCTCGTATATGGCCATGATGCTGTTCAAGAGATCCGCGCAATCAACACCTGATGACTCTTGCCAACCGATGAACATTGAACAATATGTGCAGCCCAGGCGCCCGACTTGCAATGCCTGGGATGGCGTGAACACGAGTGTCACGTTCACTTTCACGCCATCATCCGTGAGTTTCTTTGCTGCAACCAGGCCTTGCTCCGTGCAGGGTATCTTGATAACGAAGTGATCGGACATGGCCGCGATCTTTTTCGCGGTCTCGATCATGTCATCCGCCATTTCCAGGTGCGGGTTGATCTCTACGGAAATCGGAAAGTCCTCGACGTCCTTGAATTCCTCGGCAAGTTCATTGATGACCGTATAGAATGGTTTACCCGATGTCTTGATGTGCTTGGGGTTCGTTGTCACGCCGTTGATACCCCAATTTTCATAAGCATATATGATTTCATCCAGTATAGCGCTGTCAAGGAAGTATTTCACGAGTGTATGCACCTTTCGTTACGAGTAATACTGAGTGGATCAAGGATGATCCTTGATCCTTGATCATTTCAACTTTCACAGTGGTTTTTCACAATTTCTTTTTCAAGAATTCCCTGAAATCATCCACAGTGCGAAAGACATGATATTGATCACGCCCCATAGTTCTAAACGAATCCAGCCGCGCCAGAAAATCATCCCATGACAATCCTGCCACGTCCTTCTCCTTGAACACGTGGATGTCAGCCGCTCGCCAGTCCGCATAGGTGCGCCCATAGAATTCCTTGATTATCGGACCGCTTCTCGACAGGAAATAGAATGCTCCCTTCATGTATCGCCAACGCGACTTCACGCTCTCGTTAATCACGACGATGTCATTCGATATCATGCCATTCCGGTCGCTGATCGGCCACTCGGGCCACCGCAGCGTTAAAATCGGCGCCGCTCCCTTGCGAAGGAATGCCGCCCAGCCGCGTACGTCGGGCACAAGATCCAGGTCTTCCACGTAGTTGGTGAAGGGCACGAGGGAGGAAACATCCTTATCCCAATCCTCGAACATGCCGAAAAAGCATGCCGTTCTGACGATGGCACCGAGAACGCGGGTGGCCAGGTCGCGGACGTGCTTGGAGTTGCTCCCGTCCTTGTCCATTACCCTACCATAGTAGGTGTTCACGTCAATTTTCTCGCCCGCGGGATGTCCCGAGACCCGCAAGAAGGCATCGCCAACGTGAAGGTACGAATCGACATGCTGGCGCGGCTCTGGAATGACATTGCCGATGTATCCCTGGTTCGCGAGTTGGCCGGCCACGTAATCGGCCACGCGGGTTTCAAGGTCGGCGCACATGCGATCGAGACCATCCTTGAACGCGTAACATAATACTGCATTTCTATTGTACGATTCAAGATCAGTGTCGATACTCTCTTTATTACCTCCGAGTCTTACATCTGCAACGATTGACTCGAGATTTTCCAACCGTTCAATTTTATTACTACCCAAGCCAAGATAATCTAAATATGCACAATTCTCTATGTTTTCTATCTTGCGGATATGATTCCCGGATAACTCTAATGACTTCAAGCTGGGAATATACTCGAGATTTTCAATGCGCGCAATTCGATTGTCCGTCAAATGAAGGTTCTCCAAAGCGGGCATATCTTCAAGGCATTCCATACGCTCTATTCGATTATTGCTCAAGTCAAGCCGCTTCAAGTTTTCACAACCGGAGAGTCCCTCGATTTTCGTGATTCGGTTCTTCGAGAGATCCAGCGATTCCAATGCTTGTTTTCCAGCCATCCCTTCTATTCGTTCGATTCGGTTATTTCGAAGCTCGATAAATTTAAGACGCGCCAGCGAGGCAAGCGGGGCCATCGAATCGATTTCATTATCACTAAGTGAGATTCCGACTTAAATCCTTGAGGGCTATTTTCTTTCACGTGACATCCCGTGCACCCATCCACTAACAACGGGTGGCCTCGGGAT
>Ga0209039_10000097_pt1 | contig 76428 bp, 52 predicted proteins | sample BogFormECP12_OM1_FD_188238 | JGI IMG/M metagenome (GOLD analysis project Ga0209039, IMG submission 188238) | Bog forest soil microbial communities from Calvert Island, British Columbia, Canada - ECP12_OM1 (SPAdes) (version 2) | ecosystem: Environmental > Aquatic > Freshwater > Wetlands > Bog ... | reverse complement strand
CTACGCGCCGACGCCGTCTTCGGCTGGCGGCAGCTCATGAAGAGAAAGGTGACGTCGGCGGCGGCGATCCTGTCACTGGCTCTCGGGATCGGGGCATGCTCCTCGGCGTTCCGGCTGATCGACGCCCTGCTGCTGCGGCCGTTACCCGTGTCGGAGCCCGAGCAACTGTATGCTCTGGCGCGGCAAGGCATCGGTCCGGAAGGCAAGCCCCAGACATTCGACGGTTGGGCGTATCCGGATTTCCTTCTGATGCGTGGGGCGGCGAAAGATCAAGCCGAGTTGATGGCGATTTCCTATGCCGATCGTACGGATCTGACCTTCGGGTCGGACGCGGAGATGGAAAAGGCCTACCGCCAGTACGTTTCCGGGTGGATGTTCAACTGCTTTGGACTCCGGCCCGCCGCCGGGCGCTTGTTCACCGAAAGCGACGATTTGAAGCCCGGTGCGCACCCTTACGCCGTGCTCTCGTACAACTATTGGTCGAGCCGCTTCGGACGTGATCCGAGGGTGATCGGGCGCACCTTCCGAATCGGCAACGACGTCTACGAAATCATCGGCGTTGGCCCGGAGCGCTTCACCGGAACCGAGCCCGGCACCATGATCGACATCTTCATTCCCACCATGATGCATCCCGGGGCTCAGCGTCCAGACTGGACCTGGATGCGAACGCTGGCGCGGGTGAAGCCCGGAGTCGCCATGGAGCCCCTCCGCGCCAAGCTGGACGCAACCTCTCGAGCCTTCGAGGAGGAGAGGGCAAAAGGCTTCGGCGGAATGTCCAAACAACAAATTGAGGAGTTTCTGAACCAGCGATTATTGCTGCTGCCTGCGGCCGCAGGGGTCTCCGATCTACAGGGCGACTACCGCACTTCGCTCGCCGCTCTCGCGGTGCTGGTGGTGCTGGTGCTGCTGATCGCGTGCGCGAACGTCGCCAACCTGATGACGGCCCAGGCGGCGGCGCGGGCGAGAGAGATGGCGCTCCGCGTCTCGATTGGCGCCGGACGTGGGCGCCTCGTGCAACTGGTCCTGGTGGAAAGCGCCTGGCTCGCCTTACTCGCGGCCGTCATCGGCTTGGGGTTCGCCTGGTGGTCCGCGCCGGTCGTGGTCAGCATGATCAATCCGCCGGACAACCCGGCGCGCCTGTTTCTCCCGGCGGACTGGCGCGTGCTGGGTTTCGGCATGGCTTTGACCGTCGGCGTCATGTTGCTGTTCGGTCTCGCGCCCGCGCTGCGCGCCTCGACTGTCAAGCCAGTGAGCGCGCTCAAAGGCGGAGAGGACCCGCACGCGCGGCGCCGCTTGATGCACGTGCTTACCGCTGCACAGGCTGCCTTTTGTTTTCTTGTGCTCTTCGTCGCCGGCCTGTTTGTGGCCACCTTCGAGCGGTTGTCCCACCACCCTACCGGCTTTTCCGCCGACCGCGTACTCACACTCGAGACGGTCACGGCGACTCCGCAACCGCCGGCCTTTTGGGACCTGGTGATGGACGATCTGCGCGCGGTGCCGGGTGTGGAAACGGTGGCGGTGAGCAATCAGGTGCTGCTGAGCGGGTGGAGTTGGAACAGCTTCATTTCGGTCGACGGCGCGACCCCCAACGGGGTGCTGGCCTACATGCAGAAGATTTCGCCGGGATGGATCGAGGCAATGAAGATTCCACTCATCGACGGTAGAGACTTCCGCCCTGGCGAGGTGTATCCCGGTGACGGTAAAGAATTCCGCCCCGGCAACACTTATCGCGGGGCTGCGATCGTTAACCGGACGTTTGCGAAGGTGTACTTCAACGGCGCGGATCCGGTCGGAAAGCCGTTCGACGTGGCGTTCGATCAAGGCCAAGGCCTTCACTTTGAATGCGTGGGCTTGGTCGGCGATGCAACCTACCGTAACATCCGCGAGCCCATCTTGCCCCAGGCCTATTTCCCATATCACACGCTCGACGCCAAGGGTGCATTGCGACCGGAGGGCCGGGGGACGTTCATCGTGCGCACGTCCGGCGTGAACCCAATGGCGCTGGCGTCGATTTTGCGCCGCGAAGTGCCGCGCGCTCGGTCCGAATTTCGCGTCAGCAACGTTCGCACCCAAATGGAGATCGATCAGGCGCAAACCGTACGCGAGCGTCTGCTGGCGAGGTTGGCGTTCTTCTTTGGGGTGGTCGCGCTGTTGCTTGCCGGCGTCGGGCTCTATGGGGTGCTCGATTACACGGTGATGCAGCGGCGGCGGGAGATCGGCATTCGCATGGCGCTCGGCGCGCAAGCCGGCGATGTCGCGCAACGGGTGACCGCTGATGTCTTCTCGATGGTGGTCGCCGGGGCAATCGCGGGGCTCGCGCTCGGGCTTGCATCGGTCAGGTACGTTGAGACGTTGCTCTACCAGGTGAAGGCGACCGACCCAAGAATGTTGGCGCTGCCCTCACTGATCATTCTCGCGGCGGCGGTCCTAGCCGCGCTGCCCCCGGTGATCCGGGCGGTGCAGGTCGACCCGGCCAGGACGCTTCGCGACCAATAGGCGCCATCTCGGGCAGGACTCCTCGGCGTTCGGCGATCTTCGCGCCCCATTCGCCAGGGCTCACATCCCGAGCGTGTTGTGAGAACAGCCAGTGGTGACCATCGAGGTCCTCCGCTCCGTACTGGAGTTCGCCATAGACGGTCTCGTGGAGATCCTCCACGATCCTGGCGCCCGCCGATTTTGCTCTCTGGAAGTGCGCGTCAACATCGTCGACGAACACGGTCAGGCTCTGAGTTTCAAAGCCGACTTGCGCCGGACTGGCCCTGCCGGCTCGAACTCGGTTGAGCATGATCCAAGCCTCGCCGAGATGCATCTGCGCACCACTGATCGGGCCTTCAGGGTCGCCGTAGCGGTAATGCTCGATGAATCCGAATGCGGTGGCTAGCCAGGCAATTGCATCGGCAACGTTCTGATAAACGATGTGCGGAAGCACAGTATCGGTTGGCACGGAGCGATTCTTCAGCATCCGTCAACCGTACCATTATTTACTGCGCAACGCCTCCCCGAAAGAATTTCAACCTGACCCGAGCGATTTTGCGTATCTTCAGTTGGGGTGCCAATGAGAAGAAGATCAGTGATGCTGGCCGTGTCGGTCCTCGCCGGCGCGGTCTCGATGGCAAGGCAACAAGAGGAACTGACGCGCCTCGATGGCAGCAGCATCCAGCCGGTTGAAATTGACGCAACGGTGACGCGCCTGATGAAAGCGGCGGAAGTCACGGGCGTGGGTCTGGCGGTGTTCAACGAGGGAAAGATTGCCTACCTCAAGTCATTCGGGACGCGCGAGAAAGAGAAGAATCTGCCCCTGACGGTGGATTCGGCAATGTACGCGGCTTCGTTCAGCAAAGTTACGTTTGCCTACATGGTGATGAAGCTGGTGGACCAGGGGACGTTGGACCTCGACAAGCCAATATATCAGTATCTGCCGAAGCCGTTGCCGGAATATCCAACGTACAAGGATCTGGCTAATGATCCGCGGTACAAACAGATCACCGCACGAATGTTGCTGAGCCACACCAGCGGTTTCCCGAATTGGCGGGCATTTGAGGATGACCGCAAGCTGAAGATCCATTTTGACCCGGGGTCGAGGTACGCGTATTCGGGCGAAGGGATCGATCTGCTGCAACTGGTGGTCGAGACGGTCACGAAGAAGCCGCTGGAAGTACTGATGCAAAAGCATGTCTTCCAGCCCTTTGGCATGACTCGGACCAGCATGGTGTGGCAGGACCGGTTCGAAAGCGATTATGCGAACGGCTACGACGAGTATGGACGCTCGCTGGGCCCGGAGAAACGAAAGCAAGCGGACGCGGCGGGCTCGATGAACACGACAGTTCGCGATTTTGCGAGGTTTATGCAGGCGGTGATGGCGGGCGAAGGCTTGTCAAAACAGATGCGAGAGCAAATGCTGAGCCCGCAGATTCAGATTTTGTCAAAGCACGAGTTCCCAAGCCTGGAAAACGAGACTACCGACGAAAACAAGCCGATCCGGCTAGGCTATGGCTTGGGGTGGGGTCTCTACTGGACGCCCTACGGCAGGGCGTTCTTCAAGGAAGGCCATGCCGACGGCTGGAGGAACTACACGGTCTGCTTTGACAAGGTGGGGACCGGCATGGTCATCATGACCAACAGCGGGAATGGCGAGGGGATCTACAAGGAGCTTCTGGAAACCGTCCTTAGGAACACGTTCACGCCGATCGTGTGGGAAGGCTTTACCGCCTATGACCAGTTGCCGCCGCGCCCCCCGCTGAAGCAGCACACCGAAGTGCACGTCGGTCCCGAGGTGCTGGAGAGATACGTCGGGCGATACGGAGAGCCGCCAAACCTCATCCTCACGGTCCGGCGGGAAGGCGACCACTTGTCGGTGCAGGAAAACGACGAGCCCAAACAGGACGTCTTCCCGGAGAGCGATCGGGACTTCTTCTCAAAAGTTTCGGACGACGTTCTTAGGTTCGAAACGGACAACCAGGGCCGCGTCACAACGATGATTGTGCACACTGGTGGTCGGGACATACCGATAAAGCGAATCGACAACTGACAAGTGACGAGTGGCAGACGCCGGCGGCTTGGAAGGCGGTGATTCATGACGGCAAGGTGGCGGAATGGCGGGTGTTCGCCGACAACAAGCCAGTTTACGAGATCTTAGCGAGGCGGCGGAAATAGTGAATTTTGAAGGGCGAAGGGTAAAGGGTAAAGGGTAAAGGGTAAAGGGTAAAAGGATCAGGCCATTGTTGCCTTTCACCTTTTACCCTTCACCCTTTACCCTTTACCCTTCAACCTTGACACTCGCTATTCAGAGGTTACGTTCGCGCTGCCTCGATGACGACGGCCGTTCCGTAGCACAACACCTCGGTGGCGGACTCGCGGTCCACTACCTCGGAGGCGTCGTAGTGGAGGCCGACGATGGCATTGGCGCCGACTTCCTGCGCGTGCTGGATCATCAGATCGTAGGCCTGCTGGCGCGCCTGTTCGCACATCTCGGTATACGCGCCGATGCGGCCCCCGATGATGCTCTTGAGCCCGCCCAGAATGCCCTGGGCTATGGTGGGAGCGCGCACGATAATGCCTCGCACGACGCCCTTGTATTCGCGGATGCGATAGCCTTCAACGGAAAACGTGGTGGTTACGACCATATAAAAGGGCCCCCATTGCCGGTTGACGAATTAAAAGAAGTCTTGGCAGGATGCTGCTTTTCAATAGCCTTCAGCTTTCAGCCATCAGCTCTTTTCTTGTTGAGAGCTGATCGCTGAGTGCTGATTGCTCTTTGGCAATCGTCAATCATCGGTTTCTGTGAGATCATACCATCGTTTGAATCGGAGACGGACTATGAGTGATGAATTCCCGGGCTTCACGGCGGAATCTTTTTCCTTCTTTCGCGGCCTCGCCCAAAACAACAACAAGCCTTGGTTCGACCAGAATCGGCCGCGCTACGACCAGCACGTGGTAGGTGCATTCCGCGGCCTGCTTCGGTCGATCGCGCCCTCGGTACTGGAGCTGAACCCGCACCTTGAGACCGGCGGCAAGACCAACGGCAACTTCTCGCGCATCAATCGCGACATCCGTTTCAGCAAGGACAAGACTCCGTACAAGCCGAACTTCTATCTCTACGTCTACGATAGACGGCAGGACCGCGGCTATGCCGGGCGGCTCTATGTGGGCCTGAATGCCGAGTGCCTCACGGCAGGTTTCTCCATTTATGCCGGCGATAAGAAGTCGAAAGGTGCCTTGGAAACGATCTTCCGCTTGCGGCAGAGGACTCACGGCGAAGTTTTTCAGCGCCTGCTGGATGGGATCGTGCGCAAGAAGCGCTACGAAACCTACTGGCACCGGATGGAAAAGGGCGACTGGGCGCAGCATCCCGGCTTGCCCCGTCGGGACGAGGACTGGCAAACGCTCCAGGCATGGATCGTGCGCAAGCTCTTCCTGCCCAATGCTCGCGGCCTCGGCACCCCGAACTTCGCGCGCCAAGTGGAGGGAGTCTTTCGGGAACTCTATCCGTTTTACGTGTTCAGTTCCGTCGCCAGCGCTAAATGGCGAAGGTTATTGACGATTACAGGTTGAAGGAGCAATCAGACTATCGGCAAGAACCGGACTTCCGTGCTGAGAGCTGACCGCTGAAAGCTGAAAGCTGTTTTCAATCGTCAATCTGTCCCGCTGGGCGGGATCAATCGTCAATTCCTCGTACCACCTCTGGGTGTGCTGGCGCGTCTAAGCCCGGGACACCCTGTGGCCAAGGAGAACTTGCTTTGTGCAAGGGCATTTGCGATAATAACTTTATGGGTTGGGGGGCCCGTCCGCCGGATTCGTGCGGTGGCCAGCAACTCGTGGAGGCGCCGGCGGCCCCGGCTGGCGCGAGGAGAGGCGCACGTGAAAGACACGCGGCTGTACCTGGTGGGAATACTCGCAGTGTTTTGTGTCGGCTGCGGCGGCGGCGCCGGCAGCGCTTACCATAATGGCGAGAAGGCGGAATTGCGCAAGGACTACGATACAGCCCTCGTCGACTATGAGAAGGCCGTGCAGCAACATCCCGATGACTCGCGCTATCTGGTGGCCGAGAAGCACGCGCGGGATGCGGCTTCTTTCTTCCATTTGAAGCAGGGACGCCGGTTCCTTGAAGAGGGCCGGCTCGATCAGGCGGCCGGGGAATTTCAGAAGGCCGCCGCCATCGATCCGTCCAACGACGCCGCCCGTCAAGAACTGGCCAGGGTCCTGGCGAAGCAAGTTGCTGCCAAGAAGGAGCGCGAGAAGGAATTGAAGCAGGCGATGAAGGGCGAGGAGGTCCCGTCGAGTGGCGCCATGCAACTGAAGCCTTTTCCGCCAGAGCCGATGGCCCACATCCGCATCGGCCCGCTTGACAGTAAAAAGGTGTTCGAAACGCTGGCCAAGCTCGGCGACTTTAACGTCGCCTTTTTGGAAGGATATCAGCCCAAGCCGATCTCGCTGGAGCTCACCAACGTCAAACTCGAGGAGGCGTTGCGAATTCTCGGCTACGAGACTCACACCTTTTGGAAACCGATTACCCCCAACACCATTCTGATTATTCCGGAAAATGTGGCTAACCACCGGGACTTCGACGACTTGGTGGTGAAGACGATTTACCTCGACAATCCGGTGAAGCCCACGGACCGCAACTCGATCACCCAGGCGTTGAAGTCGGTCCTCCAACTTAAACAGGTCGTTGATAACCCCGACGTCAACGCGATCATCGTGGCCGATACGCCGGCGAAAGTGGCAGCCGCCGAAAAGTTGATCCGTAACCTCGATCACGGCAAAGCCGAGGTGCTGGTGGAGGTCGCGATTGTGGAAGCGGATCGCGACCGACTGAGAGATCTGGGCCTGGCGCCCCAAACGCTTGCGGTTAGCGGGGCGCCCGAAGGGACTCTGGTGGGTATAGGGTTCACACCCGCGAATGCATCCAGCACCAGTCCTGCCGCAGTTACTCTTAACAAGCTCAAAGACCTTACCGGCAATGATTTCAGCATTGCATTGCCGAGTGCGGCGGCGACCGCCATGATGAGTGACACCCACACGCGCATTCTGCAAAACCCCACGATCCGCGCGACCGACGGCGAGAGCGCCAAGCTGAAGATTGGCACCAGGGTCCCCATCGCCACGGGCAGCTTTTTGCCTTCCTATGGCGGGACGGTCTCGTCGGGGACCGGCACTGGTACCACCGGCACCTCTTCGGGCATAGGGCTGCTTGCCAGCACCCAGTTTCAGTATCAGGACGTCGGCGTGAGCCTGGATATTACGCCGTCGGTGTTGCCGGATGGAGAAGTGAGCCTGAAGACGAAAATCGAAATCTCCGCCGAGGGCGCGCCAGTGACCATCGCGGGCATCAGCCAGCCGACCTTCACGCAGAAGAACATCGAGCACGTCATTCGTCTGAGGGAGGGCGAGGCCAGCTTGCTGGGCGGCCTTAATGAGACCACGGTCACCCACTCAGTCTCCGGCCTGCCTTTTCTAGGTTCCATTCCGCTGCTGCGTTATCTCTTTACGAACGAGCATACCGATCGGGCCGACAGTGAAGTGATGGTGATGTTGACGCCGCACGTGGTTCGCCTGCCGGATCTCCGGGAGTCGAACACCCTCGTGGTGGGGTCGAGCTCGACGCCCGGCTTGATAGGGGAACCGAATCCGTTGGAGGCCGTGCCGCAAGCTCCTGGATTTCCGCAAGAGCCGCAATGAGAAGGCAAGTGACAAGTGACGAGTCGCGAGTGACGAGCATGCAGGATGTTCGCGCCCTGCCAACCCGGAGAACCCACCTTCCCGAGTTTCGAGTTTCGAGTTTCGATTTTCGATTTTCGATTTTCGAGTTTCCAAAGGGTGCAGGGTTCACCCTGGTGGAACTCATGGCCGCCATCACTATCATGCTTCTGCTCACGAGCATGGCGATTCCTCTGGCGCGCACCGAGGTGAAGCGGACTCGTGAGCTCGAATTGCGGCGCGACCTCCGCGATATTCGCGACGCCATTGACCGGTATAAGGATTTCTCCGACCGCCAGATGATTCCGATGAAGGCTGATACCTACGGGTATCCGCCGGACCTGGACACGCTGGTGCAAGGCGTAGAGATTAAAGGCGCCAAGGAAGGGGTGAAATACAAGTTCCTGCGCCGAATCCCGGTTGATCCCATGACCGGCAAGGCAGAATGGGGATTGCGAGCCATGCAGGATGATCCCGACTCGACGAGTTGGGGCGGCGACAATGTTTTTGACATCTATACGAAGAGCCAGGAAACGGCCCTGGATGGGACGAAGTACAGTGACTGGTAATCTCGAAAGTTCACAGTTCACAGTCGACAGTCAACAGTCAGAGACCCGAACTGGGCGCGGCATCGCGCGCCACCGGTTTCGGCCCTCAACGTCCGACTGTCGACTGTCGACTGTCGACTGTCGATTGTCTTACGGCTTCACCCTGCTGGAGATGATGGTCGTCTTGACCCTCATTTTGATCGTCGCCTCCATGGCCGTTCCCACTTATCACACGGCGGTGGTTCATGCCCGGGAGGCGGTGCTGCGCGACGACCTCTACACGTTGCGTAAGCTGATCGACCAGTACACGATCGACAAGCAGGAGCCGCCCGCTTCGCTGGACGACTTGGTAGACGCGGGCTACCTTCGAGGTGGGCTCCCCACCGATCCCTTCACCGGCCGCAATGACACGTGGCAGACGGAGACTGAGGAGGTTCCTTCGGGCACCGAGTCGGCCAGCGGCATCACGGACGTTCACAGCGGCTCCACGGAGACGGCGCTCGACGGGACGACGACGTACGATACGTGGTGAAGCGAGTTGACAGTCGGCAGTTGGCAGTCGGCAGTTCGCAGAACTCGTCGCTTGGCTGCGTCTTCGTGCTGTGAACTGTCGACTGCCAACTGCTGACTTCTTTCCATGGAATATGTCTGCAAAATCGGCAGCGACACCGGACAGGTGATCACCCGCTTGGAGCAGGCAACCTCGGAGTCCGCCCTGCGCCAGCGCCTGACGGCGGAAGGTTACCTGGTCTTCTCGGTTCATTCCCGCGGAGGGCTAGGCGGCAGGGTCATCGCTCGGCGGCAGAAGAAGATCAAGCCGGATGATTTTCTCATTTTCAACCAGCAGTTTCTCACCCTGTCAAAGTCCGGCCTTTCCCTCCAGAAGTCCATCGACCTGCTGGTGGCGCAAACGCGGACTGACGAACTGCGCGAAGCCCTGGAAGGCGTTCGCGAACAGATCCGCGGCGGCAAGCTGCTCTCTGAGGCGTTCGAGGCGGTGGGGCGTTTTCCCAAGGTCTATTGCGCCACCCTCCGCGCCGGCGAGCGAAGCGGCAGCCTAGATAAGGTGCTGGCCCATTACGTCGCGTATCAGAAAACGAGTCGCGGCTTCCGCAAGAAATTCCTCTCCGCGCTCATCTACCCGGCCTTCCTGGTGGCTTTCCTTGCTGTTCTCATCACCTTTGTCGTCATGTTTGTAGTGCCGCGCTTCGCGCTGCTTTACAATGACTTGGGCGTCGAGTTGCCGGCGATTACGCTGTTTGTGATCTCGGTCTCCAAGAACCTCAACCGCATGATCTTGCCGATCCTGATCGGCTTGGGCGCGGTGGTGGCCGGCGTGCGCTCCGCTTTTCGCCGCGAGAATACGCGCCTGGCGTGGGACCGATTTAAGTTCAAGGTCCCGGTGGTGGGTTCGCTGCTACTGAAGTTCTCGGTGGCGGAGTTTGCACGCACGCTCTCGACGCTGCTGCAAGGGGGGTTGCCGATCATCATGGCGCTCAAGACCACCTGTGAATCGGTTTCGAGCCCTCTGGTGGCCCGTGCTCTCGAGGCGGCGAGAAAGGAAGTCCTGGGCGGCCAATCCCTTTACAATAGCTTGAAAGCGAACGTCGTTTTTCCGCCGATGGCGCTCGATATGATCGAGGTGGGGGAGAGCACTGGCGCCTTGCCCGCCATGCTCGAGAATCTGTCCGAATTCTACGAGGAGGACGTGGCGATCGATCTGGGGACGCTGGTTTCCTTGGTCGATCCCATCATGCTTGGTCTCATCGCCATCGTGGTGGCGTTCATTCTGATCGCTTTCTATCTGCCGCTGTTTGAGCTGGCGAGCCAAGTGCATTAAGAACAGTGGCTAGTGGTTAGTGGCTAGTGGAGAATTGACGATTGCCGATTGTAGGACCGGTTGCGGTCGGGCTCCAGTACAGGCAGGGTTGCCTTTCAATCGACAATCGTCAATCGGCAATTCCTCACTCGTCACTTGTCACTGCTTTGGAGGGAAAAGTGGCTGAATCACAGGCGGTTCTCGATGCGGAACTTGAACGAGCGCGCGACATCGCCCGGCGCTATCACTTTGAGGTGGTAGACCTGGCGGACTTTCGTCCCGATATCGAACTCCTGCGGTCGGTACCGCTGGATTTGATGGTCCGCTACCAATTTCTACCGATCGCGGCCCCCGACCACCAGATGGTGGTAGCGATGGCCGATCCCACCGACCTCGCGCGTCTGGACGAATTGGAGAGCAAACTCGACCGCCGCTTGGTGATCAAGGTGGCCGCGCCCAGCCAGGTACGCGATTTCCTGAAAAAGACCGATCCTTCCCAGCGCGTGCTCGATGAAGCCACGTCGGAGTTTCGGCTGGACGTCATTCGCGATGAAGAAGGCGGCGAGGAAGGTCTGTCGCTCGAGCACATGGTGCAGGATCGCGAAGTGGACCCCATGATCAAGCTGGTCGACTCGTTGGTCTTCGCCGGGCTCGAGCGGCGCGCCAGCGATATCCACATCGAGAGCCGCGACAACTCGGTGGTGGTGAAATACCGCATCGACGGCGTGCTGCAACAGGCCTCGGCCCTGGCGCGCGAGCACCAGTCCACCCTCATCACCCGCATCAAGGTGATGGCCGAACTGGATATCGCCGAGCGCCGCGTTCCCCAGGACGGCCGCTTCCGGGTACGCTACCGCGGCCGCCCGATCGACTTTCGCGTCTCCATCATGCCTTCCATCAACGGCGAGGACGCGGTGCTCCGCATTCTCGACAAGGAATCGTTGAGCGAAAAATTCCGCACCTTGCGCCTGGATGTGCTCGGCATCCCGGAACGCGAGCTGAAACGGCTGCGGCGCTTCATTCGCGAGCCCTACGGCATGGTGCTGGTGACCGGGCCCACCGGTAGCGGCAAGACGACGACGCTGTATGGGGCTCTCTCCGAGATCAAAACCGAGGAAGACAAGATCATCACCATCGAGGATCCGGTGGAATACCAGATCCGCGGCGTGACCCAGATTCCCGTGAATGAAAAGAAGGGGCTGACGTTTGCCCGCGGCTTGCGCTCCATCCTGCGTCACGACCCGGACAAAATCATGGTGGGTGAGATCCGCGACGAGGAGACGGCCCAGATCGCAATCCAGTCGGCGCTCACCGGCCACCTAGTGTTTACCACCGTGCACGCGAATAACGTGGTCGACGTGCTGGGCCGTTTTCTTAACATGAAGGTGGAGGTCTATAACTTTGTCTCGGCGCTCAACTGCATCATGGCGCAGCGCCTGGTGCGCGTGATCTGCGAGCAGTGCAAGCGGCCGGTGGAGGTTTCGCGGGAAGTGCTGGAAGAGTCGGGCCAGGACCCGGCGGCCTGGCGGGACGTCACGTTCTATGAAGGGGTTGGTTGCCAGCATTGCAGCAATACGGGATTCCACGGCCGCACCGCCATCGCCGAGTTGCTGGAACTTTCCGACCGCATTCGCGAGCTGATCCTCGGGAAGGCCGCCGGCTCCGAGTTGCGCCGCGTGGCCAAACAAGAAGGCATGGTAACCTTGCGGGAGTCTGCCCTGGAGAAAGTAAGGGCGGGGATCACCACTTTCAAAGAGATTAACAAGGTCACGTTTGTGGAGTGATCTGGAATTGACGATTGTCGATTTGGGATTGACGATTGAAGAGCGGCCAGAGGCTGGCCTTGAGCAAGCAAGAGGATCAAGAAGATAAGGATGAACCCGTTGTCGATTGCCGTGGGCCAAGTGACCATCATCGTGATCGGTCTGGTGCTTGGCTTCTATTTCCAGCGCCAGCGTGGAATCCCTGCGGCGCGAGGTATACTCTAAACTCGATGCCGTTCGCGCCGAAATGAAGAGGGATTCGCTGAGATTCGGTTGGAGTTTAACACAGCGATGGGTGCTCTCGACCGGCGCGTCGAGCGCATCGAAGAGCGGCTCCACTTGGTGCGTGAGGCTTAGTCTGGGAGCGCGGGCATCTTGCCCGCTTTTCGCTTCTCGTAAGAGCCTAAATCAGGAGCGGGCAGGACGCGCGCGCTCCCATGATCTGGCCAGAGTCTGGGAGAAAGGAGGGCGCGAACGAAGCCAATCGAAGCCATTCGGTCAAAGCCCTCATTATCAGTGAGTTGAGAGGAAACCGACACGAACGAAGCCACTGTGGTCAAGTGGATTTATAATCAACGAGCTGCGAGGATTTTTGGCCTGATTTTCAGCAAATAAGGGAGGAGTGAAGGGTTCTCTATATTGCCGATTCTTGGTTACCAATTTGTTTTGAATAGGATGAGCGATTTGACGGCGGACATTTATGGATTGGAAAGACCTCAAGAGGCGATTTACAAGCGGCACAATCAGAGGGACGGCACCGTTTACATTACCCTCTGTGCTGCTGGAGATCCAGCCTGACTTCATCGCGGGTGCGCGCTTGGCCACCGTGAAGCACCAGCGCGAGGTTCGCCGCATTCACGTCGCGGCGCTTCCACCTCAGGCCGTTAACCCACACACCGGCCAGACTAACGTGGCCAACCCTGACGCGGTACGCGAGGCGGCCACCACTGTCATGTCGGCTCTCGGCAACGGGAGCGATCGATTCGGCCTCCTGCTTTCTGATGCGGCGACCCGCGTGGGCGTCCTCGCGTTTGAGACCCTTCCTGACGATCATCGTGAGGCGGAGGTCCTTGTACGGTGGAAGCTCGGTGAGAGCCTGCCGTTTCCGGCCGAAGAGGCTCGGATTCACTACCAGGTGTTGCTGAACCAGCCCGGCCACGTGGAAGTTCTGGCCTTGGCGGGCAGGGATCAGGTGCTCGGCCAGTACGAGTCAGTTTTGGGGCCCGGCCGCGGCACCCCGGCTCTGGTTCTGCCGTCGACGATGGCCCTTCTGCCGCTGATCCCGGAGCGCAGCGATGCTGGACAACTCTTGATCCACCTTTGCTGCCGATGGGTGACCGCGGTGGTGGTTCTGGGTAGCCGAGTCTGTTTCTGGAGAACGCGCGAGGTACGCCCTGGTGCCGTCAATATGGTGGCGGACGTGGCGACCGAAGCGGCGCGGGTTCTTGCCGGCTCGCGCGATCATTTGCAGGTAGAAATTGGCGAGGTATGGCTCTGCGCGCGGCCTATGACGCTCCCGGGGCTGGAGGTGGAACTAGCTGGCGCTACCCGTTGCGAGGTGAAGGAACTGGCGCCCACTCCGGAACTCGGTTCGCTGCTGGTGGGGGAGGAAAGAGTGGACTTCGAGCGCTACGGAGCGGTGGCCGCCGGCCTCGCGTGTAATTCGGAGGCTATCGGCCATCAGCCGTCAGCGGGCCGCGCCAGGCGTGATTGAAAGTTGAGAACGCGTGAGGAAATTAAACACGGAGGCACAGAGGCGCAGAGGAGAGAATGAAACAGCAGGGGATGTGGTTTGTTTCCCGAATGTGCCCCATTTTTCTCCGTGCCTCTGCGTCTCTGCGTTGGAAGCTCTTACGCAATTGCTTCACAGCCCGTGAAGGCTGAAAACTGAGAACTGAAGACTAACTCCATGAAGATTTCACTAAACTTGGCAACCAACCCCAGCTTGCGTGATCGCTACGCCTTGGCCGTGTCCGCACCCACGGCTGCCATCACCTTGATGGTGCTGATTTTCCTCACGCACTCGGTGTGGGCGAACTACAAAGATTACCGTGCCGCACAAGCTCAGGCGGCTGATGACGCCCGGGAGCAAGCCGCGTTGCAGCAGAAAGAAGCAGATCTGCGCCGTTACCTGGGACAGCCCAAATATTCCGGCACCTTTCGTGAGGTGAAGTTTGTGAACGCGCTGATCGCGCAGAAAAAACTGAGCGTGCCCGGGTTGTTTGCCAAGGTCGCCGATTTGCTGCCGGTGGACGTGAAGCTGGTACGCCTGCTTTACGCCGAGGGGCTCGACAGTGCTGCGGTGCGGATGGAGGTCACTGGCAAAAGCCAGGAGGCGCTGGATGAGTTTGTGAGTAATTTGGAAAAGTCGTCCGATTTTGCGAGCCCGACGGTGGGGGGCGTCGGCTTTGACAAGCAGAACTCGTCGAGCGCAGCGGGCGGTGTCACGATGAGTTGCCAGGCGCGTTATCTGGGCGCGACGCCTTCCGGAGAGTCAGAGGACCAATGAACACCACCCGTCGTAAGTTGTTGACCCATATTCTGGAGGGACTAGCGGTGACGCTGGTGCTCCTGGACATCGCAGTGTATTTCGCCGTCCTCCGTCCGCTCCAGGATCGCGTCCGGGAGGAGCAGACTCGTCACCGGCAGGCGCGTGCGACTTTAGCGCCGGTGCAGAAGCGGGTTGAGAAGCTAGAGACATACGCCTCGAAGTTGCCCACCGCCGACGGCCAGATCGGTCAGTTTTTGGAGAAACACGTGCCGCCTCGGAGTAGGGCGTACTCGACTGCCTACGGCTTGGTAGCCAGGCTTGCCGAGAAGAGCGGCGTCCAGCTCACGGCCGAGGGTTACAAACTGGAACCGGAACATAAGAACCCTAACCCTCTTCAGTGGCTGCGCGTCGAAGTGAACGCGGAGGGCAGGTTCAACGCCCTGATGGACTTTGCCTACCGTCTTGAGTCTGGGGACGAGTTTCTGCTGATCCGAAACGTCGCCTTCGATTTGGGGGATAAAGGTCAGCCCAACCTGCGGCTGGCGGCGGATTTGTACGTGACGCCGTGAAGAAGTCGAAAGTCGACAAGAAGAGTCGAGAGTTGAAAGTCGACAGTTGAAAGTTGAGGACGAGCATGTCGGTTGCTCTTGACTCTCGACTTTCGACTCTCGACTTTCTTGAAGGTTCTATGGAAGACAAGAAGAACTCCGCACAAGACGACAAGAAGAAGGTCGCCGCCCTGGCGGCAGTCTGCGTGTTGTTTATAGCGATCGGCTACATGGAGTGGACTCACGGCGGCGGGTCCGGCGAGGAGACGAAGCCGCCGACCTCTCAACCGGAGGTCGCCGCGCCAGCCCCGACCGCCCGGTCTGAACGCCCTGCGAAGGGCGCGCCGGACGACCCTCTGGCATCCTATGACCCGGAGGTCAACGCGGCCGCGCTGGAGGAATTCCAGGCGCGTCCGGCGCCCGAGTTTGAGCGCAGCCCGGTTGACTTCGGCCTCTCGCCGGCACAGCAAACGGCGCAGAAAGAGGCGGAGGCAGAAAAGAAGAGAATCGCCGAGGCTCCACCCCCGCCCCCTGCTCCCCCGCCGCTGCCTCCGATTACCCTAAAGGCTCTCGGCTACGAGGAGGCGCAGGGTGGCGCGCGGCAGGCGTTCATCACCGACTGCATGGGTGACGCCAATTGCTCGCCGGGCGATAAGGAATTGGACGTGTACAACGTCCGGACAGGAGAGTCGTTCGCAAATCGCTATAAGGTATTGCAGATCACGCCCACGGCGGTGGAAGTCGAAGATGAGTCGGGCCACCAGAAGGCGCAACTTCCGTTCCCGCAGTAGCTGAAGAAAACGATGAATGATGAATGATGAACGATAAACTGAAGAACTTCTCGCAATCTGGGAAGCACGCAGAAAATGGACAAAGACAAATCGTCCGAAAACTCGGTCTTAATTCATCATTCATCATTCATCATTCATAATTCTGCTTCAGGCTACGCCTTGCTCCTGTTGATGATGATCGTGACGCTCTTGCTGATCGCCCTCACGGTTGCGGTTCCGGACATCTTCACCCAGGGGCGGCGCGAGCGCGAGGAGGAACTGATCTTCCGCGGCAACCAGTACGCGCGGGCCGTCGGCATGTTCCACGCCAAGTTCAACCGTTATCCGGCCACGGTTAAGGAGTTGCTTCAGACGAACGGCATTCGTTTTCTGCGCAAAGAGTTCAAGGACCCCATGACCAAGGACGGCAAATGGCGCCTCATTCACATCAATGCTGCCGGCGTCCTGATTGATTCGAAGAACCAAAGCACCCTTGGGGCGAACCCGTTGGGCCAGGCCGCACTGGGATCGGCAGCGGGGAACTCCGGCAGTTTCGGACAATCGCAACTTGGCCGTTCCCAATTTGGCCAGTCCCAGTTTGGCCAGTCGGGGTCGATCTTCGGCTCGTCGCAGTCCGATCAGTCAACATTGGGCTCAGCGTCATCATCGTTCGGATCGTCATCATCATTTGGATCGTCGTCATCCGATCAGCCCCAGGCCAACGGAGACCAGTCCCCCCCGCCTACTGGAGACAACGGCCAAACGGGCCAACCCGGTCAACCAGCCCAAACAGGCCAGCCGGGGCAGCCGGACCAGTCGGGTGGCGTCGGGGCAGGCGGCCAAGTCCAGGGTGGCCAGTCTGGCAGTGGCTCTGGATCAGCCTTCGGGGGCCAAATCTTTGGCGCCGGCATCGCTGGCGTTGCCAGCTCCAGTCATCACGCGTCGATCCGCGTCTGGAACCACAAGAAGCACTACGACGAATGGGAGTTCGTTGGACTCTTCACCGGCACAGGCGGCGCCGCGCCGGGAACAGGGCTGCAAGCTCCGCAAGGTTCCCCAACTCAAGGCCCCGGAACCCAGAATCCGCCGCAGCCTAGCCAGCCTCCACCGGCGCAGCCGCCCACCGGCGGTCCCGATCAACAGTAGGTCCTTTGCACGCCCCGAGCTGCATAGAGATGATGGAATAATTTTGACCGTTTAGCTGGGATCGGCCTTGGACATGACGCGAGTCGTCTTTGTCCCTCCGGTGTACGACATGAAGATTGTTACAATGAGTTGTTAAGGCCTGAATAGATAAACAAAAGGCGACTTAACCTATACGTTATAGAATGATATTCTCACCTTGCATGATCCATCTACTCACGTCGACCTGTGGCAAGGATCGGGCGGATAAGTCCGGTGCATTTTCACCTTCTAGGGGGTTCGCGGGCGCCGACATTGGTCATCTCCAAGAAGGTTGGGGCTTGGAGTATGCCGTGATCAGAGCAAAGTGTGCGTTTAAATCCCGCGTCCCGGGCCCTGGATGTTGTCTTGCAAGGCTTGAAAGATTCTACTTGACTTTCATTTCACAGACCTATATCTTACAATCAGGTAGTAAAAAGAAATCTACGGCAGGAGCTTGCGGATGAGGCCAACGAGGCGCGGGAATGCGGTCGTTCTTGCAATTGCGTTAGCATTAGTTAGTACCGCCCTCTCCTGCGGCGGCGGCAGTTCGTCGCCCCCGCCCCCTCCCGCACTCAGTGTCACGGTCTCGCCACCTGGCGCCACAGTGAACCTGAGCCTCAGCCAGCAGTTTTCTGCTACGGTCCAAAACGGCACCACTACCGCTGTTACTTGGTCGATATCTCCTGCCAGCATCGGGTCGATTGATCAGACCGGGAAATACACCGCTCCCAACGATTTGCCCACCAGCACGAGGGTCACGGTAGAGGCCACCAGCCAGCAAGACAACACGACGTTCGGCTCCGCCACGGTGACCGTCGCCTCGACTGAGTCGGTCGCCGCCATCAGCCCCGCCAATCCCACGGTGGACACTGGAGCGCCGCAGCAGTTTTCGACGACGGTGAGCGGAAGCAGCAGCGACAACGGCGTAACCTGGAGCGCGGTCTCCGGCTCGATTACCAGCGGTGGTTTGTATACAGCCCCAGCCAACGTGCCAGCGAACGGCACAGATACCGTGACCGCGAAGAGCAATGCTGATCCCTCAAAGTCGGCCTCGACCACGGTGACCATCCCGAGTGTCTCGGTTTCCACCGTGACGCCAGCGGCGCCGACGGTAAATCTGAGCGCGACGCAGCAGTTCAGCGCTACGGTGAGCGGCAGCATGGATACGGGGGTGGTGTGGTCGATCAGCCCCGCCAGCGGGGCAGGGACGATCAGCGCGAGCGGCCTCTACACGGCGCCGAACGAGCTGCCGGCCAATCCGCCCTGTCCTTTCCCGGGGTGCAGCCTGACGGTGACGGCGACGAGCCATGCCGACGCCAGCAAATCGAGCAGTACCACGGTGACGATTACCTCGACGGAGTCGGTCTCCGCTGTGAGCCCGGCGACGCCGTCGGTGAACCTGAGCACGACGCAGCAGTTCAGCGCCACGGTGAGCGGCAGCAGTACGGATACGGGGGTGGTGTGGTCGATCAGCCCCGCCAGCGGGTCAGGAACGATCAGCGCCAGCGGTCTCTACACGGCGCCGAACGATCTGCCGGCCAACACCAAGGTTACAGTGACGGCGACGAGCCAAGCGGACCCGAGCAAATCGAGCAGCGCCACGGCGACAATTGCTTCGAATCAGTCGATCACGCCAGTGTCTTCGCCCCAGGGCCCTGCGCCGTCGGCGGGCCTAAGCACGACGCTGCAGTTCAGCGCCACGGTGGCCGGGAGCAGCACGGACACGGTCGTGGTGTGGTCGATCAGCCCCGCCACCGGGTCGGGGACGATCAGCGCGACCGGTCTCTACACGGCGCCGACCGATTTGCCGGCCAACCGCTCGGTTACAGTGACGGCGACGAGCCAGGCGAATGCAAGCGTATTAAGCAGCACGACGCTGACACTCGCTTCGACGGAGTCGGTCTCGGCGGTGACCCCGGCGGCGCCGACGGTGAACCTGAGCACGACGCAGCAGTTCAGCGCCACGGTAAGCGGAAGCAGCACGGATACGACGGTGGTGTGGTCGATCAGCCCCGCCAGCGGGTCAGGGACGATCAGCGCCAGCGGTCTTTACACGGCGCCGAACGATCTGCTGGCCAGCACCAGCGTGACGGTGACGGCGACGAGCCAAGCGGATCCGAGCAAATCGAGCAGCACCACGGCGACGATTGCCTCAAACGAGAGCGTCGGCGCCATCAGCCCCGCTAGTCCCACGGTGAACACTAGCGCGCAGCAGCAGTTTTCCACGACGGTAAGCGGGAGCAGCACCGACACCAGCGTAACCTGGAGCGCCGTCTCTGGCAGCTTCTCTAGTACGGTGGCCGGCCTCTACACCGCCCCGGCCACCGTTCCGGCGGGCGGCACGGATACCGTGACGGCGAAGAGTAACGCTGATCCTTCCAAGTCGGCCTCGACCGCGGTGACCATCACGAGTAGCGTGCTGAGTATCGTGGTCAGCCCCGCTAGCCCGGTGGTGGTGGGCGCTAATGGTACGGTACAGTTCACGGCCACGGCGGGCGGGGCAGCGGTACCCGTCACCTGGACCGCCGCGTCCGGCACCTTTTCTACTACGGTGTCTGGTCTCTACACCGCTCCGGCGAGTGGCACGGATACGGTGACGGCGACGAGTGTTTCCAACAATACAAACAAGACAAGCGTCAGCGTAACCATCGACGGAGCCAGCACTTCGACGTTATCCAGCTTGGCTCCGATCGTCGCCATGCAGAACGGTCCTGCGTTCATGCTTACTGTGAACGGCAGCGGCTTCTCCAACGGCAACACGGTGCTTTTCAACGGGAAGGCGGAGACAACGTCTTTCGTCAGTTCCTCGCAATTAACGGCGTCCGTCTCGTCCGGAGATCTTACGCTGCCAGGTACTCTACAGGTGACGGTGCAAACTGGAAGCACGGTCACGGCTCCGGCGAGCTTCTACATTGTCCCCTTGGTCTCGCGACAAACGCTGACGGTGAGCGCCGGCGGTTCGCCGAGTGCGAACGTCAACCTCAGCCCGATTTCGCCCACACTCTCGCTCCAGTTGGTCGGGACCTGCGCCGGGTTGTCCTGCTCCGCTTCGCAGTCCGGGACTTCGGTCAGTCTCACCCAAGCGAACGCGAATGGGGGCGAGGTGCAGATGATCATTTACGGTTCCGGGCTCATGCCCGGCACTTTCTTTGTGTTTACCGGAGGGTCCGGCGATATCACGGTTACTCAGCCGGTGACGGGAACTGGTGACGGGACGTCGGATTTTATCAGGTGTGGTTCGGGCGCCGTTTGTTTCAATATCAATCTCAGTGCGGTTAATGCGACCACGGGGCTGGGGCCCCGGTCAGTCACGGCAATAAACGTCGACGGGGAAATCTCGGTGTTCCCCGGCGGCCTGCTGATTACTCAGTGAGTTGAGCCATGAGAATACGTTGGTGGTCTCGTGCTTCCGCGGTTGGCGCTTTGGCCGGTGCTCTCTGGTTCGGGGTGCAGGCGACATCGACCCGCGCTACCACCATGGTGCAATTGAGTCTGGACCAACTCGTCCAGGCGTCGTCTGATGTTGTGCGCGGGCGGGCCATTGCCCAGCAAAGCACCTGGAACGTCCAACGCACCGAAATCGTCACCCTCACCACCATAGCTGTAGAGCAGGCGGTCAAAGGACAGGCTGCCGGGACGATCGTGGTGGAGCAGCCAGGCGGGCGAGTGGGGAGCTATCGCGTCGGAGTGCCGGGTACGGTGCACTTCCAGCCCAATACCAGTTACGTGCTCTTTCTTGAGCCGGCGCCCCCCGAGCCGCAGCAGTCCGCGCCCCACTACCTGGTGGTCGGATTGCTCCAGGGGGCTTATCGGATCTACGCCGATGCGGTCACCGGCGAGGAGAGGCTGATCCGGCCGATGGGCGGCGTGGTCTACCGCAGTGCGGAATCGCAGAACCTGACGGCGGACACGCTCCCATTGCGCGACCTCCGGGCTGAGGTGGAATCCGTGCTACGCACGCCCCTGGTGATTCCCGCCGGCGTGCGGCTCCCGCTGATGGTGGTGCGCACCGCATCTGAAGGTGCCGGTCGATTGCACGTTGAGGCGCAAACCACCGTGCCGCTCTTTCCCAATGCCCGCTTAGCGCTTCCGGCCGGCAGCAGCGTTGAGGGCGAAGCAACACTCGTGGACAGCACGTGGAAGATTCGGTGGAACTCGGTTTCGGTGCGCGGGAAGCGGGCGCCCTTCACTGGAACCAGCGAACTCACAGCGGGCGAAAGCTTGACCGGTATGAAAGTAGTGGTAGAGGCGAGATGAGTTAAAGGGAACAGGAAACAGGTTACAGGGAACAGAAGAAGATCCGTCTTTTTTCTGTTCCCTGTAACCTATTGCCTGTACCCTGCTTCAACCTTCGACTCTTCGGAGACCAAGATGCGCAACCGAATTCTCGTTAGCGGAGTGATTCTGGGGGCCGTGCTCTCGGCGGTCGTGGTGGCTGCTTACACTCTCCAGCAGGACATCGTCGGAACCAAAGTGGGGATCCTTAGATGGGCCCCGGCCAGCGGCCAGCCGACCTTCACTTGGCAAATAAACCCCACCATTGACCCCAACAAAGTGGATACCAGCGGAGGGAGCGTCGACACTGCCTTGCAAAATGCCTTCGCTGCCTGGACTACAGCGCAGGTGAAACTGCAGGGGAGCCTCCAGTCGATCACAACCTTCACGGTTACAGAGGGTTCCCAAAGCACTCTGCAAAACACCGCGATCGATTGCAACAATGTGATCTCATTTGAGCCCACGACAGTTAACTTTGCAACGGGTATTGTCGCAGAGACCTTCGTGGGGTCGGTGATGTCGCCCCCCAATCCCTCGCCGCCCTACGTCTATAATAACTGCACCGGCGGAAAGACCGTCAATGTGTCTTTGACGACGCAGATCGTCGACGCGGATATGGTCTTTAACACCGGCGCTTATTGCTTCTCGACGGCGCAATCGCCGCCTGCCTCGTTGGCCGCCTGTCCGAACGGACCCGTTTACGACCTTCAGGCCATCGCCACGCATGAGGTCGGCCACATGCTGGGACTCGATCACAGCGGTCTTGCGCACGCGACGATGTTTCCGTTCGGCGACTCCGGCACCACCGCGCAACGTTCCCTGGGAGTCGATGACGCGGTGGGGGAGGCTTTCCTTTATCCGAGTGGAAGCTTCGCCACCGCGACCGGGACTGTGGCCGGTACAGTCACGTTGAGCGGCGGGCCGGCGTTCGCCTCCCACGTCGTCCTGCTGGACCAACAAACCGGAATTGCCGTGACGGACGGGCTAACCGCCGCGGATGGCACCTATGCACTGAACGGCGTGCCGCCGGGTACCTACAACTTGGTCATCCTGTCCCTCCACGGAGTCTATACCATCGACAACTTCTCCCTCTGGGCGTGCGGCTACGCCGTGAGTTGCACGGGTTCGCCCGCCCTCAACTATTCGGGAACTTTCTTCTGAAAGGAAGAATTTTGGGTTTTGGATTGAAAGACGAACACACCCTTGGAAGGATCCTCCCATTCAATCCAAAATCCAAAATTCTTGTTTAGCTGTTCGAAGGCAAACTCACCGTACTGCGCGGGGGCAAGTGCGGGGCCCGCGCGCCGCGTCGATGCTCCGCCATCATGGCGAGCAGAGGACTGCGGCCAATCTTCTCGCAGCTTGCCGAGCAGAGCGAGACTCCTGCCCACCTGTTCACCAGTTGGTGGACGCGGCGTTCATAGTCGAGGAGCATGTCGATCTTGTCGTCACAACCACACGCCCACGACCAGTCGGAGACCCAGCGCAGCAGGGAGCCGTTGAGGCGCAACTGGCCTCGCCGGAAGAGGTCCCCGGATTTGAAGAGAGCGGGCAGGGAATCGGGCGCGGTGATGAACACCAGGCGACCGCTACGAAGCAAGGCGTCGGGCCGCAGACCGCTCTCACCAAGAGCGCTAGCCAGGTCCTTGAGGCAGGTCGGTCCGGCCAGTGCCACCACTTGCTGGCCGACTTCGAGCCCTCCCACAACAAACTGATAGACTTCCCCCAAGCTCTCTTCTCTTCGGACTACGAACCTGCATGTCGTTGGTTGCGGCGAGAGGCGTTGCACAGTGCTTCTTAATGGGTTCATATGGTACCATGATCCGCCAAACCGGTGGATCTGTCAACCCTTTCCGATGGAAAAGATGGGAACGGAGAGAGGAGTTGAGGTGCTTGATGACCCCATGGCTTAATGACTCTGTGACCCAATTCTTCCTTGGGGGAGTTCTCATTCTATTGGCTTGGCACAAGGCATCCCCTCGGCTTGCGAATCCGGAGCTGGGCGGCGGCGGTCCGTCCTCGCCCTGGGCGACCGGTCCGGGAGGTGCGCAATTGATACGCGGTGCTGACCTCGTGCTGTTGCACGGCAGAATCTGGACTGGCGAACCATACGCCAAGCCGGGAGAAAAGTCATCGGCGGCTCAATTCGCCGAGGCGGTGGCGATCGCCAACGGGCGCATCCTGGCCGTCGGCTCAGATCGTGAGACAGAAGCCTACGTTGGGCCGAACAGCCAGGTGCTCGACCTCCGGGGTCGGTTTGCCATGCCGGGCTTTATCGACAGCCATGTCCACTTCATGGACGGGAGCTTCCAGCTTCTGCAGATCGATTTGAAGCACACCCGGGACGAGGCCGAGTTTGTCCAGCGCATCGCCGAGAAGGCGCGAGACTTGAAGCCCGGTCAATGGATGCTAGGCGGCGACTGGGACGAGGAGGCCTGGCCTGACGCCAAGCTCCCCACGCGGTGGATGATCGATTCGGTCACGCCCGAGAATCCGGTTTGGATCAGCCGCTACGACGGTCACGCGGCGCTGGCCAACTCGCTGGCGCTGAAGCTCGCTGGTGTGACCAAGGAAACGCGGGCTCCCGAGGGCGGGGTCATCGTTCGCGACCTTAAGACCGGCGAGCCTACCGGCCTCCTCAAGGACGCGGCAGAGGGCCTCGTCGATCGCGCGATTCCGCTGCCCACCGATGCTGAGTTTGAAGAGGCGCTTCGGGCAGGACTGGCCGAAGCGCGGCGCGTGGGCGTGACCTCGGTGGAGGACATCAGCGTGGGCGCGGACTCTCCCAACCGTAGCTTCACAGGCGAGATCGAGTTGTTGCGTCGCGCCGAGCGCGAAGGCTGGCTCACCTGCCGGTTTTACGAGATCACTCCCGTTGCCGCGTGGCCAAGCCTCCAGTCGGCTGGCATCTCACACGATATGGGCAGCGACTTTCTCAAGATGGGCGCGGTGAAGGCGTTTGCAGACGGGTCGCTCGGCTCGCGCACCGCCTGGATGTTCGAGCCTTACACCGACGATCCCACGTATGCCGGACTGGCTACGGCGCTGATGACGCCGCCCGCTAAAATGATGGCCACTCTGAGCGCGGCCGACAAAGCCGGCATTCAGCTCGCAGTTCACGCGATCGGCGACCGCGCCAACGCGAAGATGCTTGATATCTACCAGCAGATCGGCGGCGCCACGCCGGCCACGCACCGCTTTCGCATCGAGCATGCCCAACACCTCCGCGCCGCCGACATCGCGCGGTTCGGCAAGCTGGGTGTGATCGCCTCCATGCAGCCCTATCACGCCATCGACGACGGCCGCTGGGCAGAGAAGCGCATCGGTTACGATCGCGCCCGCACTAGCTACGCCTGGCGTTCGATCCTCGACGCCGGCGCCCCGCTGGCCTTCGGTACTGACTGGCCCGTGGCGCCGCTCAATCCTTTGCTGGGCGTCTGCGCCGCCGTCACACGCGCCACGCTCGATGGCAAGCACACCGAGGGCTGGTTCCCCGAGCAGCGACTCACCCTCGAGGAGGCCCTGCGCGCCTACACTCAAGGCAGCGCCTACGCGGCTTTTGAGGAGAACGAAAAGGGCACCATCGCTCCGGGCAAACTGGGGGACTTGGTGGTGTTGTCGGAGGATCTTTTCCGGATTCCTCCCGATCGAATCAAGGACCTTCAAGTGGCGACGACGATCGTCGGCGGCAAGGTGGTATACGAAAAGTGAGCGCGTGTTTTGTCCGCGCCGGCTCCATCGCGTGCCGCCTGAGGGCTGTGAGACTAAACGCAGAGGGGTGGTCGAAAATCGGAGTGAGAATTCATGGGGATTTCGAAAGGGCTACCTCTGGCCGCGGAAGTCAAGCCTGAGAATCCGCTCTCAATTCAAGGGTCGAGATCCAAAATGGGTCAAAGGAGAATCCAAATGCGGGGTGCCAAGCGGGGTGCCAAGCAGGGTGCTTGCTGGGGGATCCTGGTTGTTGTTCTTGCCGTGGCGATGCCATGCCAGGCCCAAGAGCAGGTGATTCCAGTGTGGCCCGGGGTTGCGCCCGGATCCGAGAACTGGACGCAAAAGGAAGAGGTGGTGCATCTCCCCCCGTTGGCGGCCGGCGGTCCTCTGGTTCGCAACGTGGTTCGACCCACGCTCACCGTCTACCTGCCCAACCCTCCGGTCGCGAAAGGAACTGGGATCATCGTGTGCCCCGGCGGCGGATTTCATTTTCTCTCCTGGGACAGTGAGGGAACGGAAGTTGCGAAGTGGCTCAGCGCCCACGGCGTGGCGGCGTTTGTGCTGAAGTACCGGCTCGTGGATACGGGGCCGACCCAGGAGGACTTCCGCAAGGCGCTGGCGGCGCTCTTCGGCCCGCCGGGCAAGGGCGGTCTGCCGGAATCGATGCGCAAGGTCATGCCTCTAGCCATCGCGGACGGCCGGCAAGCGATGAAGGTGGTGCGTCAGCACGCGTCCGAATGGGGCCTCGATCCCAATCGCATGGGCCTGATGGGCTTCTCCGCCGGCGGGATGGTCACTATGGGAGTGCTCATGGAGCACGACGCCGACAGCCGCCCGAATTTTGCCGCGCCCATTTATGGCGCCGGCATCGCGGAAGGCGAGACAACTCCTGCCAATTCCACGCCGTTGTTCATCCTTTGCGCCACCGACGATCCGATCGCCGCGGTGGGCAGCGTCGCCACTTATTCGAAGTGGAAGGCCGCCGGCTATCCCGTCGAGTTGCATATGTACGCGAAGGGCGGGCACGGCTTTGGCATGAACAAGCAGGGCCTGCCGACCGATCATTGGATCGAGCGCTTTGGCGATTGGCTCGATGAGGAAGGGCTGCTGAAGCCGAAGTGAGGGAGTGGCGAGTAGGGAGTCGGGAGTAGGGAGTAGGGACTCATTTAGTTTGATAGGCTAGTTACTTCCCTGTTCCCTGTTCCCTAGCCCTTCGCTTCCTTCCAGTTCTTCCCTACCCCGACGTCCACGCCTAGCGGTACCCGCATGGAATGCACACCCTCCATTTCGTGCTTCACGATCTCCCGCGCCGCGTCCACTTCCGCATCGGGAGCCTCCACCACCAACTCATCGTGGACCGTCAGGATGATGTGCGTTTGCATCTTCTCGCGCCGCAGGCGCGCGTGCAGTTTCACCATGGCCAGCTTCATCAGGTCGGCGGCGGTGCCTTGCAAGGGCGCGTTCAGGGCTTCGCGCTCGGCCCGATTGCGCGACATCACGTCGCGGCTGTTGATTTCGGGAATCGGCCGGAAGCGCCCGAAAATGGTGCGCACGCGGCCCGTCGACCGCGCCTCTTTGAGCAACGATTCGAGGAAGCTGGCCACACGGCTGTAGCGCTTGAAGTACTCGTCGATATACTGCTTCGACTCGGTCTTGCTGGCGCCGGTGCGCGCCGCGAGGCCGAACGAGCTGAGGCCGTAAATGACGCCGTAGTTGATCGCCTTGGCCATGCGCCGGTGCTCGTGGGTCTGCAACCCGGGCGGCACCGCGAAGATCTCCTGGGCGGTCCGGGCGTGAATGTCCTCGCCGTGCGAAAACGCCTCGATCAACAGCGGGTCCTCCGACATGTGGGCGAGCACCCGCAACTCGATCTGCGAGTAGTCGGCGGAGATCAGACTCCAGCCAGGGTCGGCGACAAAGGCAGAGCGGATGAGCAGGCCAAACTCGTCGCCGATGGGAATGTTCTGCAAGTTAGGGTTCGAGGAAGAGAGCCGGCCGGTACGCGACCCGGCCTGATTGAAACTGGTGTGCAGCCGGCCCGTGACCGGGTTGATGTACCGCGGTAGCGCGTCCACGTAAGTCGACTTGAGCTTGGCGCGCGTGCGGTACTCGATGATGCGGCGCGGCAATTCGTGCTGCTCGGCGAGCGTTTCCAGCACGGTTGCGACCGTTGAATACTGGCCGCTCTTCTTGAGCTTCTTGCCCCCCGGCAGCCGGAGCTTCTCGAAAAGGATCTCGCCCAGTTGTTTGGGCGAATCGATGTCGAACGGCTCGCCCGCCAGCTCGTGGATCTGGCGCGTCAGATTGAGGAGGTCAGCCTCAAATCGGCGCGACATATCGGACAGGATGGCGGGATCGATCCGCACCCCCGCAGTTTCCACGTCGGCTAGAACTGTGGCCAGCGGCAATTCGATGTCATCGTAGAGCGCCCGCAGCCCCTCGCGCTCCACCTCCGGCGCCAGCAACGCCGCAAGCTGGCGGGTCTCGGCGGCCGCCTCGGCCACCGTGTTCCGCATCTTCAAACCCCGCCGGCGCAGCACCACCTCTTCCAGGGCGTCGCTCATCGCCAGCGGCTCCAGTAGGGCCGCATAGAGCAAGGTATCCTCGGTCACACCGGCCAGGTCCACCACGTGCTTCCCGAGCATCAAGCGCATAAGCTTAGAGTTGTGCACGGCCTTGGGATGACTCGCGTCTTCCAGCACGGACCTCAGCGCAGCGATGGACTCGGCTTCAGCTCCTGCAGTGCCGGCGCTGCCAGCCTCGCGAGCTTGGCCAACTGGGCCGACTGGGCCAATTGGGGAAGTCCCGAAGCTCAACCCTGGCGCGCTCAGCGGCGCTCGGAGTGAGACGGAGGCCAGCCGGTTGCCGTCGGCAAACCCGAGGGCCGCAAGTTTCCCGGAGAAGCCCTCGTCGCCCTCCGTTGCCAGGCCAATCGAGATTGGAGCGCCGGGATCGAGGCCCTTCATCCACTGCTCGATCTCGCCGGGCGTGCGCAATTCCGTCGCTTCTGCTTCTGAAGCAATCCCGCCCAGCGGGACCGCCGGCGGCGCGTCAACAAGAAACTCCCGCAGCAGTGTGGAGAAGCCCAACTCCTGGCACAGGGCGATCAGCGCCGATAGGTCACGATCGCGCCTGGCGAGCCCTTCCAGCGTGGCATCAAGCGGCACGTCGGTGCGGATGGTTGCCAGTTCCCGGCTGAGCAGCGCTTCGTTGCGGAAGTCGCGCAACGCGTCCTGGTAGCTTTGCTTTTTCACCTTCTGGTAGTTCGCCAGAACGTTCTCCAGGGTGCCGAATTCCTTGATCAGGTCCGCTGCTCCCTTAGGACCAATGTAGCTCCGCTTCTTCTCGCCGTCGGCGCGCGCCTTTTCCTGGCCCGGCAGCGGACGCGCTCCCGGAATGTTATCGCTCGGGTCGCCACACAAGGCCAGCCAGTCCACCACTTGGTCCGGCCGAACTCCGTCAAACACTTCTTCGACGGTCGTTACCTTCGCCGACGAGCGCTTGGCCGACCCTGGGAGCGCGGGCGTCCCGCCCGCTCCTTTGCCTTTGGTCTCGTCGGAACCTGCTGCACCAGGAGCGGGCGGGACGCCCGCGCTCCCTGCAAAGACAATCAAGGTTTCGGACTCATTGGCGCCGCGCGACGGCTTGAGAATGGACACCCGCGGGCCCACCAACTGAAACATGTCCTCGTCGCCGGTGACGATGAACACGTCGAGCGACTTCCGGGCTCCCTCCTTGGCCAGCGTGCCGATGACGTCGTCGGCCTCGAACCCCTCCTTCTCCGCCGACGGCAAGCCGAGCGCCTGACAGAAGCGCCGCACGTAAGGAAGCTGCACCGTCAAGTCCTCGGGGAAAGTCGGACGGTTGGCCTTGTAAGTGGCAAAGAGCTGGTCGCGAAAAGTAGGCGCCGCCAGATCAAAAGCGACGGCCAGATAGGCCGGATCGTGATCCTTGAGCAGCTTCAGCAGCGTGCGGACAAAGATGTAAACAGCTTTGGTAGGCAATCCAGTGGGCGAGACGAGCGCCGTCTGCATGGGAGCGTGAAAGGCACGAAACACAAGCGACATGGCGTCGATCAAGAACAGCTTCTTCGGTTCGGCCGATTGGGCCAAAAGGACCTCCTTTCTTATTTTCGGTTTTTCGATTGAAGGCAAGGACGGGAGTAGGGAGTCGGGAGTCGGGACCCCGAACCCCGTTTGCCTCTCCCTACTTCTGACCGTCCTTCTTCCCTCCCGATCTTCTCCCGACTCCCTACTCCCAACTCCCGACTCCCGTTTTTCAATACGGAGGCACCGGCCGGCCCGGCAGCTCGTGGCAGTCGTAACAGCGAGGTTCGTAGGTTTCCTTGCCGCCCACGTGGACCTGGGGCGAGTCGTAGGGCGCGGGATGGCCGTCGAGAATGCGCTGCGGCAGCGCTGCGGGCTTGCCACACCGGGAGCAAAGTGGGGTGAGCCAGGTGCAGTCGTGATTGCTACGGCAGAGGCCGAAGAGCAGCAGCGTGGAGCCGAAGGGCTGCCGTTTGAAGTCGAGGGCGAGGCCGGCGGTGATGACGTCGTAGCCGCGATCGAGCAATTCGTCCACAAGCTGGAAGAAGCCCGAGTCAGTGGGGAAGAACTGCACCTCGTCGAAGGCAATAATGTTGAGGCGGCGGCCGATCTCCGACTCTTTTTCGCGGATGATCCGCAGCGCGCTCCAAACGTCCTTGGGGGGCACTTCCTGGGCGGGCATCGATTTGCCGTGATAGTCCTTGATGAGGCAGTGGCCGCTGCGCGTGTCGACGTCGGGCTTCAAGATCAGCACGCGCTTGCGCCCGAACTCGCGCAGGGTCTCGATCTCCAGAATCAGTCTTCCGGTCTTGTTGCCGAACATGTTGCCGATGATCACCTTGAGTTCGCCGCGAGGCATCGTCTTTTTTCTCCGTTGTTTCATTTTCGATTTTGGATTTTGGATTAAAGAACGGAACCATTTCGGATTTTGAACTTTAAATTCTGGATTGAAGACCACAAATCGCGAATGTCTTCCGTCTTCAATCCAAAATCGAAAATCCAAAATCCAAAATTACCAAAATCACTCCGCCGACAACCAATCCCGCATCGCGTCCGTCTGAGCGCTCGGGACGCCTTCGGCCCAAAGGACCTCATCGCCGCGGCGGATAATCACTACCGCGCCGACGGTGGTAGAGCCCACGACGGCGGCGCTCTCTCCGGGCGGGTCGGACCCGCCTGACGGAGCCGGCGAAGGCACAGCGTGCATAGTGCCCATATCCGGATACTTCTTCACCAGGATGGCGTGGAGGTCGCGGAAGAAGTCTGCAGCGGCTTCGGCGCTCGACCAGCGGACACGAGCCACCACCGCGTAACGATGGGCGGCAGGATCCTCGTACGCGACATAACGGTCCGCGAGCCACGACGGCGCTACCTTCTTGGCCTCGTCCTCCGAGAGGAGCTGCCCGAGCAGGCAGTAGTAGCCAAGCTGGCCCATTCGGTTGCGATCCACAACGCGCAGCCGCGGGTCTTGCCCCATCGGCCCCATCGGCCCCATCGGCCCCATTGGTTTAGGGTCCGGCAAGGTCACTTCCGGCAAGCGTTGGTGCTCAAAGTAAACGTCGGGCTGAAAGATCTCCTTCGTGGTCTCGGGCGGATGAAGGAAGAAGTCTCGCAACTCCGGCCAGCCGCCTTGCTTGAGGCCGCGCTGCATGAAGTTGACGCCCTCCGCGTACGGGAAAAGCGCCTGGTAGCGGAAGAAAAAGGGCGCGCTGGAAAAGACCGGATACTGCTCGATCTGCATCTGCATGGCCATGTTCATGAGGGGGACAACCGTCGGCAGGCTCTGAAGTTGCTGCGGCGTCATCATCACCTGCATCATCGCGGCGGTGGCGTGCCCCTCGGCGACCGCCTGGCGCGCGGCGGTCGCGTCATCATCGTCGCGACGTCCCTCCAGGAATTTCCGGAGGTCGTAGTTCTGGTCTTGCAGGGCATGCGTCAGCTCGTGGGCCAGTACCACTTTCTGCGTGTCCTGGTCCACCCAGCCCGCGATCAGCATGGTCTTGCGCCTGGGGTCGTAAACGCCCGCTGCCTGCTCGGTATAAAACGTAATAAGGAACTTCTCCAGGTCGAAGTCGGGCGGGACGAGTCCGAACGCCTTCAGCATCGCTTCCTGCGCGTGCATCTCGCGGGGCGCGTAGTCGGCGTGGAGGCTTTCGATAAGGTACTGGCGCATCTGGTCGCGGTTCACGACCTCCTTCTGGAGCGGCGCTTTGATGGGCAGGCCAGTGATACGGCTGACCTCCTGAAACACCTCGTCGGCAGCAGTGAGCAGGGCCTGCGATTGCTGATTGACGATTGACGATTGACGATTTGAAGACACGCTCCGGCTGGAGTCGTCTCGTTCCAATCGGCAATAGGCAATCGGCAGTCGCCATGCTGCTCCCAGAAGGGCGAAGACGCAGAGGGCCATGCCGAGCCGTGGCGTCGTCACGCGACGCGCAGCCGTGGTTCCATGGTTCAAGGGTACTTTCACGAGGCTGATACTGCTCCTTCTCAACCAGCGGAGGATAATTGGCAACTGCCAACCGACAACTGCTATCATACAACGTGCGCGAGCAAGCCGGGTGATCGCTGCCCCGCCTTAGCGCCGTCTCGGGGTCCGCAAGGGCCGCGGGTCGGCTGGCAGGGGTGGGGGAGAGGAAAGTCCGAACTCCGCAGGGCAGTGTGCTCGCTAACGGCGAGGGCCGGGGGAGGATGTCGCAAGACCGTACGCCTCCGACACGGAAAGTGCCACAGAAAACATACCGCCTGCGTTTCGACTGCGGTTCGCCGCGGCGGGATACGGGTAAGGGTGAAAAGGTGCGGTCGCCCCAAGGCGACCCCGCTGGAGCGGGGTAAGAGCGCACCGCCCCGGCAGCGATGCCGGGGGCATGGAAAACCCCACACGGAGCAAGACCAAATAGGAGAGGAGGGGCGGCCCGCCCCGCCAAACCTGTAGCGGCGCTCTGTGAGCGCCGGGCATAGAGAGCCGTCACCGATCACGCGTTGGTGATCAGTCGGAGACTCTGGTGACTAATCGCTGATGTCCTCGGCGTTACAGACCGCCGCTACAGAGTAACTCTCGGGTAGGTCGCTCGATCCCGTCAGCAATGGCGGGACTAGATGAATGATCGCCGTCCCGCTTCAGCGGGATACAGAATTCGGCTTACAGGCTTGCTCGCGCTTCCTTTATTCAAATCCACTGCGGTCCCGAATAGGGCAGGGTTGTCTCCGCTTCTTGTATTGGCCATCGGAATCGGCGAAGTGGTGAAGCGCGCGGTCATACCGCCCTGCCTATGCGGCTGGCTCGTTGCTTGGCTGCGGGCTTTCGCAGGGAGCCCATAACTTCGAGGTTTTTCTCGATCAGAGCGTAGCGCTGCTCGACGCACGCGTGGCTGCGCAGCGGATCTTCGGGCGTGTGCAACACGTAATCCAGAAGCCTGGCGACGCTGCTGGTGGCCACGTGCAACCGCGTATCCGAGGAGCCATAGTAAATGAAGACTTGGCCATCTTCGCGAGCCACCCAACCATTACTGAACACCACATTGGAAACATCACCGATCAGTTCCTCTCCTTGTGGGGCGAGGAAGTAGCCCCCCGGGCGGTGGGTGACCACCTGCGGACGGTCGAGTTCGCAGAGGAAAAGGTACAGTACATATCGCAATCCGGCCGCCGTGTTACGGACGCCATGCGCCAGGTGCAGCCAGCCTTGCGGGGTCTTGATGGGCGCGGGACCGAGGCCGTTCTTCACCTCCTTGATGGTGTGATACTCACGGTTATCGATGACGGTCTCCTCTTCAATCACCGCGTTTTCCATGCTCGGGGCGAGACCCCAGCCGATCCCTCCACCCTTGCCGGCCTGGATGAATTCGTCTTGAGGCCGGGTGTAGAACGCGTATTTGCCATCCACGAACTCAGGATGGAGCACCACGTTCCGCTGCTGCGGCGACTTGGTTTTCAAGTCGGGCAACCGCTCCCAGTTTTTCAAATCCTTGGTTCGGGCGACGCCGCATTGCGCGACGGCCGAGGAAGTGTCCCACGAGGGGACTTTGGGATCTTTGCGCTCGGTGCAGAAAAGGCCGTAGATCCATCCGTCTTCATGCCGCACGACGCGAATATCGTAGACGTTGATGTCGGGGTCGCGGGTCTCCGGCATGAAGATGGGGTAATCCCAAAATCGAAAGTTGTCGATGCCGTTGGGACTTTCGGCAACAGCGAGGAACGATTTGCGATCGACCCCTTCGACGCGCGCCAATACCACAATCTTGCCTTCGTATTCCATGGCTCCGGCATTGTAAGTCGAATTGATGCCCATGCGTTCCATCAAGTAAGGATTCGTTTTCGCATCGAGGTCATAGCGCCAGAACAACGGGGTGTGTTCGGCGGTCAGCACGGGAAATGCGTAGCGATCGTACACCCCGTTGCCGGTGCGGATTCGGCGATTCTTGCGAGTCAGCAGCTCTTCGTGCTGCTTCCCGAGCGCCTGAAGCCGCTTTCTGAATTCAGCCTGTTTCATGTCATTCTCCGATTGCCGGAATGCCGGTCTTCACCGGCGAGCCGTGGACAGGCCGATGTTGTCCGATTTCGTCTAACCGTGCCATAGCTTCGAAGCACGCCCGGCTGTTATGGTAGGGGCATTTCCACTGATCTACCTTGAATTTGTCCTGGCTGGGGATGCCCTCTCGCGACACCTTCCAGAACCACTCACCATGCTGGCGGTCGACGATGTGTTTTTCGATGAAGTCCCAACTCGCTTCGGCGGCCCTTTGAAAATGCTCTCGTCCCGAAAGCTGATAGGCGTTCAGGAACGCCACCACGGCTTCGGCTTGCGGCCACCAGTGCTTGTCGGTGTCGATAATCCCGCTGGCATCGCCCTCGTAAAGCAGCCCGCCGTCGGAGTCCACCGCCTGGTCGAGCGCGGCCCGGGCCATCAGCAAGGCTTCTTGCCGGACCGCTTGGAGGATCGGCTCATCGCCAAGTATCTCGGCCGCCTCGCATAGAAGCCAGCTTCCTTCGATGTCGTGCCCAAAGGAAACGTGATCGGATTTGGAATGCCACTCTTCGTCAAAGAACATTCCGAAATGATGGGCCTGGCGGTCGATGATATGTTCGAGGAAAACCTGGATAAGTTCCTTCAGCTGGCGACGCACTGCCGGGTTATCCTGGCAGCGCAAGAGGTTGGCGTAAGCTTCGAGAAGGTGGAGGTGCGTGTTCATGGACTTCTTCTCGTCCATGTCCACCTCGCTCAGGCGCTGTTCGTTCGCCAGGGTCCAATCGCGCTCGTAGGTCTCGAAATAACCCCGATGGAGCGCATCGTGGCTCGCGGACTCAATGGCCTCATAGATCTGGATCGCTTTGGTGAGGGCTTCCGGATCGCCGGTGACGCGGTGGTATTCAGCGAGCGCGTAGACGGTAAACGCCTGGCCATAGATGCGCTTCTTGGTTTCCACAGGGTGGCCGAGATAATCCACCATCCAGAAGACGCCGTTGAATGTTGTGTCCCAGAAATGCCGGGTAAGGTAATCGAAGGCTCGACGCGCCGCTTGCAAGTAGGCGTCTTCGCCGTAAACGCTGAAAGCCTTGGAAAAGGTCCATAGGATGCGCGCATTCAAGATGAGGCCTTTGTTCGCGAAGGAATCGATGGTGAGGTCATTGGCGATCTGCCCGCGGAAGCCGCCATATTGCTCATCCACCGCGTGCTTCAGCCAGAATGGCAGGATATTCGACCGTAGTTCAGTCTCGACTCGTTGACGAAGATTCTGCACACCGACGCTCCCTTGGTGCTGCATCTCCCAAATGCCATGACGATGAAAGCGGGGTACGGTATTCGGGGTTCGGGGTTCGCAGAACAGGCCCCCGAGCCGCGATCTTCCTCTGCGAATCCCGAACCCCGAATCCCGAACCCCGTAGGCTACCGCACGCTGGCGGCATCCCTCAGAATATTAGACTGCTCGACAGATTCGAGAGCCTTCAGGTGGTCGTACCAGGTGAACTTCAGCACGATCGACGTCACAGCAATGATCGCTGCTGTCACGAGGGCGGAACTGAACTTCTGAATCACAAGATAAATGGGTAAAGCTACGAGGCTAACCTGCCAGACGATGCCTACCGCCACGTTGAACATGTCCCGCCCGAAGTCCTGGTTGCGCTCGAAGGTGGGGTCTTCGGCACGGACCTTGGCGAGAATGGGTTCCCAGAAGCCCCAGGGCCGCACCCGGCGATAGAAGTCTCTCAAGACTTCGTCCTCCTCCGGTTGGGTCAGCAGAGTTCCTGCCAGGCATCCCGCCAGCGAGATCGCGAAGACCACCGGAAAAACCACCGCCACATCCAGGTTCACCGAATGCGCCTGGAGCAGTGCCTTAATGAGCGGAACCTGAGGGAGAATTGACGGCATGATCAGCGAGCCGGAAATGCCCGTGACCATTCCCCAGAAGTAGCCGTAGCCGTTGAAGCGCCACCAGTACCACTTCAAAACGTTGGAAGCCGTGTAGCCGCCCCAGAGCCCGGAAACAATCCAAAGGACCACCGAATTCACGGACGCGACGTACCAGCCGATGGCCCCGCCCACCAGCACGACGGCGAACGAACTCAGATAGCTCAAACGAACATACGTCCGGGCGGTGGCATTGCGGTTGATGAAGCGCTTGTAGATATCGTTCACAAAGTAGGGCGGCGCGGCGTTCACCGTGGCGGCGAAGTTGGACATGAACGCCGCCAGCAATCCGGCGATCAGGAACCCGAGCAGGCCGGTCGGAACAAAGCGGCCCAGCGCGTAGGGAAGGACCAGCTCGAAATCCATATTGGTTCCCATCCCCCGAATCTGATCGCTGAAGAAAACCAGGGCCAGGACGGTCAAACCCGTGATCAGGAAGTAGCGCGGAAAGGTCAGCACCACGTTCACCCAACTGCTCATCATGCAGGCTTCGCGGGGATTCTTCGCGGAGAGAACCCGCTGCATATCATAGTTCGGCGCCGGGCCGGCCATGCTGATCAGCACTCCCTTGAACAACAACATCATGACGAAAAATCCGAAAATTCCGTAGCCGTCATCGGCGATCTTGGTGTTCGCCGAGGGGATGAGCGCGGACCAATCGATGTTCAGGTGCCAACCGAAGAAGATCTGGTCCCAGCCGGCGGGAACAAAATGCTGAAGCGTGCCGGGAGCAACTTTCCGCATGGCAATAATCCCGACCGCAAACGAGGCAACGGATAGTATGCAGAACTGGATCACCTCCGTGATCACCACGCTGAACATGCCGCCCTTTATGACGTAGATGGCGGTGATGGCAATCAAGATGGTGGCATATAGGTTGGGTGACAGGTGCCAAGGCAGGAACGTCGCCGCAAACTTCCCGATCCCTTTGAACCCATAACTGAAAAAGCCAATGATGCTGACGAACGCATAGACCACCACGATCAGGTGAGCCAGTTGCGCGCCCCGGCCCGTACCGAACCGCGTCTTGATCCACTCGGCGCCGGTCATCACATTGGAACGGCGTAACCACGCCGACAAGTAGACCATCAGGAAAATCTGGTTGAAGGTCGGCCAGAGCCACGGGATCCAGACGCTCTTCAGGCCGTAAATGAACACCCAGTAGACCAGCAGCATAGTGCCACTGATGTCGAACATCCCCGAGGCGTTGGAGATGCCCAGCAGATACCAGGGCATTACATTGCCGCCCAGGAAATATGCCCTGATGTCGCGCGAGGCGCGGTGAGAGACCCAGTATCCCACCATTACCGAACTGGCCAAAAAGGCCAGGATTATAGCGATATCAATTCCGTGAAGATGCATCTATCACCTCATACTCCGCCAGCCGTTAAGCTTCGGGCCGTTTTGAACGCCCGCCACTAAAGTGTTGTAACACTCAATCCTCTACAACGTCTGTGCCCAGCCGATCTGGGGTCAGAATAATTGCCGATTGCAGATTGACGATTGACGATTGTAAGAGAAGCTCATTGACGATCGTGGATGGCCTATTGAAAGGGCCCCGCGGCTTGCCTACTCTTCTCTTCCAATCGTCAATCGTCAATCGTCAATCTGCAATCGGCAATTCCTTGCTGGTATCCCTCACATCCGGCGGCGCCACCGCTACGCAGCTCACGGCCGCACTCCGGCGAGAAGGAAGACCAACATCGCCTGCCAGTTAATACAGACCTCGTTGCTCGCGTAGGAGCCTTGATTGTCACTGTAGACCTTGGCGGGCGGCAAATCAGGAGGCAGAGCTTGGAGGACAGCGTCCTGTCTGGCCGCGTTGGGACCGCCGGAGAGCAGCCCTGGCCAAGGTTCAGGGTTCTTGTCGGCGCCGCTCGGCCGGTGATGCGGATGACGGTAGGGGTTGTCGCCTACCTGCGTCACCCACGAGAGCGAGAAGGTATTACGCCCGAGAAGGTAATGGAGATTGTCGAGAGCGGTTTCCACGAAGGCCGGATCGGGCGAAAGAGCATTCGTCACCAGCAACTGCACGCCGTAGTTGGCGGCTAGGCCGTTTGAGCCCCAGGCATAGTCGGTTGCGACCAGGCTGACCCGATAGGGGTTGCTGCGCGTGCGGTTCACAATCTCGCGGGCCGCGGCGAGCGCCCCCTGCCGAATCGCGGCGCGAGCCTGGGCGTCCGCTCCTTGGCGAGTGGCGAGCGCGTACGTCCACAAACCCATGGGCGCCACCTCCCGCCACGACTCGGGACTAGGAGCACGGAGATTCGGCAGGTACCTCGCATAGTTGTCGAGGAAATGGCGGTGGTAGACTGCCTCGCCCGTGGTTCGCCACAGCTCGGCCGCAGCCCACAGCCGTTCATCTCCGCAATCCGTATCCCCGTACTCCCCCGTGGAGATTCCCGGCGGATTCTCGAACGTCACGTTCGGATAACGCTCGGTCCATGACCAGGCTTGCCGAGCCGCTCGCAGGTTTTTGGCGGCAAAGTTCTGGTCATACGGTCCATAGACGCGGGCAGCGATCGCGGCCACCGCAGCGAGATCAGCGGTCGCGCAGGTACTCTTGTACGGCGCGCTGCCGGTGCCGATCACCAGACTGACAAGCCGATCTTCTTCCGGCATCACGAAGCCGGGAAAATGCTCGCTGGTTTGTTTGTGCCAGACACCGCCATCGTTGTCCTGCATCTTGAGCATCCACTCAAGATTCCAGCGGATCTCATTGAGGAGATCCGGTGTGCCGTTTCCGGTTTCGGGGATGTTCAACTTGATGGCGGTAAGCTTGGGGCCGAACAACTCCCAGGCCCTGAGAAGCGTTCCGGTGGTGATTCCAGAATTCACCATGTAACGTCCGTAGTCCCCGGCGTCATGCCAGCCGCCGACGTTGTCGCGCGGACCCTCCTTGCCGGAAGACCCATGAAAACTTCCCTTGAGGTGGCAAGCGGCGTGGGTGTACCCGCGGAACTCGGGTCCAAGGTCCACGGGAGTCCCGCAGCGCTGTCCGTAAAATGCACGGGCCGCGAGATAAAAGGTACGGGAAAAAACATCCTCCCCGACAGAGAAGTTCCAACTGCGGCCTACGCCCGGGATCTCGAGATAGTACATGCCGGGTTGCTGAAGGCTGGAAAAGTCCGCGGCCTGGAGAGTGTCGCCGGAGTTGGCATCCGGGGCGCCGGCGCTCAATTTCCCCTTAAATATCGTGGCATTGTCGCCGGCGCGCTTTACCTCGAAGGTCCGTGCCGGAGAGCTGACCAGGGCGATCTTCCGTCCGTGTAGGGGATAACCCACCTGGTCAAGCTTGATGGTCGCGCTGGGCGTCTCGCCGCCGATGGCAACCGCAACTGATAGACAGAAGATGAGAGGGAAGAAGAAAACCGGGTTCAGCAGGATTTCATGGCAGGGCGGTTGAACCGTCGAACCACCAAAGGAACGCAGCATGACGATGAGCTCACTTCGTCGTAATCTAGAAAGCTCCGGCCGATGAGTTTGGCGCTTTCTTGCGAATTTTGCAATGGGTATATTTGCTGCGGAAGCGCGGTCGGCCTGGACGGAGTGAGGGTCCACACGGACGCGCACGTGGCGGAGTCCGCGCCTTCCGTAGGGGCGCTAGCCTACACCATGGGGCGCGACGCGGTCTTCGCCTCGGGGCAGTACTCGTTGGAAAACCCCGCGGGTCGGCGACTGTTCACGCAAGACCTCGCCCGGATTCAGCGGCCCCCGGGAGCGAGGGACGGAGGGTGGCAGGTGTCAGGGGTGTTGAGTTCCTGCCGGGCAGCCGAGGTCTTCCATGCGAACGCCGTGAACGGACACGACTGGCATCCTCATGACTATTAATAACTCGTCTAGTAGTAACTCTTAAGGAATTCTAGACGAAAGTGCGACGCTAACGATGGCCTGCCGAAGGATTGGCTTCGTTTTTTAGGGCACATCGAATCTAAAGGGCTTGTTGGTTCCGTTTTGGCTTCGTTTTCAGGGGCAATTCGATTCTAAAGGAGTTATTGGCTCCGTTTTGGCTTCGTTTTGGAGTTCATGTTGTTGATTCTACAGCACATCATTGGCTTCGTTTGACCTTTTTTCGCGTTTTCAGTGACCATCGCCCCGGCAACAACTCTCTCAGCGCCCCTCGTCCCAACCCCTTCGTACCCTCTATCCTGAACATCTGAAGCCATGCATCCGTCCGTAATCTTCAGAAAGCAAGCGCGTTAATCAACAACTTTCCGGCGACGAAGACTGCCAAGCCGCCCGTTGCTGGATCGGCTTGGGCCTGTCGTAACTTACCCCTTGACCGCTCGCGTCCTCAACCTCTGAGCGCTCCACGTGTTCAATGCCGAAGCCTCGCACTTCACACCCACCAACCGCGGCATCGACCGGACCTCCCTTCAATGGGTCCGTTCGCTGGACTCGGCGCCGGAGCCCTGGTAACGATTGGCCAATACTAGAGGAGCGAGCCCAGCACCCTTACGATAGCACCCACAATGGATGCTGTCAACTAAAATATTTTTGGTTATATCGATACCTTCCGACGAACTCTCCGGCCGGCCGGTTCCCACTTCACCTTGATTACCGTGGTCAGCCGTGCGTGCCCGTAGCTATTTACACTTGGAATCTCACCTCACCGCCAGCGCAAAGTTGGCATACGAATCGGCGTTCTTGATGGCAACATCAGGATCGGCAGGGGGATACCCTCCTTTCGAAGCGTAAACCTCGCTTCCTGCGGGCAAGATTGCGCCTACCGCTGGGCACCCAGCGTGAGCGTATTCGTGAATCAAGGTCTGCGGCCAATGAGGTTCTCCGAGGAATTTTGATCCACCCACGGTGGCAAAGACGTACCCGCCGCACAGCCATATGTGGACCGGGGAAGTACTAGAGCACTGATCGGAAAAGCCAAAAAAGCCGCGGCACATAGAATCCGTTGCATCGCGACACATGAATTGAATGCGGTCGCTAACCATGACGTCGAGCATACTGCTGAACTGGTTCTGAATCTTGACCACGCGCAGAGTATCGTTCGGACGCACCCGGAAGTGATCCCAAAGCGCTGCACTCACTCCACCCGGTTTGAACAGCTTCCGGAAGGCATTCCAGCAGATCGGAATAGCGGTGCCCCTGAGGTTCCATATTTCCTGCAACATCGACTGAGTGCAACAAGAAGGTATGGGCATATTCACTGACTGACGGGTGGGCGCATCACAATCGCCTTTCGGCTGCTGAAAGATGCCTGGCTGATTCTGTACCTTCGGTGCCTGCCCGGCTCCTGTGGCATCGGGTTCCGCCCCCAGGGCAACTGTTCTGGCCAGGCTCCGAAGTTCGCCGGTCTCCGAGGTGGGCGTTGTCGGCGGGATCTGCCCAGCGCCTCGACGACCTGGGGGCGGGGGCGGAGGCGGAGATGTGGAAGTCGTGCCGCACTTGGTCGCAGCCGGAATGAATGCCGCAGGAGCTACCGACGGATCTCCGATCTTGTTCGTCGATGATTTCTGAATCTGATCAATGACCTCAGTGCAATTCGCGGAAACCTGAGTCTCATCGAAGGTGTGCATACCTTGATCGTCGCGATCCTGGGTTTTGCTCACCAAAGCCACGAATTCTTTGGTGCAGTCGATCGGGTCAAATCCCAACTTGGCCACGACGGCTGCATAGCATTGGTCTTCGTTCTTCCCCGGGACATCTGTTCCATCAAGCTTGTTGAGAGCGGCGGAACACGGCTTCAGGGTTAGATTGAAAGCGCGCGTGTGGTCGTCACAATGCTCCTGCTCGCCCGCTTTGATGAGAGCTTCGTTTGCGCTGGTTACGTTCACAAAAACGGGCACCGATTTGGCACAGTTGGGGACGGCTCGCGTGCGGCTCGTAGGACTTTTGGCATTGGCGGGAGCAAATTTGGAGATCATCGACAAACTTACCGGCAGGGCTTTGACCGTACATGTCCCCGCTGTAGGATTGACGACGAACGTCGGCGCGCAGATAAGTTTGCTGGCGGCCTTGTCGATTTTCGTCAGCCCCAGGGTACCCGCGCCGCCGGCTGTTTCTATGTCGAATAGTGTGCCCGAAGCCGGCGGACAATGATATTCCTTTCCCTTCAAGGCCTCCGTCTTCTCCTTCAAGCTTCCTGTGCCATTCGCCGCGTGGTTGGGTGCGCAGCCGCATTTGTAGTCGCCCCGAGAAAATGACGGGGACTGCGCCGGCGGAGCCGATGATCGAACCTGAACGTGGAAAGGCTCCTCGGTGACGCCTGCTCCCCGCTTTTCCGCACATTCTGCACATTCGCCACCGCTTCCGCCGGAGCCTCCGCAGGCGCACTTCCACTGTAGCCTATTCATCACCAGGGGTGCTTTGCTCGACATGGATTGCCCCTGCTGTTGCACAACGTGAACCAGTTCGTGCGCAGGCAGGTGTTGACCGTCCGAGGTATGGGGAGAATGCTGCCCCTCGCCGAAGACGATGTTGCGCCCCACGGTATAGGCCAGAGCCTTCACTGCTCGCGCTGATTCCGCGGCGCGAGCGCCCGTGTGCACGCGGACGTGGCTGAAATCCCGGTCAGAGCGCGGTTCAAACAAGGCGCGAGTCACACCACCCAGCGGTTTCCCGGGGGAGCGCAGCACGTCGTGGACAATAGGGGGAGCCGTCTGCTGCACCACCGGCCCCGAAGATACGCGTTGAACGGCGGGCGGCTCGCGCTCTTCGGCACACTTCTCGCATTGCCGCTGCACGACCGGCCCGGCGGGGTCTGGCATACGCATGACGTGGTCCGCCACCCGGTCGGCTTCCTGCTCGTAATGGTCGCCCGGCTCGCTGACGGCCAGCTTGGTTTGAATTGGAGCAGTGAGCGTGCCCCCGGTGCCTTCCGCCCCCTCTTCGCGCTTCTGCTTACATTCAGCGCATTCCTCGCCTGTCTGGGTTGAACCGCCGCAGGCACATTTTCTCTGGAGAACGCCGGCGGCAGCAGAAGCGGCGGCCGTTGTGGTACGCGCCCGGCTCCCCAGCATGCGCAGCACCGCTTGGTTACCGTGGGTCTTCTGCAGATCCGCCCAGACTTGAGACCGCCCGGCGGGACCGCCTTTGCTCTCAGGCGGCCCGCCACTCGCGACGCCGGCCGATCGCGGACCGGCAACCGTACTCAGGTGCGGATGCAGTTGATGTTCCGGCTGAGACGCAGACGGCGCGATGGGCGACGTGGTCTGCCGCTTCGCTTCGCTGCTGGGCGCGTGCAACATCGGATCGCTCCTACAACCCCAATACTGTTCACTTAAGGGGGCTTGAGGGAACATTCATGAGATCGTTCCCGAGGAACCCCCTCACTCGGCCCGCCCCGGCTGGAGAAATCGCCGGTTGCGGGCCACCCTCTCCCCCAAGGGGGCGAGGGTAGTGAATTCAGATTACTGCTCCCCTCGCCCTTTTGGGAGAGAGTGGCCGGGGTTGAGGGGGTGTCGAGAATCGGATGTTCCAGGACACTAGTAAAGCGCCCGCTCATACCTCGGTGTTGTAAGCCTCCCAGCGGTCCATGGGCGAGGGCAACACCGGCAGAGGCGGTGGCAGGATTGACCTCAGGGGAAGGGTCGGAGTGCCGCGCAGCACGTTTCCGGTGATCGCCACTGCTCTAACCCGCTCGCCCGGCCAGGTCGGGACTACCGTCGACGCACGCACCAACAAGCTGGGTGGTGGCGCCGAGGGGACGTTCGAGCTGACCTCCACCGGTTGCTCATTCAGGATCAAGTTCCCCGCTATCACAATCCGGTCCAGCAAAGAGACCGCCGCCGTGGGATAGGTCGCCGACAGGTTGCGCAACCTGTTGCCGACCATGGTGAGCGCGCCGCCTCTGTTTTTGCCGACGCTCAGAATCGCGAGGGCGACACCATCCACAGCCGGCTGGACTGCGTTGATCTCATTGTTCGAGATCGCTACATTAGCGACCAGCCCCAGCGTCGAACCCTCGGCCCCTGCCAGGGCGTCGTTCGCGAAGTTGACTATGTGCGACAAAAGCGGACGGTACATCTGCGACTGCAACGCGGGCCCGGAAGCGGCGCCCGTCACCGGAGTTGGCGGCGTGGCAGGAGCGCTGGCCGGCTGGGTGCTCACCGCCTCCGGAGTCGCCGCGTCCGAGGCGGTTTTCGAGACCGGAATCGCCTTGGCAACTGCGGCGGCGCTAGAGCCAGTCGCGACCGCCGGCCGCAAGAGCACGATCTTACGGGAAGGGATGAAGGACGACGGCAGCGGGTAACCGGTGGCGATGGACGCTCCGTACTGGATAAGCTTGCTGGAAAGTTGCTGGCCAAGTTGTCTGGTCGCGGCCTGGTCGACATCGGTTTGACCGGTCTTGGCCGCATCGACCAAGGACTCCAACGAAAGGATATCGATCCCCGCTTCCGAACAGTCCATCTGATTGGAATCAAACCTCACCGAGCCGACGCTTGCCTCAATAACAATCCCGCCCTGCAGATTCTGAAACCGGTTGTCGTGAAAAGTAGCGTCATCGAGAGAAGACGGTATCAGAATTCCAGCGGCGGCACTTCCGGCTTCGCCGCTGTTCGCCGACGAGAGGACTTGCAGGTTCTCGGCCTGGAGATAGCCAAACGTCAGCGGAATTGAACCGCCGGCCGCGCCTGTCGACACCGACGGAGCGCCGAGGAAGCTGTTGCCTCTCACGCTCAGGTGCGCACAGTCACCTGCCGCAAAAACGCCAACCGTGAACGTGGTGCCGCTCTGAAGCGACGGGTAGTTGAATGTACAGCCCTCCACCGTCAACCACTGGCCGCTCAGAACCCGGAGGCCGATGGCGACCACCACGCTCGCGAGTTGTTGTTCGCCCGCGCGCGTCAATGCTTCCTGGTCGAGATTGGCAAGCCTAAACCCAGCGTTGAACAAGGGCACCGCCGGCAACTCGAACGAGAGACCGCGCAACGCAACATGACTGGCGCGGTCCACCAGGACCAATCCCAAGGCAAACTCCCGGGGACTCTCGAAGGCGGCGGAGATCGTCACTCCTCCGCCACACGCTTTAATAGTGAGGTTCGAGTGTTCCGGAAGAAGGCGCAAGGGCGCTGCCAGCCGGTAGTTGCCTGGCAGCAAGCAAATCGTCGTGGGCTGTCCGAAAAGGATCGCGGAAGCCGTGGTAGCGTTCGCGCCGTCCGTACCGCCCTGAAGTTGCGTGTTGCCTTCGGCGGGGGCGGACGCGCTTCCGGAGGGCGCCTGGGCGGTGATCTCATAGGCGAAGTTGGTTTGCACGCTCTGCAAGAGATTCCCCGGCGTAAGGCCCGTTTGCGTTTTAGTCCAGGCCAGGGTCAAGGTAAAGGAGCTATCGGTGATGTTGGCGTTGGAAATGGTCGCGCTGATGAGACTCCCATCCACACCCGGTTTCTTCGCCTGGAGCGTGAAGGCAAGCTGGCCACTAACATCCAACACGTTCACCTGGGCGCTGCCTCCCTGGCTGCTGGCGAGGGTGTAGGTCTGGTTGTTGGCGGGCAACGATTGCACGTTGACCGATCCCGCCAGCACGTGCGCCAAACCGGGCGCAGTTCCGGCGCCCTCATCGTCACCGACGATTCCCTCCATCTGCGCGGTCGTCAGACTGTTATACGTATCGATCTCAGTGACCGTGAGGTCGAAAGTGGTCGAACCGGACGTCGGATCGGTCTGCTGGTTGGAGATGGAAAGCGTAATGTTGTTGCCGGCGGCTCCCGGGTCCACCGCCTGGATCAAGAGAGTGGGGTTCGCTGCCTGATTGACAATCGTCTGCAAAGTGTTGGTTGCCGTCAGGTCCCCAGGCTTCACGGAGATCTCGCAACATCCCTGCCCGCGGTTGCACGCGTCGGTGAGATGACAGAAAGGGATTCGGCAGTCGGAAGCCAGCGTTCCGAGCCCCTGGCTCCAAGTGATCACGCCCAACGGGCAGGCCCATAGGCGGGGTCCATCCGGCGGCTGGAATCCGGCCAGGTATTTCTCTGGATAGACCTCCTGCGGTGTGCTGGGACGCGCCGCAAACAGCCAGTAGTCACCCGGGTGGAAGACCTTGCCGCTCTCGAGCTTCAGCGTCACCTGAAGTCCCGTCATGCCAAGGACCACGGGCGTTCCGGGCGTAAACACCTTTTGCTCTTCCCACACCCGCAGAAACGCACGAGGGGTTTTGGTTGTGTCGAAATACTCCGACGTAAGTGTGGTGGGCGAGGGCAGGTTGATGGTCTGCGAATCAGGGTCGTAGGCCGCGGTGAGCGTCGCAGCGATGCCACCGGTGGAAGCGACGTACTCGCCATTGTGCAATAGCGCCGCCGACCGCAGCACCTCGACCGTCTGTCCGGAGCGGGGCTGGTGTAATGCGTCGACGGGCGCTGACTGGAGGTGCACCACCTGGGGGGTGGCAGAATTGAGATCCACGCGGTAGAGGAAGGAAGCGTCGTCGTATCCCCATAGCAGAGTCGGATTGCCGGTGGCCTGATCGACGCCCGAAATCTGCACCCGGATGAGCTGGTTGTCAGCACCGAGATAACCACCCTGGTTCTGTGGCTGGCAGGGATCGCTGGAGCCGGTCTGGCCTGAGAAGCCCACTTCCAGGCGTCCGCGCGACGAGAGCCGCATGGTCGCCGGGTTGAAGTCCAAGCCTTCGGAATCCCACTTTGCTTCCGCAACCGCCAACCCGGATGCACACGCAGTTGCTTGCGAACTCAGGCGCGCGATATGTTGGATCAACCGCGTGCGCTGCGCCGTGTCCGGGCCTCCCAAGGCCACGTCCTTCAAATCAGAATCTTCTACCGCGCTCACTTCCTGCTCGCGCAGCAGTAGATACACGAACTCGGTGGCGGGAGGAGTCTGGGCCAGCGTCGCGGGAGCCACCCAGTCGGGATCGTCGCTCGCGTCCAGCCACTCGCTCTGATGGCTATACCGAATGGAATTAGGCAGGAAGGCCCGCACGCCGCCCACGTACATCGTGCCGTAATGGATTCGAAAGTCATACGGAGGAGTAGTGGGCTTGCCCGATAGGACTATCTTATATCCGTCATCGGGAGTGCCGGCGGGCCCGACAATGTCCAGCGTTTCCAGGCGGAGTGCTTCGCTCGCGATCTGCTGGCTTTCGTTCCAGTCCGCTTCCAGGGTTACGCGGCCCTGCTGCATCACCACCGATCGATACTGTTGTTCTTCGTCGTAAGATAGGCGCGCTCGATCACTGCCCATAACTGCCTCCTCGAAACCGCATAGGCTACCGTCGAAACCGGGGTTGCCTCGTGCGCTCTGCAAACATGGCACGAGTCGCGACGCAGGCTGATTACGTCACGTAGATCACCACCGGGACCAGCCCCAACGGCATATACTCCTGGTATTTGATCAGCAGGCTGCGCTCCTTAATAGCGTTCTTCTGGCGTGCGAACGCGCCCATTTCCGACCCGTCCTCCGCCCCCGCGCTGATGGTTGCGTTGGGCGCGCCGGAGAGGATGGCGTTGTCGACATTCTGCACGAGCTGCGCATAGGTCGGTCGCCCGAAGGCGCGCGAGCCGAACAACGGCGATTGCGGCGCGACCTCCACGCTCTCATACTTGCGGGGCAGCACGCTGCCGGTCGGCCAGGCTGAGAATCGCACGCAGCCGTCCTGCGCGTCCTCCACCACCACCACATCGTCGAGGATGGACTCACTGACTTCGATCCGGTGAACATAGGCGGGACCGAGCACCGTGCACCGGCTGAGTTCCACCGTACCGCTGCTGAGCGCGAGTGCCAGGTCCGCCAGTTCCACGGGGTAGGCCTCTTCGAGTAGCAGACGATTCAAGCGGAGCAGGTCCGCACCCTTGGGATTCTCCGCCATGAGCTGCTGGGTCGCCGGATAGAGGTTCACCAGGGCGAAACGCTGGGCATCGTAAATCGATGGCCCGGCAAGGACCGTATTCAAGTCTTGCACGAGCGCCTGCTGGAGCGCCGCCGAAGGAGGCTGCGGACCGGTGTAGGCGTTCAGCAGCGCCTTTGTGGGTGCGGTCAAGTGCCCCTGCAGATAGAGCGAGAGGGGATCGATTCCATCGCGTAACCGCGTTGCCAACCGGCCAGGATCGTGAAGATCGGCCACCGCCAGTGGGCCGAACAACGACGTGCGGATGGATTGGAGGATGCTGTCATTGATCTCCAGTATCTCCACTTCCCCGCCCGCCCGCGTGGCGATCGGGCCCATGATGCAGCGATCGACCGCCAGTAGCCGCACCTGACCCTCAACCCAGAGCTTGGTTGGGATCAGATCGCGCCCGTCCACGGACTGTGTAAACACCGTTGGGGGAGTTGCGGACTCGCCCGAATTGCCCGGATCGAACGTGCAGCAAGTTAGCGTCACCGTGTCAAAAACGCCTTGGAGCACGATGTCACCGCCACTCACCAGGAGTCCTTCCACAACTAGTGAACTCCCGTCGTTGCCGCTGAACCTCCACTCCGTCACGTCCGGCGCTGGCGGAGCAAGGCGGATGACCGGACGGCTGGTGTTCCGCGCCATCAGAGTGACTTGCACGATGCCCGTCACGTCGGCGACCTGCGTGTAAGTGAGAGAATCATCGATGCTGACCGTTCCCACAGGAGAAACGGTGTTCAGTTGCGGTGTGAGTGCCGACGCCCCCCCCAGCACGTGCCGCACCGGGGCCGGAGTTGGATTCGGCTGCTGCCCCAAAATGCGGCGGTCGTACGGACCAGCGCCGAGCGTGGACGAGAATCCATAGTGATAGGTTACGGAGACTGGTCCGTCCAGGGGCGGATGGAGCGCCTTGAAGCTACCCGTTTCCGGAAAGATCATCACCTGATGCGTTGTGCCAGGCGGCTCTGGATAGGTCGTAATCTGCGAGGCGTCGATCAGCTCATAGAAGCTTCCGGGTAGCGTGAAAACGCCGAGCGAGTTCGGCAGCAGGGCGAGGCTGTTGGAAGGATCGAGCGCCGCGTAGAGCGCCTCCCCGTCCTCGAGCGTCGACTGGAGGAGCGGCGTGGTGATGTAAGCCGGAAGCTGCCACTCCTGGGGCGAGACCCATGTGTCTCCCAACGGGCGGGAGGCAGACGCGAACAACGGAATCTCGCGGCCGGTGGGATCGAAGGAGTAGTAGCCTGGGCACTTTGCGAACTCCACCGGCGTTGCCTGGTCAACGCCGAAGCTTATGAGACGCCACAAGAACACACCCAGCCGTGGGATGTCGTACCACCCGGTCTGGCCTTGGCCTTGCCGAAAGTCCGCCGTGTGGAAGAATTCGTCGAAGGCGGAATTCACCTTCGAGGCGCCGTACACGTTGCGCAGATCGGCCCAGCCGCCGATCCCGGTGTCGGTCCACGTTCCGACCAAGCCCTCGGCAAGCCGCAACGCACGATTCCCGATCGGGTCGGAGGAATCGGCGGGGAAACCGATTTCGGGATCAAGGGCGTGCCGCGCACGGCCCAAGCGACGGAAGAACTCCACCACGCGCGCTTGCCATCCGGTGATGTCGGCCGCTAGCTCCTCCAGAAGGGCTACGGTGCCCTTGCGACGGCGGTAGTAGATGGTCTTCGCCACATCCAACCGCTGTCCGCGCGCGTCCAGGCTGGCCACTAGCCGGGTGGCGAGCAGATCGGCGATGTAGGGAATCACCCAGTCGTCGCAGGTTTCAATCGACTGGTCTTCCCACAGACGGTCGATGCTGCGCCGCAGGATGGCCGCCTGGGCGCCAATCCGATTCACCAGTTCGCGCAGGGGCCCATTGCGGTCGAAGACATCGGTATCTTCGGTGCGGTAAATCGCCGGCAGCAGGTTCCACAGCTTATCGGCGTAGTAGATCTCGTAGTGGTCGCGGTCACCCGCCATTGCCGGCTACCTCCGTGGAGACATTGAGATCTGACGCAGACAGTTGAAAGAAGCCTCCTTCGCCGGGATCGAACCGGTATTCCTCCAGCAGATGCAGCAGCGGGAATCCGATCTGGAGCGGAAAGAACTTCGAGATAAAGTGCAGCGGCCGGAACGGAAACAGCAGATAACTCTGCAACTGTTTCCGTTCGAAACTCAAGCTGTGAACGGCCACTGCGCCGGGCACTCTAAGGCACGCCCTGTAGATCTGGCTCAAGTAGATGCTCTGCCCAATCGCAATGACGTCGGTCCCCAACAAGCCGCTCTGCGGGTCGACGAGAGCGGTGGTGACGCCATTCATCACGTCCGCCGGGATGTAGGCGGGGTCAACCAGCACCGTGAACCCCAGTGAGATCGGAACGGCCGTCGCAAGCACTACCACCACGGGTCGATTCGGGTCGTCCGCGGCAGCGAGGGCGGTGTGCGCGTCACCCACTGCGTTCGCGTCGTCGCCGACATAGATTTTGACCACGGTGCGCTGCTGAGCGACGTCCCAGGTCCAATACGCTTTGGCACGGGCCACGCCGGGAGCCTGCGCCGCGATGGTTTCGTAGTCATCGCCCGAGACGGCGCGGCCGAACGTGAGCACGGACTGTGGAGCGTATCGCTTGATCTGCTGCGGCGGGTCCGGATCGGCTCCCCCGCCCACCGCGAGCGGATTCAAGATCGCTTTCAGCCGGGGTTGCTGCTTCAGAATCACGGTCAGCGTGCCGGAAGCGGGCGAATCAGCGCCGCTGCCGTAGCGATAGGTGGCTACCACATTGTTGACGCCCGAGGGTAATCGGGCGCCGTTGATGCCATCGCCAAACTGCACGTGGGTTTGGTTCTGTTCGTCTTCGCGCGTCACGAACACCGAAGCGTTGGCGGGTTGCTGATAGAAACTCGGCACTTCTTTCCACCGAATGCCGTTCACCCACACCCGCAGCGTGCTCTGGTAGCCGCTGCCGGACGTCGAATCGGCGCTTTGCAGGTAAGTGAGAGGGGAATTCTTCAAGACGAATTCCTGGCCGATAGCGATGGTCGCGTCACCGCTTCCCAGAATCTCGTTCGCGACCGTCTTGCCGCGCGACACCGCGAGAAGGTCGAACAGCACGTTGATCGGTGGCATCAGCGAGACAGCGGGGCTGGCAAGACCGGCCAGTTGCAGCGTGGAGAGGTCCCCGCCCGCCGATCCTTGTGCGGACTCGCCGTTGCCGTTGGCGTCGCTAAGCAGGAGCGGTACATCAAACCCCGGCGGAAACGTCGGCGGTTGAACCGCCAGCAGCGAGGGTTGCGAGCCGTCAAATACCGTTGCCGGCGTTCCCACCAGTTCGCCGACGTCCTGGAACGCATAGTTCACGAGGAGCGAACTGAGGTTTCCGTACCAGTCGATGACCGGTTGGCTGGCCGCCGGCCCCAGAATCGCCGCCAGTTTCACCGTGCCATCCGTACCCAGGTATGCCTGGAGGCCGTTGAGTTGGGCGTTATTCTGGGCCAGGCTCTGGCTGAGGGACACGCCGTCGGTTCCGCCGTACCACCACCAGGCTTGACCGCTGCTGGGAACCATGACCGCCGCAAACTTCACGTTCTTGTCCGTATCCACGTAGGCGCTGAGGCTGATGAGCTGCGCACTATTCGCCTGGAGGATTTCGTTGAGCTTGTTACCGTCGATCCCCGCGTACCACCACCAAGTCTGTGCGCCCTCTGGCACCATGATGACCGCGTATTTCAAGGTGCCGTCGGTATCAATGTAGGCATCCAGGCTCACCAGCCGCGCATTGTTGGCGGTCAGCGTCTGGTTGAGAGTGGCGGTGTCCAATCCCCAATACCACCACCAGCCGGAACCCGAGGCCTTAACCATCACCGCCACGAACTTGAGTTTCTTGTCCGTGTCAATGTATGCGTCGAGGCTCGTGAGGCGGGCGGCGTTGGCAGTCAGTAGTTGAGCTAGGGTTGGGCCGTCGATGCCCCAGTACCACCACCAAGCCGCTCCAGAGTCGGGCATCATGGTTGCCGCGAACTTCAGGCTCTGGTCCTGATCGAGATAGGCGGTAATGCCCGTGGGCTGAGCCTGGTTCTGATTGAGAATCTGGGCCAGCGATGGACCGTTCACACCCCAGCACCATGAAGTGTTCGGCAACCCGGGTTGAAACCCGATTTCAGTGTGGGGAATGGGAATGGCCACCGCCGGCTGGTCCGGAGCTACCGACGGGTCCGGGTTGGTGGTGGTCGGATAACCTTTGGGGTTCGCGTACCAGATCTTCTCGCTATAACGAGTGACGCTGGCAAGCTGCGGCTGTGCGTTTCCGCCGGCGATCTCGAACTCGACGACGTCGCCGACCTTGATCCCGCGCGCCAGAGAGTCAAGATCCGCCACGCCCGCACCGCCACCCGCCAGCACCTGCGACGGACTGGCTGGGTACTGCCAGAAGTGCGCCGTCTGACTACTCTTCAACAGTCGATAGTCGGAGGCGAGAGCGCCCTGGGACAGGCTGGGCGCCTGAGTGAAGGTCACCCGCGTGTTCTTGTTACCGCGGGGATCACTTTCCTGACTCACGGTCTGTACGGTGACAAATGCGTAATTGGAATCCGTTCCGCCCCAGCCTCTCTCCATCAGCAGCAGGTCGTCGTCTTTCTTAACGGATGAGACGACACCTTGCAACAGAACGCTGGCACCGTCAGGGCCCAGCAAGGCGGGATTAGGGAGCGGGTCGGCAGAAACCGCCGCCGGCGCCTGAATCAGCGTGTCTGAGCTCAACTCGAAGATTTGTGCCTGCTGGCCCGGCCCCGGCTTGCTTTGCACCTGGAATCCTTGCGCAACCGTGAAGGGCGCCACGCCCGTCATCAGCGCGCCCAGCGTCCCGGTAGCACCAATGCCCGGACGCGGACGGTAACCGAGAATGCGAATCAGTCGTTGCACACTTTCCGGCAGGTCGGCGGTGCGCAGGTAATCCTGATTGGCGATGCGCTCGTTGTAAAAGGTCAGGATATCGGCCACGTAAGCCCACCACTCCATCATCTGCAGGGCCAAGTCACCCTTGGCGCTGGGCCGCCAGTTCGCAAGCTCAACTTCACCGGTACGCGAGAGCAACAGGGCGTGGCGAAACGTGATGTAATCCCCCACCCGATAAGCGATAGAGCTCTGCCCAGGGAGATTGGTGATCACCCGGGGGTGGACAAATGTATCGCACGGGCAGATGGTGGGCGAGCTGCTCATTTACCTCCTCCCACTGTGACCTGGAGCGAACCGGATTCCGGCCGGCTCGGATCATTGTCCATGCGCAGGATTTCGTCCGGGCCCATCTGGAGCGTTTCCGGAAGATCAACGAAAAGCGAAGAAACGCCCCGGCGGCGAAATTGGACAGACACAACGCCGGCAACCCCGTAGGTCGCTTGAATGGCAGCTTCCAGCGCGCTTCGCTCGAGTGGGGTCCCGAAGGTGAAGTTGTCGAAATAAAAGAAGCCGGTGCTCCCGTCCGCGAACTTGGTGGTGCTCAGGGCGGAGACGACGGCAGCTTCCACGTCTCCGCGAAATGCGCTGGGGCAGGCGCAGACGGCGACGATCAGGTCAATGGAGACAAAGTGAGGAGCCGGGACGTACGACTCGTAGCCTGCCAGCCGGTACCGGTTCAACAGGTCGATGAGCTGCGTGTGCTCGTTCACCGTGATCTGCTCGGTGCCCTCCGCATCCGCCGTAGTGAAGACCGTGAGCCAGCTTCCCGTCCAGCGAAACTCTGTCCCGGCTCGCAAGACCCAAGGCAGTGTTTGCGCGGCCGCCTCGTAATCTTCAGGCCTGACGGCGCGATATTGAATGGCCCGGAAAGCTTGAGGCGCGCGACGCCTCACCTGCTCGTCAGTCTCCGCATCCGCGCCACCGCTGGCGGGAAAGGGATTGGTCACGGCCGAGATCAGCGCGGCGGATGACGGATCGACTTTGGTGATGGAATCGGCAGCGACGTTTCCAATCTCGCCGCCACCCACGCGATAGGCCACCTGAAACACTGAGCCCGACTCGGGAATCTCACCAAAGACGTCATCACCGAAGCGAATCGTATCGCCGGCATCCCCGTCGTAGTCGTATGAGACGGAACTATCGGAATTCCGGGCGATGCGCCGGTAGCGGGCGGGGTCGATGGTAAAAGCGTTTTCGAATTCCTCCGCGTTCAAAAGGCTTCGGAGCCACGTCCAGTCAACGGGTGGCAGCGCCTGCTGCTGAGGCTGTTCCACGACCAGTATTTCCGGGAGCGGCGGTAACGTGGGGTCGATCTGGGGCAACCAGGCCAGCGGTGCATTGGCCAGTGTATACAAATACTGCGGCGAAGTGGACGTGGGCGTGCTATTGGGTCCGGTGCGCTGAATCGCCACCGGAGTCTGCGAGCCTGCCGGCGATTGATCGATAGCGAAGCTTTCGGTATAACGTCGGCCTTGGGTCGCTGGTATCAAGTTGCCGGCCAGAATCGTTCGGGTGAGATCATGATTGGACGCGAGCGCGCTATCCTGGCCCCAGACCAGATGGGTAACCGGCGTCGGCGCGGGGCTCGGCGGGGGCGTGAGGAACAACGGATCAAATTGCTCATCAACGCTCGTAAGCTGCACCACTTCACGCACGTGCGGATCCGCGGTCGTAGCGGCGGCGGTGTCGATCAACAGGTTCTGGCCCGGCTGGAAGTTGAAGCCATGCCCGAGCACCCACATTTCCGTGGAACCAGCCAGCAAGCATCGCTGGCTATCGTCCCAGTAGTAGGGCACGATGTTGGGAGTCACACCGTCAGCCAGGAATCGATTCCAGGTGGGGCTGACCGCGTACTTGGTCACGTTCAGCGAGCCCGTGTTCGGATCGATCAGCCCGGTTCCGGTCTCAAAATCGATCGCGCTACCGTCAGGTGCCGCTGCGCTCACCACCAATCCGGTTGGAATCGGCCCTCCCGTGACATCGAGTTGCACCAGCGCGCTGGAAGAGGTCACGGGACGCGGTTCGTAATCGACCAACCGCGCGTGCCGCACGATCGATCGGCGCTGGGTGGCGGTTTCGAGCGTTGCTTCCGCCGCCACACGGTCTTGGGTGTAGCTGAGGTCATCCCCGAGACTCGACAGCGCTTCCAGGAACATCATTCCGAAGTCGGCTTCGGAGCGCTCCTGCCATTCCGGGTAGCGTAGGCCGGAGAAATCGGTGAGTGCCTTGCGGAAGCTCAGAAAATCCTTCGCCAGGTAGTCGATGGGTGGAATGTCACCCGTGAGCGGCGGACAGGGCTTGGGCGGCGCCTCGCAATCAAAGTCGGATGGACAAAGCGCCTTGAAGGAAAAGTTGACGTGATTGAAAAAGCCATCGAGAGCCACGCTGTTCAGGGTGAGCGTGTAAATGGAAAAGTCGCCGGGAGCCGGCACACTCAGCATCAGCGTCGGGCGCCCCTCGGCGTCGGTGGACCAGTCGGTGGCATCATGGATCGGCGCGGCCGCAACCGTGGGAATCGTCTCGCCGCCGGTGATTTGTACGGCGGGTACCGTGCGACCGTCCAGGCCCGGCCCGGCAACCACCGTCCCCTTGAGTGGCACCGTATTCAGGAAGTGGACGCGCAACGCAGTCTGAGTCGCGCTGGCAATCTCGACAAAGTCGATGCCGTTCAACGTCGTGTTGCTCGGGTCGAGCAATCTCTGTAGGCGATCCTTTTGTTGCATATCAGGAAACCAGAATCACGATTTTCTGCGCCGACTGCGTTTCCACCAGCACGTAATCAATCTCCACCTGGAGTTGCTCTTCCTGGCCGGGCGCCGCCGGACCCACCTGGACCTTGGTCACCGAGATTTGATCCGCCAGCCAACGATTGAGCGCCTGTTGCACGGCGATCTGGGTGGTAGCATCCAAAGCATCGGAGTGAGGAGCAAAGATCAGCTTCTTCAACCCGCAGCCAAATTCCGGCAGGTCGGCGCGCTCGCCGGGGGCCGTCAACAGCACTTGCCGGATCATCTGCTCCACGTGCGTGTCGTAGCCGGTTCGCGCCGCCTGACCCGACGCCGGATCGATCCGAAATGGGAAAGCGTAGTCGAAGCGATTCATGACTCTCCCGGTTGGCGGCCGCTTAATTGCCGGACACTCGCGGCTGCGTGAAAATAATGAGAACCGTTCCCTGTGCGGCCTGGTCCGCAGCCACGCACAGGCCCACACTCTGCTCGCTCAGGGTGAAGTCACCTCCAGCCCTACTCTGCACGTCAGTTACGACCCACTGGACCTGTACGCAAGGATGCGGTGCCACACCTACCACAAACGGGCACCCAGCGATGAGAAACGTGTCGGAAGACCGCAAAACAAAATCGCCCGCTGCTGAGACGCGGGTGTTGGCCGAGATAGCGCTCACTGTCCCCCCATGGGGACACATCATCACGCTCGAGGTGTTCAGAAGGCTGGCCACTACACCACCTCCAGCGCGCCGTTATTCACGTTGACCTCGGAGTCGGTGAGTTGAACCGTGCTGCTGCCGCGCGTCAGCGTCAAGCCGGAAGCGTTCATCGTCACCTGGTTCTGATTGGAGTCGGTGATGGTGATCGAGCCGGCATCATCATCCAAGAGGATTTTGTGACCGGCCTTGGTGACGATGGCCTTGACGGCCGGCGCGGCATCCGAAGGCTGCTCGCCGCTGCGCCAGTAGCAGCCGGTCCAGATCGGATAAGAGACGTCGCCGCCCTCGAATTCAATCCACACGCCGGCGCCCGCCTCAGGCAGAAAAGCCATGCCGACATTGGGGCCTGCATAAGGCACACACGGCATGCACCATCCGGTTTCCTGTTGGCCGAGCACCGCCGGAACGTTGGCCTTGATGCGGAGCGTACCGGCATCGATGTCCGTCACCGTTCCGCGGTACTTGCCGAAGAAGCGGTAACGCACGCGTTCCAGTAATTCCAGGATCGCTTGATCGTTCATACCGCTCATCAGAGGACCCCCAGTAGTCCGCTACCCCCGGTGGGCGCGGCGCCCACGGCGTTGCGCACTAGCGTGAATTTCATCTTGTGCGAGTCCTTGCTGATGGTGTGGCGCACACTCCACACGAAATACTTGCCGGAATTCAGACTGCCGGCGCCGTTGATCTGGACGATGGTCCCTACTCGCAGAACAGCCTTCAGCCTCGCGATGTCCGCCTCTCCTTCGCAACGCACAAACCACCCCGCTTCGCGGAGAAGCGACTGAGCGCGGAACGACAACTCCTGGGCGTCATCCACGGTCGCGGTCAGCATCACAGTCATCGTCTGGGCGGAGAAGTCGGCAAGGCCGCGCGCGTCCAGCAGGCTGAGCCCGGAGTCAGAGGTGTCGGCGCTGACGCCGTCCGGGTCGCTGTCGTTAAACAAGGCTTGGCTCGCGTTCACGGCGGTCGGGCGCGAAACGTCCCAACTCAGATCGAGCGCATCCACCGTCCAGGCGTCAGGATCGTTCAACTCCAGCGTGATCACCGGATCACCATCCAGGCTCGGCTTGGCGAAATATCCCGTCCGCTGGCCAGCCGTGTCCGTACAGGCCACCCGGCACAACTTGCCATTACGCCGGGCCAGACTGCGCAGAAATTGGATATCGGAGCTGCGCTGCATCAGGCTGTGTCCGTCCTCGGTGTGGGCTGGAGAATCGTCGCTGGTATTATCGGGAGCAGGACTGATTCCGTAATCGCCGAAGATGGAGTTGGCCACATCGGCGTCCGTTACATCCACCCACTCTCTGGTTTTTTCTTCCAGGTTCATCAGCCACGAGGCATCCTGCCCCCAGACCTCGAGCGTGGAGCCGGAGGTGCCCTTTTTCAGGCGCAGCTTGTGCGTCAACACGTAGCCATCGAAAACGCACTGGTCAGATTGCCCCGTCGGCGTCACCACCACCGCAAGGTTGGCGAAGGGCCGAAAGCGATCATCGGTGACGAACGTGAGATCCTGCGAGTCCGTGGTGTCGACGGGCAGGTTCAACTGGACCGCACCGGGCAAGTCGGCGTTTTCTTCGACCTCCAGCGTACCCATCACGGTATAGAGTTTGTCATCCGCCGGAGAGCCGTCGGTTAACAGTCGAAATGTGCTTCCCATCAGCCTTGACCCTTTCCCGGAATTCCAATCAAATCGTGCACCGCAAGCGAGTCCGGCACCAGCGCGTCGTTGGCGTCACACAGGCGCCAGAAAGTGGTGGCATCCGAGAGGTAGTGCGACGAGATCAGGTCCAGCCGCTGGCCTTCCTGTCGCTGATGAAAACCCAGCAGCGGATTCTGGACAGGCAACGGCAGGCGCGTCACCGAAACGGTCACCCCATCGGGCCGCGTCACCGTGTAGGACGTCATGTTTGCGTAACGGCTGCCAGGAAAAAACATGCCTGCGCCTCCTTGATCGAATCACCCGATGGGCAACATCCCGATGATCGATTCCGCGGCATTGGCGAGATTCGCCAGTGCCAGCGCCTGCCGCAAGGCCTGCGAGTATCCATAAGCCACGGTTGCGATCTGACTCAGCGAATCCGTAAGGGCGACCACCTCATCCGGGGTCAGCACCTGCAGCCCAATCTGAGCTTCGGCGTGCGTCGGGTTCAACAGCAGCGCATCGTAGAGCTTCTCCGTAATCGTCAGGCTGGTCACCCGCACGGGGAGAATGCGGCCCGGGCCCCACACGAACAGCACGGTGGGCACCGTGTACTGCGGCACGCTCCGATCTACCTGCTGGCTTGATCCGCCCAGCGCGGAGCTGATCGCCGAGGAGACTTGGCCGAGCAATCCACTACCGGTAAACGCCCCCGTGGGGTAAAGGAGCATTTCGAGCGCCGCCAGCCGTGAGTAGATTCCAGTCGCAGTGGCCAGGCCAACGGCCACCGGGCTGCCGTCGGCGATCATGTCCGACGCGTCCATGGCCAGCGTGAAGGAAAACGATTCGCCCGGCAGTCCTTTCACCGCCAGGGGATTTCCCGTACCGCTCGGGCCCGCCGCGGCCGTGTCCGGCGCCGACGGCGTCCAAGTGTGGGTCATCGTCTCGGGGTTGAACTGGAAAATGATGATGTTGGGCAAAGGCACCAGGAACGTCGGCATGAATTCCACGAACGCGCCTTTGAGATACTTGCCCGGCATCGAATGCTCCCTTTTTCCTCTGGGACGACTCATCCGTCCTTCGTACGATCTGTGCCTGCCCTCACTCTGGCCGCATCAAGTCGTGCGCTGCAACTGTCGAACCACCTCGGCGGTGATCATCTTCGAGAGCGTGTCGACCGGAGTCTCCGGCGCGGCAGCCACCTTTAGCTCCAGGCTCGCGATCTCGCGGGGGTTCCAATCAGGCGAAGCGGTGCTGCCTAACTGTTCGACGATCAGCCGCGTCAATCGTTCTCCCTCTGCTTCGGAGAGGCCCGCCATTTCGAGATGAAGGCTGTCCACCTTGATATCCGGCATGACTTATCCTTCCCAATCACCGGCACGCAACACCAGGCCCTGCTTGGTCATTTCGCGGCGAGCGGCATGCAGAACGTGCCGCATTCCGATCCGCGTGCCATCAGCGCTCGCCAAGAAAGCGGCGCCCAGAGCCGCTGCCGTGATCTCCGCGCCGGTGAGCGCGAGCTTCTCGGCCAAGAACTCCCAATGGATCCCATCCAGAAGCTCTTCACCCTGGGGTGAGCGGACCGGAAGCACCCGCCGCCAGAGCGCCAGTCGCTCCGATGGGCCCGGGTGCATGAACTCGATAATGAAGCGGATGCGTCGCACAAACGCCTTGTCGAGATCGTTCTTGCGATTGGTAGCCAGAATGGCCACACCCTCGAACTGCTCAATGCGTTGCAACAGGTAGTCAATCTCGATGTTGGCGAAGCGGTCGTGCGCGTCTTTCACCTGCGTGCGCTGGCCAAAGAGGGCGTCCGCTTCGTCGAAGAAAAGCAGCGCGTTGGCGCGCTCACAGGAGTCGAACACCTGCTTCAGCCGCTTCTCGGTCTCGCCGATGTACTTGTTCATGACGCCGGCAAGATCCACCCGATAGAGCCTCATCCCCAGCGAACGCGCCATCACCTGCGCCGCCATGGTCTTGCCGGTGCCACTCGGTCCCGCGAACATGGCAGTGATGCCCCGGTCCAAGGGGCAAAGGCGGCCGAATCCCCACTCTTCGTAAACCAGCCAGCGCAAGCGCACCTGCTGTTCGAGTTCCGCGAGATGCTGGCGCAGCGTGGACGGCAGCACCATGTCGTCCCAGGTGAAAGGACAAACCAGGGGCGCAAACAACTCGCTGGCCTCCAGGTGCAAATCCTGTTGGCAAGCCTGGGCCACCGCATCGCTGCCGGCGGCGACGACGTGGCTGGCATTCACGACCTCACCAGGAGCCAGCGTCCATTCGGCCACCTGGGGCGGCACCGCTTCCTCGCTGAGGTTTTTCCATAAGCTGATGCGCGCAGCACGCGTGAGCCCCGGCAGCGCGAACGATCGCCGCACCGCGTCCGCAATCACCCCGGGAGCGCCCGGAGTGGAGGCGCCGATCAACGCGAAATCCGAAAAGGCGCCCACCGCCCGCAAAGCTCGCGGATTGCTGTGGTCAGTGTTGTACCAGTAGAGGGCCGCGCCCGTCAGCCGGGCCATCCGCACGGCGCGCGCCGCGCGCTCCACCGCCAAGTCGGCCGGCGCGTCCGCGCCCAGCAATGCGCCCGCATCTACCGCCAGGAGATCGGATCCCAGCGTAGCCGCGAATTGCGCGGCGAGCGTGCGCTTGCCGGCGCCCTTCGGTCCGACCAGTTCCACCTCGACCGGTACGCGCGCAGCGAACGACGTACGTTCCATCGTCCGCTGATGCACTCGCTCGAGAAACCCCAGCATGGCGGCAAGCTCATCCGGGTAGAGACAGGCACTCTCCCTGCTTTCCGCCGCGGGAAAGAACTGGACCACCGTGCCCAGAGCCGGATCCATGCAAGGGCCGGTGGTCAACCAGAGAATCATGTGAGGATCGGCAACCCAGGGAGCAGTGACTGCCCACGGGTTGTTCAGCCCATCGACCGGACGCGCCAGCCGCCAACGCAGAAGCGCCGAGTCAGGTCCAAAGGAAGTCCGCGAGGGCCATCCGAACAGGCGCGCGGCCAGCCACGGAGTGGCGAACCCCGCCGTCGCGTCGTCCTGGAGGTAGCCAAAGACGCGTCGGATCGGCGGGTCCGTCTCGACCGCTAGCGCCGTCGCCAGCAGATCAACCTCCGCGTCGCTTAGACCGAACTGCCGCCGCAGCCAATTCCACGTTTCGTCGCGCCCAAATTCCTGATCGGCCGCGTTGATCTGTTCGCTGAGTTGCCGAGCTTCCGCGTCGCTGGCATAGAAGGCCTCTTCGCGAGCTGCGGCCGGCGCCGGGTCCTCAAGAAGGCGCTCGACCTCGGCTTCGGAGATGGCAAAGGCCGGCGCCGGCGCGGGCTGATTGCCCCAGACACTGCGCATCCAGAGGAAACGCCGTCGCGCCCGCAGCCGCACACGGTTCAACACCACTTCGCCTGCCCCGCCGGGACGGCCAACCGTCGGAGATTCATCCCGTTTTTCCGTATCCACAACCATTGGCTAAGGAACCTTGATCCACCAAGATGGAGGAGACTCGACTTTATTCACTCGAATCCGCACTCCGTACACACCGGGAGCGATCGGCGACGGCGCCTGAAACTGGATCTGTGTCGGGGTCACGGTAAAAGTCCCCGGCACCAGGGCCCCGGAAGGTGTGAGCGGAATAGTCTCGAGCAGGACTTCGGTGCTGCCGCTCTCAAATCCCATGCCTTGCACCGTGTAAGTCCCGCCGACGGCGCTCAGCAGAGGTGGGTTCGGCAGGACTACGTTGACGTCCACACGCGCGGCAACGCTGAACGGCGTGGCGTTCGTCCGATTCGTCGCCGGATCGGGGGGTGCGTCGCTGCCGGCTCTCAGCATGTACACGCCGGGAGGAGGCGACCCGGCAGGCAAAGCGCCAATGCTGGGCGGGAGATTGAGGACTATGCGCGACTCCGTCTGAACGGGGTCAGGCGGTAATGGTTGAGCCTTCCAGATGCTCGTGACTTCCTGCTCCGTCTTGTAATCGGGCGGAAGGAGGAGGTAAACACGGGAGGACGTGGACTGATTCAGGCCCGCACCGTAAAGCAGGAACCGCGCGCCGGGTGTGACTGTCGCCGGTGAATAGTCGAAGCTCAGCGCCTCACCGGTGTTGGGCGAGGTGAAGCTCGCCGTTGAGGACGTGCCAAAGACCTGGCCCGTCAGTGCGAACGGAAAAGCAGTGGGGTCTACGGCCAGGCTAAAGCGCGACACCTGCTTGGCACCGGTCGGCGGTGCGGGCGGTGTGATGAACACCACACTAACCTTGTAGATTACCGAGAGCCGATAAGCAGCGGTGATCGACTGCCACAACCGCGACATTTCGTCGGAGGTTTCGATCTCCATCGTCAGCGTGAATTGCTCCGAGACGGTTTCGGTGGGCGGAACCGGTATCTTGGCCTTCGCGCGGAAAATCGGGTGCTCATGGAAACAGCGCAAGACGATACTCATCGCTTGCTGTTCCTCAACGTAGTTCTTCTCGGCGTAGGCGCTGATAAGATAGTAGAGGTCAAGCGCGAGCGGCTGAGCCGGAATCTCCTGGGCGCGGGGCGGTGGCGGGTGGAGTGGCGGTGGCTGAGGAGACGGCGGATATAGGAAGTTCCTCTGAAACTTATCCTGCGAAATGTGAATCAGCGACACTGTCACCTGGCAGCCGCCGTCCTTCCGCACGCTCTCTGGCGCCGAACCCGAGACGGTCATCGTAAACGTTGGAGTTGTCGAATTGAGTGTCGCCCACAAAGGAGAGTGATCGCGGCAGTGCTCGATCATATGGACCAAGCGGTCCGTGATGTGCGAGAGGTCGAGCACTCCCAGCGGGTTGAGCGGCATCTCTTCTTTCCTTTCAGCCTTGAACCAGGCCGAAAGATGACGTCATGGCGCGCGAAAGCGGAACCCTTGGCGCCGGGGCTACGATCCGTGCCTGCGGCCGAGGCTGTGGCGCGGGCGGAACAACCCGCACGGTAATGCTGCCAATGTGAATCGACGGGCGCTGCGGTGCCTCCCTCCCGCGCGGGGCGGCGGCAGGGTGAGATTCGACCCGCGGCGCGAGTGACGGCACCCGGTCTGATGGGGGATGGCTCGCGCCCGGCTTGATCGGCGGCTGGGGGACCGCGATCCTACCTCCAGCTTCCGGCCTTTCCTCACGTTGAGTACGGCACTCCACGTCGGCATCAACTCGCCTTGGTCCCGCAGGGCGGGATCGAGCTTCGACGAAGCGCGGCTCGCTCGCCGGAGCATCCTCCGACAGAGTGAGCGGTCTCGGCCCCTTGGCTGCCGGATCACCGTGCGGCACTGGCACAGGATCCGGCGAAGCCGTTACCCTCACGCGTTCTTCTGACACAGGCTGAGGACGAAACGCCTGCGCCGGCAAGGCGCCAGCACTTAGCCACGGCGGTCTTGCGCCGGGGTCAATGGGTCTTGGGGAAGCAACTTGCTTCCCCACTTGCGTCTTGAACTTGGCCGCCGATACCTCAAGTATTCGTAGAGCATCCTGTCCCGCGGATTCCTTACGCTCAAGTCCGGGTGAGGGCCTCTTTGAGGGACCGGCGCTGGTTTCGGCGGGGTGCGGCCTCACTCCGGCGCTCTCTGCGCCGGCTGGCGACGACGGACGTGGAAATCCTGGCTGGCCGCTGCTTGGCGCATCGGGGGCGGCCCGTGGGTTGGACAGCAGCGAGGCTTCCCAAAGCGGCGTGCGAGGCGGCGTTAAGAGCGGCGTGTCCGCCGGAAGCTGGCCAGTCAAGGTGCGAAATAAGGACAGGCGGCGCATCCTAGGCTTGCCCTCCTTCGTGGCGCAGCATCTCGGCATAGCACAGGCGCCGGTCGCGCGGGAGGGCCAAAATCGTCTCTTCCGCCCACTTGTAGTGGAACGCCAGCAGATGAACGTCGTGATAGAGCGACGCCGCGCGCTCACGCAGTTCCCGGAGCACAAAGGATTGAACGTCGAAATAAACCGTGAGGGCGGCGCGGCACTCCGGACATTGACCCTGCAAAAGACGCGACAGCGGCGGAGCCATGGACTCCATCGCTGCCTCGACGCGCTTGCGCAATCGCGCACCGATCTCGGCGGGTTGAATGCAAAGGCGCATAAGCTCGCGTTCCGGTCGCGCGGACTGGGCGGTGGCGACCTGATCGGCCACCACCGGAAGCCGGAATCGTACAGCCCCACTCCGCAGGCGGAACCAGCCGGATTCGGCGTCGGCGTCGATGCCGCCGGGCGTTCTGGGCCGTTCATGCTCCAGATAGTCTCCGATCCGAAACCAGACATCCACGCGCGCGCCGCAACTCGGCGTGACGCAGCTAGTGTCGGCCCGGACCATGTCGCCCAGCGTCGCTTGACGAAGCCTGAGCAGCAACGCCTCGAAATCGGGAACGGGAAGGGCGCTCCAATCCGCGGACTCGCCACCCACTCGGGTGGCAACCCGGGCGACGAACTCCAGCGCCAGCTCGGCGCTCGAGCTCGACTTCTCATGCAGCAGTAATTCCTCGGCTCCAGTGGGCTTGCGGAGAGCCACCTCGAATCCGGTTACGGGAAGTCGAAACATTTCCGAATCAGAATTCTTTGACTTCCGTCAGACTGAGATCGCGCTCCCATCCTTCGTTCTCGATCTTGATGTGCTCGATGGCCACCGCATTGGCCCCGGCATCGAGATCTGGAAGCGCCTGGTATTCCGAGACCCAGCACCGATGGACGATGAACCGCAGCACTGGTTGGCGCTCTTCGTTCAACAGATCGATCCGCACTTCCCGGCGCAGGTTCTGCAGCGACGTGGACGGCGCGCCTTTGTCGAGCACCTGGGCGGCATTGGCCCAATCTTCAAAGTCGGTATCGTGCGTCACGCCGCGTTCCAGGGTGAGCGGGTCATACTTGGTGCGGCCCAGTCCTTTCAGGATGATCGCATTTCCGCCCTCTTTGTATTCGATGGGGTCGGAAGAACGCTTCAACCCGGTCACCTTGCTCACCGCCGCCACCGGCGTGGTGCTGGTGCCGAAATAAACCAGGAAGGCATACGACTTGTAAGGGTCGAAGCGGTCGGTATTGACGCTGAACGGCTTGCCCATGAAACCACCTCCTAAGACTGGGTCTGACCCGCGAGCTGCGCGATCTGGATGATCACAAACTCCGCCGGCTTCAGCGGAGCGAAGGCTACGATAATGTTGACGATGCCGTTGTCGATATCCTGCTGCGTGGTGGTGGAGTTATCACACTTCACCTGGAAAGCCTGGCTGGGTGTGCTGCCCTGAAAGGCTCCCTGGTGGAACAACGACAGCATGAAACTTTCAATCTCCATGCGAATGGCGACCCAGAGGGGCTCGTCGTTGGGCTCGAACACCACCCAGCCCATGCTTTGACGGAGAGACTGCTCCAGAAAGAGGGCCATGCGCCGGACCGAAACGTAGCGCCACTGCTCGAACGCCGGATTGTCGGTCACCAGCGTGCGCGCACCGAACACCACGGTGCCGATGCCCGGAAAGTCGCGCAGGCAATTCACACCGAGAGGGTTGAGGGTACCCTGCCGCATATCGGTCATGCGTCCGCGCTCCACCACCCCGATCGTGTTTACTACTGTGGTTTCCAGCCCCGCGGGAGCTTTCCAAACGCCGCGGTTCACGTCCGTACGCGCGTAGATACCGGCCACCGTTCCGCTGGGGGGAAGCTCCAGCAGGTTACCCGTCAGCGGATCGTTCGACTGCACGTAAGGGAAATACAGCGCACCGTTGGCACTCTTGGGTACGATCGCGGTCTGGATATCATCGCCGATCAAGGGCAGGCCGTCTTCGCCATCGGCGGAATCCTGCCGGGGCGGATCGACAATGACGAAGGCCAGCTTCCGTTCGCAGAAGGCAACACCCTCGCTCAACACGCCGTTGTCGCAGACGCCCGGAATCACCAGCAGGTTGAAGATCGAGACCTTGTCCAGCGAACTGTCTTGCGCGAACACCGGCGCGAAGTCCCCGGCACTAAAAGTGGTCCACGACGCGCTGGGGCTGCCTGCGGGATACCCTAGAGCCACCTGGTTGACGGGGCCGAAAGGCGCCGCATAGGCCGGCGAGACCGTCACGTTCACCGAGACGCCGTTGATGCGCTTCTCGATGAAGTTCGCGGCATCGGACGGATTCAGCGTGACGCCCACGAAGTTTTCGGGGGGATTGGCACCGTAGGTGATGGAAACGTCGGCCGTGTCACCGGCCACTACAGTCTGGCGCACATTGTTCACGGTCACGGTCATGGGAGTGGTGGTCGTGGCCTGGATGGCAGTAAACGCGACGCTCCCGATCGGAACCGGGGTTCCCTGGCTCATCGCCACATTGGTGGCGGCCACGAACGGAGGATCGTAGGAAGGACTCACGCTGACCAGTTGCGACGAGCCATTGATGCGCTTGCCGATGAAGTTGGCGTCGCCGGGGTTCAGATTTACCTTGCGATAGGTTTCCGCCCTCGATCCGTAACTCACCTGGATGTCGGCAGTGTCGCCGGTAGTGAACGTGTTCTGCACGTTGTTGATGGTCACCGTCATGGGAATGAGGTCGACCGGTTCCAACGCCGTGAACGTCACACTGCCCACCTGCAGGACGGCCGGCGCCACCGCGCCCTTGTTCGTCATGGGCTGCGTCGAGGGGTCATAGTAGTTGGGCTGGAGGGCGACCACGTAGGCGTCGGCGCCGCCGTTCAGGAAGAACTGGTTCACCGCGTACGCCACATGCGATTCCACCACTCCGCTGGTGTATAAGCCGCCGAATTCCCGCTCGTAGTCGGTGAAGCTGAAGATCTCCACCGCCTTGCCCCAATTCGCCGGGTTCGTCTTGAAGGGGTGTGTGTAGCCGACAAACACGGTGATGGATGTCGGCGCCGCCGTTATCGCATGGGTGCTGCTCGGCAGTTCCTCGATGTAAATACCCGGGTAGGTCGGTGTGATCGGCATGAATTGTCCTCCAGTAGAATGCGTTGCCTGAGCGGCAAGCCGAGCTTGCCATACAGGGCGATCAAAGTCGCGGCGTGAGGTGTCTATTTCGGATTTTGGATTTTCGATTTTGGATTGAAGAGAGCGGCGACCACAGCGGGTTCTTCAATCCAAAATCCAAAATCCAAAATCCAAAGTGAATTCGGATGCGTCGCCACTTATGTCGTCATGGTTAACTCGTCCTATTGACTGGCAAAAACGGTGGCGGAAGCAGCCGTTGGCGATGTCCCGTCGGAGCCGCCGCTCAACTGAATCACCGAACTCCCGGTGGCCGCCGGCACCGAGATCAAGCCGCTGGCGGGCGCAGACACCGCAATTTCATAATTGAGGTTAGACTTCACCTGCGCTGCCACGTCGGCAATGGTAAGGCCCGTGAGGGCCGGCTTAGTCCAAGTGGCCGCGAGGGTGAAGGTCTTGGTTGTCGTGTCCACGGATATGGCCACTGAGGTGGTGTTGCCGTCACTGCCCACCCCCTTGGCCTCCAGCGTGAATACCGGGTTCGCGGTCGCGTCCATTACCGCCAGCGTCGCGCTCGTGGTGGGCGAGGCCGCGGCGACCAGAGGAGTGGAGGCCAGGGGGGCCGGGAGATCCGTCGGGGTCTTCGTCACCGAACCGTCGACGACATGAACCAGCCCCGGCGTCGAGCCGGTTGACTTGTCGCTACCCAGCACCGACTCAATCGTGCCCGAGGTGAGTCCGGTCCAGGTGTCCGTCTCAGTCACCGTAATACTGAACGTGGCCTGCGTAGGATCTCCGCTGGCCGCAGGGCTCACCGCCACCGTCACCTGGATATTGTTGCCCATCGAGCCCGGGCTCACGGCCTTTACCGTCAGGGCCGGCTTGGGAGCCGGAACCACTGCGGGAGTGATGAGGCCCTGGCCTGAGGCGTAGGCGAGCAGGTCGTTAATCACTGCCTTTTCATCGGCGGCGTAACCCGTGAAAGGTGTCCAGATGCTGGAATTCACTCCCAGGCTGCCGTTCACAAATTGCAGCGCCGATAACGGAATGGACACCTGGTTGCCATTCGCATCGGTGAATTCCAAGGGCCCGTTTCCTGTTGCGGCTGCTGTTGCCATGATTGTCTCCTCAAAACCTTAAACCTAGCTCTCAGCCCTCAGCTATCAGCTTTCAGCAAACAAGTCCGGTCCACTCGGAGGCTGAAGCCTGAAGGCTGAGAAGGTGTGAAATAATTGCGAGGGACCTTCCAACACAGAGACACAGAGGCACAGAGAAAAATGTGAAACGTGGGGAAGCAAACGACATCTTCATGTGATTCTCTTTCTCTTCTCCGTGTCTCTGTGCCTCTGTGCTTAATTCTTCATACGTTCTGAGGGCTGACAGCTTCAACTCTGTGTCTCTGCATTGGAAGGTCCTTCGCAATTGCTTCACACCCTTGCGGTCCCAAGGTCACGGAACTTGTCTTTTCAAACGATAGCTGACCCGCCCTGTTCCAACCTTCTCCAGAATGCCGTGCTCCACCATGACGTCGAGAGTTCTCGCCAAGGCATTCAGATCCACGTGCCCCGAAGACCGGGGTAGCCACCACTCGGCAATTCCTTCCAGAGAATCCATAGCCTGAGGATGTTGGGCCAAGTATGCGCTTACGGCTTCGGCCAACTCTTCCATGCGCCGAATCCAACCCACCTCAGCCGTCACCCGCCGCCCCCCTTTTGCCCCTGTGCGACTCTTAGGCAATCGTGGGGCCAGCGCCCGCTGCAGGAGAGATCCTATTGAGAAGAAACGAATTAGCCGCAGAACCTGGCGCCGCGGCAACATTCGCCTGGGTGGACCTTCACCCATGCTCTTAGCACGCAGAACCTGCGGTCGGAGTAGTCACCGGGCTGTTTTGAGGAACGAAAGCTGTGGTGGGTGCGCGTACCCCCGGGCGGGGGAAGTTCCACCCGGGCCCCGATCTTCCGATTTCGGATTCTCTAGTTCAGATTCGATTTTGGATTTTGGATTTTGGATTTTGGATTGAAGAGAAGAGCGAAGGCAACTGTCTCTTCAATCCAAAATCCAAAATCGAAAATCCAAAATTGCTTCGCGAGGGGTCACGCGCTGGCTTCGGAACCGCGCAAGCGAAAAGTCTTGGGGTCGAGGCGGTACTTCTTCAGCAGCTTGCCAAGTTCGCGACGTTCTTTTCCGGCGGCTCGCGCGGCTTGCGTCACATTACCGGCGTGTTGCGACATCAGGCGGTGAAGATACTTCTTCTCGAAAGCCTCAATCACCTCGCGCTTCATGGCTTGGAAGGGCCGAAGCAAGGACGATTCCTCGGCGGTCGTGCCAGCCGCCGTTGTTCCGTCCACCGGCAGACGCAAGTCCTCCGGCTCTACGGTACCGAACCGGCAGAGGTAAATGCTGCGAATAATGGCGCTCTCCAGTTCGCGCACATTTCCCGGCCACTCCCAAGCCAGCAGGGCCGCGCGCGCGAGCCTCGAGAGTTTCAACGGGCCCTTTTCCGGGGGCGCGTGCTTCCGGAGAAAATGAGAGGCCAGGGCGAGGATGTCTTCCTTGCGCTCTCTCAGCGCCGGAAGCTGTATCGAGAACACGCACAGACGGTAATACAAATCGAGGCGGAAACCGCCGGACGCCAGCAGTTGATCGAGTCGCGTGTTGGTGGCGGCGACAATCCGCACGTTCACTTGCTGCTCGACGCTGCTTCCCAGCGGACGAAATTTCTTGTCCTGCACGACGCGCAGCAAATCCACTTGCGCTTTGGCGGAAAGCGCATCCACTTCGTCCAGGAACAACGTGCCCTTGTCGGCCGCGGCAACCAAGCCCTGCTTCCGCTTCTCCGCCCCGGTGAACGCCCCACGCTCATGACCGAAGAGGGCGTCCTCCAGCAGCGGGTCGGAAAAGGAGCCGCAGTTTACGGCGACGAATGGAAGGGCCGCCCGCACACTTAGATAGTGAATGGCGTGCGCCACCAGTTCCTTTCCCGTGCCGGTCTCGCCGCTGATCAGCACGGCGGCCTCACTCTGCGCCGCCGCGGGAATGGGATCGATCGCTCGCAAGAAGTTCGGAGCCGAGCCCACCAACCGTTCGACTGGGATGCCCGTTTCCATTTGCCGATGTTGGCTAATATACACCTGCCAAACTTCGCGTGCAATCCTCCATTTCGGGCCATGCCGGAGCCACGCCTGAGCGCAGTGGCTAGTGGTGAGTGGTTAGTGGCTAGAAAAAGAAACATAGCGCGCTCTTGCTCGCCACTAGCCACTAACCCCTAACCAGTCTTTTAAAGGGCGGGCCTGTCCTGAGCGAAGCGAAGGGACGCCCGCGCTCCCGGGCCAAGCAGAAAACTATCTTAGCGGCGAGCAACCTCACATGCGTTGCCATCGTCTAGTGTAGTAGCCACGTTCAGTCAGTGATCAGAACGATGGTTCACTGGTCTCGTGCGCTGTCGACGCCACCTTCTCGGGCAGTGGTGCCGCAAAACGGTATTCAGTACCTTGAGGAGGTAACTTCGATGAAGAGACTCGAGGAGAAGCTCAGCACAATACTCAATCGGCCGTTTTACCTGGCCGCCCTGTTTTCCATTTCCTGCGCCGCCCTCCTTCCGGCCATTGCCACGGCCCAGCAGGACCCATCTTCGGCGACGGCGTCATCCTCCGCCCAAACCCAGCCCGGCTACAAGATCCAATCCAAAACCAATGTCGTGGTGGTACGCGTCGTGGTGCGGGACGGCAAGCGCAAACCCGTCGACGGGCTCACCCAAAACGACTTTCAACTCTTCGACAACGGCAAGCCGCAGACAATCGCGCAATTCGCAGTCGAGCACTCCGCTGCTCCCGCCGAGCAAGCGCCGGCGCCGACGCCTGCAGCCCAAAACCCGGCGCAGCCTTCTGAAGTGGAGCCGTTCGCTGCACCAGAGCGCTTTGTGGCTCTTTACATCGACGACTCGCGCGCGCACTCCGAAGACTTGGCGCGTGTCCGCGACGCGGGCCTGCGTTTTCTGGCCAAAGGAATCCGTTCGCAAGACCGCTTGGGGATCTTCACCACGTCCGGCTTCGTGAATCAGGACTACACCAGCGACCGCACCAAGCTCGAAGCCGCCCTGGCCAAGCTCCAATACCGTCCGAATATCGGCGATCCGCGGGATGAGTGCCCGGAGTTGTCCGACTACCAGGCCGATTTGATTCTGAACCACGAAGACCCAGACGCGGTCACGATTGCGACTAACGAAGCCATTAAACGAGGCTGCGTGCCTTCACACGGCCCATCCGGGGGCCGACCGATCGGCCTCACGACCTTCAGCGATGTGGGCGGAATCAAGGAAATGGTGATGGCCCGGGCGCAGCAAGTGTACGAACTCTACGATCTCCAGGCTCACACCTCGCTCTACACGCTCCAGGAGATGATTCGCCGCGTGGCGCTGCTGCCCGGTCAGCGCGAAATCGTGCTGGTGACACCCGGTTTCATGCCCCTCAGTTTCAGGACGATGCTCGAAGACGCGGCGGACCTGGCGCTGCGCTCCAACGTGGTGATCGGCGCCCTTGACCCGCGGGGACTGGTCAACACCATGCAAATGGCGGACGCGGGCACCCAGCAGTACAACATCGAGATCAACACCGACCAGCGGGAGGAGACCAGCGTCCGGCAGAGCTACGTGGAGTTGCGCGACCTGGCCGCGTGGGATGTTCCGGCGGAGTTGGCATTCGCGACGGGCGGGGAAGCGATCCGGAATACCAACGACCTGGCCGACGGCCTCAGCGTCGTCTCGGCGCCTCCGGCTGTCTATTACACCCTGGCGTACTCGCCGACCGACCTCAAATCCGACGGCAAGTTCCACGCGCTGAAGGTCAAGCTCGCGAACCAACACGGCCTCGTTCTGGATGCGCGCAAAGGCTACTTTGCGCCGCGCCAGGTGCTGAGCGCGCAGGAGCAGATCGACGCCCAAATCAAGGAAGCCGCTTACTCAGCCGACGAGACGATGGAGTTGCCGGTGAGGCTGCAAACGCAGTTCTTCAAGAACAAGCAGGGCGCGGCCGAGCTCACCCTGATCGCTCGCGTTGACGCCCGCGGGCTCGACTTCCGGCAGCAGGGGGCTACCGACGTCAATCACCTGCGCTTTGTGGCGGTCGTCTTCGACGTGAATGGGAACTACGTGGCCGGCCAGCAGAAAGACCTCGACGTCATCGTCCCCGAGGCCAACCTCGCCGAGTTGCGCACCCAGGGTCTGACGATGCGCACCGATTTCACGCTCGCGCCCGGCCCTTACATGGTCCGCCAAGTGGTACGTGATTCCGAAGGCGGGCACCTTTCGGCTCTAAGCCGCACAGTTGTGGTACCGAATTGACGAGCGCTGCCAGGTAAACGCCATGCTGGATTTTTCACGTTTTTCCGCCCTCTCCCTCGGGGAGAGGGTGGCGAGCGTAGCGAGCCGGGTGAGGGGTCAGTTCGTCCAGTTAAGGTATTCGCGCTCATTCTCTGCGCTATTATGTTCTGCCGTCCAGGAGCTGCGGCATAACCAGACCGAAACTGACGAAGCGGCATGGCACCCGCGTTGCTAGCTGGTAGGCAACTCCTCGACTTGAAGCCCATAACCCCGTGCCGCCGCGCACTGCCTTTGGTCTGCCGAGACGAACAATTCTGCGGACCACTCGGCGGCAGAGGCGACGTGCAGGGAATCGGACGATCGCAGAGGCCACCGTTCCAGAAGCTCGACCGCGCGCGCGACCACCTGGTCCGTGACGCGAATAACGCTGGACTCTTCGATGTCCTCGAATAGCGCCTGCTTGGCCCTAAGGTACTGTTGCGGCGACAACTTCTTTTCACGTCGCCGCCGGCAGAGCGCAGAGACCACCTCGGATAGGCAAATCACAGAAACTCCCAGAGATGTGGCGGAAGACAGTATCCGGTCGACACGCTCACTCCCTGGCTCCTCGACATAGCGCTTGGCCAGCGCCGATGAATCAAGAAAACGTTCAACGCGACGACTGCCTTTCCTCCAGCACCGCCCTGCTGAGGGACGCCCCGGCCGTCACCAAACGCAGGCCTGGGCGTTTCCAGGCTGGCTCGGTCTCGCGCCTATCAGTAGGAACGATCTTGGCAATCGCCTTGCCGTGACGGAGTATGCGGATGCTGATGCCCTTCTCGACGAGGTCCAGTATTTCGGAGGCGTTCTTCCGAAATTCAGTGAAAGTGACCGTTTTCATCATCAGCATCTCCACACAAACTGTTTTAAAATTTAGCTGTACACCACTGTGCACTAACGTGCAATCGACCATCGGATGTAGCGCGGGCGTCCCGCCCGCTGTTTCGCGGGCATCATGCCCCCGCAGGCCGACCCGCCATCTTCAGCTTGCATTTGCCTAGTCCTCTCAGGCGCTTCGACCCTCTTTCGCGCGGGAGCGGGACGCTCCCGCCACAGCGGGCGAGACGCCCGCGCTACTTTCATCCAGCAAGCTTTTCGAGACGTTGTAACGTGTCTGGATATCTGCGCACCAGCAGCACCAAAGCCGCCGCTTGCGGATTGGGCTTGGCGCGGCCCTGTTCCCACTTCTCCAGAGTTCTCTCATTGATGTGCAGCTTGCGCGCAAACACTGCCCGCGAGCAACGGAGCTTCTCCCGCGTTTCCCTGATCAACTTCGAATCGACTTTCGGAAGGGGCCTCGCCTCCACCTTGTAGCTGCGAAGCGTGACTTTGCCCTCGCGGTGGCCCTTCATCGCCGCCACGCCCTCCATCAGCTCATCAAAGATCTTCCTGTTTGCCATCAGCTCATCCTTCTTGGCCGCCGCGCCGCCCGTTCCTCGGCACGGGCCTTCATTTCCAGGTCAATCGCGGCTTTCAGCGCTTTTTTCTCTTTGGGAGTCAAATCGGACGCTTCATCCTTGTCGTACAAAGTCATCAACCAGATCTGCTGCTCCGACTCGAGATAGAATAGATGATTCGCAGGCCGCCCCTTCGCCCCTTGCCTCTCCGCCGGTCAGCCCATCGCATCTTGCGAAGGCCACCCGTTCCTGGCATCACCTGCCCAAGTTCCGGACTCGCAGCCAACTCTGCCTGAAGTGCGCCGTAGTCCTCCTCGTCTAGGTACTCGTGAATATGGCGAGTGAAGGTCGGCGCTTCGATGAATTCCATTTCGTGGCTTCCGGTGTCAGCGGCGCACAGCTTATAATGTACGCCAAAAGCGTAGGATCGTCTACATTGTTCGCCCCGACCCCACTGCTTTCTACCGACCGCCTTCTGCCTACTGCCCTCTGCCTACTGCCATCCGCCTACTGTTTTCCGCTGAATTCGTCCGGAGGGTTGATCTCGACTTCGGGCATGGGCTCGTATCTTGACTCGTCGTAGGGCAGGAGATCAGTGGGTTCGGGCGCGTCGAGGGCTTTCAGATGCGCTCGCGCCGCTTCCAGGCCCCAATGATAGGCAAACGGCGGGCCGTCGCACCAGGCGAGGCGGTAAGCCTTCGTCGCGGCTTCAACTGCCGCGTCGCGATTCCCGGCGTCGCGCTCGATTTGCGCCTGGACGTTCAGCGCATCGGCGTGAAAGAGGGGGTACGGACCGCGTTCGGCAAGCTCCCAGACGTCATCCAGCAGTTCACGCGCCGCTTTCATATTGCCCTGCTTGCGTCGCAATTCTGCCAGCGCGGTCAGCGCGGGAAGTTCCTCCTCGACGTAGTTTACCGCCCGCGCGCGTGATAAAGCATGGTGCAATCGCTCGTTTGCGGTCGCCAAGTCATCCAAGGCCAGCACCGCTGCGCCCTGCAGCCGGGCGGCGCGGATAAATCCACGCTCGAGTGGTTCGCCGCGAATCAGGTCCCAAGCATGGTTCGCCAGCGTACGAGTTGCGGTGGCATCGCCCAGCCACAGCGCTCGCTGCGCGAGAGATGCAGCATCGAGTCCTTGTGCGTGCTCTCCCGCCTCGGCTTCGTGGATGCGCAATGCGTGCTCCAACGCTGCCTCTGACTCGCGACTCTTGCCCCTTGCCGCTAGCGATAGACCCAGAATTCTGAGGTTGAGCGCCTCCTGGTGCGCGTCAGCCGACTTGCGACTGATCGACAGTGCGCGGCGCGCAGCCGCCTCTGATTCCCGCAACGCGCCGGAAAGCCGGAGGGGGCGGGAATGGTTGCGCAAGCTAATGGAGAGGCTCTTTCGATCATGTTCTTTATTCGCCAGAGCATTGCCCATGCGACAAAGCGGCGCGGCGCGTCCAGGCTGCCCGATAAGCTCGTAGCCGACGGCTAAGGCGTTAAGAGTGAAGCCTCGGTCGCTTGGCCTGCTCAACGCCGGCATTTGGCCGACCCCGTCCGGGAAGAGCATTTCCAGCAACTCGGCGAGTTGGCGGCTGGCGCAAAGGCGGAAGAGCATCGGTTTATTCAGGCGCTCATAAAACAGGCCGATGGCGTCGTCGTAGCGCCCCAACCCGATCAGCGTGTTGTAAAGCTCGATGGCGCTCGTCAGGTCTTGCAGGCTGTTGACATTCTTTGGGTCCACCGCCGGCAGGGACTTGAAGTGTGTTTCGAGGGCCTCGTAGGTGCCGCGTCGGGTGTCGTCATCCAATCCGCTCCAGACTACGTTCCGCACAATGGGGTGCAGATCATAGCGGTTGGCGCGCCTGTCCCAGCCCAGCAATCCGCGATCCTCGAGGCCCGCGAGGGCGGAATCCATCGCCATAGCATTCGGGAACAGCCTGCCGTCCCCAACCAGCAGGCCGGCGAGGGTGTCATAGCTCGCGGGCATGCGGAAGGCAGCGACGGTGTGCAGCACCTTTAGGGAGGCCTCCTCCAACCCGCGCAGTGCGAATTCCAGAACATGCGCCATTGCTTCTTGTATTCGTGGGAATTGTGACGGGCTGAAGCGTGGATTGTCCTTAAGCCATCGGTCGAAGTCACCAGGCGCCGGACGGTAACGCTTGATCTCACCGGCGAGGGCCTGAATCAAAAGCGGATGTTTTCCGAAAGTACTGAAGAGCGGCAGCAAGATGTCACGAGACCCACTCACACCAAATGCGCGCCAGAGCTCGACCGCGTCGCTGTCGCTAAGACCCTCAAGCCGAAGTCTGAAGCAGCCTGGGAGCGGTTCCTCAGCCGAGGTCTCAAGGTCTGCGGGGAAAAGCCGCGAACTCACCAGGACTCGCGACTGCCGGACTTGCGCGAGCTTCTGAAGAAATCTTCCTGCCCGCGGGTCCGAGGTTTTGCGGGGAGAGCGACGGCTGGACGCTTCCTGAATCTCCCGTTCGATTTTTTCATCGCTCACGTGTGCCACGTCCATGCGGGCGTAAGCAATCAGGATTCGCTCCAGACCGTCGAGGACAATCAGATAGGGCTCCCGGTCGAGGGCGGCCAGCAACTGTGTCTCTCGTTCGAACGGCGGAATTTTCTCCACCTCTTCCCTGGGCCGACGGGTGACGTAGGCGAGGGCGCGGGTGACGAAATTCTCGAAACTCGCGTCGCTCTCATAAAAGCTCCACCACATCCGCCCGGCCAGCGGCCTCATCTCCTGCGGGGCAATGTCGTTAAACCATTTCCAGGTAAGGGCGCTCTTGCCCATGCCCCCAATGGCCACCACGTTCAGAATGCGCGCCTGGTAAACCTCCGCGCCAGGCTTTGCCACCCAGTCGGTGAGCAGATTCAACTCGGCCTGCCGGCCAATCAAGCCCTTGCTTTGCAGGAGCGTGTAAGGGTGGGCGATGTAAGCCTCAGGCGGCGCCGGAATGTCGCTGACGTAGTGGAAGGCGGTTACGTCCGGCTCCCGGCGGTGCGAAAGGGTGTCAATTACATTGGCGCGCAGCTCAGCGGGCGATTTGAAGTAGTTTGCAACGCGCTCTGGCCCTACTCGCTTCTTGAACTCTTCCAGCTTGATCGCACCTTCGCCTTTTTCGACATCCGCTGCCTTGAGGGGGTGATCGTCGTGCATCAGGAAAATCAAGCGCGGGATACCGCGCTCAACGGCACGGTTGTACTCCAT
>Ga0209039_10000096_pt1 | contig 76570 bp, 60 predicted proteins | sample BogFormECP12_OM1_FD_188238 | JGI IMG/M metagenome (GOLD analysis project Ga0209039, IMG submission 188238) | Bog forest soil microbial communities from Calvert Island, British Columbia, Canada - ECP12_OM1 (SPAdes) (version 2) | ecosystem: Environmental > Aquatic > Freshwater > Wetlands > Bog ... | reverse complement strand
CGGGCGCCGGAGTGGCGGGCAGGTCGGCGGCCGGCGGGGCAAGGAGGGCGCTGCGGGCTTCCAGCACATAGATCTGCTCGGTGGAATAGGGGCCGGGAACGTAGTTGACCAGGCTGTTCATGGTGGCAAGGGTCAGTTCTTCGGTCAGCTCAACCTGCCTGAGTTGGACGGCCACATCTGCGTCGGTCTTCTTTTCCTGCTGCAGCGAAATCAGCAGATCCTTGAGTTGTTGTACGGTGATTTTCTTGGCGGCCCACGCGGGCGAGGCGGCCAACAGAAGCACGAGAATCCATCCAAACCGTTTCATTTGCTCACTCCTTTGAATTGGCGCATGGCGCCCATTAAACAGCGAAAATACCTTACCGGTTATGGCCTCTTGATCCATTTCCTAACCGATGCAATTGTACAGTTCGACCGCGGCGGCTGGCAGTGAGGCGTTGCCGATCGATCGTTGAACTCACTTTGCAGCCTCCAGGGCCGGGGCGGGAATGGTGACCGAGCCCATGCGGCCGGAGTTCTCGTCCACCACCAGGATGCGGAGCGAAGCCGTTCCCGGCTGCAACTGGACAAAGTGTTCGAAGGGAACGCCGGTGGACAACAGGTTCTGGTAGGTAGAGGACCTGAGCCGCAGCCCCAGCGTCTGCCCATCGATCTGGGCACGAACTCCCGCGTCATCGCGCTGGATGTAGAAGATGTCCAGCTTGTCCATCCAGCGGCCGGCCTGTTGTCTGAGACCGAGATCGCTGGCCAGGATATCGATCTTGACGTTAGCGCCGGGGTTCATAGGAGTAACGCCGGCGGTGACTGAAACCTCGCTCACGTCTCTGGACCGCCAGACGGCCTGCTGGAAGCGCTCTTTGAGTGTGGCGGGTTCCTGGGCGAACAGATAGCCGGTGCGGTAGCGCAAGGTGAGGCCGGGGTGCCTGCCGGCGAGCTTGACGGCGATTTTATGGTACTGGCCGTCGGCCGGCCCATGGGGAGCGAAGCTCAACTGGTAGGTGGCATGGCCGTCTTCGACCACCCCGGCGAGCGCCGCGGCCAGGTCGCCGGAGCGCCGGATGGTCCGTCCACCGGTAGCTTCGGCCACCTGCCGGATCGGTCCCTGGATGGGGTGCACGTCCTGCTGCATCTGGGCGGTGATGCGGCCGGGGGTCATATCGCGCGGAACCGAGGCGCCGCCCAGAGTGGCATTCTCCGCGGCTGCCTGGGTCAACTCGACATTGCGGTGTTGGATGTCGGCTCCGACGGTTGCGGCCTCAAGCTGCGAGACGTCGAAGGGAAACACAGCCACATGGGCGTCGTTCATGGCCTCCTGGGCGCGCAGGGCAAAGCTGTCGATGAATTTGTCGTCCTTGTCGATGCCCACTTCCTGATCTTGCCAATCGGCGAAAACGTTGTCGGAGGAGACCCAGACCAGGTTTTTGCGGCCGGAGACGGCGGAGAGATGGCGCGCGACCTCGCAGAGGAGGATCAGCGATGCGCGCGCCGGATTGCTGCCCAAGGTGAGCAACTGCGGATCGATCGGGGTGGCCCCATCCGGCACGTCGATGCGGTTGCCGTTGACCGAGTTTAGATCGGCGACGCTATGCACCTCGTTGAACTGCTGGCGGTTGCGCACCTCTTCTTCCTGCGCCTGGGAGACCGATTGCGCGCTGGGCATCCACTTCTGCAGGCGGGCAATCAATGCGGCATGATCGGTGGTGATTTCGGTCAGCACGCGAAAGCCGTAGCTGGTCATGGTGTAGAGGCCGACGCGTTCGCCTGGGGCCAGGGCGCCGAGGAACTTGAGTATCTCCTGACGGGCGTGGCTCAGGTCGCCCCAGGCGATGTGGCTCTCGTCGATGAGCAGAACGGTTGCGCCGGCTTCGGAGGCGATGGCCGCCGCTGGCCCGGCAATCACATCGACGGCGCGATTTGAAAAACTCCGCTCCGGCGCTTCGGTCACAGCCTGTGCAGCCGGGGCTTGGTCCGCAACCTCGCTGAAGAAGCGAAGCTCCTGCTTGCGACCGTTGTCGTAGACCTCGAAGTCCTCCGCTTTCAGGTCCTTTACCGGGTGGCCCTTCTTGTCGTAGGCCACAATGCCCACGTCTACCAGCCGCGAGGTGAGCTTGAACGAGTAGCTGCCATCCTGCGGCTGGGGCGCGTTGGCCGGCTGGTCGGGAACGCCGCTTGCCGCGGTCAGGGTGACCTCCGGAATCACCGGCTCTGCCGGAGTTGTCGCCAGGGTGGGAGGCGGGTTTGGCAGGGTAGCGGGCGCTGCCGGGCCGGGTTCCGCCGGGGTTGTTGCGACAGACGCAGTGGGCGGTGCATTCGCCGCTGCTTGCGCACCCGATTCCTGAGCCCCGGGGGCCGCAGATGCAGGACGCGAAGCATCAGGCTGCGGAGACCCTGGATTGAGAGCGCCAGACTCGCCGGCATCGGTAAGAATCCGCGCAGTCGCGCCCAGACGGTGATAGTGAGTAAAGCTGGTCTCGTTGAGGAGCAGGAGGGGGAAGATGCCGGGTTTACTGAGGGTGTTGACCTGTTCCATTGAGAAGGCCAGGCTGCGCACCGGGCAGATGTAGCTACGATCGCCGATCATGATCGGGCCGTACTGGACTACGGTGGCCGCTCGCACCAGTGGGTCGCCGGGATTCAATTCAGCTTCCAGCGTGATGCGGAGAATGGCGCCGGTGGAGGGATCGATGGAGAGAGAGCCGTGGTAGCCGGGCGTATCGCGGAAGGGCTGTGCGGCAGCGCCCGGCAGGTCGGACATCGCTGGCGACTCGGCCCGGCGGCCGCCTCCCGTGAGATGGCGTCCCTCCATGAGGTCCTCGCGAACGCAGCAGTATTGGACCTCGTAGTGCGAGGCGGCTTTGGGCACCGAGTAATGAAAGACCGCCTCCAGGCCCGCCGGGGTCAGTTCCCAATGGCTCCAGGTCACCTTGCCTTTGGCCGCGTCGGTGAAGACGATGGACAGCTCGGGACCGAATTCGCCAAAGGTGTGCAGTCCCAACTCCTGCTGAGCCAGCGGGGTGCCGGCGGAAGCGGAGGCCGTTTGCGGTGTTGAGTCTTGCATCTCCTGGCCATCGCGATAGGTGATCTCCCGGCTCACTGTTCCAACCAGGTGCAGTCCGGCGCGAACCGGCCAGCCGCCTTTCTCCAGCACCTGTGGGCCGTCATCGAAGTGGTTGGTGGCGCGGGTGGCGAAAAAGTTGGGCAGGTGCGGCACCGTTTGAATCACATAGCCCCGCGCCGCATCCATCGTCCGTTCCTGCGTCGCGGCGTCCGGGTCAGCGGCGGCGGGCAACTCGCTGGGTGGAGGGTCAAGAAACGCCGATTGGTCGGCGAGCAGTTGCAGGGCTAATGCCGTCAGGGGTCCCAAAGGAAGTTTTGCGGCGATGCGGCCCAGTGTGACATCGGTGAGTCGCTCGGAAAGTTCCAGGTCGCCGAGCTGGTGGGCGACCTCGGCATCCGCCCGATGTGCCGCATTATCGGTGGCCAGGGACTGCTCCAATTGCTCCACCGTTACGCGTTTGGCCGCGCCGGCAGGAAAGACCATCGCTGCCGCGAACGCCAGCAAGATCAATTTCCGCACCGAACCACCTCCGTTCGTCCACCAAAACGCCGCATAACGGGCAGACCACAAGACTATACCTGTTGCCTGTCCGCTCCACCATAACTAAATCCCCGTTTGACGCAACCGAACTGACCGTTCTGACTCAAATTGTAGCTGTTGGGCACGGGCGCGGAAGTTTCACCTGCAGGAAGCGGAATGGGCTACACGCCAACTTGACCACCGTCCGCACGCTGAATAGCCGGGAATCGACCATGCTCGTTACCGGCTTGGCTACGACTGCCACGGAATGCCCATCGAGATCATGGATGCAACTTCCAAGGCCGAGTCTGCCGGAGACTTGAAGGGACTGGTCTTTCAGCGATCCGCAAGCCTCACAGCGCAAGCGATGGAGCCGAAATCCAGTGCATGGTCTCCGCGCAGGCCGAGGCGCGCGGGGCAAATGCTAAGCGCCGATCGCAGCCTTGCCGCGGAAGAAATCCAGCGATTTTGCCAAACCTTCCTGGAGAGTGACTTGCGGTTCCCAGCCCAGCAGGGCGCGGGCCCTGGCTATGTCGGGGCAGCGACGGGCGGGGTCGTCCTCGGGCAGCGACTCAAAGCATAGCGTGCTCTTCGAACCGGTGACCTCCAGCACGGCCTGGGCGCACTCGAGGATGGTGAACTCGTTGGGGTTGCCGAGGTTCACCGGGAAGTGCTCGCCGGAGCGCGAGAGGCGCAGGATTCCTTCGATTAGGTCGTCGACGTAGCAGAAGCTGCGGGTCTGGCTGCCGTCGCCGTAGATTGACAGCGGCTCACCGCGCAAGGCCTGCATCATAAAGTTGGAGATCACCCGGCCGTCGCTGGGGTGCAGGCGCGGGCCGTAGGTATTGAAGATGCGGACCAAATGCGTGTTGACGCCGCGCGAACGGTGGTAAGCCATCACCAGCGCCTCGCCGTAGCGCTTAGCCTCGTCGTAGACCGAGCGGGGGCCGACCGGGTTCACGTGTCCCCAGTAGTCCTCTCTCTGCGGATGTTCAAGCGGGTCGCCGTAACACTCCGAAGTGGAGGCGTGCAGATGGCCGGCGCCATATCTGGCGGCGATCTCGAGGGTGTTTTCAGTGCCGGCGGAGCCCACCCGCAGGGTTTCCAGCCCCAGGCGAAGATACTCCGGGGGGCTGGCCGGAGAAGCCAGGTTGAAGACGTAGTCCACCGGGCCCGGATCGAAGGGCTGGCAGATGTCGCGCTCCTCTAATTGGAAGCGCGGCTCTGGTGCAAGATGGGCCAGGTTTTCGGGGTTGCCGGTGGAGAGATTATCGACGCCAACAACGGCGTGGCCCTCACTCAAGAGGCGGTCTGTCAGGTGTGAACCAAGAAATCCCGCCGCGCCGGTTACAAGGATGCGCATGTTCAAGGACTCGTGCTCCTAAACTCGGGTCCCGCAGCCCGGCTGGAGAAACTCTCCGAGGCAGTAGGGGAGTGTGGACCTGGGAATTACAATATCAGGCTCGGCGGCTTTCCTTGCTGAGCCTGATAGCTTGCCGGCCTGCCCACGCTCAGATACGTGAATCCATGGTTGAGCATCTCTTGCGGTTTGTAAAGGTTGCGGCCGTCAATCACGATCGGGAAACGGACGGCCTGTTTGAGCCGCACCAGGTCGATGGCGGCAAACTCTTTCCAGTCGGTCAGAATCAGCACCGCGTCGGCGTCTTTGGCCGCTTCGTAAAGGTCTGCCGCATAGCGCAGCTTCTCAGATGGCGGCAACACTGCCTGGGCGCGTTCCATGGCCGCCGGATCGTAAGCCGTGACCGTGGCGCCCGCCTCCAGGAGTCTCCTGATGACGTCGATGGCGGGAGACTCGCGAACGTCATCGGTATCGCCCTTGAAGGCCAGACCCAACGCCGCAAGCCGCTTGCCGCGCAGAGTCCAGAGCGCAGAAAGCACCTTGTTGAAGAAGAGATCCTTTTGCGCCTCGTTGATCTTGCGGACCTCCTGGAGTAGTTGAAAGTCCACGCCCCGCTGTTGCGCCACCCAGTGGAAGGCGGCTACATCTTTTGGAAAACAAGAGCCGCCATAGCCCAGCCCCGCGCGTAGAAACCGGGGGCCGATACGGCTGTCGAGGCCCATGCCGGCGGCGATGTCCTCGATGTCCGCGTCCAAGGCCTCGGCCAGGTTGGCCACCGCGTTGATGAAAGAGATCTTCAGCGCCAGAAAGGCATTGGAGGCGTGCTTGATGATCTCCGCGCTCTGCGCCGAGGTTACCAGCAGCCGAGCCGGATGGGAGGCGTTGCAGGCTCCCGGAATAGATTCCGGTTGCGAGTAGTAGCTGCCGCCGGTGAGCGGCTCATAGATGCGCCGCAGCACGCCGGCAGCGCGCTCGTTGCCGGCGCCAATCACGATGCGGTCGGGATGCAGGAAGTCGGCAATGGCCGTGCCCTCGCGCAGGAATTCGGGATTTGAAACCACGTCAAAGCTTTGCGGGTCAACGCCATGGAGGTGCAGCACGCGACGGATCCACTCGTTGGTATAGACCGGCACGGTGCTCTTTTCCACGATCACCTTGTAGCTGTTGATGGCACGGGCAATTTCAGAGACCACGGCCTCGACGTAGGATAGGTCGGCGCCGCCGGCGTCGCCCTGGGGGGTGCCGACGGCGATGAATACTGCTTCGCTCCGTTCCACGGCCCCGCCCAGATCTGTGGTGAACTCGACGCCGCGGTTCAGATGTCTGGCCAGTAACTCGGGCAGCCGGTCTTCGTAGATGGGCACGCCCCCTTCACGGAGGGTCTTCACCCGGGCTTCGTCGTTGTCCACGCAGACGACGCGATGGCCCATTTCGGCAAAGCACACCGCCGCCACGAGTCCCACATATCCGGACCCGATCACACAGATGGAAACTGGATTTGGCATACGCTGCTGCTGTCTCCTTCGCTGTTCTGCAGAGGGCTGGCGACGGGAAAGTCCGGGCCGGCGAGGCTGTCTCTAAGCTATCCGCAACGGGCTGGGCCGGGCAAACGCCGCCAGTGGTTTATCTGTCTGGTAGAGTGGGATTGCAGGCGGGGATCCGGCGCCGGGCAGCATTGCCACCGGCCTGCCGGCGGGACGACAAGCGGCTTATTTTCAAGCGATTGATTGTTATGGGGGATAGGGGCAATTCCTATGTCTAGGTTTGAACAGTCTGCGCTTCAGGAACTGGCCCCTTTTCGCATCGAACCCAGGTTTGTAGGCCGGGTGTGGGGTTTTCAGGATCTTCGTCCCTGGTATGACCACGCCGCCGGGGGAGAGCCTATAGGGGAAGTCTGGCTCACCGGGGACGAATGTCTAGTGGCAACCGGCCCGCACGCCGGGCAAACGCTGGCCGGCCTCTTCGGGCAGGCACCGGAGGCGCTGCTGGGAACGAGAGCGCCGTCGCCGTCTTCACCACTGCTGATCAAGGTCATTTTTGCAAAGGAAAAGCTAAGCGTGCAGGTGCATCCCGACGACAATCTGGCGCAGAAGTACGGCCAGCCCCGCGGCAAGAGCGAATGCTGGTATGCGCTGGCGGCCGAACCGGGGGCGCAGGTGGCTGCCGGGCTGAAGCCAGGCGTAACGCGGGACCAGATCAAGGACGAGATTCACGCCGGCACGCTGGAAGAGAGCCTCAACATGCTGCCGGTGACGGCGGGAGACGTGATTTTTGTGGATGCCGGGACAGTTCACTCCATCTGGCCGGTGTCGATTCTGCTGGAGACGCAGCAGAACTGCGACCTGACCTACCGGATGTACGACTACGGACGCGGCCGCGAACTGCATATCGAGAAAGCATTGGAGGCCATGCGGCTGGTAACCCGCGCCGGCAAGGTGCCAGCCAGGGTGCTCAAGGACCGCACAATTCTGCTGGATGCGGAGTACTTTCGCCTGGAGCGGATTCCGGTGGCAGGCAGCCGGTCCAGCAATAGCCTGTGCGGCCCCGGTCTGCCGGGTCCCAGTCTTCCCAGTGAAGACGAGCCGGCTCCTGGGCTGGCCCGCCGCAGCGGGCTGGCGTATCTGTTTGCCGCCGCCGGGGCAGGCAGAATCGCCGGGCCGGGATTTGAAACGTTCGACCTGCCCGCGCGCGGCATCATGGCCGTGCCGGCTTCCTCGCCGGCGTTTATGGTTGAGGATGCGGGCGGCCTGGACCTGATCCGCATCACGCCCAACTGGCCAAAAGAGACCCAATGACAGCGACCGGCTGGCGCAAAACTGTTGATGTTTGCCGTCTGAGCCGCATTTAAACCAGGGCGCGGAGTTTGGCGGGACCGCGGGTTGAACTGCTTCGTTCGTTGATTGCCGCCCCTCGAAGAAGGGGCGGGTGCGTTGCTATTCTGAATCTGCGCAGGGGTGGAAAGGGCAACCCGAGATTGGAGGCCCGCCGCCGGGAACGCTTGCGGAATCTTTGCATTGCATTTTTACATTGCGGATGTACACTCTACCGAAGGGGAATGCCTCGGGAGGAGGATGTCCTTCAACTTTAAAAGGAGACACAGAATGCGTTCGAAGCCGTATCTTGTGTTGGCGCTCGCAGTTATTTTTGTTTGCGCGGGATACTCCGCTTTTGCACAAACCGCACCGGCAGCCACGGAGGCAACACCGCATTTGGCCATCGGCGCCGGCTTTTCCGGCTACAACCCCGATTATGGGCACGGCCACCTGCTCGGCGGCACACTGTGGATCGACTATTCCCCCAACCTGGGGCCGCCGCTTCTGCACGGATTTGGCATCGAAGTCGAAGCTCGCGACCTCAACTACGGCCGCTCGTCGTCTCAACCGGCGAATCTGCGGGAGGACGTTGCCGGGGGCGGGGTGATTTACTCCTGGCACCACTTCCGCAACATCCGCCCTTACGGAAAGCTCTTAATAGGATACGGCAACGCAGACTACGGGGAAGATCCTCATTCGGTTTACAATCATCAAACCCGCACCGTCACCAGCGAGGGCGGCGGTCTGGAATACCGGGTCTCTCAGAGTATTTGGGTGCGGGCCGATTATGAATACCAGACCTGGCCCGATTTCTTTAAGAACACCGCGCCCGCCGGAAAGCTCAACCCCCAGGGCTTCACCGTCGGCGCGTTGTATCACTTCGGCAGCCGTCATTCCCAGTGAGGGCCAGGGTGGATGCCGCGTCTGGCGGCGCATGGGCATGGGCCGCGTCCTGGTCCAAGGCCGCAGATAATTTGCCCGCAGAGATACCAACCGTGAGTACAACCGCCGAGCTTAAAAATCCCTTTGTCACCCGGCCTATTCTCGGGGTGAATGTGGCCGTCGGCAGTTACGATAATGTGGTTCAACACAGTCTCGCCTGGGCCCAGGAACGGCAGTCCCGCGCACTCTTCTTCGCCAATGTCCACATGGTTATGGAAGCCGTTGACGATCCGGCTTTCCTTCGCCTGCTCAATGACGCCGACGTGGTCTTCCCCGACGGAATGCCTATAGCATGGGCGCTTCGCGCGCTTGGGGAGAGCAGCGCCCAGCGGGTCTGCGGCCCTGACGCCACGGCAGCCATGCTGGCGGCAGCCGAAAAAGCCGGAGTATCTGTCGGCTTCTACGGCGGAAGCCAGTCAGTTCTCGACGCTCTGATCGGCGCGGTGCGTTTGCGGCACCCGAATCTCAACGTGGTTTTTCAAGAAAGCCCGCCTTTCCGGGCCCTCACGCCCGAAGAGGACTCGGCCGTCGTCGATCGAATCTCCTCCTCCGGGGCACGGTTGCTCTTCGTGGGCCTGGGCTGCCCAAAGCAGGAGAACTGGATCATGGAACACGCAGGCCGGGTTCATGCCGTGATGTTTGCCGTCGGGGCCGCCTTCGACTTCCTCGCTGGCAGCAAACCCCGGGCTCCCCGGTGGATGAGGCACTCCGGGCTTGAATGGGTATTTCGCTTCGCATCGGAGCCGCGGCGTTTGGCCTGGCGCTACCTCAAACACAACCCCCGCTTTGTCATCCGGTTCTTTCAGCAACTTATCGCCAGGCCTGCCTGAGATGACCTTCGCGGTCACGCAAACGGCGGCAGAATTTCCATGTCCGCTCGCATGGTTGCATTGTTTAAGATAGAAGCAGGCGATTAGAGCGGACGGGAATGCCGTTTGGCGCCGTCGCAAACGGGAAGCCTGGCGTTTGTTGAGGTGTGTGGGCGCCGAGAGGATTGCATGCGATGCGGAAGGCTTTGATCACCGGCGTTACCGGTCAGGATGGCGCCTATCTGGCCGAGTTCCTGCTCCAGAAGGGCTATGAGGTACACGGAATCAAGCGCCGGTCCTCGCTGTTCAATACCCAACGCATCGACCACCTGTATCAGGACCCGCATTCCAACCATCCCCGGCTGGTGCTGCACTATGGCGACCTGACCGATACGTCGAGCCTGGTGAATACGATCCAGAAGATTCAGCCCGACGAGATTTACAATCTGGCCGCGCAAAGCCACGTGATGGTGTCGTTTGAGGAGCCGGAGTACACGGCCAATGCCGATGCGCTGGGCGCGTTGCGCATTCTGGAGGCGATCCGGCTGCTGGGGCTGACCAAGACGACCCGTTTCTATCAAGCCTCGAGCTCGGAGATGTTCGGCCTGGTGCGGGAGACTCCGCAGTCGGAGACCACGCCTTTCTATCCGCGTTCGCCGTACGGCGTGGCCAAGGTCTACGGTTACTGGATCACGGTGAACTATCGCGAAGCCTACGGGATGTACGCCTGCAACGGCATTCTCTTCAATCACGAGTCTCCCATCCGTGGCGAGACCTTTGTGACCCGCAAGATTACGCGCGCGCTGACCCACATCAAGGTGGGCTTGCAGGATTGCCTGTATCTGGGCAATCTGGACTCATTGCGCGACTGGGGCCATGCCCGGGACTATGTGGAGGCGCAGTGGCTGATGCTGCAACAGGAGACCCCGCGCGACTACGTGATCGCCACCGGCGAGCAGCACAGCGTGCGGGAGTTTGTGGACCTTGCCGCCGCGCAGTTGGACATACCCCTGAGCTGGCAGGGAACCGGCGTGGACGAGCATGCCGTCGACGGCCGCGGCGCGATCGTGGTGCGCGTCGATCCCCGTTATTTCCGCCCGGCCGAGGTGGAGAAGCTGCTGGGCAATCCCGAGAAGGCGCGGCGAGAACTGGGCTGGACATCGCGCACCACCTTCCGCGAACTGGTGAGCGAGATGGTTAGCGAGGATCTGAAGCTGGCCAAGCGCGATCTTCTGGTTCAGCAGCACGGCTTTGAGGCGGCGGCGGGTTTCCACGAGCATTGAGAGCGGGCCGTGGCGTTCGGCCGCCGGATTTTCCTATTCCCTGGGGGATTGATGAAGAGAGAAAGTCGAATCTACGTAGCCGGACACCTTGGGCTGGCAGGTTCGGCATTGGTGCGTAGCCTGGAGCGCCACGGCTTCAGCAACTTCGTCTTCCGTTCCCAAGCCGAATTGGATTTACAGAATTCGGCGGCCACCGATGCCTTCTTTGCCGAGGAACATCCAGAGTATGTGTTCCTGGCCGCAGCCAAGGTGGGCGGCATCCACGCCAACAACACCTATCCGGCGGAGTTCATTCGCAACAACCTTCAGATCCAGACCAATGTGATCGACGCCGCCTGGCGCAACGGCGTCGAGCGGCTCCTGTTTCTTGGCTCCAGTTGCATTTATCCCCGCGACTGTCCTCAGCCCATTCGCGAGGAGTATCTGCTGACCGGGCCGCTGGAGGCGACCAACCGCGCCTATGCGCTGGCCAAGATTGCCGGCGTCGAAATGTGCTGGTCGTACAACCGGCAATACGGGACGTGCTACCTGGCCGCGATGCCCACCAATATGTACGGTCCCGGCGACAACTACAACCTGGAAACCTCTCATGTGCTGCCGGCATTGATTCGCAAGGTCTACGAGGCTCGCTGCGCCGGGCGGCGCGAGGTGGTGGTGTGGGGCACGGGAAGGCCGCGGCGCGAATTTCTCTTCAGCGACGACTTCGCCGACGCCTGCGTGCACCTGATGACGCTCGACGACCGGACCTATGGGACACTACTGAACGAGAGCTTTCCGCCGCTGGTGAATGTGGGCTACGGCAGCGACGTGACCATCCGCGAGCTGGCGGAGACGGTTTGCCGCGTGCTCGGCTTTGCAGGCAGCCTGGTCTTCGACGCCTCCAAGCCCGATGGCACGCCGCGCAAGCTGATGGATTCCAGCCGGCTGCGCTCACTGGGTTGGGAGCCCAAGATCGCTCTGGAGACCGGGATTCGCCTGGCGTTTGAAGCCGCAAAGCCCGTTTTGGACCGCAACCTGGTCACGGCGCAGCAGGCCGGTTTTTCTCAAAATCCGCATTGGTAAGCGGGTCGCCGTGACGGCTGCACGTTTCAGACTCCAGACTTATGAGGCACAATCAATAACGAGATGAGCTTCCGATTCGTACTACCCCAAGAACTTCGCGGCGCCGTGGACCTGGCCGCCGCCGACTGGCACGCCAACAGCAAGGTTGATCGTTTCTGGGAGAAAGACCCCGGCCTTTGGACCCGCAATGGCGAGGAAAACTGGCTGGGCTGGATCGACATCGTCGAGCGGCAACAGAAGGACCTGGGGAACCTTGCCGAGCTGGGCGCGGACGTGGAGACGGGCGGCTTCGAGACGGTTCTTCTGCTGGGAATGGGCGGCTCCAGCCTGTGCCCCGAGGTGCTGGCTGAGACCTTCGGGCAGCAGACGGGCTTTCCCGCGCTGCACATCGTCGACTCCACCGATCCGGCGCAGGTGAAGGCGGCTCGCGACAACGTGAATCTGGCCGAAACGCTGGTGGTGGTGGCCAGCAAATCCGGATCGACGCTGGAACCCAACATCCTTAAACAGTATTTCTTTGAGCAGATGAAGGATGCTGTGGGCGCGGAGCAGGCCGGAAGCCATTTTCTGGCCATCACCGATCCCGGCTCGAAGATGGAGCAGGTGGCCAAGGCAGACAACTTCCGGTACATCTTCTATGGCGATCCGCAGATCGGCGGGCGTTACTCGGCGCTGTCGAACTTTGGCCTGGTGGCGGCGACGGCAGCCGGACTGGATGCGGAGAAGCTGCTAGATGAGGCGGCCAAAGCCGTGGCTGCAGCCAAGCTGCCGCCGGCGGATAATCCGGCGGTCGAACTCGGCCTGATTCTGGGCACTGCCGCCAATGCCGGACGCGACAAGATCACCATCTTCACTTCGCCGGAGATCTACGACCTGGGCGCGTGGCTGGAGCAACTGATCGCCGAATCGACCGGCAAACTGGGCAAGGGCATTACGCCGGTGGACCGCGAGGCCATTGCCGCGCCCGGGGTCTATGGCAGCGATCGCATCTTCGCCTATATCCGCTACGCGGGGACGGCCGATTCGAGTCAGGACGCCAAAGTGGCGGCCATCGAGGCCGCCGGACATCCGGTGATAGCCATCGAGATTGCAGACCTCTACGAGATATTCGGGCAGTTCTTCACCTGGGAAGTGGCCACGGCGGTAGCCGGCTCGGTGATGGGCATCAACCCCTTCAATCAGCCGGACGTGGAGTCGGCCAAGATCGAAACTCGCGCCCTGACCGAAGCCTACGAAAAGACGGGCACGCTGCCGGAGCGCGAGCCGGTCCTGGTAGACGCGGGAATCGAGCTTTACGCGACAGAGGCCTACGCCGCCACCCTCAAGGCAGCCGCGCCGACCGCGACGCTGGCCGGCTATCTGCGCGCGCATCTCAGCCAGATTCACCCCGGCGACTACTTTGCCACGCTGGCTTTCCTGCCCATGTTCCCCGAGCACGAGGCGGCGGTCCAGTGCTTCCGTCACAAGGTGCGCGACGCCAAGCGGGTGGCGACATGCCTGGGCTTCGGTCCGCGCTTCCTGCACTCCACCGGCCAGGACTACAAAGGCGGGCCCAACAGCGGCGTCTTCCTCCAGATCACCGCGGAACACGCCGTCGACGTGGATGTTCCGGGGCAGACGTACAGCTTCGGGGTGGTGATCGACGCCCAGGCCGCCGGAGACCTGGCGGTGCTGGAGTCGCGAGGACGGCGCGCTCTGCGGGTTCACCTGGGAGCCGACGTGGCGGCCGGGTTGAAGACGCTGGCCGCGGCCATCGACCAGGCGCTCCAATAGGAATCCGCAGGAAACGGCGAAGAGCGGAAGGCGTGCGGTTCAAACGCCCGCGACTCTTTTGCGAACCGCGGAACTTTTTCCCGCCAGCCGGGTTTTTGCGCATGACGGCTTCCGCCAAAGCTCGTCTAATGAATTGAGCCGGAAGCAGCATCTTTGAGCGTCCTTCCAACCCGCGCGGCATCCCACTGCCGTTGGGAGAATGCCTTATGCGGAGGAGAGACATGAAGATAGATTGGCCATTACTGAAAAGAGTTTTCCCGCAGGTTCTGGCATGGGCCGCGGTGGTTTTGTTGTCCAGCGCAGTTGCGCTTGCCCAGGACACGGCGGCTCCGGCGGCCGGCCAGCGCACGGACGGAGAGATCGAGATGGACGTGGTCCATGCTCTGGACGCCTCCAAGGCGCTGAAGAACGACCTCATCACGGCCGCTACCATCCAGAGCGAGGTCACGCTCTCCGGAACGGTGTCGAGCGAGGCCTCCAGCGAACTGGCGGAATCGATCGCCAGCCATGTGGCGGGCGTGACCAAGGTGTACAACAACCTGCAGGTCGGCAATCCGCAGGACGCGCAGAATGCGCAGCCCATGAATGGCGCGGAGCCCGGCGCGCAGCAGATGGCGGACAACCCGCCGGACGAGTCGATGGCGCCCATTCCGCCTCCGTCCGCGCCTTCGGATGGGCCGCAGCCAACCCCCGGCCAGCCTCCTTATCCAAGCCAGGCTCAGCCTCAGGCCCAGACGCCTAATCCGCAGCCTCCGCCCTTACGGCCCCAGTATGCGCCAGTGCGGCCACAATATGTGCCGGCACAGCCTGCCGCGCCGGTCTATGAGACTCCCAAGGGCCCTGTGACCATACCCCAGGGAACCCTGTTGCAGTTGCGGACCAGCGAGTCAGTGGGCACCAGGAGGGCCAAGGACGGCGAACCGGTTCAGTTCACCGTGATCCGCGACGTGGCCGTCGGCGGCGTGCTGGCAATTCCGCGCGGCGCGACCGTGCATGGGGTGGTCACCGAAGTCAAGCAGGCCGGCGAACTGGGCGGAAGCCCGGTGTTGGCGCTCAAGCTCACCTCGCTGGACCTCGGCGGACAAAGCTACCCGCTGGATAGCGACCAGTTCAAGGTGAAGGGACCGAACAAGGCCGGCCAGACGGTTGGCAATGCCGTTAGCGGCGCAATTATCGGCACCATCATCGGCTGCGCCGTGAGCCGCGGCACAGGCTGCGCCATCGGCGCGGCGGCCGGAGCCGGCGCCGGTACGGCAGCTTCAGCGGCTTCTCCCGGACCGGGGGTGTGGATTCCCGCCGAGGCGCTGGTGACCTTCCACCTGAACACGCCGCTTACGGTCACGCCGGTGAATGCGCAGGAAGCGGCCCGGCTGGCGCAGGGGCTTTATCAGGGCGGCCCAAGCCTCTACCGGCGCGGCGATTACCCCTACGGCTCCCCGTATTACGGAGCCGGTTACTACGCCAGCTATCAGTATTATGGCTATCCGCCGGTGTACTACCGGCCGTACTTCGTGGCTGGCGGGTTCTACTACTGGCGTTAAGAGCGGCAATCCGCAATGAAAACAGCGGGCATCCCGGAAGCCGGGATGCCCGCTTTGTTTTAGCGGTGCGTCTATGCGATAGAACGGGCTTTGAAGCAGTCCGTCCCGGCTTTCCGGGTCCCGGCTCGTCTATAATGGCAGTGAATCGCGTCGAGCGGGAATTGCGCATTTGTGGGAGATGCCTGCCCCATGCGGCAGAGCCCAAACTGGCCCGCGCTGGCCTCAGCAGGCACACCACGCCCGCGCGTAGAGAGTTGAAGGTTCAAGTCCATCCATGATCCGTTTCCTGCAACAAAAAGACAGCCGTGTCGTCAAGGCATTTTTCGTCGTCATCATCGCCGCCGCCTCGGTAGGCATGGTGTTGTACCTGATCCCCGGCCTGTCCAGCACCCAGGGCGCCGCGTCCGCCGATACGTATGCCGTGATTTACCCCCACTGGTACAGCCGCTTCGTGTCTTCGGGCGAGCAGGTAAGCCAACGGCAGGTGGAGCAGGCGGCCCGCCGGCAGCTGCAGCAGCAGCGCTACCCTGACAACCCGGTCATCCTGGGCCTGATCGAGCAGCAGGTCGGCCAGCAAATGGTGCAGAAGCAGATCTTGCTGGCTGAGGCGGAGAAGCTGGGCATCCACGCCACCAACGACGACGTGATCCAGTTTCTGCACCAAGGCCAGACCGGCGAGGTCCTCTTCCCCAACGGCAAGTTCATCGGCGAAGAGCAATACACCAACCTGATCGCGAGCCGGTTGAATATCTCGATCGCGGAGTTTGAGGATGACGTGAGGACCAATATCCTCATCCATCGTCTCCAGACGCTGATCACCGCCGGGGTCACGGTGGGCGACCAGGAAGTCCGCGATGCTTATCGCAAGGAAAACGTCAAGATCAAGTTCGACTATGCGGTGATCTCCGCGGACGACCTGCGCAAGCAGATCAATCCCTCTGACGGCGATCTGGCGGCCTTCTTGAAGAGCAACGCCGCGCGCTACGCGACCGCCGTGCCGGAAGAGCGCCGCATCACCTACTTTGCCTTTACCCCCAATGAACTGCCCGGCGGGGTTCCGCAGCCCAGCCAGCAGGAGATCAAGCAGTACTTTGACCAGCACACATACGACTACTCGACGCCGGAACAGGCGCGCTCGCGGCACATCCTCATCAAGGTGGCTCCGGACGCGGACGCCAAGACCGATGCCGCTGCCAAAGCCAAAGCCGAGGGGCTGCTCAAACAGATTCAAGGCGGCGCTAACTTTGCCGAGCTGGCCAAGAAGAACTCCGACGATCCCGGCAGCAAGGATTCGGGCGGTGAGCTGGGCTTTGCCCAGCGCGGGCGCATGGTGCCGGAGTTCGACAACGCCATCTTCACCCAGAAAGTCGGCGAGACAAAGATCGTGAAGAGCCAGTTTGGCTACCACATTGTTCAGGTGGAAGAGCGCCAGGCGGCGCGCACGCAGCAACTCAACGAGGTGCTGCCCACCATCCAGGCCACGCTGATCCGCCAGAGGGAGGCTCAGGCCGAGGAGAACTATGCGCGGACGCTGACCTCGGAGGCCATCAAGAACGGCCTGGAGAAGACCGCGGCGGCCCACCATCTGGAAGTGACGACTACGCCTCCGGTCAACAGCCATGGCGTGATTTCGGCGCTGCCCGACGGGTCTAAACTCATCGCCGAGGCCTTCCAGTCCAAGCAGGGCGACCCGCCGCAATTTGCGCCGACCGGCGAGGGCTACGCGATCTTCCAGGTTACGGGCATCGCCGCAGCCCACGCGCCCAGCTTTGCCGACTGGAAGAGCCACGTTCTGGACGACTACCGCGAGGAGAAATTGCCGGTGTTGCTGAGCCAGAAGACCAGGGAGCTGGCGGACAAGGCCAAAGCGGAAAACGATCTGGCCAAGGCCGCCAAGGAAGCGGGCGCGACGGTGAAGACCAGCGACCTGGTGGGTGAGACCGGCCAGGCGCCTGACCTGGGCCAGGTGGGCCAGGTGGCCCCGCAGCTTTTCGATCTGGCGCCTGGCGCCTTGAGCGGTCCTATCGACACGCAGCGGACCGGCGTGGTGGCCAAGCTGCTGGACAAACAGGAGCCCAGCGCGGACGAGATCACCAAGAACTTCGACCAGACGCGCGACCAGATCCTGGCGCAGCGCCGGTCGGATGCCTTCAGCGTTTTCCTGAGTAGCGTGATGGACGACTACAAGAAGAGCAAGCGCATCCGGATCAACGCCAAATCGAAGGGGCCGGAGATTCCGGGCATGTAAGCTACGGCAGCCGGGCAAGAGAACAAAAAGCCCGCATCCCTAGCCCGACGCGGGCTTTTTTGCGGCCATTGGACGGCTTTGCCGGCTGCGGTTCCCCGAATCGTGGCGGCGCGGGGATAATAAACTCATGGAGTTTCAACGCTCGTCCGGAGTTCTGATGCACGTAAGCTCTTTGCCGTCCTATGGGGGCATTGGCGACCTGGGGCCTGCCGCGCACGAGTTTGTGGCCTTTCTGGCCGCAGCTAAACAGCACATATGGCAGGTTTTGCCGCTGTGTCCCACGGGCTACGGCAACTCGCCTTATTCGGGCTCATCGGCCTTTGCGGGCAATCCCTGGCTCATCAGCCTCGAATTTCTCTCCGACTGGGGCTGGATTGACGGGGAGCGGATCGGCGGCCTGGCCGGACGAAGCGGCAATGTGGATTTCAACGAGGTGGAAGCGCGCAAGCTGCCTCTGCTCTACGAGGCGGCGGGAAACTTTCTGGACCGCGGGCCGCATGATCCGAAGCTCGCGGGGCAGTGGAAGCAGTTCGAGGAGTTTTGCCGGGCCGAGGCGGGCTGGCTTACCGATTACGCCCTCTATGCCGTGCTGCGCCGGCAGTTCTCGACCGGAGCATGGACGGCCTGGCCCAAGCCGGTGCGCCGCCGGCGGCCGGAGGCTCTGGCGAAGGTAGCCGCAAAGCACGGCCGCGCGCTGGCCCAGGAGCAGGCGCTGCAGTTTGCCTTCTCGCAACAGTGGAACAACCTCCGCGAAGCCGCGGCGCACAGTGCGATAAGGATTCTGGGCGACGCGGCCATCTTCGTCAACATGGATTCGGCCGATGTGTGGATGCACCCTGAGTTCTTCGAGCTGGACGAGGATCTGAAGCCGGTGCGCATCGCCGGCGTACCGCCGGACTACTTTTCGCCCACCGGGCAGCGCTGGGGCAATCCGCTCTATCGCTGGGATGTGCTGGCCGCGCGCGGGTTCGACTGGTGGATTGAGCGGATTCGCCGCGCCTGCGCGCTTTACGACATTGTCCGCCTGGATCACTTTCGCGGCTTCGAGTCTTATTGGGCCATTCCGGCGGACAAGAAGACGGCGGTACACGGCGAATGGGTGAAGGCGCCGGGGCTCAAGCTCTTTCACGCGCTGGAGGCGGCGCTGGGGCCGCTGCCGCTGGTGGCCGAGGACCTGGGAATGATTACCCCGGAGGTGGACGCCCTGCGGCAGGAGTTGGGCATGCCGGGCATGAAAGTGCTCCAGTTCGGCTTTGGCGGCAAGGGCGCGCAAACGCATCTGCCGCATCGATTCACCCCGGACACCGTGGCCTATACCGGCACCCACGACAACGACACCACGCAAGGCTGGTGGCAGACGGCAGGCAAGGTCGAGCGCAGCGCCGTCGAGGCCTTCGCGGGACCGGTCGGCGAGAGCCCGGTGTGGCCGCTGATTCGGGCTGTCGAGGCAAGCGTGGCGCAACTGGCGGTGCTCCCGGCGCAGGATTTGTTCGAACTCGGCTCGGAGGCGCGCATGAATACGCCGGCCATCGCCGCCGGCAACTGGAGTTGGCGCGCCCCGGAGGGAAGCTGGAAGCCGAAACTGGCGGCGCGGCTAGCTGCATTGGTTGAAGTGACGGATCGCGACAACGATCCGCTGGGCAAGCCGGAGGAAGCGGCCGCCAACGAAGCATAGAGCGGACCGGCCTCCCGAAGCTGCAGTCTAAGATTCTCTTCTCTTTGTTACTCAGGCGCAGGTTTAACTATCCGTTTGCCTGCTGGATCTGCTCATCGATCACGCGCCTCAAATCTGCGGGTGAATAGGTCGGCGACTTGATGAACTTTCCGTCCGGGCGCTTATGAACCTTCAGAATCGGATTCCAGTCGCCATGATGGGCGTCGGCGTCTTCCGGATGAACCAACTCCAGGCCCGCACCGCGCTCAAGCACAGCGTCGCAAACGCTGCAATGTGGCCAGGCCTTGCTCATGTTGCTGCGCTGCACTTCATCCCAGGCAGGCTGGGCCTTTACGCCGGCTGCGTTGAGCGCTCCATAAGTGACGACAAGCTGATCGATGCAGCCGTCCACGTATTCGACGAAGTCGGGTGTGCCGTTGGGATCAAGCACGACACTTATGTCGTCAATGACCGCAGTCTGCTCTTCGCCCTTCCGTCCGGCAAGGTGCGTCATGACCGTGCAACCACAGCCCTTAACGAACTCGAGAGCTTCCTCAAACACCAGCCGCGCGCGAAGCAGGCGCGTCTCCGGGTCAGGAAGCTCAGGAGATTCCTTTACTCGCTGGTTGAACTGCTTCATTAAGGTCACGATGTCTTGCTGCGGGCGATAGGGCTTACCGGTCATTCAATCCTCAATTCATTGTGCCCGCTGATGGCCAGCGGCTCGGGCTTTGGTTTGGCGCAATTGTAATCGATGCTGCGTTGCCCCCGGAACCGTTCCGAGTGGATAGCCGGTTATCCGGAAACAGGCCCGCCGCTCGGCCGAACGTCCGCTTTGTTCCGGCCGCCAACCTTGTTATCCTTGCCGCACATGGAAAATGCGGCGATTCAAACCCGCGGGCTCACGCGGCGCTTCGGCGCGCTGACTGCCGTGGATAATGTCGCCTTCAGCGTGGCCCAGGGGCAGTTCTTCGGCTTTTTGGGGCCAAACGGAGCGGGCAAGTCCACCACCATCAAGATGCTGACCGGGCTGCTGGAACCGAGCGCGGGGACCATGGAGATTCTGGGCCGGCCGTTCTGGGCCGGGGCGCTCGATTTGAAGCGGCAGATCGGCGTGGTTCCGGAGGGGATGGCGCTGCAGGGACGGCTGACGGCGCCCGAGTATCTGCGTTTCGTGGGCCGCATGTACGGACTGGACCGCGAGACCACCAACCGGCGGACTGAAGAGCTTTTGGAGTTCATGCAACTGGCCGGCGAACACAAGAAACTCGTAACCGATTTCTCGCACGGCATGCAGAAGAAGCTGGCGCTAGCCGCGGCGGTGATTCACGGGCCCAAGGTGCTGTTTCTGGATGAGCCGTTCGAGGGCGTGGACGCGATTGCGGCGGGCATGTTGAAGGCCATGCTAATGGGAATGATCAGCCGCGGGGCGACCATCTTTTTGACCACCCACGTGCTGGAGATTGTGGAGCGGCTGTGCAGCCACGTGGCCATCATCAGCCAGGGCCGGCTGGTGGCCAACGGGTCGATTGAAGAGCTGCGCGCGGGCGTGGCTTCCACGTTGCCGGGCGCCGAGCAAGAGCAGCGGCTGACGCTGGAAGAGATCTTTCTGGCGATTGTGGGAGCGGGCGGGCAGGAGCCGGCGCAGGAGCTTTCATGGCTGGCGTGAATGGGGCTAGCGTGACCGAAGTGAGGGAGGCGGGCGGGGGAGTGCTGAGCGCGCTGGCCCGGGCGCAGTATGCGGCGCTGGCCCAGTTGCGCTGGCAGATGTTGAAGAACGGAATGCGCTCAAACCTGGGCATGTTTGAGCTGGGCGCGCGCACCATGGCGTTTGTGATTTACGCCGCCATGGGGCTGGCACTAGGCGCGGGTGCAGGCGCGGCCGCTTATCAGCTGGCTTCCCGCGAGATGTGGAAGTATTTGCCGATCCTGCTTTGGGTGGTGTTCCTCATCTGGCAAGTGGTTCCGGTGATGCTGGCCTCGTTCCAGGAGCAGTTCGATCTGGGCATCCTGCTGCGCTTTCCGGTGGGCTTCGGGCCGTTCTATCTGCTGTATGTAGTCTTCGGGCTGGCTGACATTTCCACGATTCTGGGCGGGCTGTGCTGCCTTGGCATCTGGGCCGGAATCACGATGGCGCGGCCGGAACTGTTTGCCTGGACGGCGCTGGGCCTGGGGATCTTTGCGGCCTTCAACATCCTGCTGGTGCGGGCCGTCTTTGCCTGGATCGACCGGTGGTTGGCGCAGCGGAAGACGCGGGAGATTCTGGGCGCGGTGTTTGTGGTGCTTATGTTAAGCCTGCAACTGCTGAATCCTACGCTGCACCAGAAGCGGCATCAGGGTCCAATGAGCCGCCAGGAGCGGGATGAGAACTACCGCAGAGTGGGAGATCGGATTGTGCCTTGGCTGAACAAAGCCTACGCGGTGCAACTATGGCTTCCGCCGGGGCTGGGCGCGCGCGCGGTGCGGCAGGCCGCTGAGCGGCAGCCGGCGCCGGCATTGGGATCGCTGGGGATTCTGGGGCTGTATGTGCTGGCAGCCGGGGGCGTACTGGCGGGGCGCCTCAAGGCCGAGTATCGTGGAGAAAACCTGGGCACGGCCCCCAGCTGGAAGAAGGCGGCGCAGCGGCGCGAGGGCGGATGGCTGCTGGACGGCTCCGGCCCCATTGCCGCGGTGATGGAAAAGGAACTGCGCGCCCTGATGCGCACCTTGCCGCTGCTCTATGCGATAGGCGCGCCGCTGCTGCTGGTCCTGGTCTTCTCGGGCGCTTTTTTCAATACCGGCCCGCAGGGACACATGTTCCGCCTGGCGCTGCCGGTGTGCATGGTCTACGCCCAATTGGGCTTTACGCGCGTGTTTTATAACAATCTGGGCGCCGAGGGAGCCGGGATTCAGGTGTACTTTCTTTCCCCTACGCCCATCCGGACGGTGTTGCTGGCCAAGAACCTGTTTCATTCCGCGCTGTTTGGCCTGGCGATCTTGGTGGCCGGCATCCTGGCTACGCTGCGGCTGGGTCTGCCTGAGGGTGTGGTGGTGGCGGCTACGGCAGCCTGGCTCCTTTTTGCGCTGCCCTGCAATCTGGCCGTTGGCAACATCTTCTCGCTCACCATGCCTTACCGCGTGAATCCCGGGCGGATGACGCGGCAGGGCGGATCGCAGGCCAATGCGCTGTCCAGCCTGCTGGTCCAGCTTTTCGTGCTCGGTGTGGGCGCGGCGGTCTTCGGGCTGTGCTTGCTATTCGACAGCCTGTGGGCGGCCGTGCCGGTCTTCCTGGTGCTGGCCGGGGGCGCGGTATTTGCCTGGATGCGCGTGCTGCGCATCGCCGACGGAATGGCCAACCAGCGCAAGGATGCGCTGATGGCGACGCTGATGAAGACGGAATGACAGTGATCAGTGGTCAAGGATTTGTGAGGGCAAGGATCACTTTTGCTGACTCCGATTCCCCTTTCCAGGGCCACTGACTGACAACTGATCACTGACAACTGACCACTGCTGCTCAGAACGGAATGTCGTCGTCGGAGATTTCGGCGGATTGGTCGATGTCGTCGGGTCCGCCTGCTGGGGCCCGCTGGTCGAAGCTGGCCGTCGAACTGGCTGAAGTCGTCGGCCGGCTGGCGCTGCCGCCAGCACCCTCGTCGCGGCCGGAGAGCAGCGAGAGGTCGTTGACGATGATCTCGGTCTTGTAGCGCTTGGCGCCAGACTGCTTGTCGTCCCAACTGCGGGTCTGGATCTTGCCCTCGATGTAGAGCTTTGACCCCTTCTTCACGTAATCGCGAATGATCTCTGCAGTGCGGCTGAAGGCGACCAGATTGTGCCACTCGGTGCGCTCCTGCCAGTTGCCTTGGGCGTCCTTCTGGCGGTCGCTGGTGGCCAGGGTGAAATTGGCGACGATGACGCCGCCGGGGGTGGATCGGATTTCGGGGTCCTTGCCCACGTTGCCTAAAAGGATGACTTTGTTAACGCTCTTTGCCATGTTCGTTTACTCCAGTAATTGAAAAGAATAGCAGACGATCAGCGGTGACGCGCGAGTTGCCGGTTGCGCAGCCATTTGGCGACGCCCAGAGCCAGGAGCAGACCGCCGAAGGGGATGCACATCAGGGCGACGATGAGGGCGAACCAGCCGGTGTTGGTGCTGGCGCCGGTGGGCGAGAAACCGCCCAGCAGAGTGACCAACAACACGGCGGCCAAAAGGCCTGCGCCCAGCATCGATGTGCCCCATTGCAGGAGCTGCCGGGTGCCGTCGCTGGGCGGGACTGGATTCGGGTTGGGGCTGCTTGCGGGCATGATCGCTCCTATCCTTGCGCCAGGCGCAGCATCGCGTAAGTGATCACGCCGGTGACCGAGACGTAGAGCCACAGCGGGAAGGTCCATCGCGCGACCTTGCGATGCTGCGGGATGCGGCCGGTGAGTGAAAAGAAGAAGGTGATCAGCACCAGGGGCAGCGCCACCACCGCCAACACGATGTGGCTGGCCAGCAGCGGCAGGTAGACCGAGCGCAAGGCGGCGTGGGCAGGGTAGCGGACGTCGCCGTGTAAGGCGTGGTGCAGGATGTAGCTGACCAGAAAGAGCGTGGAGAATCCGAAGGCCGTAATCATGGCTGCGCGGTGAGTCGCGATGCGCCGCGTCTTGATGAAGGTGTAGCCGATGAGAAGAGCGGTGGCGCTGAGGCCGTTGAGCAGGGCATTGAGCGCGGGCAAAAAAGCGTACTCCGTGCTGGCCGCGGCGGCGGGATGAATGTAGATGAGCCAGAAGAGAAAAACCGTGGCCGCGGCGCTGACAGCCAGAATGGCGGTGATGGCGGCGCGGGCGCCGGATTGTTGAGCAGAGACAGTCATGGCTTCCTCATGAAGATAACCTATGGAGGTCGTGGTTCCCCGGGTCAAAAAATCGGGAGCTGGGGCACCGGCTACCGGCCAAAACTCTATTTGTGCTCGGACTCGAATTTCTGGTAGGTATTGTCCAGTGTGTAAACTACTGAACTTAATATCACGAGGTCAAACTGGACCTTGCCGATGCGATCAGTCACCATATCAATCTGCGCGGGAGATGGAACCCAGTCGTCGGGATGGGAGATGAAGAGGGAGTCCGCACTGCCAAGATCTTCGGCATTAAGCAGCACCATCCTGAGATACACTTCCTGTTCAAGATAGATGTTAGAGAAGGCCTGGGCATCTTTGTAGGGCATATAGGTAATGGCGCCGGTGTTCTGCGCGGTCTTCCAGGCCATATCGTCAAAGGCCCCCAAACCAAACAATAAATATATTGGACCTCTTTTGGCGTGGGGATGCGCCCGCATCTCCGCCAGGCTCTTTAGGGTAGTTTCCAGTTTATTCTGGCCATCCTTGATCATCTGGCGCTGCCGGCCTATTTCTTGCGCGTTATGGGCGATCTCGGCTCGCAAGCCGTCCTCCGCTTCGCGGGCTAGATGACGGTGATGCTGATATTCCACCAATCCGTCCAGGCTCAGAGCTATGAGCAAACCGATGGTGATGGTCAACAGATGAATGAAGAAATCCTTGACGCCGTGCAGTTTTCCGTAAGGTAAGTGGATTTCGCGCACAATCTCCTCCTCCCGTCCAACAGGATACTCCTGCGGCCGTGTTGCAATGTTACGAAATTTTCGCCAGGAGCTGATCATCCTCCCCATGGATGAGTTTGCCAGCTTCTCTACGTTTTGGGGATGGCGCAGAGCATGAGCGTGGTTAACAGCAGGGGCAGGTAGAGGACGCTGACTTTAAGCAGATCGCGCGCCAGCATGCGGCTCTCGTCTTCGGTGTTGGCGCGCAGAATGCCGGCGAAGCGGATGGTGTAAGCCAGATAGCCCATGCCCAGCAGAGAAGCCAGCACGGCGTAAGCTGCTCCGGCCACGCCCAGCCGCCACGGCGAAAGGCTGACGGGAATCATCACCACGGCGAAAAAGAGCGCCTGGGCCACGGTGGACCAGCCGTCGGGCTGGACGACGGGCAACATGCGGATGCCGGCGCGGGCGTAGTCCTCGCGATACAGCCAGGCAATGGACATGAAGTGGGGAAACTGCCAGACAAAGAGGATGGCGAACAGGGCCACGGCCGGCCACTCGATGCGCCCGCGGGCGGCGGTCCAGCCGAGCAGGGGACCCATGGCGCCGGGGAAGGCGCCAATGAAGGTAGCCAGGGCGGTAACGCGCTTGAGGGGCGTGTAGATGGCCACGTAGGTGAAGGCCGTGAGCAGCGCCAGGGCCACGGTGAGCAGGTTGGTGAGCAGCAGCAGCCAGAAGGCGCCCAGGGCCAGGGAGCCGATGCCGGCCACAATCCCCTGGGCCAGCGAGATGCGTCCGGCGGCCATCGGACGGTCCGCGGTGCGCCTCATGAGCGCGTCGGTCTTGCGCTCCAACGCCTCGTTCAGGGCAGCGGCTCCGGCCGAGACCAGCCCGATGCCGAAGAGCGTGTCCAGCAGGCCGCGCTGCAAGCTGGAGATGCCGGACTGCATCGATCCCAGGTAGAAGCCGGCCCAGCCGGTGATCAGCACCATGCCCGTGACCCGGAGCTTGAACAGCTCGCGGAGGTCGTGGATGAGGGTTGCCGTAGCGCCGGGGCTGGGCGCGTGAAGATGACCCGGACCGTGCGCTGTGCTCTCAGTGGAGGGTACGGTGAGCTCTGCCGAAACTGCGGACTGGGAGGCGGGAGTCATCTGAACGGTTGAAGACCTTAGAGGAGTGCCCGGAGTGCATGGCCGCCGGGAGCCCGTCTCGATGATAACAAGCGGTGAAGTTTCGGGGTGGAGCGTTGCGGTCAGCCCAGGCACGCAGCCTGGAGGATCGCGTCCACGATCTGCTCGGGCGTGAGCGCGTCGACGGGAATCGAAACGTGGGCGGTGCGGTAGAGCGGAAGGCGTCGCTGGTAGCGGCTGGCCAGGTTGGCCTGGTCGGCGAGGATGGGACGGGTGTGCTCGGTGCCGCGGCAGCGGGCGAGAGTGGTGGCCAGTTCCACCTCCAGATGGACGAGGAGCGTGCCGAATGTGGTAAGCAGCAGCGAGCGGGTGGCGGGGTGCTCGATGGCGCCGCCGCCCAAGGCCAGAACCAGCGCGTCGCCGGCGGCTAGGCGGGCGATGGTGGCGTGTTCGCGGTCGCGGAACGGGGCTTCGCCGTGGCGGGCGAAGAGCTCGGCGATGGTTGCGCCGGCCTCGGCTTCGATCACATCATCCACATCGAGAAAGCTCCAGCCCAGGCGGCCGGCAACGAGTGGGCCGACGGTGCTCTTGCCCGAACCCATGAAGCCGGTAAGGACGATGCGGCGGGGCGGCGCGGGGCGGGCTTCGGATTGGGTCGATGGGTCCACGGGAACTTTTTTTGCGGCAGCAAAAGCCGCATTCTCTCTCTTCTCAGTATAAGGAAGCGGCGTTCCGGGGCCGGTCAGCCCAGCGCGATGACCACGGCTCCGGCGGTGATGAGCAGGCCGCCGATGAGGGCCGGAGCAGTGAGCCTTTCGCCCAGCAGCAACCAGGCGAAGAGGATGACCAGGGGGACGCTGAGTTTGTCCAGAGGAGCCACGCGCGAGGCCGGCCCCAACTGCAGGGCGCGAAAGTAACACAGCCAGGACAGGCCGGTGGCCAGGCCGGAGAGCGCAAGAAAGAGTAGTGTGCGGCGGTCGAGGGAGCGTAATTCGTCGTGCTTGCCCAGCGCCAGCGCGATGCCCCAGGCAAAGACCACCACCACGCTGGTGCGCAGCGCCGTGGCCAGGTTCGAGTCCACATGCGCCACGCCCACCTTGGCCAAAAGGGCGGTGGCGGCGGCAAAGGCCGCGGAGAGCAGTGCCCATCCAATCCAGCTCATGGGGACTATGGTACGCCGTGCGCGAGACCTGAATCCGTGGTGATTTACACTGCAATGCATGGAGACTGGCCGCGCCAGCAGAACAGCCCTTCGCGTGGCCATGCGCCGCGCCGCGCACCAGATATTGGACCAGCCGCGCGTCCTTAACGATCCAATCGCCGTGCCGTTGCTCGGCGCGGGTTTCGCCATTGACCGGCAGCGCGAGATGCACCCGGCAGCGCGGGCCTTTCGCTTGTTTATGGCGGCGCGCAGCAGGTATGTTGAGGATCAACTGGCAGCGGCCGTGGCGCAGGGAGTGACGCAATATGTCGTTCTTGGCGCCGGACTGGACACCTTTGCCTACCGCAACCCGTTTCCCTCGCTGCGGGTCTTCGAGGTGGACTTTCCCGCCACCCAGGAGTGGAAGCGCACACTGCTCGCAGAGGCGGCCATCGTCCTGCCGGCCAGCCTGACGTTTGTTCCTCTGGACTTTGAACACCAGACCTTGGCCGCGGGGCTTGCCGAGGCGGGCTTCGATGCCTGCAAGGCCACGTTCTTCGGCTGGCTGGGGGTGGCGCCCTATCTGACGATGGAAGCCTTTCAGGCCACGCTTGTGGCAATTGCGCAACTGCCCGCCGGGACCGCCGTGGGCTTCGATTACGCCCTGGCGCCGGAGAGCCTCAGCCCGGCCGGCCGCACAGCATTCGACGGGTTGGCCGGGCGAGTGGCCGCCGCCGGAGAGCCCTTCCAGCTCTTCTTCACGCCGCACACAATGGAAACGGAACTGCGTTGCGCCGGATTCCACCGCTTCGAGCAGTTGGATTCAGACCGGCTCAACGAACTCTATTTCAAGGATCGCGCCGACGGCCTGAAACTCTCTTCTGTGAAGCTGGGAATGTTGGCGACCGCCTGGGTGTAGTTGTGCAACCTTTGGAATGCAATCGTCCTCCATTCTCTCCGCAGAAGAAAACCGAAAGGATGGGGCGCTCGGCCTCGGATTCGTTCAATTCTCTGGACTTGCCTTGTTCGAATTGCCGTACGCTCAAGCACCTGCTAGCCTTGAACTATGAAGCAATTCCTGATCCCGCTTGTCTTGCTCCTTTCCACCAGTGTCCACGCTCAGCAAAGAGACCTGAGTGACTGGATGGAAGCCTTTGTGCAGAAACTCCCGCCGGAAAGGCAATTTCAGGGGAACATCCTTGTCGAGCGCAATGGGCAAACAGTTTTGGAGAAGAGTTACGGCATGGCCGTCGAAGGCTGGAAGATTCCAAACACGGCTCAAACCAGGTTTGAGATCGCATCCGTCAGCAAGCAATTCACGGCAGTAGCGATTCTGCAATTAGCCGAGCGAGGAAAACTCTCGCTCTACGATCCCATCGGGAAATACTACAAGAATGCGCCGGAATCCTGGAAGGCGATCACGATTCACGAGCTTCTAACTCACACCTCTGGGATTCCTAACAACGACATCAAAGATTATTCGAAAGGGATTGCTGCGCCGTACACGCCGGATGAACTGATCCAAACCTTCCGGGACAGGCCCTTGGCCTTTCCGCCCGGAACAAAGTGGGCCTATTCCAACACCGAATACTGCCTGCTCGCCTACATCATCGAACAGCTTTCGGGCGAGGATTATGGCGCCTACCTCGCCCATCACATCTTCGAGCCGCTCAAGATGACCCACTCCGGGTATGCCTCCACACTCGCGATCCTTCCCAACGCGGCTGAAGGATACACGTTCGAGGATGGGCGTTTGCGGCATCGAGACTATTTTGACCGGTCTGTTGAGATTGGCGCTGGAGGCATTTGCACAACCGTCGGGGACCTGGCCCTTTGGAATAAAGCCCTTGACTCGCCGGGCTTTCTCACGCGCCATTCCCTTGATCTCATGTTCACGGCCCATCCTCCAGGGCATTACGGATATGGCTGGTTTGTTGACAGCGCTCCTCGGCGAAGAATCTATCACGAGGGCGGGGATCCTGGTTTTGCGGCATTTGAAGCCCGCTATCCCGATCAACACTTGCTCATTGTGGTGCTTTCCAACATTGAAAATGCTCCGGTAAGGGATGTTGCAGACACCATGGCGGAATACATCCTCAACGGTACCAGTGGGAAAGATGAGCATTCTCATTAGAACGCTTTCCGAATGGCGGATCATCCGGTTGGCAGCTTGTGGCGATGCAATTCTCTGGGAGCCGAATCAGGCGCGCGCCGTGGCGGCTGCGCGGTAAGATGAATCATGCGCCCGATCGCTCTCGCCCCGATCGCTCTTGCTCTCTTCGGCCTTTCCGGCTGCGGGTACCACACGCTGGGCGCGGCCACTCATCTGCCGCCCGATGTGCGCACGCTCTCCGTGCCGGTCTTCGCCACGCGCACCGAGGCGTATCACACCGAGACGGTGATGACCGAAGCGGTGATCCGGGAATTTGCCGCGCGCACCCGGCTGCGGGTGACGCCAGAGGACAGCCCGGACGCCGACGCGGTGCTGCACGGGACGATTCTCAAGGAGGCCGTGGCGCCGCTGACCTACAACGCCTCGACGCAGGAGTCGTCCAGCTTCCTCATCACCATTGTGGCTTCGGTCACGCTCACCGGACGCGACGGCAAGATCCTCTACGAGAACAAGAACTACGTCTACCGCCAGCAGTACCAGTCCACCACCGACCTGCCGACCTTCATTCAGGAGAATCCGGCGGCTATGGAGCGGCTCTCGCGGGAGTTCGCGCGGCAGTTGGTGGCCGATGTACTGGAGGGATTTTGAAAGGCAGGAGATGGTCTTGCTGAAAGGTAAACTCAGAGTCCCCCTTGAGGCCCCCCAAAAATGTTGGCAAGGTATACAGACATGACTAGGATGCCCGCACCGAGGGCAAGCACGTGAGGGTTCTTGCGCAGATTGAAGTCGCCTACCCGGCAGACGAACAGATAGCTAAGGGCAAGGTTGAAGAAACCCCAAAGGACATTGCCCACCGAGGTGGACAAACCGAACGGGGTATGGAAGGCATGACCTGAAATGCCATTGCTAAGATGGGGCAAGGAGTTTGCGAGGACGACGCCCCCGAAGAAGTACGACACATAATGGAGCCAGCGCATGGTTGTCCCTTTCTGTTTGCCTGTTGCTTCCTATCTGCTTCTACGAAATGGCGCACCAAATGTTCCCTTGAAAAATGACCCTTGTCTTGACAACGTCAGGTGCTGCAGGTGTCTCCTTCCGATGAACGAAGTTGGTCATCTGCCTCCCGGAGCGGTATGCTTAACGGCATGACCTTCACATTCAAGATTCGAGTTGCAGTCATGCTGGTTTCGAGAGGCTGGGTCCAATGACCGTCGCGCGCTGGGGCGCCGGCTTTGCCGCCGTGGGCCGCTTTGTGGCGGAGATCGAGGCTGCCGCCGCCGGCAAGGGGCCGCTCAAGGCCGGCTATGTGCTGGCCGGCGACGAAGTCTTCTTATTGGACCGCTGCCGCTCGGCCGTGCTCAAGGCCTTCGTGCCGCCGGAGTTGAGGGATTTTTGCCTCTCCGACCTAGATCTGGCCAACACTTCGATCTTCGAGGTGCTGGACCGCGCGCAGACCCCCTCGCTGATGGCGCCGTTCCAGGTGATTTTTGTGCGCAACGTGCGCCAGCTCTACACCCGCGGCGCCAAGAAGGACGAATTTGCGGCGCTGGACCGCTATTTCCGCTCGCCCAACCCGCAGGCGCTGCTGGTTTTTGTGGCCGACTTCCTGCGCATCCCCTCCGACGCGCGGCGCATGGAGATGGACGACAAGAACCGCTTCGAGCGGCTCACCGAGACTCTGGGCGAGCACTGCGGAATGGTGGAACTGGCCCGCGTGAACGAGGAAGACGCGATGCGCTGGATCGTGGCCACCGCGAACGAGGCCGGCGCGCGCGTGGACGCCGATGCGGCCCGCGAGCTGGTGGACGCTCTGGGCGCGGACATGATGCTGGTCTCCTCGGAGCTGGAGAAACTGCTGCTCTATACCCTGGGCCGTGGCCGCATTACGCTGGGCGATGTGGAGACCATGGTGCTGGCGGCCAAGCAGCGTTCGCTTTATGAGTTGACCGACGCCATCAGCGCCCGCGACCGGGTGCGCGCGCTGGCCCTGCTGCATGGGCTGCTGAACAGCTCCGACGCGGGCGAGGACGCCGCCATCGGCCATCTCTACATGCTGGCCCGCACCTTCCGCCAGATGCTGGTGATTCTGGAGAAGAACGTGCGCGACTCACGCGCCATCTGGCAGGCATTGTGGCAGGGCTTCCGCATGCCGCCCTTTGCCGCTGACGATCTCATCCGCCAGGCCCGCCGCTACAAAAGCCGCCGCGACCTGACGCGAGCGCTGCGCCTCGTGGCCCGCGCCGACCTGGAACTGCGCTCTTCCCCGCCGGACAAGCGGCTGGTGCTGGAACGGCTGGTCTACGAACTGGCTTCCGAGCCGAAGCCCGCTTCGCCGCTCTGGGAATCTACGCAACTGTCGTTCGAAACTTAGTTTGTGCCAAATCGATTCAGCCAAAGGCCATAGCTGAGGTCATCATCCTCAACGTGGTTGCCATGCCATTCGGAGAGGAAGCCCAGCGAATGGCCATTCAGCGTCAAGCTGCCCCGCTTTTGCCAGGCAACAAGCGACCTCAAACGCTCCATCATGCGTTGGTGATTCACGCGGTGCAGAGCCAACCCGGGGTACCGCGTGGCAGCCATCATCGCTTCTTCCATTGCGAAATGGGTCAGAGAAACATGCGCCAGCTTGCGCAGAAGCAAACCGGTCTGGTTGCGATTCTGGTCTCCGAGCGCCTTGGCTTGAAGTTCCTGGATGACTTCTGACATATCCCTGTGATCACGATCCAGGAGTCTTACACCCATGCTCAACTCGCCGTTCACGGTCGTTAGGTCCACAGTTGTCCTCCTGCCGGAGCTTGTCCAGCATCTCTATCATCGGCAGGAATGCAAAGAGGATGAGCGCATTTCCAGGCGGGTGTATGCTTCTGCCTGTGTGCCACTGGCGGCTCTAGCGTTTGCCATGCTCATTCAGCAACAGGCCAAAGAGTAGGTCTTCCTTCTGGAGGCGGGTGGTGAGCCAATCGGAGAGGAAGTGCAGCGAATGGTCGTTCAAGGTGAAGCCGCCCCGGTCGAAACGCAAGGAAGTTCAGTGAGAGTCGCGGCTTTGAGACCATGGGACGTTGTTCCCCAACGTGCGGCGGCGGCTCAGTAAACGCCCCGCTCATTCAGCCACACGCCATAATGCCGGTCGAGGCTCTCGATGTGCTCGGCGAACCATTTGCACAGCAAGTCGACCAGCGGCCGCATCTGCGCTCCTTGGCCGTATTGCACGCGATGGGCCGACTGGATCATCTGCGCCAGCATGCCGTGGTGCTCGGAGCGGTGCTCGGCCAAACCGGGAAATGCGCTCTGCTCCATCAGCTGTTCCTCGCTCCAGAAGTGCATGCGCGTGAACTCGATCAGCCGGTCCAGCACTTCGCGCAGCTGTTCCCGGCCCGCACCGAGCACCAGCGCCTGGCGAAGCTCGTTCATGGTATCCATCAGGATGCCGTGCTGATCGTCCATGGCTCTTGCGCCGATGGAACAGGTGTCGTTCAAGGTTAAAAGGGTCACATGAACCTCCGCTAATCACTCATGGAGATATCGACCGTGCCTGGCCGGGCGTTACCGGTAATCTGCACGGTTCTAGTGACCAAGGTTTGCCGCCCTGAGGTTGGCGCGTGAAGAATCTCGGCCTCAACAGGGCGATTTCGTTCTTCGCCGAAGGGTCGCGGCCCGTGAGGAATTATGGGGAGGAAGGCGCACAATGGAGCTGAGCCTTATGATCACTCCGGCGAATTCGATCGCTGCCTTGCTCACGCTCATCCCGCTTCTGGGGGCGGCATTCTTTCCGCAGGGCGCGGCCGGGTGGGCGCGCAGGCTTCCTGCGTGGGCGCAACTCGTCTGCCCCGCTGCCTTGAGCGTGCCCTATGTGCTGGTGACGTGCGCTGCCGGGATTTTCCGCTGGGACTGGTTTGCGTTGTATGCCGTGCTTCCCGTCGCGGTGGCAAGCTTGCTCTGGCAGGCCCGGCGGATTGACATCGGCCAGCGCGGCAACTGGCGGGATTTTCTGGTTCTGGCCTCGCTGGGCCTGGCGGTCGACCTGCGCTGGTTTGAGGGCGCGTGGCCGGCCCACCTGGCCATCTTCAACAAAATACTGCTGCTGGACGCGTGCATCTACGGCTTCATCGTGATCCGGCAACTGGAGGGAGTTGGATTCGACCTGCGCCTTCGCCTGCGGGATGCCACGATTGGACTGCGGGAGCTGGCCTGGTACACGCCCATTGCACTGGCGCTGGGCCTGAGTGTGGATTTTCTGCATCCGCACCGGGCTTGGCCCGGGTTGGCGCCGATGGCCGGGGCGTGGATCTTCACCTTCTTCTTCATCGCCGTTCCGGAAGAGCTCTTTTTTCGCGGATGGCTCCAGAATCTTCTGGAGCGGCGCATGGGACGCACTCCTGCGCTGCTTCTGACGGCGGTCCTCTTTGGCCTGTCCCACTTCAACAAGCGGACGGCGCTTTTCAACTGGCGATACGTGTTGTTGGCCGCGGTGGCGGGAGTCTTCTATGGCCGGGCCTGGCGGCAGGAGCGCCGGGTGGGAACAGCCGCCATCACCCATGCCTCGGTCGACACGATCTGGTCTCTATGGCTGCGGTGACGGATATGCCGTTGGATGAATTCCGTGCCTGTAGGTCAGGTAGCCGAGGCCAACCCGCATGTTATGATCCACCGGTCCGGGAACGGTGATGGCGATGGTAATGCCCAGGATGGCGTGCGCCATGGCCAGCGGATAAAGGTTGCGATAGCGGAGAAAGAGCAGGCAGGCGGCAAAGCCCCAGATCAATGTAACCAGCGTCAGGATGGGGTTGGGCAGGTGTGCGATCGAGAAGAGGACGGCGGCCACGGCCGCCGCGGATTTAGCACCCGGCGCCAACCGCCTGAGCCGCAACAGAAAGAAACATTGCAACAGGAACTGCTGCGCAAAGGTCCAAAGCGCATAGGCCCAATAAGTCTCGATGAACAGGACGGGGCCGCGCGGCACGTGCAGCGTATGCAGCTTGGCGGTCACGGCGACGGCCACCGCAGCCACCGCGAGTGCTGCACCCACCACCCAGAGCGAACGGAAGAAGTTTGCCCTGCGCAGGCCCATCGCTTTCAGGCCGTCGAAGGAAATGCACATAATGGCCACGACCGAGGCGGCCGCAACGCACCAGAGCATTCTCTGCCAGGAGCGCGGCGTCCAGACGACGAGCAGAATCAGCGAATAGGCAACAGCAAGCTCGAGCAAGTCGCGCCGCTTGCCGCGCGTGGCGACGGAGCACTCCCTGCCGGAACCTGAAGCCCAGCGGTCTTCCATAGAAAGAATGTTAGAGCAGACCGCCGCGGCTATTCCAGGATGATGGCAGGTTCCGGCTCGTGGCCGCGTGTGGTGAGGGCCACGGCCGCTGTTAGGATGAGCGCGCCGCCCGCCCAGGCGTACGGGCCCAGGTGTTCGCCGAGCAACTGAACGCCCAGCCAGGAGCCCATCGCCGGCTCGATGTTCAGGAAGACGCCGGCGCGCGAGGCCGGCACGTGGTGGAGACCCCAGTTCCAGAGCAGTGTGGTGGTGGCCGTGCAGAACAGGCCGCTGAAGGCCAGCGCAAACCAGGCGGTGGGGCTCACGTGGGCGAACGGCGGCGGCTGGAAGTTGTGATGGGTGAAGGGACTCAGCAGCGGGTTCAGCAGCCAGGGGCCCAGGATCAGGACGGCCAGCATGATGGTTCCGGCGAGAATGGTGTAGGCAGTCACGACCGGCGGGCTGTGGGTCAGCATCAGCTTTTTGCTGAGCAGAATCCAGGCCAATGCGGCAACCAGCGAGGCGACCACCAGCAGATCGCCCACGAGCGAAGGCTCTCCGCGCGCGGCCGGGCCCCGGCTGCCGCCCAGGGCGATGAGCACCGCGCCCACCGTGGAACCGGCCAGCGCCAGCCAGCCGAGCCAGTCAAGCCGCTCACCTGCAAAGAGAGCGGCGGCCGCGGCCAGCAACACCGGCATGGCGCCCACCATCAGCGAGGCGTGACTTACCGTGGTCAGGGCCAGGCCATGGAACTGGAGCAGAAACTGGACGGGTACGCCGAGGGTTGCGCAGATGAGCAGCAGGCGCAGCTCGCCGCCGGTAAGGCGAAACCGGTTCCGATTGATCAGCGCCACCGGCAACATGCCCAGGGAGGCAAACAGAAAGCGGTAGAGCACCATGTGCTCAACGCTCATCTCGTTCAGCGCCAGCCTGCCCCAGTAGAAGCCCGTGCCCCACAGGCACCCGGCCAGCGCGCAGGCGCCGTAGCCGAGCAGCGTGATATACCGGCCAGTTTTCAAGTCGTTGGCCATCCCTCATTTACTGTCGCACACGCGCCAGGCGTGCCGCATCACTGCCCAAGGGAGGCCCTATCGGCGAAAATACTCTTCGATGGTGAAACGGCTGCAAACTCTCTGGTTGCGCGCGGGCTTGTGGCCGGCGCTCGCCGGGGTGCTGCTGTGCGCTTTGCCGGCCGCGCGCGCACAGGCCGGTGCCGTGTCCACGGCGGAGCAATCTCGCGCCGGCAAAGAGCGCCCGCTTCACGACCGGCTTCCCGACAAGCCCTCCCTTCCGCCCGCATTCACCATCCCTGCGGAGCCGCTGGGCTTCTCCGCGCCCGGCCCTATCTATCTGGGCCAGCGCGACAGCTTTGCCTCACTGGACTTTCTGGACGAAAATCGCCTGCTATTCACCTTTCGCGTGCCGGGACTCATTCGCCGCGAGGCCGGAGACAGCGCCAGCAGCGATGAACGCCAGATACGCGCCGTGGTGCTGGCGCTGCCGTCGGGGACGGTCCAGGCCGAGGCCCTGTGGCCGGTGCACGGCCGGTCGCGCTACCTGTGGATGCTCAAGGACGGCCACTTCCTGGTGCGCGACGGGGACAGTCTTCTGCAGGGCGACGCCACGCTGGAGTTGAAGCCTTTTCTGCATTTTCCGGGGCCGCTGCTCTGGCTCGAGCTTGATCCCTCGCAGCAGTTCCTGGTGACCGACTCCCGCGAGCCCGCGGCGGCCGCAACCAAGCCGGGTGATGTGCCCAGCCCGGCCACCGCTCAGGCCAACATGGTTGTGGATGGGCAAAAGCCAGGCGGGCAACCCGATCTGGTGGTGCGCATTCTGCGCCGCGATTCAGGCCAGGTGATGCTGGTGAGCCGCGTCCGCTCCACCGTTCATCTGCCCATCAACTCCGACGGATACGTGGAGAGCCTGCGCGCCAACGGCGAGAAGTGGGTGCTGAACCTGAACTATTTCAGCGGTGGGAGCAGGGTTTTGGGGCGCGTGGATTCGTCCTGCTCGCCAACGATCGACTTTGTCTCGCAGCAGGAGGTGCTGGTGACCGCATGCGTTCCCGCGGGCGCGGACAAGCTGGTGGCGATGTCCACCGGCGGCCGCCGCCTTTGGGAGTATCCGACTTCAGCAGTGGCGGTCTGGCCGCTGCTGGTGATGGCGCCGGATGGCTCCCGGCTGGCGCGGGAGACGCTGGCCGTCACCCACCCGGTCAACGCCTACTCGCCCCTCGACAGAGAGGACGTGAAAGGACAGTTGGTGAGAGTTTTCGACGCGGCTAACGGCGAGGTGGCGCTTGCGGCCCCAGCCAGTCCGGCGCTCGATGCCGGCGGCAACGTGGCCATCTCGCCCTCCGGCCGGCGCGTCACGGTGCTCAATGCCGGCGCCATCCAGGTTTTCGAACTGCCCGCGCCGCCTCCGCTGCCGGCAACCGCCGGGGACCAGCCTGGGCGCTGATGCGGCACCGTTCTGCTACTGCTCTTCTGGCGGTGGTTTTGTGAGCTCAAGTTTGCGGCGGTGATCCTGGGCGATCCACTTCCGCTCAACATGAGATTCAAAACGGGGAGCGCCAGTGTTCAATGTGCACTTTTCTTGAGGCTGCGCTTCACAAACAGGGCAAGCAAAATCCAGGGAGAAATCAGTCATTGCAATCTTTTACCGCAGCTTAACAAACAAAGATGACCAATTCTGAACACTCCGCGCCCATTTCCGGCAACGCACAAATAGGATACTACCTTATTCTCTTCACCAGGTCCGGCCTTCGCCAACCGTGTAAACTGGGCAGCGGGGGAGTTTTTCTTGGCCACGGCTGCCGTCCACTACACGGCTGCGGCGGTTACCGACCGCGGCCGCAAGCGCCCTTCCAACGAAGATGCATTCGGTTTCTCCGTCGAGCACGGGGTCTATCTGGTCTGTGACGGCATGGGCGGCGCCGCGGCCGGGGAGATTGCCAGTTCCCTCGCCGTGGGCGAGGTATTGCGGCTGCTCAATCGCCGCAGCGGGAGCGGCGTTACGCCTCTGCCGCTGGTGGCCGAGGAAGCTATCAGCGCCGCCAACGAGGCGATCTTCTCCCGCGCTCAGCGCAGCCACAAACTCAGCGGCATGGGCACCACGCTGGTGGGCCTGGCGGTGGAGGAGCGCCGCGCCTGGGTGCTCAACGTCGGCGACAGCCGCTGTTACCGGCTGCGCAACCGCCGCCTGCAGCAGATCACCCTGGACCACTCGCTGGTCGAGGAGCAGGTCCGGCTGGGCCGCATGACCCGCCCCGAGGCCCTGCGTTCGCCGCTGCGCAACGTCATCACCAGGGCGCTGGGCACCCACAGCAGCGTGACTCCGGATGTTTTCGAGCTGGAAGCCGAGCCCGGCGACCTTTTTCTGCTTTGCTCCGACGGCCTGACCCGCGAACTCTCCGACTCCCTGATTGAAACGCTGCTGGACGCCGATTTCCCCCTCGACGACCTGTGCGCCCGCCTCGTCGCCGCCGCCAACAAAGCCGGCGGCCATGACAACATCACCTGCCTGCTGGTGCGCGCGGAGTAGCGGGGCGCAACCTCATTCGCCAATGATGTCCGGAGAGCGCGACAGCTTGCGCACGCGTTTGAAAAGCAGTACCAGCGGGATACACAGGAAGCAGAGAAAGGCCAGCAGGCGGAAGTTATCGGCATAAGCGAGGACGGCTGCCTGCTGCTGGACGCTGCGGTAGATCGCTCCCAGGGCCTTCAGATGCGCGGTGACCGGGTCCGCGCCCTGCGCGAAGAGTCTGGCCTGAAGGCCGCGGACCATGGCGCCGGCCAGGGGAGATCCGGCCGCGTCCGCCGACAAAAATGTCTGATGAACCTGCGCGCCGCGCACCAGGGCCGTGATGACGCCGGCGATACCGAAGCTGCCGCCGATGTTGCGCATGAGGTTGAAGATGCCGGTGGCATTGCCGATCTCCTGCTTGCGCAGCAGGCTCAGGGTCATGGTGGTCAGCGGAATGAAGACGAAGCCCATGGCGCAGCCGTTGATCACATTGGGCACGATCACCGAAGCCATGCCGATCTCGAGATTGATGCGGCCCAGCATCCAGGTCGAGTAGCCGAGCAGGGCAAAGCCGAAGGCCATCAGCAGGCGGCCATCGATGCGGCGGACCAGCACCCCCACGGCCATCATGGAGGCCATGGCGCCGATGCCGCGCGGGCTCACGGTGAGTCCGCTCTGCAGCGCCGAGTACCCCATCACGGTTTGCAGAAACAAGGGCAGCATGGCCGTGATGCCATAGAGAATGCATCCATAGATAGCGGTAATCAGAATCCCCACGGCGAAGTTGCGGTCGGCCAGCACGCGCAACTGCACGATCGGTTCGCGGTCGGTTAGTTCGCGGACTATGAAGCCAATCAGCGCCAGCGTGGAGACCGCAACCGTCCAGCGCACCCATGTGGCGGCGAACCAGTCCGCCTCCTGCCCCTTGTCCAGCACGAGCTGCAAGGTCCCCAGCCAGAGGGCCATCATGCTGAAGCCGAGATAATCGATCGCGCCCTTGAACTTGTGGCGCAGGTACGGAGGATCTTCGACGTAGAGGTTGACCATGAAGAGCGCCAGGATGCCGATGGGAAGATTGATGTAAAAGATCCAGCGCCAGGAGTAGCTGTCGGTGATCCATCCGCCCAGGGTGGGGCCGATGATCGGAGCCACCACCACGCCGACGCCATAGACGGCCATGGCCGTGCCGTGCTTCTCGGGCGGAAAGCTCTCCAGTAGAATGGACTGCGCCAGCGGCTGCATGCCGCCGCCGCCCATGCCTTGCAGCACCCGCGCCAGAATCAGCATGGGCATGTTGATGGCTACTCCGCAGAACAGCGAGGCCGCCGTGAAGAGGAGAATGGAGAGGATCAACAGGCGCTTGCGGCCGATGCGCCGCGAGATCCATCCGGCGGCCGGCAGCATGATGGCGTTCGAGACCAGGTAGCTGGTCAGAACCCAGGTGGACTCATCGGTCGAGGCCGAGAGGCTTCCGGCCATGTGCGGCAAAGCGACATTGGCCACCGAGGAGTCGAGCACCACCATGAAGGTCGCCAGCATCACCGACGCGGCGATCAGCCACGGGTTTGCCTCGGGCTTCCATTCGTGATGTTCGGCCTGCTTGCCGTGCGCCGCTGCGCTCTGGGCGCTCATCCGCTCTTTCTGCTCCTGGATGCGGCTAATTTGCCATGGGCCATGCTGCCATTCTAATATGCTGATGGTTTGGCGGGTTCCGCGAGCGCGGCGTCAACCGGGGCTCAGGACAACGGCGATGCCGTGAGAGGAAAGATACGCAAATGGCTTTGAATCGGCGTGAGTTACTCCAATGGATGGGCGGCGCATCTTCCGCCCTGGTTCTTTCTCGTTTTATGAAGGGGCAGGCGCAGGGCAACAACTTTCTTGCCACCCGTTCTTCCCTGCAAGGCTACCGGATTCCGGATTGGTACCGCGACGCCAAGTTCGGCATCTGGTCGCACTGGGGTCCGCAGTCGGCCATCGAATACGGAGATTGGTATGCGCGGACCATGTACCAGCAGGGGTCGAGGCAATACCTGTACCATGTGGAAACCTACGGCCATCCCTCCAAGGTCGGCTACAAGGACCTGGTCAATAACTGGCACGCCGCCAAATGGGATCCGGATCATCTGATGGGCCTGTACAAGAAGGCCGGAGCAAAGTACTTCGTCAGCATGGGCGTGCACCATGATAACTTCGACCTTTGGGACTCGAAGTACACCCGCTGGAATGCGGTGAACATGGGACCGAAGCGGGATATAGTCGGAACCTGGCAGAAAGCGGCGCGGAACCAAGGATTGCGTTTCGGCGTCAGCGAGCACCTTTGGATCAGTTACAAGTGGTTTGCCGTAAGCCATGGCGCCGACAAGACCGGGCTGCTGGCCGGCGTTCCCTATGACGGCGCCGACCCGCAGTACGCGGACCTCTATCATGACGCCGATTGCGCCCGGCTCATGGACAAACTCGATTGGAACGATGACGGCATTCCCGAATCGTGGAAGCGCCACTACCTCGACCGCATGACCGACCTGATCGACAAGTATCAGCCTGACTTGCTTTATACCGACGGCCACCTGCCCTTCGAAGATTACGGGCTGAAGATGGTCGCGCACCTGTACAACGTGAGCGCGCAGTTGCACGGCGGCCGGAACGAGGCGGTCTACACCAGCAAGGAAGACACCGATTGCGCCATCGGCACCTGCCTGCTGGACCACGAGCGCGGCGTCTCCGAGGGCATCGCGGCCAACCCCTGGCAGACCGACACCTGCATCGGCCAGTGGCATTACAACCGCGGCGAACGATATAAGACGGCCAAGAAAGTCATCGATCTGCTGGTCGACATCGTTAGCAAGAACGGCAATCTGCTGCTCAACTTCCCGCTGCCCAACTCCGGCGAACTGGACTTCGAGGAGATGACGGTGCTGGAAGGCATCACCGCGTGGATGGCGGTCAACAGCGAAGGCATCTATGCCTCGCGCCCGTGGAAGATATACGGGGAAGGCCCATCCACCAAGGTCAAGATCGAAGCCGGCAACTTCAACGAGGATAAACAGAAGGACCTGACCGCGGAGGATGTCCGCTTTACCACTAAAGGCGGCACGCTATACGCCTTCGTGATGGGCTGGCCGGAGAATGCTGTAGCGGTCAACGCCCTCGGCCTCGCCAGCTCGCAGAATCCGGGGAAGATCCGCAATGTTCAACTGCTTGGACACAGAGGTGAGCTCAAGTGGAAACAGGACGAAGCCGGATTGAAGGTGGAGATGCCGGAGGAGAAAATCTCCGATGCGGGCATTACGCTCAAGATGGAGTTTGCTTAGCGAAGGAATGATCCGGGCGGGGCCGGTCTACGCGCGGGCCTGTGCCGGCGGCGAGTGACGCTGCGCCCGCAGATTGTCCACCGCATAGTCGACAAACCGTGGCTCGAAATGTGCCGCCTGCCCCATGAACCGGCAGGTTGCGACGACCTGATCGACGATGAAACTCGGCTGATAGGCGGCCAGTTCGAGCCCCTTCTCTTTTGTGATCCTTTGCACGATGGAGTCGAATGATTTGTCGGGGAGCGTCAATCCTTGCCGTTCGCACTCCTGCTCAAATATGCGCTTGTAAAGTTCGATGCTGGGTGCTCCTACCTCGATCTTGTAAGGAAGGCGGCGCAGAAAAGCAGCGTCCATCAGGTCTTCGGGCTCCAGGTTGGTGGAGAAGATCACTAACTCCTCGAAGGGGACGGTGAAGCTCTTGCCCGTATGCAGCTTCAGGTAGTCGAAGCGGTTCTCCAGCGGCGTGATCCAACGGTTAAGCAGATTCTTGGGAGACACCAACTGGCGGCCGAAGTCGTCGATGACAAAACAGCCGCCCAGCGCCTTCACATGGAGAGGAGCCTCGTAGTCATTTGACGTGGCGTCATATTTGAGATCGAGCATCTCCAGCGTCAACTCGCCACCGGTGTGGACAAAGGGCCTCCGGCAGGGGACCCAGCGCGCGTCATATTCCTCGTGCCGGACGAAGGAGAGCGCGCCTTCGTCGCTGGAGGGGGCGGAACTCGGCAGAGTATGAAGGCTGGGGTCGTAGACGCGCATGATCTGCCCCTCGACGATGACCGCGTAAGGCACGTAGATCACGTCAGTGAATACGCTTGCAAAGCTGAGCGCGACTGAGGTTTTGCCGTTGCCGGGCGGACCATAGAGGAGGATGGCCCGGCCCGAGTTCAACGCCGGTCCGACATGTTCGACGACGCTGTCTTCGAAGATCAGGTCGCCAAGGCCGTTCCGTATCCGATCGAATGTGACGCGTTCGTTGGTAATCTTTTGCCGGTTGACCTGGTCCGAGAATTCTTCGATGGTGACGGGCGCGGGCCCCGTATATCGCAATTGTTTGAGGGCGTCGAGCATCCAACGCCGGCCCTCGTCAGTGAACGTGTAGTTCATGTCAAGCGGGCTGTCGGACGTGCGCGTTCCGAGGGTCTGCAACAGCTTACGGTCGATGGCCATCCGGACTAAGTCGAGCACGATGCTATAGGGGAGCTTGATGGCATCGACGAACTGACGGATGGATTCCAGGTGTTCTACGTAGATCAGCTTCATCAACAAGCTGAGGAGATCAATCGGGTCGATCTTGGTGGCCGCGATATCCGCGGGCTCTGACGGCATGCGATGGATAAAGGCGTTCAGGGCCTCCTGGGTGATGGCGCCGGCGGCCACCAAGCGGTCGCCCATGCGGCCGCCCAGATCGGCCTGAAGTTCGACTGCCTTTGCCACATCTTCGGCAGTGACCAACTTCGCCTGGATCAGCAGATCGCCCAATCGCATTCGTTCTTTGATGGCGCCCTCCTGGTGGGCTGAGTTGAGGGTCCACGCCGTCTCCCTCTGTCTCGCCGTCGCCATTTTCAAGCCGTGAGATGAACTTATCCTACCAAGTTCCTCCAGGTTGTGGCCAAGCCTCGAAGTGAGCGCGACGGAAGGGGTGCCCAAAAGTGGAACAGTGAGCAGGAATGAGTCGATTTTTCATAAATTATCGATTCGATTGGTCGGGGCGGAGGGATTTGAACCCCCGACCCTCTGCTCCCCAAACAGATCAGGCCGCCTGAACCGCCGCTGCGAACCTCTCGCCTCGAAATCGCGTAGAATGATCGCTAACGGAGTGCGTTGCTGCGCCTCCGAGCACGATGATCCTTATCGATCCAGATTTGGACTCCTCCGCCGCGGCGGACGCGCCCGACGCAACTTCGGCAAAGGGGACGGGTGTGCCGGCAAAAGCGACAAAAACACGCCAACTTCGCCTGCCCTCCGCCCGCACCCTGGCCCGGTTTCTCGCCCAGGCGCAGGCCGCAGTCCATCTCCAAGGCGAGGTCACCGTCCTGCTCACCACCGACGCGGCGATTCGCAAACTCAACTACCAGTTTCGCGGCAGGAACAAGCCCACCGACGTGCTCTCGTTTCCCGCCGAAGCCATCGGCGCGGAAGAGATCGCCGGCGACCTGGCCGTCAGCGTGACCACCGCGCTGCGCCAGGTTGCCGAACAGGGCCATTCGCTCTCCACTGAGATCAAAGTGCTTATTCTGCATGGTCTGTTGCACCTGGCCGGCCAGGACCACGAAGCCGACAACGGCCGAATGGCCCGCCGCGAACGCCAACTCCGCGCCCGCCTCGGCCTGCCGCAAGGATTGATCGAGCGCGCGGCAAGAGGTCCGCGGCCATGACCCTCCCCGTCATTCTCCTCATCGTCTTCCTCGTCGCGGTGGAAACGCTGGCCTCCTACATCAGCCGCGTCTACGCCGAGTTCGGCAAGATTCTCGCGCGCGAAGTGCAGGAAAACCTGGACGCCTGGGAGGAGCTGATCGAGCCGCAGCTTGGCCTGAGCCGCGAGCACGCCGCCATCTCCGCGGCCGTTTTGCAGCAACTGGCACTGGGTATCATTGCGCTGGAGTTCGGCGCAGTCCTCTTCGATCGCGCCCCGCACCTGGCCCGGCCCACCTATGCCGAGATCGCGCAAGCCGTTCTCGCCGTGGTGCTGGTGGTGGTCTTCTGCAACCAGCTTCTGCCCGCGCTGCTCTTCAACCGCACCCGCGGCCGCTGGGTCAGGCGGCTGGTCTGGCCCATCCGCCTGCTGCTCTGGCTCATGACGCCCATCACCGTCTTCGTGCGCTTCTTTTTCTCCGTGGCCTCGCTGGCCGAGGAGCCGGCCACTCCAGAGGAAGAAACCGCCGTCGATGTGGAGGCGCTGCTCGAAGCCGGCGAAGAGGAGGGCATCCTCGAAGAGAACGACATCGACCTAGTCCGCTCCGCCGTCGAGTTCGGCGACAAGCTGGTCCGCGAGGTGATGACTCCGCGTCCGGAGGTCTTTGCCGTCCCTGCGACCACCACTCTCGAAAAGTTCCTCGAACTGCTGCGCGAGCACAACTTCTCCCGCGTTCCGGTCTATGCCGGATCTCTGGACAACGTCACCGGCATCGCCTTCGCCCACGACCTGCTGCAGATCACCGACGAGGAAGCTCGCGGCCGCACCGTGGGCTCGATCCAGCACCCCGCGGTTTTCGTTCCCGAGACCAAGCGCGGTTACGAGTTGCTGCGCGAGATGCAGCGCGAGAAGCAGCACATGCGCATCGTCATCGACGAGTACGGCGGCGTCGCGGGCCTGGTCACCATCGAGGACCTGCTCGAACAGATCGTGGGCAACATCAAGGACGAGCACGAGGAAGACTTACCCGTCGAAGAGCCGCAGCGCGAACCGCACGGCGTCTGGCTGGTTCCCGGAAACTTTCCCGTCGATCAATTGCCGGAGCTCTTCGGCGAGCAGCCCGGCCTGAGCGATCTCAACGAGACCTACGAAGCTGCGACGCTCGGCGGCCTAGTCAGCGAGATCGAGGGCCGCATCCCGGCATCCGGCGAGGTGGTCCTGCTCGAATCCATCGGCTTGCGCATGGAGGTTGTGGCCTCGACAGACCGCCGCGTGGAGCGGCTGCGGGTCTTCCCGCCGGCGGGAGAGAGAGAGGCCTCGGCCCCCGCAAGCTCTACTTCACCTGATAAAAAGTAATACGCACCGCCGGATGATCCGCGTCTCCCGCACCGGAGAGAACTCCCACAAACGTTCCTGTCGTCAGCCAATCGTAGGCTCCCTTCGGCGCTTCAAAGACCGGCCGCGTAATCGTTCTTCCCCCATCTCCGCCGCAAAGCAGTCCTTTATTTGAGACATAGATAATAGTGCCGTCCTCTGCTTGCAGCTTGTAGTCCGCCGAAAGCGACATGCAGCCGTTGGACAACAGAAGCTGCCAATCCCATCCTCCAGGCAGAACCTTGCCTTTCAGCCTGGGACCACTGACGCTGCCACCGGTAATCGGCACAAACTGACGATGGCCGTATGCTGTGTCGCCAACCGTGACGCTCTTGTCCAGCGTGACAATCTCTTCAAAGGCCAATTCGAGCTTTGGCGCAGCATCGGAAATCGCAGCCATGCCGGAGGTCGTTTGAGCGGAAGAAAAGCAAGGTGTAAAAGCAACAAAAACCACCGCAGGAAGCAGCGCAAAGCCGCGGAAGTTAAACCAATTTGCCATCACAGAAACTCCTCCAGAACGAATCATTGATGTCCATCACGCTACTCTATATCCTCACACGCCACCCATTGCCTTCCGGCTTCGCCACTCCTTGGCCGTGATCTCCCAAACTTCGGAAGGCAGCCGGCCGGAGACATATTCTTTCTCCGCGACGCCCACCAGGCGCATTCCCTGTTTCTCCGAGATTCGGCGCGAGGCGGTGTTGGCGGCGGCCTTGGTAACTCGCAGGACCGGGAAGCCCAGCGTCTCAAACCAGAAATCGTTAGCCCACGCGCAGGCCTCGCTCATCAGCCCCTGCCCCTGCCACGCAGCGCCCAGCCAGAAGCCTCGATTGTCCTCATCGCCCTTCGTCAGGTTGAGGTGTCCTATCGGTTGCGCCGGCTCGTTGCGCAGGCGCAGCATCCAGTGCCACTCCTCGCCCCGCTCCATCTTGGGCAGCGCAATCTCGCGGCAATAGGTAAGCGCACCGTCGCTCGGGTAGGGCCACGGAACGCGATTCAGAAGATAGCGCACGATCTCCCAGCGAGGGAAATGCTCCTGAATCGCGACCGCATCGGCGAGTTCCAGCGGACGGAGGATGAGGCGCTCGGTCGTGCCTGTGGGGATCATAGGCCGATGATACCAACGCCGGAGCGGCGAATCCGCGATAATAGAGCCGGGAGCATGAAAACCCTTTGAAATCAGGATTTGTCGCCATTCTCGGCCGGCCCAACTCCGGCAAAAGTACGCTGCTCAACGCCCTAATTGGCGAAAAGGTAGCCATCGTCTCCGCCAAGCCGCAGACCACGCGCAACCGCATCGCCGGGGTGGTCGAGGTTCCGGCGCGCAAGGGCGCGCGGCGAGATTCGCAACCAGCGGCGCAGATCGTCTTTGTCGATACGCCCGGCGTCCACAAGCCCGGCTCGCAGTTGGACCGCCGCATGTTGCAGGAGGTCTACGCGGCCCTGGAGACCCGCGACCTGGTGCTAGTGCTGATGGACGCAACCCGCCGCGTGCAACTGGAAGCGGCGGCGCAGCCGGCCGCTGCAGTGGGCGATGGGATGGAATCCCAGCTCCGAGAATCCGATCCTCACCCCAGCAACGAGGACCTGTCGCCGGGGACCCCGGGACCTGGGGCGCCCAGCCTGTCGCCCTCTCAGGTTTCCGAACGCAAGAGCGCCCACGGCGCCTGGGCCAGCGAAGATGAGTTTCTCTTCGGCCTCATCCGCAAGCTCGACTGCCCGGTCTTCCTGCTTCTCACCAAGATCGACCTGGTTCCCAAAGACCATCTGCTGCCGCTGATCGATACGCTCACCCGCCAGTTCAGCTTCGCCCAGATCATTCCAGTCAGCGCCCGCAAGCGCGACGGCCTCGATCTCTTGGTCCGCAAAATCGTCGAAGTCCTGCCCAAGGGCGAGCGCTACTACCCCCAAGATCAGTACACCGACCAGCCCCAGCGCTTCATGGCCGCCGAGCTGATTCGCGAGAGCATCCTGGCCGAAACCGGCGAAGAAGTTCCCTACGCCTCGGCCGTGGTCATCGAGCAATTCGAGGAGCCGGAGCCCGCGCCGCCGGCGAAGAAAGGTAAAAAAACGGTCGGTCTCCCGCTCACCCGCATCGCCGCGGCCATCTACTGTGAGCGCGAGGGCCAGAAGGCGATCCTGATCGGCAAGGGAGGCGCGAAATTGAAGGAGATCGGCACCGGCGCGCGGCGGAAGATCGAGTCCCTGCTCGGCACCCGTGTTTATCTGGAGCTGCATGTCATCGTCGAGCCCAACTGGCGCGAATCGCGTAGCTTTATCGAATCGCTGGACTGGCGGAATCAGTTGGAGCGGCTGGCCGGGGCCCCCAGCGACAGGTCTTCGTCGCTGGGGTGACTGGCCGGGGAATAGATCCCCGAAGGAGCCTGAGATCACGAGGATTAACTGCGTGCTGGTTGGCTGGCCGGAAAGGGCTCACGCTCCGCGCACCTGGCCGGGGCCATCGCTCTTCACCGCATACATACGCGTGTCGGCTATGCCGATGATGGCGTGGACGGTGGCGCCGTCAGTGGGACTCGTGGCTACTCCCACGCTGGCGCTTACGCGCAGCTCAATTCGATTCCTCATCCGGAACCTGGTCTCCATCAGCGCCCGGTTCAGTTCTGTGGCCTGGGCCAACGCGGCCTGCGAACCGATCTCCGGCATCAGGACCACGAACTCGTCGCCGCCGTAGCGAAAGCACAGGTCCTGCGTGCGGCTCAACTCCCGGAGCCGCTGCCCGGTGCGGGCCAGCAGCTCGCTGCCCACCAGGTGGCCGTGCTCGTCGTTCACCAGCTTGAACTGGTCCAGGTCGAGAAAGGCCAGGCTCACCGGTAGCCCAAGGCGGCCGCACCGTTCCAGTTCCCGGCCCAGCACATCGTAGAGATGGCGCGCGTTGTAGAGGCCGGTGCAGTCGTCGGTGATGCTCAACTGCTGGATGCGGGCCACATCGCGCGCGTTCTCGATGGCGATGGCCGCGTGGTCGGCCAGGATGTGCAGAAAGGCGATGGTGTAGTCGGTCATCTGGTCGGCGCGCGGATTGAATATCTCGATCACGCCGTGCGTGCCTTTGCGCCCCCGCAACGGCATGGCAATCACCGAGCGCACGCTTTGCTGTTTGCCGTCTTGCTCCCTTTTCAGCCGCGGATCGTCGTCCGACTCGGGAACGATCAGCGTCTCGCCGTGCTGCGCCACCCATCCGGCCACGCCTTCGCCGACCTTCACGCGCAGGTCGCGGAGCGCCTCCTGTTCTCCGCCCGCGGCAAGCGCGTAGTAAAGCTCCTGGCTGGCTTCGTCGAGCATCAGCAGCGTCCACAACTCCGCCTCGATAAATCGCTCCATGTGCTCGAGAATTGTGCGCAGGATGGCGTCCAGGTCGAAGCTCGAGGTGAGCGAGCGCGCCAACTGGTGGAAGACGAGCAGGTCTTTGAGCGGGATGCGGTTTTCCGCCTCGTTGGTCATCCGTGGGCCCATGGGAAAAGTCTCAAGAGCATTCTGTCACACCCGGCTCAAACCTCGATAGGGAATCAGCGCGCAGGGCCGGGTCGATCCAAGGCGCGCCGGGATTTGCGCGCGGAGCGGCCTTGCTCCTCAACCGCTGATACGCACCATCGATCGCCAAGGTTTCAAAAATCCCCGGTTCTCCATTTGATGCCGGGCTTCCTTCCCCTCGACGGTACGAAGAATTTGCGCGCGGAACTCCGCGCTGCCGGCCCCGGCCTCCCCGGTTCGCAAGATCCCCGATGCCCTTCATGAGCGATTATGCGTGGCCCGTGCGGGGCGTGGTCCGCAGGAAACCCGGGAGCCACCTCAGTCGATCCGCGGCGTCCCCCGGCGCAGCAGGATGCCGGCGATGCCGAAGACCGCGATGATGGCCAGCACGATGGCGAAGTAATAGGCGATGGGATGCGCCCATCCCGGCGAGTAAGTCAGGTCCTGCCCAATCCAGAGCAGCAGAATGACGGCGATCACCGCAAACTGACCGGCGATGACCAGCAAGGTGTGGCCCAGGTCGCGCCGCTTGTCCAGCGCCTCCACCTGGTCGGGGGTCAGGTTGCGCTCTTCGGGCGGAAGCAGGGAATTTGCCATCTTGTCTCTCCAGTTCATCGGACGTGCCGCGCCAGATTTTTGATGGCCTCTTGGCTCAGCCGCTCACACTCTCGATTCAATCACAACTCGCGCGGGCCGTGCCAGTCGAATGGAGCGAAAGCACGCGCCGCCGCTTCTGCCGCTTAGTGCGTTTCCTACACTGGCACATTGACCTCTGGCCAATAGCGAAAATTGCGCAACGTGGCTTTGCCGGAGCCGCAAGCGTAGACGGCGGGCCGTACATCAAGAAAGCCGCCAAGCACGTTGTGGTGCATCCCCGAGATCTCTGCCGATTCCTGGGTGCGCTGCCAGGGCTTGCCGGGTACTCGGAAATAGAAGTCCACTTCCTGGCGGTCGTTGACGATGCGAAGTGTAGCGCGCGTCGCGCCTTTCTCCTGGTATGTCTGTATAGAATTATTTGCCAGCCGCGCATTGATGCCCTCAGGGCCCAACGTAATCCCGGTGGCATGCTCCGGGTTGTAAAAGAGCATCAGCCCTGACTCGCATCCCGGCTCGATTTCAACATCTACTTCCACCGTGTACGAGTGGCCGCCAACGGCAGTCGTGAGCGCCGGCGAATCCGCAAGGGAGCTGCCCCGGGCTGTGCGCGTGAGAGAGCCCTTTCCAGTGGTGAAGCGTGTTGGATCGTACTCGTGCCAGAAGCCCCACTGCAGGCCGAGTTCCGGGCTGGTGAAGTTGTCAGAGGGATCAACGAACGGCTGTTGGATCGTGCCTGGGATGGGCATTGGAATGGCTGAATCCGCTGAAATGCCCGCCGGCACGCGGAACCAGCCGTCGGCGGTCCATTCAACGGGCAGCAACAACAGTTGACGGCCCAGAGCGCGGTAGCCGCTTTCATACGCATGCACAGTCATGTACCACTTGCCGCCAGGAGTGTCGACGAGGCGGCCGTGGCCAAGGCTCAACCAGCGATCTTCGCGGGACGCGGTATGCACCACAGGGTTATAGGGAGAAAGCTCCCACGGACCTTCCGCGTGGCGGCTGCGAGCGCTGATCACGGAGTGGCTGGTGGCCGGACCCGCTGTGCCGCCTTCGGCAACGTTCAGGTAGTAGTAGCCGTTGCGCTGGAGCAGCTTCGGACCTTCCAGGCAGGTGCATTCCATCCGCGTGGTGGCGGGAACCGGCCAGGGTTTGAAGACGGTACGCGGCGGTGATTTGACGGCGAGCCCGTCCGCAGTCAGCTCCGCCATCTGGCCGCCGACAAGGTAAAGAAAGCGGCGGCCATTCTCTGCGATGTGCGCAGGGTCAATCGCACTGATTCCGAGGTCGATGGGCTCGCTCCACTGGCCTGTGGGATGATTGGCATGGACCACCTGGATTCGTCCGGCGGCTGGGAAATAAATGTAGAAATGCCCTTCATACTCGCACAGGTATGGAGCCCAAACCGTGCCGTAGTAGCGATGCTGGGCCGCTGCAACCGGGCGCCAGTTGATCAGGTCTCGCGAGTGCCAAATCAGCAGGCCGGGCGCGTAGTCGAAGCTGGAGTGAGTGAGATAGAAGTCGTCGCCGGCGCGGATGGGACTGCCGTCGGGGTGGTCGCCGCCCATGATCGGGTTGCGGTACATGCCCGTGACGGCCTGAGCCAGGGCCATGTGGGTTTCAGGAGCAACAGCCAGAGCAGCGGAGACAACCGAAGCATTCCAGACAAAACGACGGCGTGTGATCATTGCGGGACAAGTCTATCTTCATGCTCGTGCCGGAGTAAAGCGATCTTCTATCCCGGGTGAGGCGCCTCGCCGCAGGGTCCGGGAATGAGGTAGTTCCTGGATTATCGGCTATCCGGAAACCGACCCAGCACCGACAATCGCACTACCTGGGCGGGTAGCCGACCGATTGCGCGTACAGGGGCTGCCGTCCTTCGGGCAGTTTCAAAGCCGCGGCCGCGGCTGCTGTCTCCTGCGGGCCGTGGAAGGAGTAGAACCACGCGTTCAGCCCCTCGGAGGCCGCAAACAGATACACGTTCTGGCCGATGAAGCCCGTGTCGACCTGGGCCCAGCCGTCCTTGGCGGCGGCCACGTAAACAATGGTCATGGCCGCGTGGTCTGCGGGCGGCGCGCCGATCTTGGCGCGGATGTCTCCGGCCAGCACCGGGCGCAGGCGGTTTGCCTCCGCCTCGTAGACGTAGACTCCGCTGGCGAGAACCACGTCCAGTTCGATGTCCTGGCTGTTCATGGCCGAGGGTGCGGTGCGGCCCAGCCCCGGCTTCATGTCGCGCGACCGGTTGACGCCAAAGGCCGCCCACAGCAGGTTGGAGAGCGTTTGCAGAGGGAGCGGCTGGTCCAGGAAGGCGCGCGTGGTTTGGCGCTTGGCAAGGGCCTGCATCAGGGGCATGCCGGCGGTGATCTGCGGCTGGGGCAACTGGATGGGCTGCAACTCCCCGGCCAGGACGGGCGTGGCGCCCGGAGAGTGACAGGCCACAAGCTGCGCGCCCCACGCCAGGGTGATGAGTACAAGCAGGGCGGCAGGCCGCCTGGGAGCGAAACGGATTGGGATTTGCATGGTTCCTCCTCGAAGGATGCGGCTGGGCACGCCTGCCTCCGAAGGTGTGCGGAACTGGGGAAAGGAATACGGCGATCTGTTCATTGAGACGAAAAGACGCGAGCCTGGGACGCGGCACTGGGAGAGCCCGCGCCAGGCGCCCCGCTCACTCCGACAAGAACGCCAGCGTTTGCAGTTGCGTGATCTCGAAGGGCTTGCGGCAGCGGACATTGACGCAGGCCAGCTTGTCGTCGCGGCGCACCATGTACGACTGCGCCTTGGCGAAGCGGGCGCGGTCCCGCTCGTCGGCGTTGCGGGGCAATTGCGCCCGTTTCCGCCGCATCACCCAGGTGACCTTGTACTCGCCCGCATGCCCGCACTTGGGGCAGGTGAGGGTATGCGTCCGCTGTTCCGTCGTCTCGTTGAAAAAATCTCGCTCTTCCATCGCTCTCCGGCCCTCCACCCCACAGACAAAGACCCGTCCGTGGGGACCCCGGCTCTTCCGCTCCGGCGGATTTTATTCCATACTCATCCTTGCTATGACGAAACGCAAGCCAGCCCGGTTCTCAGCCGCCAAGGCGGTCAAGGCCAACGCCCGCGAGCGCGTCGGCCAGCCCAGGCCCGCGCGCGTGATCTCCACCGAGCCCCGCACCGGCCGCGACGTCAAGCACAAGCCCAAGCTCGACGAGATCATCAGGCAGGAGGAATAGGTATGGCAAAAGCGGTTGGCGTAGGCGGTGTCTTTCTGAAAGGGCGGGACCCAAAGGCCCTCTCGGAGTGGTACGCCCTTCACCTCGGCATCCCGGCCCAGGGAGGCGGCTCTTTGGCCTTCGATGGCCCCGAGTCCAGCGGCATGACCGTCTTTGCCCACTTTCCCCTCGATACACGCTACTTCGGAGACGGCCAGCAGCAGGCGATGGTGAACTTCCGGGTCGACGATCTGGACCGGTTGCTGGCTCAGTTGGCCGCCGCCGGGGTGTGCATCGACCCCAAGCGCGAGGACGCCGACTATGGCCGGTTCGCATGGATATGGGACCCGGAGGGCAACCGCGTCGAGCTGTGGCAGCCCTAGCCGGCGGATCTGAAGCAATCCTGACCCCTCGATCGCACCGCCTGACCTACTGATGTTGCACGCTGTAGGGTCCGGGCAATTGCGGCTCGGCCGGCTTGTCTGCCGTCTCCGGCGGGGTGTGGACGTTGGTTCTCTTCGAGTAAATGCGAAACTGCACCACCAGGTCCAGCAGAACCGGGACCGGCTTGCCGTCCAGGAGGGCCGGCTCGAAGGTGGCCTTGCGAATCGCCTCCACGGCGTTCTCGTCCAGCCCGAAGCCGATGGGGCGGGCGACGGCGATCTCGCCCGCTTTGCCGTCGGCGCCGATCACTGTGTGATAGAGGGCCATGCCGGCCACGGCATTGGCTTGCGCCCATTCGTTCGACTCGGGCTCGAACTTCGACACCAGCACGGCTTTCTTGTCCACGGTGTTTTGGCGCAGCACGGCAGGATCCTTGGGCCGGTAATCGGTTTTGGCCGCCACCGCCTGGTAGTAGAGCTTCCAGAAGTCGGGCATGGCGGCGATCATGCGTTCGTCCAGTCCCTGGGCGAAGATCTGATCGAGCGCATCCTTGAGAAGTTTTGTCGCGTGCGCCGGCGAGGTGGTGGTGGTTACGCTCTTGGGGTCGGCCGGGCGCTCGGCCTCGGGTGCGGCGGCGATCTCTGCCTTGACCTGGTCGGCCTCGCTTAGTTCCTTCGGCTCGGGGGCAGCCTGGGGCGCCGGCTGGGCTTCCGTTGCGGCTGGCCCCGCGGAATTTGGCGTCGCGGCTTCCTGTGCAGCCGGAGTTTCTGGTGCTGCCGGGGCCGCGGGCTTGGCCTTCTTATCCTTGTCGGCCTTGGGTTCTTTCTTCTTCTTGGGCGTCACCACCAGCTCGCGGTCGATGGTGATTCTGACCACCTTCTTCTTAGGCGTGATTTTCACCCGGTCCAGGGCATTGGTGGGATCCTCATAGGGCAGAGCGCCCAGAAAATGCAAACCGTAACGCGCCCCTTCCAGCTCAACCTTGTGCTTGGTCAGGTGCACTTTGTCGATCTGGATGGCGCTGAGCGTGTACGAGCCCTGCGGCGAGTGGCCGATCAGCGCGCCGTGCTCGCCGAAGGCAAGGGTATTGTCCAGGTACCCGCCGCGCAGGTAAAGCGCCTTGCCCACCAGCATTTGCTTCAACTCCTCCTCCGTGATGCCGGCCTCTTGAGGGGGCTCTGGCCCGGATGCGGATCCGGAGCCTGCCGATGCCGCAGGCATGGCGGCTGGGGCGGGTGCGCCTGCCGGGACCTGCTCCGCCGGCGCCTGGGCTGGCGCTGTCTGCTGCGTCTCCAGCGCGGCTGGTTGCGGGGCCGGCTGGCTCTCCGTTGAGGGAGCCGTGGCCGGTTGCTGAGCCGCATCGGGAGCGGGATTGGGCGCTTGTGTTGCAGCCGAGGCCGCTGGCGGCGGGGTTGCGTCAGGCTGTTGGGCCGTGCTGGGCTGCTGCGCGGGCGGCGGCTGTTGCGCGAATGCAGTCAGACTCAATGCCAGGCCCATAGCGCCCCAAAAAAACATGGCGCCAGACCGGGCCGTTGCCGCAACGGAGGACGTCTTGTGTGGGCTAACCATACGGAATAACATCGGGAAACCTTTGAGCGCCACTCTAACAGGATTTAGTTCCAGAGTAGCAAAAAGAATCATGTTTGCGCCCCCGCTTGCGGCTTCGACGCCCGCTCGGTCTCCTTTCTGGCCCGGTTCAATGCTTCAATCGCCACAGAATTCGCCGGAACAGTCCCAGAATGCGTCGTGTATCCCGCTTCGTGGGAGCCAGCCTGCGCAGCAGCAGACGCAGGTCGCGCCGGTTTGCCGCCCGCATCGAGGACGGGGAGTAGTCTGCGGCCAGCATGGCCTCTTCCACCACCCCGGCCAGAAGCTCCAGGTCGCCGGAGGATGCGGCGAGGCTCCGCTCCTCTGCCTTGTCCGCAGCCTGCGCGATCCTAATCTCGGGCGCGGATGCCTGGGACAGGAAGGCTCGGGAGGCCAGCTCATAGAGGCAAACGGCCACGGCCTGGCCCAGGTTCATCGAGGGCTGGCGCGGATCAGTGGGGATCTCGACCAAAAAATGACAATATGAAAGGTCTTCCCGCGTCAGTCCGTGTTTCTCCGGCCCGAAGACCAGGACCACTCGTCCTCCGCGCACCAGTTCCCGCCGCACGACCGGTGCCAAGCCGGGCAGCGAAACCACCGGCTGCTCCGGCTTGCGATAGGTCAGGGTTCCCGTGCCCGCCACCAGTGTGCCATCAGCCACAGCCTCAGCCAGAGACGCGGTCTCCTTTGCGTTTTGGAGCAGCTCCGGGGCGCCGATTGCCGATCGTGCCTCGCGCCAGTGCGGCGCATAGGGGGCCATAACCGTCAGCCGCGAGAAACCAAAGTTGGCCATCGCTCGCGCCACCGCTCCTATATTGAGCGGGTTGCGCGGCGAGACGAGCACCACGTCCAGGCGGTCGCGTTGGTCTTCAGGGAGCAAATGATGATTGTAGAGCAGGCGGCGGCAATTGCCGTCGCCTTGAAGCGGAGCGCCTCGACGATCAGCCGGGAGTTGGCGCGGAAGGACGGCAGGGGCGGTGGTGTTTCCAGCATGTTACCCCACCATCGCCAGCGGCTGGTTCCGGTCGGTACGCAGGGTAGGCACGGCGGCCAGCAGGCTGCGCGTGTAAGGGTGCTCCGGCGCGGTGAGCAGGCGCGCGCAGGGTCCTGTCTCCACAATCTGACCGGCGCGCATCACTGCTACGCGGCTGGCTACCTGGCCCACCACGGCCAGGTCGTGGGAGATGAACAGCATGGCCAGCCCATGCTGCCGCCGCAGGTCCCTGAGCAGATCCAGCACCTGTGCCTGCACGGTCACGTCCAAGGCGGTGGTGGGCTCGTCGGCGATCAGCAGACGGGGCCGGTTGATGAGCGCCATGGCGATGAGAATGCGCTGCCGCTGCCCACCCGAGAACTGATGGGGATAGTCGCCGTAGCGGCGCGCTGCCTCGGGAATCCTGACCGCTTCCAGCGCGGCGATAGCTCTTCGTTTTGCCTCTCGTCCGGTCCATGAAGGGGAATGCGCCGCAGCGCTTTCCGCCACTTGCCGGCCGATTTGCATGACCGGATTGAGCGCCGTCATCGGCTCCTGGAAGATGATGGCGATCTGGCGGCCGCGCAGCCGCCGGAGAGCCGCGGCCGGCTGCCGCAAAAGGTCAATCAAGCCGCCGCCGTGGGCGCTCTCATCCCTCTTATCCCCGTATGCCTTATCGAAGCCGCCGGCCACGGCGCTCCGCCAGAGAATCTGCCCTGCAACCTGCGCAGCCGGCCCCAGCAGGCCCAGGATCGCCAGCGCCGTAACGCTCTTGCCCGACCCCGACTCGCCCACCAGCCCCAGCACCTCACCCTCATCGATTTGCAGGCTGACGCCGCGCACGGCCTCCGCCGCTGCAAAGCGAATCTGCAAGCCGCGAATATCGAGTAGAGCGCCCATGCAGCAATCGTAGCGCACCGGCAGCTGGAGCGTGGACGTTACGAACTCAAGGAGAATCTGTGGAGCAGGCAGGGGCACGATTTCAGTTGCGACACTGTAGTGCAAGATCGCGGATTTCGGCAAACCTGGGCAAAACTCCCAACATCTCAAGGCAAGCACGTGCCAGAGAGCGCTTCCCGCTCTCCCACACCCCCGGCTACTGCGGCGGACAGTTATCCAACTTTTCCGCTGCGCTACACCAACACTCACGCTGGTACAAAATACCGGGCAGAGCAAGTTGGTAACAGGATTATCACGATGCCAAGGCTCGGCGGCCTGCATCACCGCGCGACCTGGCCGCCGGAGCTGGTGCTCCGAACATTTTCGTCGAAGTTGAAGATGAACTGAGGGAGAGGTGTGCCCGCCGATCTTTCACTGCCCGCTCGATGCTGTCCTCATGACGATCCGTAATCACTGAATACCCTCTTCCGAGTCGAAAATCCCTACAAAACTTCCTCCAGGTTTAAGAATCAGGCCCTTGTCACATCCGGATGGAATTTTGGCGAGGCACGGCCAGAACCTTGAGCCCTGACCGTCTTCTGCTCATCTGGTCGTATGATGATGAGAAAGGCTGCCTGGGAAGGCAAGCGTGGCAGATTTTTTCCGCGGAAGGTGCTGATGAAGTTGCTGGTTGGTTTTCGCTTGCATTTGATTCTTGCGCTGGGAGTCTGTGCGTTGGCCGGGGCCGGTGCGATGGCCCGGCAGAGTCAGGCTCCAGCCACGACCGGACCTGCGAAACCCGAACCCGCGCAACCTGCGAAAGAACCAGTTGTTGCCCCCGCCCAACAGGATGAGGGGCCGCAATCGTTCACGGTGCAGCCGGGGACGCAGGAGGACGAGGAACCGGCGGTGGTGATCCGCACCACCACGCGGCGTGTGGTAGTGGATGTGGTGGTGACGGGGTCGGATGGGAAGCTTGTTCCAGGCCTGACGGAGCAGGATTTCACGGTGTTCGAGGACCGGAAACCGCAATCGGTGCGCGCCTTTGAGGTTCACACCCCGGAGGAAGACCGCAGCCTGTTGCCGCCTGCCCCGCCCGAGTTGCCTAGCCATACTTTTGTGAACCTGGAGCAGACGCCAGCCAGCGGTCCGCCGGTGGTGGTGCTGCTGGACTACCTGAATACGCCGGTTACGGATCAGGCGTATGCCCACGAACAGATCGTGCATTTTCTGGAGCGGAAGCCGGCCTCGATGGAGGTGGCGATCTTTGCGCTGGGCGACAACCTGAGCTTGTTGCAGGGCTTTACTACGGATACGAGCAGGCTGTTGGCCGCGATGCGCTCGAAGGCGGCAGGGCCGCGCATGACCGCGGCCAGCGAACAGGTGCTGAAAGCTCAAACCACGCTGGATGCATTTCTGGACATGGGACGATTCCTGGCGACGCTGAGCGGCCGCAAGAACCTGCTGTGGTTTTCTGAATCCTTTGACATGATGGTTCTGCCCGACGCGCGGAGCGTGGCCGAGGGGGCGCTGTTCGTCGAGTCTTCAACAGGCAGCCCGAGCCCAGGGCCGGGGCCGGTGGTGACCTCGGCAAACCTGATTCCGTCCCAGGCCATGGTGGCTGGTTCGGAGGCGTCGTCGTCCGGGTTTAGCCACGGAATCGGCGACCTGACGGTGCTGGGGGAACAAATGCGCAAGGTGGCCACGGCGCTGGCGGTGAGCCAGACGGCGGTGTACCCGATCGATGTGCGTGGGCTGGCGATCGATCCGGGATTGTCAGCGGCCGCGGCAGGCGGGTCGCCGTTGACGGCGAATCCAAGAGGAATTACGGGTACGCCGGGGATGCCGACCGCGCCCGGCAGCGCTCCGGCGGCAGTGCAAAACCACAACGATTTCATGCAATCGCTCAACGGCGCGCATGCCACGATGATGGAGATTGCCGAGGCGACCGGCGGACATGCATTTGTGAATAGCAATGGGATTGCCGCGGCCGCCGGCCAGGCGGTCAGCGACGGCGCAGCCTACTACACGCTGGTCTACGCGCCCTCCAACCTGAACTTTGACGGTGGGCTGCGCGCGATTCATGTGGCTCTGGATAAACCGGGCTGCAACCTGGCGTATCGCAGTGCGTACTATGCGGTCGACCCGGCGACGGTGATGCCCGATGCGGTCCAGAACAATAGCCTGGCGGCGGCTATGGTGCATGGAGGGCCGCAGGCGCAGGGTCTGCTGTTCAAGGCGCAGATCGATCCGGACGGAGCGCCGGTGATGGCGGCTCCAGACTCGCCACTGGCGGTCAAGGCGGCCATCAACGGGACCAGGAAATCCAGGAAGCCGCAGCACCTCTCCGGCATGGTGCAGCCGTACCACATTCGCCTGGCGATCCTGGCCCAGCAACTGCAGATGACCGCATTGCCTGATGGGCGGCGCCATGCGGCACTGGAGATCGCCGTCTACGCGTATGCGGCGGATGGGCAAAAGCTGGGCGGAACAACGCAGAAACTGGAAGCAGCGATGCCGCCTGTGGTCTACGCCCAGGCTATTCAGAACGGAATGTTCCACAACCTGCGCGTCGAGTTGCCGGTGGAGGCCGCGAGCCTGCGGCTTGCGATTCTTGACCCAGGGAACCACCAGACCGGTTCGTTGGAAGTAGCGCTGCCGTTGCCGCCCAGCCAAGAGGCTGAGGCCACTGTTCCTGCAACGCCGGCGGAGCCGGGTGCGGTGACGAAATAGGCAGATTCGTCAGTTCTGCCTAGGCAGCACAATATCCGTCACCGTGTATGGCGGAACCGTGACGGTGAACTCATTGCCCGTAGCTGTAAACGGAGACGGAGCCAGCGGGGCTCCCGCGCTGTATTGCGCGCTCCCATAATCGAATCGCTTCCCGGATGCGCCGACGGATCCGTTTTTCAATATTACCTTAACCTCCGCAGGAGCCTTCGGATCCTTGTTGACCAGCATGAGCCCTACATAACCGTCGCGCCGATAGGTGGCGTGCGCGCCGACCAGCGACGAGCTGGAGCTTGCCTCCAGGAATGCATCGCCGGGGGAGTGAGCCACGATGTGCAGCATCTGCAAGCCATAAAAGGCGGGACCGAATTTCTTGCGGTCCCCCGACAGCATCGTATCGCCATACATCTCGCTCCAGCCGATGTTCACCGTACCGGATTCGATCAGAACGGCGTAAAAATCGGCGATCCATAGCGCCCTAACCTCCGGATGCTCGACCTTCACCCAGGTTGCGATTCCTGCCGGCGCAAAGGCTAGCTTGGGATGATGATCCTGGGGGCAATACTTGCCGTAGTCGTCAAGCATGGAGCCGATGATGTTGGAGAAGTTGGACTTCGTATTGGTGAGCAGGCCGGCTTCATCCAAGGTCTTCCAGTCGGGTGGAAGCAGCGGGCCCAAGGTCCATTCGAGGGTGATAAAGTCCAGGTTTGCGCAGGCGCCCTTCAAGACCTCCTTATTCCATTCCACCCCCCACAATACCGCCGCCCACGCTGTAGGGTCTGCGTGTTCGCCAGTGGAGTCCCAATAGGTTTTTGTTCTGAGGCTGGGATCCGGAGGGGTTGTGAACGCGGCGCCAATCTGAATGGAGGGATCTACCGCCTTCATGGCCTGGGCGAATGCCTTCAGATTTCCGGCATAGGACGATGGAGAGAGTTTGGGGTCGTTCTTCAGCTTGCCAAAATCCTTGGGGCCGGTTGGTGCGGCCCCATGGAGATCGGGATTGCCGGTGTGGTCTCCGCCGCAGTAGCCGTTGTTATAAACCTCGTCGCCGATCTGCCAGAGCTTGAAGCCGAAGGGACGGGGATGCTGGATGCGGAGAAAGTTCAGGCCATCGTCGCTGGCCAGCGGAGCCTGGCCGTGCAGCGATGCCCAATAGCCGACCGTATGCCAATCCTTGCCGGTCGTGTCTTTGCCCAGGGCGTGTGTGTCGGCCGCATCTCCATTGGCGTAGGCCACCCATGCCGCCGCCTCGGCCGGCTCTCCGCCTCCGGTGCCGTCTGAGTCCGCTCCGTAATTAACGATAATCACGGCCTGGCCGAGCTTCTCAGCGAAGAGCGCGAAACTGCCGAAGTTGCTTTCCGGGGCGAAGTAACCCGATTCCGCGCCTTTATACCGGGTCGTGGTCTTGGTAGACCAGTGATAGAGATCCGCCACCCCGTGGTTGCCCGGGTAGCGCGCCGCGGAAATCCCTGCCGCGCGCAGGTAGGGCGCCCCAGCCGGGTTGAAAGAGTTTCCATCGGAGGCGGGCGCGGGAACACCGAGAGAAGTGTCGGTCAGAATGTTCACGGCTTTGCCCATGTCGATGGAAACATTCGCGCGGTTTTGTCCGAATGCCGAAATACTGAGCAGCAAGCAGAGAACGCTTAACCGCGCAGGAAAGCTCCAATAGTGCTTCCCCGACCGTTCACTCAATCGTCTCCTCTGGTTGTGAATCATGATTGGCACCGTTCCTCTCGAAAGCCCGCGGAATCGGCCGTCGGGCTAACTGAAAAGCATACCAAAGATGGAATTGCACTGGCAGTTCATGCGCTTGAATGCGAGATTATCGGTAGTCTTCAATGCGCGTTTGCGGAGCGTGCGAGTTCAATTCGTCCGCCGGGCCGGGGCCGATATGCTCTTGAGATGCGGATCAAACCCGTGCCCCAGCTTCCGATCGTTCCGGGCGCGGATATCTATCACTGGTCCACGAAAACCTTAACGACGCGCCAACTTCAGCTTGAACAGTCTCTGGCCGGCTTCCGGCCCAACGCCGGCCAAACTTGACGGCCTGGGAGAGGATTTCGCGGTAACGGTTCCCACAACCTCCGAAAGTGTCTTGCTCATCCCGGGAAAATAGGTGCGCGCTGCCGCTTCAGGATTACGACTTATTGCGATTCGTCGAGGACCTCGATACCCGAGACCGTGGCGTTGTTCACAATCGGCTCAAAGGTAATGTTGAGCTTGCCTTGCGCAGTGGGTCTCAGGTGGTAAAAGGTTTTTGTCAGGGCATGAAGACCGCCCGCTTCCTTGTAAATGTCGAAGTCATCGAGCAGAGTGTTTCCGTTGCACAGGACGCGAAACACTCTGCTTCCCACGCCTCCGATTCCCGACGCGCTGGGCCCGAAGTAAAACTCGGCAAAGTGAAGGATCAGGGTGTAGCGATCACGCGTGTCAACCGGAATGGCGTATGTGAAGTGCCCATACCGCTCCGCCGCGAAAAGGTCGGGATCGGGTGTCCCCGCGATTTTCGTTCGCTTGGTCTCAGTGTATCCGTCCATGTAGTAGTCGTCAGGACGCCAGAACTGGCCGCTGTGGTCAGTGTAGGAAGTCGGCTGGGTAACCAGGCGGATGGGAAGCTGTTGGTTGGGTTTCCCGGGCAGAATCTCAATCGCACTCAGCGTCGCCAAGGCACGCTCGGCGGTAAAGCCAAGGTGCAGGAATCCGTCACTTCCTGGGCTGATGTCGCGGAAAATGCGTTCGTCCGCGATGTTCGGCCCCTGGGCATCTATGTTGACATCGAAGCCGGACAGGAGCGGTTGCCAGTTTAGCGAGACGGAAAATGAGGACGGGCCTCTGGAATCCGGCTCTATGGAGACGAAGTAGAGGTGTAGTTCGTATACGCCAGGCCGCAGTGGAATGTCGTAGTAGAAGCCCCCGTTGCGCCAATGCTCGAAGAGCATCGGATTGCTCGTTCGCGCTACCACGCTGTCCAGACGTTCCCACTTCCCGCCAAAAGAGACATACTGGTCGGGCTGCCAGACGTTTCCGGCGCTGTCGATCCGCGGCTTTCCGTCGTAGCCGGCGAGAATTCGCAAGGGTACTTGCGCGTAGGCTGCGGCGTTCGAGGGAGCGGCTTGCTGTGCATTAGAAGCTGCGCTGCCGACGTTGTCTTTTTTTGCGCTGTAAGCCCGGAAGACCAGGTATCCGCCGAGAATCGTCAATGCGAATGCCGCGATCGCAACTACATAATGCCGAGGATAATGCCAAGGCCGTGTTTCCGGCTGTGCGAGGACTGTTTCGCTCTCGAGCTTTGCAGGGCCAGAAGACTGACGCGTGAAAACAGGGACGTAAGTTCCCGATGGAATCGACAGATGGATGGGGTGATCTTTTCCCTCGCCCGCGTAATACTCCTTCAGTCGTTTTCGCAGGCGGTGGGCTTCTACCCGCACAATCGCGTCCTCGCCTGCATTGAATGTGTCCTTTGAGCGTCCGAAGACTTCGGTTGCGATGCCGTACTCGTGCAGCTTGTCCGTTTCACCCTGGAAATGCTTTTCCCCGATATAGGTGATTAGCCGATGCAGCCGGGAAGAATTCGCTAACGCCGCCGACACAACCTCTAGTTCCCGGCGCTCGTCCTCCATGGAGGCGGATGGAGGGCGATTCGATACGGCCTGGGTGGTGTTAGACACCGACCATCTCCTGTGTGGGTGATCATAGCTGTCCCAAGTACGCAATTGCAACACCGCCGCGGAAACACCCCGAGAATTTGGTCTATTTCGTTAAGTTTCATAAATATACACACCGTGTAACGGTTCGGTGTACGTGCCTGTACACGAATGTTCAGGTTTAACCTTGACCTCCGTTGCAGCAGGGCTTAACCCTGCTCGTGACTTCAAATTTTTGCTTGCCGAACGAACGCAAGTCCAGGTAGAGGCGTCCCGAATCAGGGTACCGGGGATTGCTCGGAGGTTCGATTGGCGCAGTCGCTAAGTTTCAATCTGCGCACATGACTCACGATCAGCAAGCACCGGCGGACGATGTCACCGGCACGTGCGAAGTTGTGCTCTTAGGTTGCGGTAGATGCCGGTTGTGACGCTGCTGCGGTGAACCGGCTTGCAGCCACCGGAGGACGGAGTGAGCGGCAAAGGATAGCAACGCACATACGGGGCCCGAGGCGGGAATTTTCCAAAGCCTACGGGTAAACCATTGATTTATTGGAGGAACCGGGTAACCGGGCACCACAGATTTGGAGGCACATCTTGTCAATATCTACGAACATGTTTTTCTGCGCATCGTCGATGCGATCTCTGAAAACGTTTCCGTACTGGGTACTCGGGTGTGCGGCCCTGCTCTTGCTGGCAGCCGCAGCCCACGCGCAGACAACCTCATCCATCTCCGGCACAGTTCGCGATGCCTCCGACGCGGTGATTCCCGGCGCCAAGGTCACGCTCATCAACGAAGCCAGCAAGGCGACCCGTAACACCACCAGCAATGGCGAGGGTTTCTTCAACTTTCTTGCCGTTCAACCGGCCACCTACAGCATCCAGGTGACGATGACCGGCTTCCAGTCATGGAAGGTGACGGGCATCGAAGCGCATCCTGGCGACAGCCTGACCGTGCCAAGAATCAAGCTGAAGGTCGGCCAGGTTGTGGAATCGATCGTGGTGACGGCAGAGGTAGCGGGTGTAACCCTCAACTCCGGAGAACACAGCACCCTGATCACCTCCACCGATATCGCCCGCCTTTCCACCGTCGGGCGCGATGCCATGGAATTGGTGAGCATGCTGCCCGGCTTTACGCTAAATGCGGGCACAGGCCTGAACAACCAGGGCGCCGACTACACCACCACCACCTTTGGTGGGCAGATGGGCGCTTACGGCGCCAATGGCGCTGCTCCCCAGCAAGGGCTGGTCAACATAGCCTCCGACGGAGTCCAGATCATTGATCCTGGCGACATGGGAGCATCACTTGCCAACATCAACATGGACCAGGTGCAGGAAGTCAAGGTGCAAACCTCGGACTTCGGCGCCGATGAAGCCAAGGGTCCCATCGTCATCAACGCCGTTGGCAAGTCGGGCGGAGCTTTATACCACGGATCGCTCTATATGTATGCCCGCGATCACATCTTCAACTCCAACGACTGGCTGTCAAATGACTCCGGGAGCGTCAATGCTGAAGGCCGGTATGTGCCCATCGCCAAGGCGCCAGCCAAGTACTACTATCCAGGCGGCACGATTGGCGGCCCGGTCAAAATCCCCGGCACCCACTTCAATGACAGCAAACGCCTCACCTTCTGGGCCGGCTTTGAGTACTACGACCAGTTGAACAATGCAAATGGAACATACGGCGGGCCGATGTACGCATTCATCCCGACTGCGTCTATGTTGGGCGGGAATTTGTCCGAAGCCTCGCTGGCCAGCGCCTTCAATGTGAGTGCTGCCGATCTCGCGGCGGGTTGCACCCAGGACTGGAGCCAGTCCGCCGCCTATTCCAACATCGGCGGCGACTGCTTCTCTCCTGCAAACGGGACCCTGGACCAGAACGCACAGCCCATCAACGGGGGCATACTCAACACCGTCAATCCGGCGGTTGCCGCCTTTACCAAGTTCTATCCAACGCCCAACGCCACCCCTCAGCCCACCAACGGCTATGCGTCCAGCGGCTATAACTGGGTCAAGAACGTCATGCAGACCAATAACGGCTTCCAGTTCCACGGCCGCGTGGATCAAAACTTCTCCGATAGCCTGAAGTTGTATGGCACATATAACTGGGAGATGGTGAATACCCAGTCGCCTCTCAATAACATCTACTACAACCCGCCCGATACCGTCCCCTTTCCGACCCCCCTGGACTCGTATGGGCGTTCGCATGCCGCGTCCCTGAATCTGACCAAGATTTTGAGCAGCAACCTGACCAACGAAGTCGTCTTGGCGGGCGTCTACTTTTCTCAACCGGAGCAATTTGAGAATCGTCCCGCCGCTTTGGATACCGGCACGCCCTGGGCGGCAGCCGGGTACGAGGGCGGAGCCCTGAAGAACGGCATCAACCAGTTGCCGCGTATCTACTCTTACGAGACGATCGGTATCCCCAACTTTTCCTTTGGGTATGTGCCCCCTGGCAGCCAATACCTCAGGAAATCCTCCTGGGACATAGCCGACAATCTCACCAAAATCTATCGCACGCACGCCATCAAGGCCGGTGTATACGCCGAGCAGACCAGAAACAGTAATGTTACTCTCGGAAGCCAAGCGAACGGCACTATCACTTTTGCTCGTTGGGAGGGGTGCCTCCCCAATCAAACCACGCCTAGCTACAGCACGAATCCGACGACCGGCGACATCACGCTCGCTGCTCCCTCTGCATCGAATTTGGGCAACACTGTGGCCAACTTCCTGATCGGCTGCACAAACGGTTACTCACAGGCCTCCGGCGATCCCGCCCAGGGCATGTATTTCAACACTCTTGAATTCTATGCAACGGATGAGTGGAAGGTAAATTCGAAGCTGACTCTCACCTTCGGCATCCGACTTTCCCATCTTCCCCCGTGGACCGATACCCACGGCATTGGCGCCGCGGTCTGGGATCCCACCAAATATAACCCCATTCAGCCCGGCCAATTCGATCCGAATATGACTCAGGACGCCAGGACGTGGCCAGGCATCAAGTGGCATCAGTTGGACTCCAGCATCCCCGTTGCCGGGGTTGGAAGCCGCGCACTCTTCTACCAGCCGCGCGTCGGCCTCGCTTACGACCTCTATGGAAATGGGAAAAGCGTTTTCCGTGGCGGCTTCGGTGTCTACCGGTCGCGTGACTCCGTCAATGTGGCTGGCGGCGCGACGCAAACAGCGGTCGACCTGATCAATTACAGCATTTCGTCAGCTTTTACAAGCAGTTGCACACTGGATCAACTGCTCAATGCGGCTCCGACAATAGGTCCAATGAGTTCTTATCCGCACGGTTCGCAGGTTGTTACCTGCGGATATTACACCGGATCCTACAAAGGGGACCTAACAACCGGAACCTACACCGGATCGCCGGCCTTTGATTCCACGCCTGGGGCCTACACGACTACCGGGGCGGTCGGCAGTATCGCCGCAGACGATCCAAAGGACAACGAGCAGCCGGTTACATACAACTACAATTTCACGCTTGATCAGCAATTGCCCTACGGTGCCGTGTTCGAAATTGCCTATGTCGGAAACCAGAGCACGAATCTTGCCACGATGGGCAGCTTGCAAAACAAGAATGTGATCCCTCTGGGCGCTTTCTTCGGTCCCGATCCTCTTACCGGGCAAACCAACCCCGCGTCGAACATCGGCAGCACTATTGTCAACGACTACCGGCCGTATCCGAACTATCAGCAAGTGAATGTGCCTGAACACACCAACTGGGCGAATTACAACGCCATGCAAGTGTCACTGAACAAGCAGAGCGGTTCCCTGGTCCTGGGAATCAACTACACGTGGTCCAAGGCCATGGCGGTTCGCGGCAACTGGGACACGGGCTACACCGCAGACCCGATCAATGCCCATCACGACTACGGCATTGTCTCCTTCGACCGGCCTCAAGCCGCCAACTTCACCTACTCCTATCAGGAGGGCAAGAAGTTTCACGGCAACCGCGAGCTGGGCTGGGTTCTGAACTCCTGGGAGCTTTCGGGCATCACCCGTCTGGCCAGCGGCCCGGACCTCTCCATTCTCAACGGGAGCACAAACTTTGGCTTTTCCGCGGGCGCAAGCTATTACACGGACATCTCTCGGACAACCCACGTCAGTGTCCCCATCAGCGCGGCTACCTGGCTGGGCAGTTCGGATTACACGCTGCAGCCTGTAGTTAAGTGCGATCCGAGTGCAAACCTGCATTCGGCGCTTCTCTCCGGGAACCAGGTATCCAAGCAGTATGCCAATGGCAATTGCTTCGGTCTCCCGGCACAGGGAACGCAGGGGTGGTGGAATCTTCCGGACGTGCATGGGCCGGCCTACTTCAACTCCGATCTCTCCGTCTATAAGGACATTCCGTTGAACGACCGGGGAAACCTACAGTTCCGCATGTCGGGTTTCAACTTCCTCAACCACCCCATCTCGTCGTTCAACGGCAATAACCAGGCGGCGCTGAACCTGACCTTTGCGGATCCGCCATGCAGTCAGGCCACCGGCGCAGGTTGTTATTACTCGCAGCAGGCAGCGTTCGCTGGCGTTCAATTGGAGAATGCCGGTTTTGGGTATACACCCTACAAGGCCGGTGTACGCATCGTTGAATTCAGCTTGAAGTACAACTTTTAAGCACCAGGGAGGGGCGGCCCTTCGGCTCCCCTCCCGCGTACTTCATGAAGGCGCGATGGCGGTAACGGCGAAGGAGAATCCGGAAGCCGGAACAAGGAACGAAGCAACATGCGGCAAACCGCAATATTTTTGGAGGCTTGAAATGTCGAGGAATGATTGGATGAACGGTTGGACCCGGCGGAACGCGTGGCTGACGATGCTCATTCTGGGTTTGATTGGGATCGTCTTGACTGGAACGGGGCACGCTGCCGCCAATGCGCATCAAGCGGTGGTCTCCAGCGAATCCACAGCGGCGACAGGATTAACCTATGCTGATGGTCAAGCTGCTCTAGAAGCGGGCGTCGTTCTTGATGCCTGTGGCAACATCTATGCGCTTGCCTCCGGTGTCTCATCCGGAAGCCAGCTAGAAAACGGCGGCCTGATCACCGAAATTCCCGTTGGCGGAGGAGCACCCACAGCCGTATTCGCCGCACAAAATGATAATTGGGCAACCCGTGAGATATGGATCGATGCGTCGAAGAGCAACATCTATATCGTCGATGGGGAATACAATCAACTCCGCATCCCAATTGTCAATTGCGCTCTGAATGCCGGTGGCGCATATACAATCAGTATCGGAAACCTGGGAGCGATCAGCTGGTGGTATACCTCTTCCGCGATTGCTGCCGACTCTTCCGGCAATATCTTCATTGCGACGAACAACGCTTGCTGCACGTCTTCAAACGAATTGCTCGAAGAGGATGCAACATCGAGTAATGGTAAAACGTTGATAGCCTCGCTTTCGTCGCCAATCGTTTCGATGACCGTCGATGCCAGCAACAACATCTATTTCGCCTCCGGCGGCGGACTCTATGAGTTGGCCTATAGCTCGGGGAGCTACAGCGCGTCCCCCGTAGCCTTCGGAAGCGGATACACCAGCGTGGTAGGAGTCAGCCTGGACGCAGCGGGGAACCTCTATGTGGCCGACCAGGGGACGAGCGCGCAATATGCCATCAACGGCTGGTGGCCGCCACTGTACTTGTCCTCGATCCTGTATGTGATTCCCAATGAAGGCGGGGTGTTGAACCCGGCGGATCAGTACATCATTACCGCGGGCTCGGGCACCACCTATCCCCTCACTCTGTCTAGCGCCGTGGCCATCGACACGTTTGGAAATCTCTACTACTCCAACGGCGGTTCGTCGGTCTATAAGGTCACGCAGGGCAGCGCGAATTTGGGATCGGCGGCCGTGGGCGCCAACGGAACAGGCACCCTGAACGTGGTCTTCAACGCGGACGAGACGTCGGCCGCCTTCTCCTTGGTTACCGGCACAGGAATCTTCTCCAACGCCGGAACAGGAAGCTGTTCAGCGACTTCTTACACGCCAGGCAATAGTTGCACCGTGAATCTAAACTTTGCGCCCGCCACACCCGGCGTGGCCTACGGAGCAGTCGTGCTCACGGATGCCAGCGACAACGTGCTGGCGACGGCCGACATCTCCGGCACCGGAGCCGGCGCTGGACTTACCGTTGATCCGGGCGTGCTCCCGCCGCCCTTTGGCAGCGGCTATACGGCGCCGACTGGCGTGGCCATCGACAATCTGAGCAACGTCTTCTTTGCCGACTCCAGTCAAAACGCGATTCTGGAAATCCCGGCCGGCAAGACGGCGGCGGTTGCGCTGGGCAGCGGCCTCAATGCCCCCACCGGCGTTGCAGTTGATGGCGCGGGGAATGTTTATGTCGCCGATACCGGCAACAGTCAGATCGTTGAGATCCCGGTGGTCAATGGAGCGATTAGCACCGCGGCGCAGACAATTCTGATCTCCAGCAGTACTACCGTCGCCGGTGCGAAACTGAGCAAGCCCGCCGGAATCGCCGTCGATAGCCTGGGCAACCTCTATATTGCCGATTCAGGCAATAAGCGCGTTGTCTTTCTTCCCTATGTAGGCGGTTCGGATATCTCGTTTGCGCATACCCTCGGCTCCGGCATGAGCAGTCCTTCGGCGATCACCGTGGATGCTTCCGGGAACGTTTATGTTGCCGACGCGGGCAATGGCGACGTCTACGAAGTGACCGCTCCGCTGAGCGTGAGCTTACAGGCGACAGTGGCCTCGGGTTACAGCACGCCATCGGCCTTGGCGTTAGATGCATCGGGCGCGCTCTTCGTCGTCGATCAGGGCAACGCAAAGATCTGGCGAGTTCCCAACATCTCTGGTACTTTGGCTCCCACCAAGGCCATCAATGTCGTCGGCCAACTCGATTCGACAGGAACAGCGATTGTCAAGGCTCCCTACGGCGTCGCCATCGACCCTATCGGCAATCTCTATGTAAGCGACAACGTGAACGCCGTTGCTTACATGGTCAATCGCATTGAGGGCACGCAGTCCTTCGGTTTCTGGAATCCCGGTTCAACAAGTTCATCTCTGGCCTACTACCTGGAAAACTCCGGAAACCAGGCGTTGACGCTCGGTAGCCCCTTCTATGCACTTACCGGAGATACGGCTGACTTCACCGCTCTTTCCTCGGAGACAAATGCCTGCGCCAGCGGCGCGTCGGTGGCCTCAGGATCAAGTTGCAACCTGGAAGCAACCTTTACGCCTGCCGCGCTTGCAGTGTATTCAGAGACCTACACGCTGAGCAGCACAGCCGCCAACGCGAGCACTCAAGAGGTTACATTCACCGGTACTGGCTTTGTTACAGCAGCGACGACAACAAACCTGGCGATCACCTCGCCGACGGGCGCAATCTCCTATGACCAGCCTGTGACGCTTCAAGCTACAGTAGCTTCAGTGGATTCTTCCAACGGCACGCCTCCTGGCAATGTGCAATTCCTCGTGGATGGCATCGTCGAGCAATCTGTCGTGTTGAACAGCAATGGCGTGGCGAGCTATACCATCGCTGGCGGGAGTCTCTCTGGAGGCAGCCATACGATGTCGGCGGCGTACCTGGGAGCAAAAACGGCTTTTATCGCTTACTCGCAGAGTTCTTCCAATACGCTAAACTCCACGGTGCAGACGGTCGCCACCTCGACTGCGCTATCGTTTACGACGGTCTATGTCAATCCACCCAGTCAGCCGGCAGGTACGGCGCTCACTTTCACCGCAACGGTGAGTTCGACTTTCGCGGGATATCTGACAGGAACCGTAGCCTTTGTCTTTACGGATGCCTCTGGTGGAACGCCCGTCACGCAAACCGGCACTCTTGCACCGGCAAGCGGCGGCACATTCCAGGCCACAACCTCTTACACTCCCACCGCTCCTCTTTCGAGCGGCTATGACGTGATCTCCGTTGTCGCTACCTATAGCGGCGATACAAACTTCACTGGATCGAGCTCGGCAAGCGCATCGTTCAATGTTGGCCCCGGAATCGGTTCTGTCGTTATCACCCCGAGCGGTACAAGCCTTACCAGCGGCGGCAGCAACACCAACAATAGCTCCATCACCTTTACCAACACCAGTTACGGCGGCTGGCAAGGCGTCGTAGGCTATCAATGCCTGGCTTCTTCATTGCCGGCTAACGCAATCTGCGTGTTCTCGCCTGGGCAGGTTACGGTCATGGCCAACACAGCCGCCACTTCATATCCTCCGGCAACAACACATCTGCAGGTTGTGGTGAACAATCCGCCCAACTCTCCGTTGCAGAGCTCGATACTGTGGTGGCTGGGCGGTCTCACCGGGTTGTTCCTGTTCTGGACGCGGCGCCGGTTGGTGCGCGGAGCCTGGGGAAAGGTCACGATGCTGATCGGGATGGTTCTGCTTGCGATCTCAGCAAGTGGACTCATGGCCTGCAACAACGGGGTTCAGTTCTCCACCCCGGCCGGCTCGAGCACGATCACCGTGATTGCCTCCTCTGACCCGTATGCCTTGAACTCGAACGGCTCGGTGAACACGGGAGAAACACAGCCCTGCGGTATTATCCCGGGGAGTAACCCTCCAACTGGAAGCCCAACGTTGGCTCCATGCGCGCAACCGACGTTCCAGATCGCGCTGACAGTGCAGTGAGTTGTTGCAACCGGCACTCGGCCCGGGCAGCCCATGCTGCCCGGGCGCGGCGCCCAAGTGAAACTACCGGCGGCGGCTCACCGCTCCTTGCCGTCCGTATGCCGGGTACGGCCGGGAATGACGCACTTCGATGATTCCATTCGCTGTGACCTTGAAGGGTCCGCACAGCCAGGAGCATTCTCTATATGAAGTCTCTTTTTCTTTTTTTGATTGGATGTATCTGCTTTGTTTTTCTGCCCAATGGCTGTGGCAGCGGCGGCAATAATTCATCATCGGGTCCAGTTACACCTACGGTCACGGTCACCCCCGCATCCAGCAGCATTCGCTATTCCCAGAGCCTCAGCGTGACGGTCGCCGTTTCCGGCGCCAATGGCACGCCTACCGGATCGGTGGTCCTTTCCAGCGGCAGCTATACCTCCTCCGCCGCGACGCTCAGCTCCGGCTCGGCAATCATTACGATTCCGGCAGGATCGCTCGCCGCAGGCTCCGATTCGTTGACCGCGAAGTACACTCCGGACAGCGGCAGCGAGGCGGCCTACTACAGCGCTTCCGGAGCCGCCTCGATCACCGTCACACAGCCTGCGACCACGCCCACTGTTACCGTGACACCGGCATCCAGCAGCATTACCACCGCACAATCGCTCTCAGTCACCATTGCGGTCTCCGGATCGAGTGGCACGCCCACCGGCTCAATAGTCCTTTCCAGCGGCAGCTATACTTCATCCGCCACTACGCTCAGCTCCAGCTCGGCAACCATTACGATTCCGGCAGGATCGCTGGCAACGGGCAGCGACACCCTGATTGCCACCTATACTCCGGACTCCAATAGCTCAGCAACCTACAACAGCGCTTCCGGAACCGGGTCGATCACCGTCACCGCCGGCAGCACGGCCGTTACGGTCAACATCGACGTGCTGGCCAATCGCCATCAGATCAGCCCGTTTGTTTACGGGAACAATGACCAGACGATTGCGGACATATCCGACGTGGGCTACACCTATTCGCGATGGGGCGGCAATGACGCGTCGAACTACAACTGGCAGTTGCAAACCCGCAATTCCGTCGCGGACTGGTACTTCGAAGACTACGGAGGCGCGGGCGACCAGGTGCAACTTATTACCAACACCCAAAATGCCGGCAGCCATGCTCTGACGACGATGGCAATGATGGACTGGGTGGCCGGGGAAGCCGAGAACAGCAGCAACCGCAACTGGAGCTATTCCGTCGCGATCTATGGCGCGCAGTGCTCCGTTGATCCCAACAATACCGACGCCGGCGATGGCCTAGAAACCGACTGCAAGACCCCGGTGACCACCAACGCCGTCACCACGGCCTACTATCCGCTGGTCGACACCGCACCAAACTGCCCGGCGGGAACTGCCTCCCAGACAACCTGCATTGACCGCAAAACCTGGGCGAAGGCGCTGGCCACGGCCTTTGGCAGCGGGACGTGCACGGTGCCTTACTCGCCCATCGCCTCCTGCCACTTCTACGACATGGACAACGAACCCGACATCTGGAACGGCACACACCGGGATGTACACCCCGTAGCTTCGGGCTATGACGAACTTGCCAACCTTTATGAGACAGAAGCGACGAACTTGAAGGCCTGGGATCCGGCGGCAGTGCGCTTTGGTCCGGTCTTCTGCTGCTGGTGGTTTTACTGGAACGGCGCCAACGGCAATGACAAGGCCGCTCACGGCGGCATAGACTTCCTGCCCTGGTGGCTGAATCAGATCTACTGGTTTGATCAGATCAACGGCGCGCGCACGCTTGACGTCTTCGATATCCATGCATATGCAGACTGCGGCCCTACCACCAATTTCACCAACGCACAGCTTCAGGCGGCTACGGTGAAGTGCGCTGGGTATTACTGGGATCCGGCCACTGTGAACCCGGATATGGACAACACCTGGACGGCCAATGAGGAGCCAAATCCCGGCATCCCCTTCCACATTCCGCGTTTCAAGGCCATGGTCAACGCCATCTACCCCGGAACGCCGCTGTCCTATACCGAGTGGGGCGCTGGCCTTGCCCAGAACGCCGGATCGGACTTTTCAACGGCGATAGCCGACGCGGACACCTTAGGCGTCTTTGGACGCGAGGGACTTAGCTTTGCCTCGCGCTGGGACGGGCCGTCGCCGGGCACTGCTGAATACGAGGCCTGGAAGTTGTACACCAACTACGACGGCGCGCATCATATGTTCGAGCCGCTGTCGATCTCTGCCGCCAACAACGGCAATTCTGATCTGTTCAGCAGCTTCGCCTCGCTCAACTCCACCGGCACGACGATGACCATCATGGTCCTCAACAAGGATCCCCAGAACACGGCGCAGGTCACATTCAACCTCTCCGGATTCAGCGCGTCCAGCTACGTAGCGTACACGCTGGCCTCGACCGCCTCCAGCGCGATTTCACACTCCAGTTCTGCCGCCTGGAACGCGACGCAGAGCTTCGCGCCGTACAGCATCACTCTGCTGGTGGTCAACGGAAGCGAAGCCTCCACACCCGCATCGGAGTGGCGCCTCAACCCCGACGACCTGATGATTCCTGCCTCGGGCGCCGCAACCCTCAATCCCGCCATCAGCAGCGGCAGCGCCACAGTGACACTCTCCTCGGCGGTCTTCGACGCCTACGAGGGCGCCCCCGCCTGCAGCGGTTCTCTGGCGCTCACCAACTCCACCATGACCGCGACCCAGCCCGCAACCATTACCGTGAACGCGGGCAGCGCGCCCGGCTTCTGCCACTTCACCGTGACCGGCTTCGACGGCACGGCTACTCAGACGCAGGGCGGCTGGATCGTTGTGGGCAATCCGCCGGCCACTCTCACCGTCACAGGCGGCAACAACCAGACCGGCACGGCAGGCACGACCCTCTCGAATGCCCTCACCGTCACCCTGGCGCCGGGCCAATCCGGCGGAAGCACCACGGGAGCCGGCATCCTGTTCACCACCTCGGCCGGCACGCTGTCCAATGGAACCACGTCGGGTACGAGCGTCATTGCCACGACCAGTTCGTCGGGCATAGCCTCGGTTACTCTGACACTACCTTCGTCCAAGGGAACTGTAACTGTCACCGCGCAGGACCAGTTCGCACTCGGCGGAGCTTCGGTCACCTTTACTGAAACCGCCAACTAATCCCACACCGGCCTACCTGTCCCTCCCGGGCGGTCATCGCGCCATGGAGGTGTCGATCAGCTTTAGGTAGTCTTGAAGGAACATCAAACGTTCAGTCACTTCCTCACGTAAGGAGGGCTTCATGAGAAAAAGGATTCGGTTGTCGCGTTATCGGCAATGCCCGGGCGCCTCAGTAAAGCGGCTTGCGCTTTTTCTGGTTGTCGGGTTGGCTCTAAGCGCATTTTCTGCCGCTCAGAATATTTCCGTACATCCCAACTGGCCGGGTTCCGGGCAGCTCTTTGTGGGGACTTGTTATCAGCCCATCGATCGCACGCCCGAGCAGATTGATCGTGACATTGCGATCATGAAGCACGCGGGATTCAACGTCGTGCGCATGGGGGACCTGTCGTGGGACTCGTTTGAACCCTCGCAAGGCAAATTTGAGATCGAGTGGTTCGACAAGGTGATGGACAAGATGCAGGCCAACGGGATCAGGGTGATCCTGGATATTCCGGGCTCGCCGGCGCCCATCTGGCTGCATCGTGCGTACCCGGGCGTCGATATCATTAGCCAGAGCGGCACGCGCCTTCCCCCCGCGGAACGCTATATGGACGACATCAGCGATCCGGGTTACGTGCGTGAATTGGGAATCTTAGCGGACGCGCTGACGAAACGTTATGCCCATCATCCAGCGGTCATCGCTGTCGGCTACAACAACGAAATCGGAAACGGTTTCATGTCGTATTCAGAAGCTGACCGGCAGCGGTTCATCACTTGGCTCAAAAAGAAGTACGGAACCATCGAAGAACTCAACAAGACCTGGGCGACACAGCGATGGTCACGCCGGTTGAACAGCTTCGAGGAGGTTGACTTGCCACTCGAAGACGGGCCTGGACCTCCCGAGCGCTATCTCGATCTTCACCGCTATTGGTCCGATGTCACGGTGGCCCGGCTTGAGGAACTCGATGCGATTCGCCAGCGCAATATGCCCGATATTCCATCGATCTCGAATCTGTGGGATACCGCATGGCGGCGAGGCTTCGATTATCTCAGCACTTACAAATCCTATGTGTCCTTTGGGACCGAGGGTTTTTATCCAGGTGACCCGGTCAGCGGCGTGTTTGGCGCCATGACGGTCAAAGGAGATTTGGCCACACCCATCTGGTTCAACGAGTTTACCGCGGGCGGCGGCGGCTGGTACGGCGCGCCGGGCCGAAGCCGGATGTACGCGTATCTCGGACTGATGATAGGCGCGCAAGGAATCCTCGCATGGACATTCAACAGTCATATTGGAGGAGAGGAGCAGGCGCTCTTTGGTTTGGTCGACCACGATGGCACGCCCTCCTGGAAAGTGGACGAGTTCACGCGGATCGCTTCCGAATTCAAGCAGCTTTCAAACTTCGGATTCCCGCGCTACACGCATCCGGAGGTGGCCATCGCATATTCCTTCGATTCCTTCGTCGATTCAAACCCGAACGGTCCCTCCAGCACGACGCGTCAATTCTTCAAGCCTTCCTATACGGAGCAGGTGCAAGGAGCCTTTGAGCCCCTCTTCCGCTCGAACATCGACACGGCGATCATCAACATCGGGCACGACAGCCTTTCGTCCTACAAGCTGGTCATCGTGCCGGCCGATTACGTGATGGATGCCGCAAGCGCGAAGGCCCTTCGTGATTACGTAAGCGGAGGCGGCGCCGTCTTGATGACCGCGTTTTCGGCCAAAGTTGACGAGCACGGGCAATGGTTCGATACGCCGCTGCCCGGCCGTTTGAGCGATGTCTTTGGACTGAAGACAAACGCGTTCTACGACATTCCGGCGGCACTCAGTTTCCAGTTGGGTGGTGACTCGATCGAGACCGCGGTGCATCACTATGAAGTGCTTGAGCCGTCCACGGCCACGGTCGTCGCGCGATTCACGAATACCGCGGACCATGCTCCCGCTGTCACCATCAACAAGTTCGGCAAAGGAAATGCAATCTATCTGGCGACGGAATCGAGCCCTTCCGCAATCGGTCCGCTGATGAGCTATCTCAACACGGTTGCGCGCATTCAACCGGGCCCCAAGACTCCCGAGGGAGTTTACGCAAGGGTTGTCGATGGCCGGACTCTCTATGTAAACACGACCGGGGAAGAGAAGAGAATCCCCATCTCCTCCGCCAAGAAAGGAATCATCAGCAATCGCGTGTTTGAGAGGACTGTGGTCCTCGGCCCAATGGAAGCAGATCTCATCCAGTGATCGATTGTCTCACGCCGGGACCGTTTCGACTGTTTCTCGCGAGACGAACTGAGTCTCTGGGCTGCCCCGTAGCGTCATGCCATGGTAAAGATAATAAGCGTCTTATCTGCCGTCTCGCGTAGCTTGCCGTAAGCTGCCTGGGCAGGCCAGCTACGAATTCGACTATAGCGATGTAACGGTAAAAGCAGATGCGCACTGAAAAAGTGAAAATATCGCTTGTATTTTCAATAGCTTATGCTGGTTGGGGCGGAGGGATTTGAACCCCCGACCCTCTGCTCCCAAAACAGATCAGGCAGCTTATGGAATCCTGTTGAAGTTGCGCAATTATAAGTGCTTATTATGGAACGGCTTACCGTAACCGATACGGCCC
>Ga0209039_10000095_pt1 | contig 76786 bp, 61 predicted proteins | sample BogFormECP12_OM1_FD_188238 | JGI IMG/M metagenome (GOLD analysis project Ga0209039, IMG submission 188238) | Bog forest soil microbial communities from Calvert Island, British Columbia, Canada - ECP12_OM1 (SPAdes) (version 2) | ecosystem: Environmental > Aquatic > Freshwater > Wetlands > Bog ... | reverse complement strand
GACTGTCCCGAAATTGGTCCTCTCACCAGTAGGCTGCTAAGTACCATTACCCTTACCTTCGTAGGTGGATACGACTACGGAGGTAAGGGGCATGGCGAGCACTTTAGTGCAGCGGGCCAAGCAGCGGGGAGAAGGCCGCCCCGCGACGCACAAGAACTGGAAACGAGAAACTTCCCTCCTGCTTCTCGTCGTCATCCTACCTTTGGTACTGCTAAACGGATGCGCCGGTGTGGTGAATGCTTCCAAAACACAGCCGACACCTACTGCCTCCTTTCAGGTCAGCTTAACTAGTGTCAGTTTTGGGAAAGTGCCCGTAGGGAAGGCGACTTCGCAGAGCCTCTCGGTCACTAACAATGGCAATATAGCGGTCAACATCACGAAGGCGACGCTCTCCAATCCTCAGTTCAGTCTTTCCGGAATGACCCTACCGATAGCACTTGGGACAGGACAGGCAGGGACTTTTTCGCTTTCCGTTGATCCAACAGCGGCTGGGAGCGTCACAGGGACTTTGACTTTGCAGGGTGACGGGGGGAGTTCGCCGGCCGTAGTGAATCTGTCCGCGACAGCCGCGGCTGCACAACCACAGCTGAGTCTGAGCTCCAGCGCGGTGAGCTTTGGTAGCGTTTCCGTGGGCTCGACCGGGACGTCGAGCCTGACCATCTCAAATACGGGAACGGCAGATTTGACGATTTCCGTCCTCACACTTTCGGGAGCGGATTTCGGGATCAGCGGCATCACTACGCCGAAGACCATCAGTGCTGGGCAGAATGCTCCGGTGACCTTGACGTTCAAGCCGGCGATAGCCGGAGCGGTGTCTGGCAGCCTGACGATTACGAGCAACGATCCAACCACACCGACGGCGGTGGTTAGCTTGAGTGGCACAGGTTCATCCACGGCCGTGGGGCAGTTGAGCCCGAACCCGGCAACCGTGAGTTTTGGAAATGTTCTGACAGGCAGCAGCGCAACGCAACAGATCACACTGACAAACACCGGAAATGCCGCCGCGCACATTACGAGCATCGTTGCGAGCGGAACCGGGTTCAGCCTGACCGGTGTGAGCACGCCGGCAACGGTGGCGGCTTCGCAGACCTTGAGTTTCACGGCGGAATTCGCGCCGGCGGCAATCGGGAGCGTTACTGGTAAGGTGACGGTGACCAGCGACGCGAGCGGATCGCCATTGACGATTGATTTGAGCGGCGCTGGAGTGCAGGCGGGATTGAGCGTTTCACCGGCCACGTTCAACTTCGGAAGTGTCGTGGATGGACAGACCAAGACCCAGGCATTTACGCTGACGAATACCGGCACTGCAACTCTCACAATCACCCAAGTGACGGCAACCGGCACCGGCTACAGCGTCAGCGGACTGACCACACCGGCAACGGTGGCAGTTGGACAGAGCACCACGGTGACCGCGCAATTCTCCCCCACGACTGCAGGGTCACTGCCGGGATCGATGAGCATATCCAGCAATGCGCCAGGGTCACCCGCGACGGTCTCTTTGACCGGCACGGGAGTGGCCGCGACAGTGACGATGACCCCGACTCCGTCGAGTGTTGCGTTCGGAAATGTGCAAGCGGGAAGTTCAGGATCCCAGAGCCTCGGCATCAAAAACACTGGAAACTCGAACGTCACGATTTCTCAGGTAACGGTGAGCGCCAAAGACGTGAGTGTCTCCGGAATCAGCACGCCCGTAACGCTGACGCCTTCGCAGACTACGTCGATGACGGTGAGCTTCAATCCAACCAGCAGCGAGAACGTCAGCGGAAATGTGACCGTTACGGATACACTGGGAGCAAGCGCCGTTGTTCCGGTTACAGGTACCGGAGTGCAGGCGGCGTTGAGCATTACGCCGTCCAGCTTCAGCTTCGGCAACGTCACCGTAGGTACGACCGACTCCCAGACCATCCAGCTCAGCAACACGGGCACGGCTGCCCTGACAGTTTCCCAGGTAAGTGTGACAGGAAGCGAGTTCAGCACCACTGGATTGACCTTACCGCTCACGTTGAACCCGGGGCAAGCCAGCACCTTCAATGCACAGTTCTCCCCGACTTCCGCCAGCAGTGCGAGCGGGAGCCTGACCATCACGAGCAACGCTCCTGGTTCACCAGCGACGGTAGCACTGACAGGCACCGGCGTGGCCGCCACCCTCACACTTAGCCTCAGCTCTAGCAGCTTCAGCTTCGGAAACGTGAACACGGGCACTTCATCTACTCAGACGGAGACGATCACGAACACCGGAAACGCGAGCGTACAGATCACGGGGATCAGCGTCTCTGGGAGCGGTTACAGTCTCAGTGGTGCGGGGACACCGGTGGGGTTGTCTGCGGGGCAGAAGCTTACCTTCAGCGTGATCTTTAACCCGACAACTGCGGGGAGTGCGGCAGGCACGGTCACCGTAACCAGCAACGCGATTGGTTCACCCGCAACTATATCGTTGTCAGGGACCGGCGTGACTCCTACGACGTATTCCGTCGCACTGACGTGGGATGCGAGCACCTCGACGGTTACGGGCTACTACGTGTATCGCAGCACAACAAGTGGTAGTGGATACGCGAAACTCAATGCATCGTCGGCCGCCACCGGTTTGAACTATACCGACACGACCGTGCAGAACGGGACGACCTATTACTACGTCACGACGGCCGTAGATTCCAGCGGAACGGAAAGCGTGTATTCCAACGAAGCCGCAGCACCGATTCCCTGAGCGCCAAGCCAAGCTTGCTTAATCAACAGCAGAAGACGTTTCGATGGGTTGGGGCTCGCGAGGGCCCCAATGCCATTTGGAATATGCCCAGACAAAAGTTTGGGCAAGGAGCGCGCCAAGCGCATCAATGGCGACGTCGCGAGGGCTAGCTTCCCGGCCTGGTACAAACAACTGATGGAATTCGTCGGCGCAGGCGAAGGCCACGGCAATGAGAAGGGTGAGAAAGGCCCAGTCAAAGCGCCAGCCACGGCGGTCGCTGCGGATCCCGTGGAAAATGGTCACGCTGAAGACGCCGAATTCGGTGACATGGGCCAGCTTGCGGATTGCGAAATGCAACAGATGCAGCCCGCGGCCACTGATGGAGGGGAAGAACCATCTGAGCAGAGGGAAGAATACTCTGGCCGTCTGGTCGCTCGAGAAGTACTGCGTGGAAAAAAGGGAAATGAAAACAGCAACGATTAAGGCGGGCATCCAGTGTTTCAGGTGACGGTTGATCATTCTTCCTTGAGATTCATTGCCGGTTTACTTCGGAGCGAGAACGGCCGGAGTTGTTAGATCAGGTCTTGAGTCCCGGACGATGAATCGCCGCCCGCGCAAGACCAGAACAGTCTATTGAACCATGAATCGAAGCCAGATTGCGTGTTTTGAGCGGTTCAGGCCGCCAAACCTCATGCCAAGTACACCGAGGCAAGCAGGCACGACCCCCTATAGCACTTCGTTCCCATGAGACGATTTGAAGCCCGGAGAGGGCATCATAAAAACCATTCCCTTTTGCTACTGCCCCCGAAGTGTTAGCACTAATGCTTTATTTGTGAGGCGGGGAATCTTATGTCTGAATCGATCTTATCGGCGACCTTAGCCAATGCCTAGAGGATTCCCACTGCAGTTGCGAGCATGTGGTTTTTGGGGGCTGTCCACGAGGCGAGTTTCCGTATTGGCGAGAGATCTGGCTGCGAAGGAAAGAAAGTCAAAAGTAGATCCAGACAGTTTCGCTGCGAGCCTCAAAGAGTCTCGGCGGTGTTTGGCCAGTATTCATCAAGCAAGTTTACCGATGTCACGCAGCTCTTTGAGGTAGTCACCCAGTGCTTCACGCCAATCCCTCATGATGATTCCGCGCGAATTGAGGCTAGCCGGTGACAGAACGGAGTACGCGGGCCGCTTTGCAACACGCGCAGCCTCCGTCGTGGCGATGGGGTAGACAGGATTAGTTCGCCCGGCCTGCCGCAGGATCTCCTTCGCAAAGTCGAACCAGGAACAGATGCCGGAGTTGGTCGCATGCAGAATTCCGCGTGCTTCATCCTTCTTAATCAATTTTCGGATGGCTCTCGCTAGGTCAACAGTATAGGTCGGGGAGCCGACCTGATCGGAAACCACCTTGAGTTCGGGCCGCGACGTCGCAGCCTGGAGGATTTTCTCGGGGAAACTTCTGCCGCGGGCGCCGAACAACCAGGATGTACGCGCGATGCACCATCGGGAAGAATGACGACGGACTGCAGATTCTCCTTTTGCTTTGGAATCTCCGTAAACTCCGATAGGGGAGACGGGATCGTCGGGTTCATAAGGGCGGGGGGAAGTTCCGTCGAAAACATAGTCGGTGCTGAGGAAGAAAACTCCGGCGCCTACTTCCTCGGCAGCTTTGGCAACGTTCGCCGTGCCTGTCTCGTTTACGGCATAGGCTACCTCAGGCGTGCATTCGCTGCCATCAACGTCCGTAAACGCGGCCGTGAGAAGAATCCAATCGGGTTGATGCTTTGAGACGAGAGGACGCACCTCCTCGAGATGACAGATATCCGCTTCCGCTTGATCAGCGGCGATCAATTCATCATCGCGCCATTCCCTGAGAATGTCGCCGCCCAGCATGCCGCGTGCACCGATGACCAGAACTCGCATGCAAAGGACCTCTGCTTCGAAGGATGGCAAGTCAAAACGCCGGTCAGGTACCTTTCAAGGAACCCAGCGCTTGCTTCGCTTGGGTTGCCACGGCGGAATTGGGGTCCAGAGTAATGACCTTCTCAAATTCAGCCCTGGCCCGCGCTGAGTCATTGAGTTTCCCGTAGGTGAGTGCCAGGTGAAGGTGATAGGTCTGGTTGTTGGGGACTTTCTTCACGGCCTCTTCAAAGATCGGGGCAGCAACAGAATAGGCACCATTATTGTAATAAGCCCAGCCGAGCGTGTCGGCGGAGTTGGGGAGGTTCGGAAGGCCCTTACGAGCGGTTTGGGCCAAGGTCAACGCAACGTTTGGACTGCCCCCATGCTCGAGCATTAGATAAGCGAGATTGTTGGAGGCCAGGGCATTCTCCGGTTGGATGGCCAGGACTTTCTTGTATGTGGACTGAGCCTGCTGCCAGTTGCCAGTGGATTCGTACAGGCTACCAAGGTCCATTTGAAGACGTATATCTCTGGGGGAGAATTCGATGGCCCGCTGATACGTCGCGATGGCCTTGTCAGAGTGGCCACTGGCAGTCTGAAGCTGAGCCAGCAGGTCGAGAGCAGCGACATTGTTCTTATCCAAATCCAGGGCGCGATTCACTGAATCTTCCGCCAGCGATGGCTGTTTTTCGCGCATCTGCAATTCGGCTTGCAGCAGGAAAAGCCCCGGGCTATTAGGGCTACGAGCGATCTGGTCATGAACGAATTTCAGCGCATCGTCCAGCTTGTTCTTCGCAAGGTCAATTTGGACGAGGCCGCGGATGGCTTCAAAAGAGTCCGGGGCGCGGGTAAGCGCTTGGCGAAACAGAGTCTCTGCCTCCGCTTGACGCCGCTGGGAGAGGCGCAACTCTCCCATCTTGATGTAGTACAGTGCGCTCTGCGGCGCCAATTCCTGCAGGTGAATCAAATCTGCTTCAGCGGTCGCAGCATCCCCCTGATTGAGACGTGCCGTGGCGTGATAGAGGTAAGCCTCGACGGAATTGGGAGAGTGGATGCGTATCTGATCACTCAAGTCCTCCAGAGTCCGCCAGTCGGATCTCTGAGCGGCAGCGGCAGCAAGGGCAATCCAGGCTTCAGAGGAAGCGGGCCGTAGTCGCACCGCTTCACGCCACTCACCTTCCGCTCGCTGTGTGTTGCCCTTATCCGCAAAAGCTAAACCCAATTGATAATGCCCCATGGCGTTATTGGGAGAACTCTTGAGAGCGGCCTGCAGAGTGGACACGGCGTCGTCGACTTTGTGCTGCCGCAGTTGTATTTGACCCTTCAAAACGAGGGCTTCGGCGTCCAGCGGAGTCTTCTTCAAGATCCCTTCGACCAATTGGGAAGCATCGTCGAGACGATTATTGAGGATGAGCAACTGCGAGTACGTTTTGCGAACGACGACATCCTCCGGATATTTGGCAGAAAGAGCGCCAAATTCGCTGACTGCCTTGTCCATCTGACCGCGAGCCAAATAGGAATCGCCCAGCATGCGGTAAGCGACAGGGTCGGAGCCCAACTCATTCTTGGCGTTCGTCAGAACCTGTTCGGCCTGGGACACCTGTCCTTGAGAGAAGTAAAGGCCGGCAAGGGCGGCTCTTGGCACAGAGTCCGAAGGGGCGACCTGGATAGCCGCTTGGAACTCTTTTACTGCATCGGACCATTTTTTCTCGTGCTGGTAGAACGATCCCAGAGTGAGATAAGCGACGACCGACTTGGGTTCGAGCGCCTGGGCTTTCTTGAAGCTGCTTTCGGCATCTTGGGGTTTCCCGCTGCGGAGTTGGATCTGGCCGAAATTCAGATAGGCAGTGGCACGCTCGGGTGCTAAGGCGGCAGCATCAGAAGCCTCGCTCAGTGCATCTTGCCAGTTTCCGAGAGCGGCATCCGCCTCGGAAAGCAGAATTAGAGCATCAAAGTCCTTCGCATTATTCCGCAAAACGAGAAGCGCGGCGTTTTTCGCATCCTGTTTCTTGCCACCGGCGAGTTCCAGGCGTCCGAGATCCAATTCTGCCTGCCAGTTGTTCGGTTGCAGTTCAACGGTTCGCTGCAATTCGCCGAACGCGGAGGCCCAACTGTTCATCTTGAGATGAGTTTGGGCCAGCTTGTAATGAGCTTCTGCAAAGCGGGGATCCAACTGCAAGGCTCTGCCGTAGTAGATCAGAGCTTCTGCATACTTCGCTTGATCAAAACTTTGGTTGCCTTGAGCCAAGAATTTTTGCTTGCGAACGTTGGGGTCGCGGTGACAGCCACCACAGACGAACAAGAGAGATAACAGGACGGTTCCTACAGCTCTGTAAGCAGCACGGAGCAAGAGACGAGAATCGGCACGGTTAGATATGCTTTTTTCCACGATTACGTTGGAATGCAATTTTGCACCCCTGAGGGCCGCCAAGCAACAGAGCTCTTTTGTAGCAGTTAAATCCTATGGAATCTGTTGGATGGAGGACAATTCCGCCTTGGGGCAAGGCCCACAGATAGAGCCATAGCCTGAAAGAGGCGAGAAAGTAGCCAAGGGAGGGGAATTGAAGGGACAATCGGGATATACTTTTTCCATTACCTGTACAGGAGGGAGTAGGTGGGGCATGGCTGGCAGATGAGGCTGATCTACTGTTCGCGTAACTCATTCAAATTGAATTGGTTACGTAAAAGTGTGAAGAACTTCGGGGCCACGCTAAAGTCACTTGCTGGTATCACTCGTGCAGTTTAAGGTTGCTTCGAACCCTCGCAGGGTTCTGGTATAGCGCTAGATGGGCAGTCCAGCTTGGGCAAGGACGAGGAAGAAACACATGGTGCGAAATGGGGAGATTACGGTAGCGGAAGTAAAGCGGGTGCTGAAGCGCTATTGGTGGATCCCGGTAAGCACAACTCTGCTTTTGGGGTCTCTCGGCTTGGTTGCCTCGATTGTCTTGCCGAAGAAATACACTTCGTCGACGGTGGTTTTGGTTGAGCAGCCAACCGTCCCAAAGGATTTGATCAAGCCGGTCGTTACCGATGACCTCAATGCACGGCTTGCATCAATGAAAGAGCAGATTTTGAGCAGGTCGAGGCTGGAATCTATCATTGACAAGTTTGACTTGTTCCCTCAGCAGCGTCGTACCACGCACATGGAGGACCTGGTCGAAAAATTAAGGAAGTCGGTGGAAGTGGAGTTAATGCGTCCGTTGGCGGGCTCCCTGAACACCGACTCGCCCGGATTTCACGTGAACGTTACTTTTGACAATCCGCAACTGGCGCAACAGATCTGCACAGAAATCACCTCCTTATTCATGGAACAGAACGCGACGATACGAGTGAAACAATCCGCCGACACAACGCACTTTCTGAGCCAGCAGGTGGATGAAGCAAAGGCCAGGTTGGACGAACAAGACAAGAAACTGGCGCAGTTTAAGGGACAGTACCTGGGATCTTTGCCGGAACAGGAGCAGACCAACATCACACTGCTCAGTGGAATGAATTCGCAATTGGACGTCGCCACGCAGGCCCTGAGCCGTGCGCAACAGGATAAAACGTTTAATGAGACGTTGCTCAGCCAGCAGGAAGCCAGTTGGAAGGCTTCGCAGGTGGGGCAACAGAATCCGGAATCGCAGGAGCAACAGATATCTGCGCTTCAGGATCAACTCTCGGCTTTGCTTGCGAAGTACACACCTGAACACCCTGACGTGATTAAAGTAAAAACGCAGATTGAAGACCTGAAACGGAGGATGAACGAATCGCCTGCGCCAAAGAGCCCATCAACGGGTATGCAGGCGGCACTCCGCGAGCCGCCGGCGATGCAGCAACTGCGTGCTAAGATCAAGCAGGACGAATTGACAATCGCTGATCTGGTCAAGCGCCAAGGACAGATCCAGGAGCAGATTCGCGTCCTGCAGAGCCGGGTCCAAGCAAGTCCAATGGTCGAGCAGCAGTTGAAGGAGTTGACGCGGAACTATCAGACGGCCTCAGACATTTATAACGAACTACTGAAGAAGCGAGAGAATTCAGCGATGGCCACGGCCCTGGAACACGAGCAGGAAGGTGAGACATTCAAGGTGCTGGACGCACCGAGTCTTCCCCTGACCCCCTCTTTCCCGAAGAAATCAATGTTCGTGGGCGGCGGTTTGGGCGCAGGACTGGCTTTGGCACTCGGCATACTTTATTTGCTGGCGATGAGCGACAAAGCGATGTATTCGGAGCGTGATGTGGAACTCTGTCTGAAGCTTCCCGTGCTCACGCTCGTGCCCAGCTTTGACCTTGCCGGCCACGGCGCCACAGCTCGGGCCAAGCGACATAAAGAAGAAAGCATCGCATTTGCCGCAAAGAGATAGGGGCTCTTTTAGGAAGAGGACACCAAGGAAATGAGCCGGATTCACGAAGCTTTGAAAAAGGCTGTTCAAGAACGCTCCGGGCGGGACGGAAACAACTCGGCGCAAGACTTAATTGATATTGTAGGGAATGGCTCTGTCCTTGCGCCCGGGCCGGTCCTCCAGACTCCCGAGGCCAATGTTGTAGCTGCTCCCAAAGGCGTGGCGCCGCTGACGGAATTCGATCGACTTGTATCCAAGTGCCGAAAAATCGAATGGAAGACAGAGGTACGATTCTCCGTTTTCGCGGATGAGGCGTTGAACCGGGCGGGGGCAGAGAAATTTAGAACGTTGCGGTCCAGGCTGTACCAGATTGCGGCGGCCCAGTCCTTGAAGCGCCTATTGGTCACCAGTAGCGTGCCAGCGGAAGGAAAGACTTTTGTTGCCTTGAACCTGGCGCTGTCCGTCATGCGCCAGACTGACCGCAAGGTTCTGTTAATTGACGCGGATTTGCGCGCCTCCCGACTTCATATTGCTTTGGGCGCACCCAGCGGGCCTGGACTAACGGATTATCTTCGCGGGGATTTGGACGAAACGGGCGTGATTCAAGTGGGTCAGGTCGGTAATTTGTGCTTTATACCAGGGGGAACCGAAATTCCGAACCCAAGTGAGCTGCTCCACAGCGAGAAAATGAAAGGCTTCCTGGAAAGACTTGGGACTATATTCGATTGGATCATCGTGGATTCACCACCGGCGATCGCCGTACACGATGCAAGCATTCTTGCGGACATGTGCGATGGTGTGTTGTTTGTGGTCCGCGCCGGAACGACCGATTTTGAAATTGCCCAGAAGGCTGCGGGAGAATTCCAGGAAAAGAATCTTCTCGGAGTGATCCTGAATCGCGTCGACAAGAGCGAGACGTACGGCGATTACTACTACGGCTATTCAAAGCCAAGAGACGAAAGTTGAAGAGTTGCCAGAGGAGACCTGCAGCATTCGCAGCAGGGATAATTGGACGTCCTATCGTGCGGCGGGGTCTGCTTCCGTTCTCGAAGGCGACGTTTCTCCGCGCCGCAAGAACCAGTAGACAGGGATTAACAGCACGAGGCCCAGCAGAAAGAACACTATCCCGCCCTCATGATGTAGCCTTCCATACAGGAAGCCGCGGTTCACGTATTGTGCCAGTATCGTCAAAGTGGCGATGCGAACACCATTCTTGACCAGCATCATCAGTAAGCCCGCGAATACAAAGACAGCCTTTTTCCAGAACGTGGAAAATGAAAAGTGAGCTATCAGCACGGCTAGAATCATCAGGGCGATGCTAGAGCGAATGCCACTACATTCCGCGGCTACTTCAATACTGAAAGACGGCAAGTGGAAAACGAGGCCCTCCCTCAGGACGGGAACACCTGAAACATCAAGAAAGAAGCTAGCGGTGGCGGCAGAGCCCCATTGCAGCAAGTAGACGACACGATCGAGAAGAACTTCGGGGAGCGGAATTGCAAAGCCTAAGAAGGCGAAGGGGAACCACAGGCGGGCGGCAGAAAGGCGGCCAAACAACGCGATGAATCCGGAAAAAAAAAGTAGGATCAAACCGAGAATCATGCCTAACAGTGCGTAGCCTGATTTCCCATCAAAACGAGAAAGTGACAGCACTGCCAGAGCTCCCCCTGGAATCGCAAAACCCAGTGCGGGAATGATGGAGAGCTTGGCTGGCCGAGCGAACCGGCCTCTGTCAAGGAAAAGTAACCAGGCGGCGATGAGAGGAACTACGAGGGCATGCGAGGCGTCATCGTTATGCAGCGCATGGCGGAAAAGGATCTTAAGCGGGTTCCAAAATAGCAGGCAGCAAAAGGCAGTCCAAACCATGTAGAAGCCGAACAGGCGGAGGGTTGATCGCGGGTTTGGATTCAAGAAGAGATTTCCTCCGAGCCGTCAAGTGGATTGAGCCGGGCGCGTAGTCAATAACTCCTCGACAAAGATTCAGCGTCAGCCCTTAAACGTTTCCGCGCGATGCACGTAGTGCCGCTCATAGTATTTGAGATACTCGCCGGATCGGGCGTTGTTCAGCCAAGAGTCGTTTGCCTTGTACCATTCAATGGTACGGCTAATGCCTTCATCAAAGCTAATTTCTGGCTTCCAGCCTAATTCGCACTGAATCTTGGAGCTGTCGAGTGCGTAGCGGCGGTCGTGGCCGGGGCGGTCTTGAACATATCTAATTAGGGACTCAGGTTTTCCCAGATGTCTAAGTATTGTACGAACGATCTTAATGTTAGGTTGCGGTATGCCCGCGGAAACATTGTAAATACTACCAGGCTTGGCCTTTCCCAAGGCCAACGCAATTGCCGAACAGTAGTCTTCCACGAATAGCCAGTCTCGTTCTTGCATACCGTCGCCGTAGACGGGAAGCGATTTGTCTTCACGTGCATTGGCGATCATGAGCGGAATGAGTTTTTCGGGGAATTGGTAGGGACCGTAGTTGTTGGTGCACCGGAGGATGACCGCGGACACGCCATATGTGTTGGCATACGCCGAAACGAAATGGTCGGCAGACGCTTTGCTGGCAGCATACGGGCTGCGAGGATCAAGATGGGTTTCCTCGGTGAAGCTCTTGCCCGCAGGGGCGCTGCCGTAGACTTCGTCTGTGCTGATCTGAATGAATCGTGGCAGGCGAAACTTGCGCGCCGCCTCGAGCAAGCATTGCGTCCCAAGAATGTTCGTTCGGAGGAAAGGCGAAGCGTCCTCAATGCTCCGATCGACATGAGTTTCTGCCGCGAAATTCACGACGGCGTCAAATCCCAATTGAAAGGTTCTGTTCACCGAATTAGCATCCGCAATATCTCCGCGAACAAAAGAATAGCGGGAATCTGCGGAAACGTCGGCGAGGCTTTCAGGGTTACCGGCGTAAGTCAGCGTGTCGAAATTCACGACTTCGACATCGCCGCTAGTGCGCAATAGATGCCGGATGAAATTGGAACCGATGAATCCTGCACCGCCGGTGACGAGAATTTTCACAAGAGATATCCTTTACTGCTGGTTACTGCCTGGCATTGCTTGTGTAACAAAGACACTACTCGTGAGTCCGCGTGTGCCGTGGCGGAGCGCCGCGTCCGGGGACCTTGTTGGCACCGGTTTCGGCGACGAGATTGGTAGCGCGGAGAAGCGATTCGAAAGTGCCAGCGTCGGTCCACCAGCCATCCAGGAAGCTGTGCGTCAGGGTCCGTTCCTGAAGGTAGATGTTGTTTACGTCGGTGATTTCTAGTTCATTACGCAAGCTCGGTTTCGTCTTACCAATCTTGTCAAAAACCGTGGCGTCGTAAAAGTAGATCCCGGTGACGGCATACTTCGACTTGGGCGTTTTGGGTTTTTCTTCGATGCCGAGAATGCAGCCGCCTGAGATTTGCGGGCAACCGAAGCGTTCCGGGTCCGGAACTTCTTTCAATAGAATATGTGCGCCGCATTTCTGATTTTCGAAGGCAGCTCTAGCTTCGATAATGTTGTTCTCGATCAAATTGTCACCGAGAACAACGCAAATCTTCTCACCTTCAACGAAGGGTTTGGCCAAACGAAGAGCGTCTGCGATGCCTCCTTCGCCCTCCTGGTAGGTGTAGTGAATACGGTCGAGATGAAAATCCTTTCCATTGGAGAGGAGGCGGAGGAAGTCACCGGAATTCTGGCCGCCAGTAACGACTATAATGTCCTTTATACCCGCGTCGACCAAGGTCTGGATCGGATAGAACACCATGGGACGGTCGTAGACGGGAAGAAGATGCTTGTTCGTGACCCGCGTGAGCGGGTAGAGACGTGAGCCTTTACCGCCAGCAAGAACTACGCCTTTCATTTGGACTATGTCTCCCTTCGCTGATAAATCCTTAGCTTACCTTAAGATTACGAAATCGCTGTTCCTGAATGTCTGCCTCATGCGAATTAGAAACCGCGCTTGTACATCAGGTACGGCAAAAGTCCAAACTCGACGACCCCCGGAAGAGGATCCTTTATGTCAAATACCGCTTCAGAAATTGGGCCGGCGAGAGATCTGCAGTACTCAGAGAACCTGAGTCTCCCCCCCAGTAGATCCAGAACGCTCGCCGGCACATCTGTTACGGTGCGCACCCATTTTACGCCGGGGTTAGCGCGGCAAGCACTGATTGGCTCACCCATCTGATCCCGGTAGAGCAAGTAGGGGAAATCAACCCCTGCGCGCAGCCCGAGAGCATGGTAGCCCCATGTACGCAGATTCACATCGTGGAGTTTATACTTATCTTCCCGCGCATCGAATTTAAATTCCACCTCCGCGAGGCCATAGTAATTTATGGCTTTGAGAAATCGCTGGCCATAGCTCTCAAGAAGCGGATTCTCGCAGGTGACGACAAATGTGCTTGAGCGCCCAAATTCTGGCGGGTGTTGTCTGCGGCGCTGGGCAACCATGGAAGCCAAGGCTCGACCTTCCTTGAAAAAAGTACAGTAGGAGAACTGTTGACGCCCATCGCCCGGAATGAGCTCCTGGACGAGCATTTCGCCCGGGCCGGAATGGGCAGTGGCTACCTCGAACAGGCGTCTAAGTTCCGCCCTGTTGTCGGCTCGCCAGGCTTTTGCCTTGGTCTTGTAATAGAAGTGCTCTTTGATCGCTGGCTTGAGTACATACGGTGGTTCGAAATTGATCGCTTCGAGTTCCTCGAGGTTTTGCGGATGGCAACTTCGCGGAGCGGGGATGCCCAATTCCTCCAGGAGGCCGTGCATATTCCTTTTGTCCCATGCGTATTTCACGGTGTCCCAACCGGGAGTTGGCACACGAAAGAAGGGACTGAGCTCACCGCGTGCTTTCGAGAAAGCGGCTACTGTCTCATCTCGTGTGGGAAAGAGAATCCATCCTTCCAGGCCATAGCGCTTCCCAACAGAGAGGGCCGCGTCAACAACTGCCTCGGGTTCACGAATGTTCTTGAAGTGGACTGAATGCAGTGCATAACGGGAATGCGAACCAATGCAATACTCGTCATCGATCACTACACTGGGTACGCCATGTCGGCCAAGACTTCGGATGATTCCCAGGCCCTGGTAGTCTCCTCCGATGACCAAGCCACCAATACACCTCTGGCGTACCGGAGAAGTGCTATTGGTTTTGGGCGGCTGGGGCATTAGTTTCTATGCTTTCGAATTGGCAGTATACGAGTCAATTTCTTCCCAGAGAGTCAGCCAATCTTGCACATCCGAATTCAGTTCCGGCCACAAAACGCATCAGTGGACCAAAGCTCCAGGCAGCTGGGGCTCCAAGAAAATGCAGACCGGACACCGAGGATTCAAACTTACTGTTCAGGACCGGGTAGCCATCCACTTGGTGTATAGAGGCTACCAGTTCTTGCGAAAGAAACCTGTATTTTGCGATATCGATTTTGTATCCCGTGCCCATCAATAGATGATCAACCACCAAATCTGATCCGTCACTAATGCGAAGTCCTAATTTTGAATCTAATGGTTGCGCAGATTGGATTGTCGTTCCGAGATGAATATCGACGCCCTTGAGTCGTGAAAGCAACCAACTGGCCCCTGCGGGCCGAATGCATCGGCGGGCTATTGGATCCTGCAGTTCTCGCGGCAAGATTCGAAAATACTGCGGGTGAGAGACCAACTGACTGAGTCCAGCGGGTCCGACGTCCGTCCAGGAATAGAGCAGTTTGAAAATGGGTTTGAACTGCATGATGCGTTTCCTCCATCCCAGGAAATGCACGTAGTCTTCTCGGACGAATACTCGGACTGCGGCGCCAGCTTCCTTGAGCAGCGCGGCAGACTCGAGAGCGCTTTGACCGCCTCCAATGACTGCGACGCTTTTCCCGCTGAACCGGGAAAAATCCTTATGCTCCGCGGGATGAGAAGCTAAATTTCTTGGCAGGGCAGAGAATTGTAAGGGAATGTGAGCGAATGGCTCGATCCCCGCGGCGATAATGACACGATCCACGGCTAAAGTCTGGCCATCCTCCAGAGAGAGGTGGAACTCCTTCCCCGAGGGCGTGATTTCCGTAACAAATCGGGAATCCAAGTCCGGGGCAACCTTCTGCTGAAACCACTTGCCGTACGCGACGAACTTATCTAGGGGTACGGGAGTTGAAACTCGTTCGCCTGTGTCCGACTGGTAGCCTTCGAGCGTATAAGCGTGTTTAGGATCAGAGATATAACTGGCTCGCCAACCGGAGCGCAAAAGCATGCCTTTTGGCATATGGTCTTGCCAAAAAGACATGGGCTTGCCGAACAATTTGATACCGACATTCGACTGGCTCCGCAGATGAGCAGCTATGGAAAGGCCATAAGGACCAGCTCCAACAATGCCTATAGTTTGTGCCATTGTTAGTGTCAATCTCTCCTTGAAACGGTTGAATAGCGAGAAATCCGTCCGAGCGTCAAGTAATCTCCGAACGCGTATTCGGTGACCCTAGATGAAATGCAAGTCTGGTCTTGGAGAGATCTAGGCAGGATTGCCAAAGACTCTCCGCCAAAGGAGATGTTATTCAAAACCAAGCGCGATTCTCGAAGCCTTCTCATAAATGCCTTGGGACGGTGACAGCACAAACAGGCTGAACCATCTCGGAAGGATTCTCTGCGTATTATTCTCAACGAATGACGAAACGACGAAAGTTAAAAAGCCAAGCGAACAGTCGCTCGATCTTCCAGCGGCGGCAGTAACGACGCAAGCATCGATCGTCTTGAGTTGCCGGGGCCACGCGCACAAATTTGTGACGTGCGATGAGTTGCGAGCCGTATCGTTCCTTGATGCGTTGGTTTAGCGGATCGCTGTCATGGACATGATTGCCGATAATCTGCTTGGGAGTCTCCTTGAAAAAACAGCACTTGAGTGTGGGTTCGACGAGTTTCGTTTCATGAAGCGAAGCGTTGTCACAAGCTAAGTCTCACTTGGTGGATGTGCTGACTTGGCGCACTCGATGTAATTCCTTCTGACTCAACGCGGATGTCTCCTGTCCCAGGAACGACATTTTCACGCGCCCCTAGCGGGTGACAGGATTATGGAACTAAGGCACCTCCCATTCCACTCATTCGGAGTATTCTAACTACCTTCCTCTTAAGTGCAATCGCTATGGGTAACCAATTGTAAGCACCATGCAGTTTCAGGCGAAACTCAATGGGCCAGTCGTGAGGGTCCACTCTTACGCGACCCAATACAAATTCATTGATGCCGCGCCTCGCTGGCTGGTGCACTGTTGTAAACACATGTTCATATCCGGCTTCTCGGCATATTTCAATAAGCCCTTCATTGAAAGCGCCATATGGAAAGCTGAAATGCGTAATTCTGCGCCCAAGCAGTTTTTCCAATTTTGCCCGAGATTCATGGATTTCCCAACACGCCCCTTCTCTATCTAAGCCAGGGAGAAATGCGTGTGTACAAGTATGAGATCCAAACGTGATTAGATCATGGGGTAGGCGGAGAAGCTCTTCGGACGATAAAAAGTGCCCTTGATAATCCTTCCAAGTGCAATCTTGACCAAGAAGATCGCTCATCACGAACACGGCAGCTGGAATTCTGCGCTCAAGAAGCTCAGGGAGCGCTTGAGTTGCGACCGTGTCCAGCCCGTCATCGAAGGTCACGGCAACATAGCGATTCCGAGCTTCGTGGGGAAGTTGGCCGGTCACGGCGACTGGTCTTGCGAAACGCAATATTGCATCCAGTTGCTGGCCAAAGCGCTGGCGTTCATCTGGCGCAACACCGTGGTAATAGAGGATAACGCAATGCAGAGGGCGCTTTCCCGAAACATACTTTCGAAGAAGAAACGCGACATACCCTCCTGCGAACCAAAGCGTAGCAGCGAAAAGCCTTAGCAGCCTCATGGGCAAGCCCTGCCTACGTGTCCGTGTAGCCCGGTTTCTCACTTGTCCTTCAGCATTATCGGTGTCGGAGTGATCTAGACTCTTCATGGAAACTGTGTCTAAAGCGTCAGGCAGAGAATGCGCTTGGATCATGTTGCTCCGGTGAGAGGCGATAAACCACCGAGTCACCATGGAGTTCAGCATAAGCAAGTCGAGCCCGTTCTTGTCCTTTTCCCTCAATAGTCCATTTATCTCCTTCACGCACCAAATACATTTCATTCCGTTGTCGCCACCATTGATCAACGTGACATGGTAAAGCAGCCCAGATATTCGCCTCGGAACATTTCAGCCGGAGCAACTCAAGTAATTTTAAGTACGTTTGCCTTGCGCGACTCTCCTTTAAGTAGTCGGGATGAGTGATGAACATGATCAATCCGTTTTCGGCCAGAATAGTGTCGATCTGTCCCTTCCAGAGCTCCAGCGAATAATCATCCATAACATGAAACAGAGAATAGTCCTGGGTCATGGTCAGCGGCAGCTCGAGCAGCTTGCCAATGAAATACGGCATTACGGTGCAGCAACCACCGAACTGAGGCTCCAGGTGCGCGGCATTTGGTACGGACATGTCGTAGGAGAACTCAAAAGCTGAGTACCACTCAGGATTTCTATACATCGCGCCAGAACGAAATCCAGTGGCGCCAAATTCACGTGCGTAGTGATTGATTTTTCGCGCCCTTCGCAAGAATTCCTCGTGATTCCTGTAGAGTCGGCCATCGTGGTTCAAATCGTGGACGTTAATCTCAAAACCTCGGTTTCGAAAGTCATTACAAAAGCCGCTTGGAATAGTGTACCGTTCCTCGGGAATTATCTGAAATGCTGACCTAAATCCAAATTGCTCGTTGATTTTCATAAGGTCACCACAGAAGTTGCGGCCAGCCTCGGTTTCAACATCGTGCGTCAAGGCCAGGCAAGAAGAGGCTCCATCCGGCCAGAACCAGATGAATGGTACCTTGTGCTGCCCACTCGTTTTCAGAGACAGGCCGAGCAACTCGCGGTGCAGATGTTCAACCGTACAGTCAATTGGCCAGTGAGGAAAAATACGATTCAATCGGTTCCTGAGATACGCCTTTTGAAGGTGCTTTCGAACCCCCACGGTGAGTAACTTTCGAACCAGGTAATAGCTCCAGTGCAGTGACTTGTCCAACGCTAGAGGCAACGTGCTTGCCTGGCCGTTTCCCCAATAGCGCTCCATGCGGAGATTATCCACAACCTCGGTCGGGTCAAATGGCAACTGCGCGCAATCCCCATTCAGAACTACATCGCTGGCGACATCGCAGAGATTGTCGTTAACATCATTTCTTGCACGACCGTAAGCATCTCTGCCATAACAAACAATCTTCTGTGAAAACTTGAAGAATCCACAATCGCCCGACATTTTAGATGCAAGGCTGAATTGAACTAGATCTTCAGGGCAACGATAGAAATCAAATAGTGTGCGTGTGATCATTTCTGTACCGGTACGTCGCGCTCCTATGCCTCTGTTTAGAGAGCTGGTGCCTATTCGTTCCTCGATGAAGTCTGCGCTGAACTGGGTATCGAGTTCGAATTCTTCACGGAACCTGCCAGCTATGCCCTGGTACGGGGTTGCCAGGTTTTGTAAACTTCTTGCTTGGTCCAAAATAGCACAAGACTATCCACTGTGTGAGAAGCGTCCCTTTTTGCATGCTATGCTAAACTTAGCCACTCTGATTTGGAGTCACAAACGCGATGATTCAGGGGAGAAAGCGATTGCCTCACAATGGAAATGGGGACACAAAAAGACAAAGTATATGACCTTCTCGCAGCTGCCCATCTGCATAAACCCGCTAGGGCACTGTATCGAGCTGTTTTCGGTGCTGAAGGGCGAGCCAGAAGGAGGCGACTGCATGATTTCTATGCCCCGCTCATCCAGAAGGATGACCTCGTATACGATGTGGGTGCCAATATCGGCGTATACTCCGAAATCTTCTGCTCACTAGGCGCAAGAGTGATAGCCTTGGAGCCGATACCCGATTGTGTCCGTCACTTAAAGCGCTGGCTTCCTGCTGAACAAGTCACTGTGATCGAAGCATCCGTGGGAGCTGCTCCCGGCACAGGACGGCTGCATCTTTCCAGTCTCCAATCAAGCTCCTCGATGTCAGACAACTGGGTAGAGACAGTGAAGCAGTCTTCGTTGTCGAAAACCGTGCGATGGATCAGGGACCTGGAAGTACGCGTCGTGACGTTGGATGAGATTTCCAAACAGTACGGCAGACCGCGTTACGTCAAAATTGATGTTGAAGGCTATGAAGAATTTGTGCTAGACGGTATGCCTTGGCAACCAGACCTGCTTTCGTTCGAATTTCACAAAGAAACTATCGAAGCAGCGGTTCGATGCCTTTCCAGGCCCTGTATCTCGAATGAATCACTTTTTAACTATCTGCTGGGGGAGCCCGGCAGATTTGTATGCGAGCAATGGATATCATTCGATCAATTGAAGAGCGAGCTTTCGGCACTGGGTTCTGAACATGGGTTCGGCGATATCTTTATTCGCAAGCCATAATCCTGCCAAACCAACTTTATCTTAAGCGATACATCCGTTGGTTCTAGGTCCCGTTCGAACACCGAGCGGGAAGCACGGGGTGTGCAAGTTGTCGCATCAGTATCTCCCGGAATTCCAAGTAGGCAGGCAACTGGAACAAATGGACCAGAAGGGTATAGATAGCTGCGCCAAAAGGAACTTCCACACTAAGAAATACCAAATTGGACCAGCCACGGGGCAGGCAGAGTCCAAGAACCCAAACGGAAACTGCCATGATGGCCGCGCATCCGGTCACGCTCGAGAGGCTTCGCGCAATGTCTCGTAGGGTTATACCGATGAGCCTTCCTGGTATCCCAAAGCCTGGCGGAAGAAGAAGTAAGCCAATGGCAGTAAGGCATATTGCTATTGCCATCGGGGAACCAAGCCAGACACCAAGGGCCATCGCAGCAATGGAAACGACCGCTGAGAAGAGACCCCAGCGAAACATCCAATCGGTGCGTCCCTGCGACTGAAAGATCCAGCCGACCGTGGAATACACAGATTGGGCCATTCCCAAGATACAATAGACGCGTAGAATTGGGATCACTCCGGACCACGCCGAGCCATAGATTGCGATAATGAAATGATCAGCGACCACTAATAATCCCAACATCAGAGGAAAGGTAACCAAGGCGATCATCGCTATGGATCGCAGGTAGACATCGCGGACGCGCGCCTTATCAGATTGCATTCGAGATAGCGCCGGAAACATGACCTTCGAAACGACATACGTAATTTGGCTGAGTGGAAGCAACATAAGATTGTAAGCTCTCGAATAAACTCCCAAGGCGACACTCCCGAAAAACTTGCCCACCAGCAAATTATCTCCGTTGCGGTACCAGTAGTTGATGGCAGTGAAACCAGTCAAGTTGGAGCTGAATCCAAAAAGGTCTCGAATAGCGCTGCGATCGAGGAGCGCGCGTGGCCGCCAGTCAGAGAGCAACCAGAGGCCAACTACCTCACCAATTGCGAGACTCAACATCTGAGCGACCAGGCTCCAGACGCCAAAGCCGCGCCAAGCAAGGAAGCCGGCAACCAGGCCGGAAACGACCACGTTCCCGACATCGACCAGTCCCAACGAGCGAAAATCCATTTGTCGGGTGAACTTGGCCTTCTGCACGAGTCCCAGAGAATTGATCGGAAAACAGAGGCTAATGAGCATCGTGACGGCGATGAGCCGGGGTTGCTTATAGAAGCGAGCAATCAACGGCGAAGCACCCGCCAGCAGGGCAGCGATGGCAATGCCGAAGCCCAGGTTAACCCAGAAAACGGAAGAGTAGTGGCGTTCCTCTATGTCCTGCCTTTGAATAAGTGCAGGGCCAAATCCAAGGTCGTTGAACAAGCTCGCAAAACCACTGAAGACGACAACCATAGCGACCAAACCGAATTCGCTCGGGGAGAGGAGTCTAGCGAGAAGAACTGCGATCAAGAACTGTGCCGATTGGCGCAGGATCTGGGCGCCCAAGCTCCACCCTAGTCCGGAAATCGTCCTTCGAGTGAGATTCTCCTCTCGATAGGAGCCAGCTTCCAATACGGGTTGGGTTTCACTTGGCGAGTTCCCGCTAAGGTGAGATGAGGAGTACATCGTCAGCGGCCAACGGCCAATACTAGCTGTCGGTTCCCGGGTCAAGGTCTATCCGTCGAGATGGTCGGTCTAGCAATTGGAGTCTAACTCCACAATGGTTTTCAACGCTTCCCCAAAGTTGCTCGGAAAACATCAGCGAGATCGTGTGTTAGTGCTCGGCGTTCGAAACGGGAGATATAATCCAAATTCAATTGTACGCAGCCCTGTTTTTTTCTCCACGCGGTGTATATGCGGTTGAGGATCTCAACCATGCCCTCGACGTCGTCAGGCCGACATAGCAGTCCTGTACCGCACCGGCTCAAGAATTCACGTGCATCCCCGTCCGGAACGGCTGCGAGGATAGGGCGTCCGGAAGCAATGTATTCATATGTTTTGCCCGGAATGCTACGGCACTGCTGACCCTGCGGCAGATTGTGCATGGGTAGAAATAGCAGGTCTGCTGTTCGTATCAATTGTAAGCTGGCGTCGTGAGACAGAAATCCGGGGAATTGAACGAATCTTGAGGCCTTTGTTTTGCTTACTAAGGCCCGATCTTCAGCCGTTGTAGTCCCAGCAAATATAATCTGCAAATCCTCCCCAATGGATGGGTGGCGATTAGTCCATTGTTCGATTGCTTTCAGTAGGTATTCAGGAGAACGGGTCATTATGTCAACGCCTGGTTCGACCCCACCGAGAGTTCTATAAAAGTTCCTTGTTCTCAACTGAAGTCCAGAATCTGTAAACATTCCACCAGAGTGGACAATGCGGAATTTACCATCAGTTCGGGGGGTAACAGTTTCCCGGAAATCCTCTGCGTCAAAACCATTCGTGATACTCAGAATTGTTTCTTCCTGAAGCCCGGGAAAAGCTTTTTTCACTGCTTCTGCCGCAGCGGGAGTGTTCATGATTGTTACCGCAGCAGTTGAAAGCAGACGTTCCATTTTGCCCATTTCGAACGCGCGGTGTAGCCGCGATGGGTAGATTTGAATATCGTCTAAGGCCCACGGGTCGCGGAGATCTGCTACCCAGGGAATACCTATGCGCCGAGAGACCTCGCTCGCGACGGCGGCACTTTCAAATGGCGACATCGTGGCAAAGATCAGGGAGCAGTCGTGGGCGACACGACAAGAAAGCTTAGTCGCTGACCGCACCCACCAATTTTCGAATTCACTCTTTACGCCTAGCCATCGCTCCATTCTGGCGCGCAATCTACTAGGCGCTGCTAGTGGAGAGCTCACAATACGGTGGACCGGTATGTTTGATTTCACCTTGTCTGACATAGTCAAATCTATCGGTGCCCATCGGTCCTCTCTTGAGGAGGGACCAGCGACTACGACAGGGAGAAATCCTTCGTCGGGAAGATATTGAACGAATTTCTGGGATCGTTGGACACCCGTACCGCCAGTCGGCGGAAAGAGGTAAGAAATAAACAATACTCGGATCATGAATTGGCAATCACTATGCCCCAATGACATATAGCGAGTTCAGATGTCGGCAAGGATTTTGAGGGATTAGATCTGAGCTATAGCGTTATCCGACCAAAGCAGCAGAGCTAGATATACGGGATCATTTGCACTGAGAACATGTGGAGCGAGTCCGATATATTATGAATCAAACCTAATCAAAACGCCTCTACTCGACGGTAGCTAGAAGATTTGTGGGCGAATTGGGGGGATTGCCCGACGAGGAACTGGAATACTGGTACGCGGCCGCGTCCCAGGGTCCTGATGAGGGACGCGCCATCCCCGACAAGTCGCGATTGAGGGCCGGAATTCCCATACCAGTGAGATTGGCGCCAAGACTGATTGCGGCCGAACCGGACTGGAGCTTGTAATTGGCATCTAGATTTGGATTCCCTATTGAACTGTGAGCGTCTTGACCATAGGAACTGCGCCACGTGGACAATGAAATGAACTGCCCACTGCCCGCACTGTTATTCACAACCCAACTGGAATTGGGCACATTAAAGCCATCATTGTTGTCCGCTAAGACGCAGCTTGGGCAATTCGGTCTGATCTCGATAGTATCTCCGCAGCCAACGAAAATGTTGTTCTTTACTACAACCGGCGCTGTACTGCCAGTGACAACGACGCAAGAACCGGCCGGTGCAACGAGAGTATTGTTATACACTTGTTGGCCTCCGCCTCCAGCGCCATTGAAATAGATGTTTCCCCCGCAACTTCTAGAAGGACTAGTTCCAGTACAGGTACTGACGACAATGTTGTTGAAGACTGGAACGTTAATGCAGTTGTCTTGACATGAAAGCATCCCCGAAGGACTGCTCTTTGCGTCACTTCCTGTCAAGTCGCCGTGGAGATAGTTATCGTAGATGCCGCTTGATGTGTCGCCAATGAAGCCTGTACCAGCGTGCACTGTTGAACCGTCACCGTTAAACCACATTGTTCCATTTGTGTGACAAACGTTTCCACTCGTATTGGCGGGGGCCCAATTCTCCCAATTAGATACCTCGTTGTCGTGGAAAAGCAGTTTTGTGACATTCATGCTGGGAGCATCCGTTCCAACTCCCATTGCCCAACACTGATCAGAAAAACTCGAATTATACACTTCATAGTCAGTCAGAGTCCCAGAACCGCTACCGAGACTAGCTAGAACGCTTTTAGCCATCCCGTTAAAGATCATGTTATGGACCACGAGTCCCTGAACCATACTCCCGCCAAAGAACCCAATCCCGTAAGTCTGCATTCCACTATCACTCAAGTCGCTTGCATTCCGTTTGTACAAGGTTAAATGTAAGTTGCGTACTTCAATGTGACTCGGACTTCCAGATCCACTACCGATGCCGACACTTTGCACTGAACCGCTGATCGTAGAACACGGACCAGCGATACAAGTTAGCCCTGTGGAACCAACCCCCGTGTTCTGAATCGTTCCGTTACAGGGTGTAACGGTCCACTTTGAAGTCTCCCCACAAGCTATCCCACCGTCAATCGTGATGTAGGATTTTCCGTTTAGATTGATGCAGCCCGCCGAAGCGCAATACATTGCCTGAACTACCGCACCAGCCTCAAATAACAGAGCGACTGGACTACCGCTCGTGCCGCTCCCCTGAATCGTTAGCAGATTAGCCGCACTTCCGCCATTGAATGTTCCGCAAATGTGAACGGTGGTACCAGGCCCGATTTGGGAGGCACCTGAGCCCCAATTCCCTGATGTGTTGAAAAAAGTCGAACTATACGCGTCCGCGCAGTCGGTGCCCGTGCCATTTCCTTGAGCCGTTTGTGCAATATAAATGTCATTTGCCTTGCATCTGGAGCTCCAGCCCAGAACAACAAGGACAAGAAGTTGGAAGAAAGCAAGTCGCAGCAATATTGGTTTGGCCAAGACCAGCAGTCTTTTGGCCGAATTAGCGGTTTTCACGATAGGTGTCCTCTTCTTGAAAAAGACTAACTTAGGCACCTATTGAAGTCTACTGTCCCGAAGGACATGAAAGGAGCAGGAACATCGATTGCCCCTGCGCAGTCATAGCTCCTCCGATTCCAGATACCAAGTTCCTCGACTATCTGAAGCCAGTTAACTTACGCGGGGGGGGGGTGAAATTACGAGAGTCGAGCCACTTCTGAGGCCCGTTGCATCCTGTGCAAACCCCGGATCCTCAACAGCAGTACGTAAGTCCGAGCCCGCCATCGTCTGAGGCTGGGTTGACTGAACACGGCCCAATTCCCTAGTAAGTGGCACAGCCGCAATCATGGCTAACAGAGCATACCAGGGAATTATGATCTGATCGAAGTAAGCAGTACCCCAGAAAGCAGCGAAGTTAGCAAATAACGCTGCTCCTCGGGACCAGATCAAGCCCACCATCACATCATCGCCCTGCCATGCTCGCCAGGCAAGACCTACCCTTTGGAAGCCCTTTACAAGGATCCAGATAAACAGAATCAGGCCCAGCATCCCACCAGTGACCGCCACGTCCATAAATTGATTGGACGTGTCACCCATCAAATAGCCCCAGGAGCTGGGGTTTCGAGCACCAACAAGCCACCATTCGGGAATATGTCGAATTAGTTGATTAACTAGTTCATAGCGGTGGTCAGCGGAATTCCCTCCGACAAGGTCAATTCTCCCGATAAGGGCCCAGACGGGAGCTTTCATGACCATATGCAACCCGATCAATGTCAATGCAATGCACCACCGAAAAAACCTCATTTGAGCGCGAAGCGGCCAGAGGCAGAGAGCCAGGATTCCGGAGGCAAATGCCATTATGGGGGTACTGGATGCGGAGGCAACGACAATTACCGTGCTCACTATGATCCCTCCCCAGGCGTATCGCGGATATCTGTCTTCCTTCCTCCAACGCAAGCTATAGAATAGTGGCACCAGAACGGCGCCGAAGACGCCAGCAAGAATCGGATGCGCGAAAGGCCCCTGGGCTCTGATTCTGCCTTCGCGAATCATATCGTATTCGTCGACACCTCCAATCAGGGAAAAGAGATTGCGCCCGGTCTCTTGTTCCACAACCATGCAAACGGCGATCAGCAAGGAACACCAGAACAAGACCAAGGTGAACCGATCAAAATCGTTTCGGTCTTGCAGGGTCATTCGCAAGAAGAAGTAGGTTCCGAGGGTGTTATATAGAAATCCAAAGCGATCCACGACGGCGCCCCATTGACCCCAGAGAATGGTGAATGCGATTGCACTCGAAACCGCCCATCCAAGAACAACCCAATCCAGTGAGTTCAATTTGGGCTTAAGTGAGCTACCTGTTTGGAATCCAATGACCACACGAGCCCATCCAAACAAGAGCAACAGCCGGAGGGGCGGGAAGTGCAGACCAAGCAATACCAACTGTTGTCCCTGAGGAATTACCAAGCCAAGGATAACCAGCGGCACAAAGACATACCTTCTCGGCAGGACCAACAAAAGTATGATTCCGATCGCCAGAAGGATCATGCCGGGGGTATTGAGGGAGGAAGCGGCCCCTCCCCCACCGAACCTCAGCGCTTGATCATGTGCGGCGGTATTCTCGTCCATATCAGCTTCTGCACTAAGTCGTTTTTCAAGATTTCAAGCTTGTGTGTTCTAGCAGACAGTATGCACTTGCGCCCTCAGGCCAGCGGTCAAGAAATCACCGCGGTCAATGCTTATTCCGGGTTTAAGCGCCCAAAAGTCACATTGGCTGTCTTTCAAATGCCAACTCGTGAAAAAAGACATTTCCTTTCATAATCTCGATGGAACTCAACAAATTCCGCCGAGACGGGGCGGGGCTGTCGGCGAACATAGGCAGATGTGAAGGCAGCCAACCGTACCAGTCCGCCGATCAGTAAGGGGCGGCGCCCGACCCTCTTGGCGCATCTCAGCAATTCAATGAATGGATGGGAGCCCAGTGAGTAGTCAACCATGCCTTGCTGATAGGCATAATGCAGAAGTCCTGTACCCCCTCCCGTCATGCGATGGTGATAAACGGGGAGGTCGGGAAAGGATTCCACTCGCCATCCCTTCATTCTGGCGCTGACCTCCGCGTGCCAATCGGGACCACCATACTTCAGAGGGCAATACCCACCGATGGCGTCGTAACATTCACGACGGAAGAATTGAATCGCATGGGCAACTGACCGAGTAGTATTTCCATCTCGAATCTTGAACTCACCATTAGACCTCTCGTAAATGTAACCACCAGCCAGCCCCAGCTCTTTGTCACCGCGAAATCTATCGATGAGCTGTTCAAAATACCGAGATTCCAAGGTTACGTCAGCATCTAAATTGCCGACGAAACTAAAGTCTAGATGCTGAACGTGCTGATATCCAGCATTTATTGCGTGCACCTGGGCAGCGAAATTACGCTTATGATCTTTCTCTAGCCTCAATAGCTCAATGAAAGAATGATTTGCAGCGTGACGCCGGACAATGCTGTCTGTCTCATCGGTCGATCCGTCACTGACGATGATCCACTTTTGAGGGCACAGAGTCTGTGCGACTACCGAACGGATGGTCCCCTCGATGTAATGGGCCTCATTATACGCGGCAGTTATCAGGACGAATGGATGGGCATTGGACGCCTCTCTTTCATAAGGAATCATCGGGCGGGCGTCCTTTCGACCGGGGTTAGCCCCAGAAGCCATCGAAGGCAGACAAGACTTCTCTTCACCTTATAGCCAGCCTCGTTCCGCATGGACTTCTTCGTCAGATACAGGGAAGCGAATCCGACTATACGGACTAGTTCATGAAGTAATGCGGACGCCCAGAACCCTAATTGCGCAACGGGACCATGGTATTTTGATAGATACTGCATATTGGCGCGATGCATCTCAATATAAAAGCGTGTCGGCGCATTTGCTGAACTTGCGCCGCAATAATGCACAGCGTGCACCTCAGGATAGAACACAATTCGCCATCCCGCATCGTAGAAGCGTTTACACCAGTCAATGTCCTCGCCATACATGAAGTAGCGTTCGTCCAGGTTGCCGACTTGGCTTAGAGCCTCTCGACGAACAATCCAAAACCATCCAGTTAGTACTTCAACATCTGCTGTCTTCTCATATGTAAAATCGGTTCTGAGAAATCCGCCAAAAATCTGCCTCCCCACCGAGAGGTTGTCCAGAGCAAGAGCCCGACAGAACCAATTCCAGACGGTCGGAAACCCCATGCAGGATTGTCCGATGGAACCATTTGGTAGATACATCTTTGGACCAAGCATTCCGATGGTAGGTTGCTGCCTCATATAGGCGACTGCTTGTTCTATACATCCATTGGGAACAACAACGTCTGAGTTCACCAGGCAAACGAAATTCCCATTGCAATGAGCGAGTCCAATATTATTTGCTTTGGCAAATCCAAGGTTCTCTTGATTTTGAAGCAGGTGGACAAATGGATAGCGCTCACGAATCATTTCGGGAGTCCCATCGGTAGAAGCGTTGTCCACTACAATGACTTCTACCGTCTGATCTTTGGCATAATCCTGGAGTGATTCTAAACACTGTGAGGCCACGTTTTTGCCATTCCATGTGACAACTATTACTGAGATTTCGATCATTTCTGGCTCATCAGCGGACATTGGCTCTCATCTTGTCAGCATTTGCAAGATACTCTTAGCTGTGCAGTGGTTGCCACTCACTTCAGCAATAGAAAATAATCTAAATTATCCGATAGTACCTTAACTGAACTGAAATCCGATCCCGGTACGATATCTTCAAAAGAGTCGTACGTTTCCGGATCACGCTCAAAACGAAAAGATCTTCACCGCGGATTACACAGATCGGGATGAGAGGGGAGGAATTTCATGCCCAGCAGTGCTGGCCGAGGTTGTATTCTTCAATAACTCTTGCTGGCTCAATATCTCAACAATTCTCCGAGCTGCATTGCCGTCCCATCTTTCTGGCAAAGTGTAATTCTTCGGGTTGGTCAACTGCCTATGGACGGCTGTTCGGATTCCTTCGTTTGATGTCCCCGCCAAAATATTTGTGCCACGGAGGACAGTGACAGGTCTTTCCGTATTCTCGCGAACAGTCACGCAAGGAACGCCCAACCCAGTTGTTTCTTCTTGAATTCCTCCTGAGTCGGTGACAACCAAGGCGGCATGCATCATAAGGCAAAGGAAATCGACGTAACCCTGGGGGTTGATCAGGTGGATTTTACCTTTTTCGAAGAGTTTATCACCACCCTTGGCGCTGTGATTCTCATTCCACACCTCAAAAAACCCTTCCAACCCAAAGTCTACGATTCGCTTCTGCGTTCTGGGATGGACCGGGAAGATTACGGGCCAAATGGCTGTCAAGTCTCTTAGGCCCTTTAGGATTTCGATGAGGCTGTCCTTACTATCGACGTTGGACGGCCGATGGAGGGTCAGCAGAGCGTACTTTGCTACCTGAATTTCGCAATCGGGGCCGTTGTTCGTAGGCCGGAGGCTCAGTTTTTCCAAAATTTTGGACTCATTGGCTTTTTCGTTATGCGACAGGAGCGTATCTATCATCGTATTGCCAACGAAATGCACCCTGTCGGCTGGGATGCCCTCATTCGCAAGGTTTTCCATTCCACTTGCTTCCGTGACAAACAATAAATCAGACAAATGATCTGTGAGGATACGGTTAATCTCCTCCGGCATAGAACGGTCGCGAGATCGCAAGCCAGCCTCGACGTGTGCGATGAGTGGTCGCCTTCCCGAAGCGTCGAAACTAATCTTGGCTGCCACAAGTGCACAGGCCAACGTTGAATTGACATCACCTACTACAATCAAATAGTCGGGTTGTAACCGAAGTAGAACCTCCTCAAACCGTTTCATAACCTCTGCAGTTTGTGAGGCATGCGATCCGGAGCCCACGCCCAAGTGCACATCCGGCTTTGGCAGATCCAAGTCCCCGAAGAATGAGCCGGACATTGACTCGTCATAGTGTTGCCCCGTATGGACCAGGATAGGGACAATACTTTTCTCTGCTTCGTCTTTGGCACCGGGGCAAATTGCGTCGTGATTGTGGGTATGGATAGCTTTGAGGATGGGTGCGGCCTTCATGAAATTTGGCCTCGCTCCCACGACTATCATTAGCTTCATTATCGACTCCTGGAAAATTCACGGGTAACAAACACTCTCTCTAGAACCGAATCTTCTATCACCTGGGCAACGACATTTTCAGAGTCAAATCGTGCCTGCGCAACTTTAACTTGGCACGGTCAACCAGATTTGCGACTTATCAGTGTTATGTAATCTGGGCAATACACGAGTCAGTTATTCCTTCCTTTGTAGAAGGAATATTCGCCCAAGCGTAGAGTAGCCAGCCCAACTCGTATGGCCAGTCCTCGTAAAGGACTTCTAAGCTCCATGCCTGTTGCCTTATCTTAGAGGCTCCAAAAAAGCTCGTGGCCATTTCCCAATACTTTGTTCCCTTGTTGCAAGGGCGAATGCAACGCCAGATCACATTGTCCTTAAGATCTCGCATGTCGACATCAAGCTCGTTCCACCCATAGATCCATCTTAGTCCTCTGTGTATAGAGCTCTGAAAATCCTGCCCGGTGGCCCTTCCAAGCGCAAATAGTCCCATCGGGGCCATCGCGTGCTGATGGACTGAGTAGACGGGATATCTACTTGCTATGCGCCCACGCATTGAGTCGTACAGCCACCACCACTGTCCTAAATGTCCTTGTGCATCACATATGGCTCTAGCGCATTTCAATGCGGGAGGGAGAGCTTCCGCTATGTGAAACGCAACTGCAAATTCTGCGAAGCAATAGACAGGATAGATCTGGTCCGCAAAATTTCCTATTCGCCCACGGAGCAAACCGCTTTTCGAATTATGTATACCTAGATGACCGAAAAACCCGGAGTCTCCCTGATTTTTCTTGATCAATCGGAAGGACTTAACCGCCAAGTCTGTCAGCTTTATGGCAGTTGGAATCGAAGTCCGGGCCGCGCGTGCAAGGCCTGCTAGGAACCACGACAATTCCGTTGTGCTCCGCTCTCTTCCATCTTTGAAGCTATCCAAAGCAAGTCCTAAGTCGAACTCTTCAAACAGGTTGTTCAGATTGTCTGGATCAAACTCCGACGTGAGCCAGAGGAGAAGTCCAAGATCACCAACACCATTGATCCACCCATTATCGCTAACAAAGCCGCGATAGATCCCTTGAGAATCAAACGACGTTTGTAGGCCGTTTTTCTCTCCTTCTCTGAGTCCCAAGAGAGTCATTATCGTGTATCGCGGAGAATGCCCTTGGCGAACCAGTCCCATAGGCGTCCTCACAAGTCGAGCACAGAACACATTGGCGTCGGTATCGAACATCTGAACCAGACCTTGAGAGGCCAAAGCCGTCAATGATGAAAGATCAATTATGGTCTTAAAAGGAAGTTTCATGGCAATTTTCTAAGAAACCTCAAGCCAATTTGAAGGACAAACCAGTTTTCGAGGTGCTAAAGGGCTCAGCAAAGACGTGGAACTCAACGGCCGATTATTGTTCTTGCGGAAGCGAATGATTTTCCAATACTGAGATAATTCCATCCACGATGACGGCTAGTACATGATTGTCAGACTTCAGAGAGTCCCGCGCTGCCGGGCATCTGCGGGCAATATTGATTTTCCCGCGCACGTCTTTAACAGATTCCAACAATATTAACCGGCCGGTCTCTGCCAGGTATTTGTCCACGGCACCTATGCGACCTCTGAAAATACTGTAAACAGGGACTCCTAGCGCTGCTGCTTCTCTGTTCATGGTGCCCCCACCGCTCACGACAAAATCCGAGCACCAGATCAAATTCAATCCATCTACGGCATGTCCAGGAATCACAATCCTTCCCTTTTGAATCCATTCAGCCCAACTAATCCTCAGACTCGACGATTGTCGGTCATTACGTGGAAGCAAAACGACCTTCACATTTGAATCTTCCATGAATAGGTGCAAGGCCGCGTCAAAAAGCACTTCCGATTCGCGATTATGGTAATGAGCCTCAATCGCGGGAGGACGCACGGTAACCAGGATCTTATCGTCAGCGACACCGAGGTCAGTCCGGAGTTTGGGATCTGGGCTCAACCGAGGCACGTAAACATCCTCTTTCAGTCCAGGGTATCGGTAGGAGTGTGACCTACTGGTCAGATTCGCAGACTCAGGAAGGTACTGTGGAGCAAAAGCCCATAAAGATCTCAGGAAACTCATCTTGGCAGCAAATTCGTAGTCGTACATGACAATAGTTGGCATGCCAGTGAGGAAGCCAACCAACATCTGCGCGCGGGAGCCGTGTGAGACAGCAATATCAGGTTTGTTCTTAAGTACGAAAGGCAAAAGACGCAGGCTCCGTGCGCACGTTCCCAACATCTTCAGGAGGCGATTCTTGCCCCAATGTCCCCCCAAGACTTTGCATTTTAGTCCATGGAGTTCAAGAAGCTCACACACTTGGTACGAATTTCTCGCTGACAAAATTAACTCATATCCGCGGCTCCGTAGTTCCTCCATGATCGGCACGAAAAATGGGACATGGGGAGAATTATCGAAATCGATCCAAATTCTCTTGTTCGCTAAAAGAGGAGTTTTCGAGCTTCGATCATTCATCAAGGTAGTCCCAAATTCAGGCCGCGATCACTTTGTTTTTCACGTCTCGTTGTGGCAGTGTTCCATTGTGAAGCAAGAATTTCTTGAGAAATTGAGGCCAATGCATCCAATCATACCCACCCTCGATCTTTGCACGCAACAGCAATTTGTCGTCCCAACTGTTTACCGGGAGCCGCGGCAGAAAAAATCCAATCTTGTTTCGTTGGGCACAACCCAAAATCGTCGAAACGCCGTATGTAAAGCCAAGATTCAAAAGCACGTCCTCAAGAAAGCGGGTAAAACTCCTATCTTCTTCGGGGAAAGAAAAAGGATAAGAGAACGACTCGACGATAGCACCTGTTTGTTGCTCGATTGTCTCCTTTGAATATTGGAGCTCAAATTCTATCTGTTCAAGATCAAGAGAACGAAGATCTGCATGGCTGACAGTGTGCGAGCCAAAGCGGATACCCACAGTCTGCAATTCCCGCACATCGTTCCAGGTTAGATACTCAGCGCCCTCAATTCTCGCTGAGTGATTGCGAATTCGATCAGTTGCAAGAAAGACCGTGGCCACAAATCCATATTGTTTCAGTATCGGTAAAGCCTCGATGTAAAAGTCACGATAGCCGTCGTCGAATGTGAGAACAACCTTCTTCGAAAGATCAGTTCCTTGATCAAGGCTCTCCCAGGCACGGGCTAAATCAACCGTTTCATAACCCTCCTTTCTTAACCAGCGCATCTGCCGATGAAATGCTTCCGGACTAGTGTTAATCTGATAATAAGGGTGCGAGATTCCGAAGAGATTGTCCGAGATGCTGTGGTACATCAGAATGGGTATGCGACAAGACTGCTTCATCCCAAAGACGCGAACCAGTGGATGAGAAGCATAAACAGTAAGTGCGCGATCGAAGCGAGGCAGGCTGAGGAAGATTCGGCGCATCGACTTATATGACCACTTGATCTGCAGGGATATTGTGAGCTGGATACAAGGGCAGATTGTCGCTCGTGCTCAGTTACACAATCGGCGGGATGCTATTTACGGGACTGAAGTGCTTATCGTACCGAAGCTACTCGTGAACCAAGAAATTCTCTGGTCTTCCTTACCACTTCATCCTGCTCCGCATGCCCGAGATGAGGGAACATCGGCAGTGAGAGTATCTCTCGTGCTATACGTTCTGTACATGGAAAATCACCTGTTCTGGAGCCCAAGGTTTCGTATGCCTTCTGCAAGTGAAGCGGGATCGGATAGTGAATACCGGTACCAACGCCAGCTTCAGCCAAATAGGATTGCAGTAAGTCCCTCTCTCGGACACGGACGACATACAAGTGGAATACACCTCTTGTCCATTCTGCTTCTACTGGAATTTCTATAAATTCCTTAACATCACTAAGCAGGTGATGGTAGCGGTGTGCCAGGGCGCGACGCGATTCGTTCCACTTCTCCAAATGGCGGAGTTTAACGGTGAGCCAGCCGGCCTGGATGGCATCTAAACGCCCGTTATAGCCCTCGATGTCGTGATAATACTTCTTGGCCTGGCCATGGTCGCGAATCATTTTCATGCGTTGGGCAAGGGCGGCATCATCTGTGGTAATCGCGCCGGCTTCACCGCAGGCACCAAGATTCTTGCCCGGGTAAAAACTGAAAGCCGCGGCTAGGCCCATGGAACCAGCGCGCCTCCACGTCTTGTTCTTTTCGGAGTAGTATTCGGCACCGTGGGCCTGGCAAGCATCTTCCACGACGATTAGGTTGTACTTCGTGGCAAGTTCCAGGATGGGGTCCATGTCCGCGGTTTGCCCATAGAGGTGCACGGGGACTATGGCGGCCACGCGCTTCTTTGACTTGCGCTCAACAAGCTTCCTGGCGGCCGCATCATAGTCACACCTGGTCTCCAGGTACTCTCGCAATTTCATTGGATCCATCGTGAACGTGCGCTCGTGGATATCGACGAACGCGATGGAGGCGCCGGCCTGTGAGATCGCTTCTGTCGTGGCGATGAACGTGTGCGGGACAGTGACGACGATGTCACCCTCTCCGATGCCCGCCGCCATGAATGCGAAACGGAGCGCATCCGTGCCGCTGTTCACACCGACGCAATACTTCGAATGGCAGAACGCAGCAAACTCCCGCTCGAACTCCTCCACCATCGGCCCACCGATGAAGCCTGCCGTGTCAAAAGCCTTGTTCACGACCGAGAGGAGTTCGTCGCGCAACTCTTGATGAGGTGCAACTAGATCAAGGAATGGGACTCTTGTGGGATTCGACATGATCTACTTTTTCTCCTGTTCTACGAATCTCAAAAACTTTGCGGGGTTGCCCGCCACGATTGTGTTGGGGGGGACGTCCTTGGTGACGACACTGCCTGCACCAACGATCGCGTTTTCCCCGATTGTAACTTTGCTCAGGATGGTGGAGCCCGAACCAACCGACGCGCCCTTGCAGACTCGCGTGGTTTCTACTCTCCAATCGGCCTCGGTTTGCAGTTCCCCGGAGGCGGTTGTTGCGCGAGGGAAAGTATCGTTGATGAAGGTTACGCTGTGTCCGATGAAGACGTTGTCTTCGATTTCCACGCCTTCGCAGATGAAAGTATGGCTGGAAATCTTGCAGCGCTTGCCAACTCTCGCGTTTTTCTGTATCTCAACAAACGCGCCGATTTTGGTCTCATCGCCGACTTCACATCCATACATGTTAATGAATTTCGAAAGCCGGACGTCCTTGCCCAATTTGACTGAAGGCGCAATGGAGTTGAATTCGGTCACAGGGACACGGCCTCCCCGCGATTGCGGACCGAGCGATCAGCGGCTTCCAGGATACGCACGACGCGCAGCCCCGCAGCGCCGTCGTTGAAAGGAGTCTCGTTCTTCTCGATGCACTTCAGGAAGTAAGCGGTCTCAGCGTGCAGTGCTTCCACTTGTTCGAGTTGGGGCGCCCACATATCTCCCGATCGATAGCTGACGAGCAGTTGGTGTAAATTGCTCGGGTTTGTGGACATGCTTACGCCCTTGTCGTAGATTTTGATCTTTTCGTCAGCTTCCAGATCATTCCAAACCAGCATCTTTTTTTCCCCGCCGATCAGGGTGGTGCGTACCTTCACCGGTGAGAGCCAGTTGACGTTGACGTGGGCGATGATCCGCTTCGGGAAATAGACGGTGATAAACGCGACGTCCTCAACGCCGTTCAGGTGCTTTTCGCCAGTGGCGACCACCGCCTCTGCCTTTCCCGCGATGACATAGTCCATGATGGAGAGGTCGTGCGGGGCAAGGTCCCAAATGACGTTGATGTCGTGCTGGAACAGGCCCAGGTTGACGCGTAGTGAATCGTAATAATAAAGATCGCCGAGTGTGTGACTGTCCACTAATTCTTTGATTTTCCGCACCGCTCCCGTGAACAAGAACGTGTGGTCAATCATGATCTTGAGATTCTTGCGATCCGCGATTTCGATCAGTTCTTCGGCCTGCGCGACACTGCAGGTGAACGGCTTTTCGACGAAAATGTGTTTGCCATTCTCCAATGCCCGCTTGGCTAGTTCGTAGTGACTCCAGACCGGCGTAACGACCGCGACGACGTCAATGTTTGGTGATTTCAGGATTTCATTCTCGTCCGTTGTAAAGCCAATGCTGGGATGTACTTTTCGCAGACGATCCTGACATTTCGGATTTTTGTCGCAGACCAAAGTCACTTCGGAACCATCGTGAGCATGAAAGTTGCGAACGATATTTGGCCCCCAATAACCGTAACCAATTACGCCGATGCGAATCATATTGCTCCTCACAGAATTGAATAGAGTTCCGCATGATCCTGAGGCGAGGCGGAAATGATGCCAAGATGCAGATGAATGGACTGCTGGGAATGTCTGCTTGCCGGGACACGCTTTGCGCAGTAAAACTTCGGTCTTGGGCTACTCGTGGAATGACAGATTGCTTCGGAGCCGAAGTGCTCCGTGAACAAAGCGGAAGAGTTAGTGAGCTCCGTCACCCAAAATGACTGCTCCGGGAGTCTGGAGAAGAATCCTCAGATCCAGCCAGATGGACCACGCACGTGCATAGCGGAGGTCGAGACGAACCATGTCGTCGAAGCGTGTGCGGCTCCGCCCCTCGACTTGCCAAAGTCCTGTGATGCCCGGCTTAATTTCGAGCACGCGGCGGCGGTGCCACACGTCATATGCACGAAACTCGTAGGCGATCGGTGGACGCGGTCCGACTAGGGACATATCGCCGCGAAGAACATTCCAAAACTGGGGAAATTCGTCGAGACTGGTCTTTCGAATGAATTGTCCGATCGGGGTGATCCGTGGATCCTTCTGCAGCTTGAACACCGGCGCTGCAGCGCCGTTCCCATTTGCGGGTGCTCCCTCCACATTGCCGGCAATAAACTGGCTCACATACTGCTGATGAATCCGTGAATCGCAATGGGTTCGCATGGAGCGGAACTTCAGAACAGTGAATGGCTTGCCGTACTGTCCGAGGCGTTCCTGCTTAAACAGGACCGGCCCTTTTGAAGTCAGCTTGATGAGGGTGGCGATGGCTGCGAAAACGGGAGCGAAAAAAAACAGCGCGCCCGCGCTCCCCAGGATATCAATGAAGCGCTTAACGGCCAGCGCAACTCGTTGAGTGTTTTCCTTCTTCTGGAATTCGGGATACAGGGTAATATTTGCGGAGTGATCTTTGTCCTCCTCGCCGTACTCTTCCGGAAAGAAATGAAAGGAGAGAGAAACACAGGCGCTCCTGTCGCGGCTTAGCGTTTCGTCGAATGCCTTGCGGATCTTTGCCAGAAACGTATCTTGGACGACCTGGTTACTGGCCTTTCCGAGTTCCGTCCCGATCACGCCAACCAGGCTGTTATCCAAATACCAACCGATGATGTCCGTTTCCCGCGTCACTTCAGATAGGGCTGTAAGCAGGGCAGAAATGTTCCGGTCCTTCGAATGACCACCAGAAGACCTTTTCACATCTATGAGGACCAGGACGAATCTTTTCTGCGCTCGCTCTGCTCGCCGGCGTTCCAGGTACAACATAGAAATGAACGCATCTTCATTCAGAATCGTTCGTTGCGGCGTATTGCCCGTTTGATGCAAGGACAAATGCGCCTGAACCTCCAACTTTCGGCGGCCTTCGGTCTTCTTCCCCGTTGTCTCTAGTGGGATCATTTTTTTCTTTCTTATGCTTCCTCAGCGACTCATGCCTGGTACAGGGGACGTCTGCATCAGACCGCCACTGCTGAGCACCCGACGCTGCTCACGAACTGGGGCGAGCCATGCCAAATCTACTTCGAACGCTACCGACCTCTGTAGTAAGCCCACTGACAAAACAACCCGGTGATTGCCCTTGAAATTGATGAGAATACCTTCGAGTCCATTGAGGGTTCCATGCGCGACGCGGACCCGTTCCCCCACCTCGATGTAGGGCCAAGGCTGGTGGGAGAGTCCCGAAGCGACTGAGGTTTGAATTGCGGTAATCTCTTCGTCGGATATGGGGATGGCGGTTTGACCGTTCCCCACCACCTGGAGCACCCCGGAAGTCATTACGACGGCACGGCGATCTTGATAATCAAACCGGGAGAAGAGATAGCTGGGGAACAACGGCTGTTGGACCTCTTTGACACGATCCGACCACTTCCGGATGCTCTTGTAGGTGGGGAGGAAGCATTCCAGCCCATTACCTTCAAGTTGGGAGGCAACAAAGGCCTCTTTGCGTGCATGGACATGCAGGGCATACCAGCGGAAACCTGGTTCGATGATTGTCTGCTTTGAGTTGAAGAGGCCCACTTTTCGGTCTCACCCTTAGCTCTGAGAGAGTTCGATTTCTACCAGTGCAGGCTACCGCCACTAATCTCCCAGAGGATTTGCCAACTTGTACTGGAGAAAGGCAATTCGTTTGCCAGACCCAGTTGTTTCTACGCAAAGGCCAACTGTTTTTGTCCATTTGTAAGTATTGCAATATAAAGAACTTACGGTTCAACGCGCGCCAGGTTTGTGTTGCCGGACCATGGCTACGCCTCGCGGGACCCACGGCATGAGAAATGCGATGCCCTATATCTGCAATTCTCTTCCAAGGTATACGAACAGATTGGGGTTGCAATGCTTGCCTTCGGTAAATAATTGAAAATGAATTAGTTGTTGCAGACCAGCGAGACTAGCACTCACTTAGCCTCACCAGGCCTATTTGAACGGGAATTCCCATTGCGATGGTTAGTATCGTTTGTCTTCATCGACACCGTGAAGCCCCCTTCTTATTGACTGCTTAGTAAGCGTACGGTCTGTACATCTGGATGAAGTATGTGCGAGTGAAGAAGATGGGCCTTTGTGGACACATCGGGAAGTGTCCACTTGGGGAATACGTGGGCACTTCGGAGCGAGCAGTTGTTAAGAGAGAGCCGCGTAGGCGGCGGTCGGTAGCGGAGAAGCGGCGGATCGTTGAGGAGACGTTGGAGCCTGGTGCGTCGGTGGCACGTGTGGCGCGGGCGCATGGAGTGAACGCCAACCAGGTGTTTCACTGGCGCCGGCAGTATCGGCAAGGGCTGCTGGGCGAGGGGAATGCCGAGACGGCAAAACTGTTGCCGGTTCACGTGACCGGAGCGACGGTAAGCAAAGCGAATCGCACGGGCCGCCGGCAAACTGCGCACGGAGCCACGGATGCGGCAGGTGCGATTCACGTGGAGTTTCCCAAAGGACATCTTCGCATTACGGGCCGCGTCGATGCGGAAGCATTGCGTACGGTGCTGGAGCAGTTGCTGGGATGATCGGGCTGGCGACGGGGACGCGCATCTGGATCGTGGCGGGGGTGACGGACATGCGGCGCGGGTTCGTGGGACTGAGCGGGATGGTGCAGACGGCGCTCGCGGAAAATCCGTTTTCCGGGCAGGTATTTGTGTTTCGCGGGAAGCGCGGCGATCTGATCAAGCTGCTGTGGTGGGACGATGATGGGCTGTGCTTGTTCGCGAAAAGGCTGGAGCGCGGAAAATTCACCTGGCCGCAAGCGACGAACGGTACGGTTTCGCTGACGCCAGCGCAGTTGTCGATGCTGCTGGAAGGCATTGACTGGCGGCGGCCGGTGCGCAGTTACGCACCACAAATGGCGGTGTGAAGGGCAGCCGTTATCTATTACGCATTTTTCTTTGCTGTTTTTTCTTTCTCTGCGTTTTTTGCTTGCACATAAAAAAGTTTCTGGCATACTGCGCGCACGATGACACTGCGCGCGGCACTTCCTGATCTCGACACACTCGATCACGAAGCATTGAAGGCGCTGATCTTCCTTCAGCGCGAGCAACTAGCCTCTCGCGACAACGAAATCGAGCACTTGAAGCTGCTGATCGCCAAGCTGCGGCGCATGCAGTTCGGGCGCAAATCAGAAAAGCTCGACCGCGAGATCGCGCAACTGGAGTTGCGGCTGGATGGGCTTGAGGCCACACAAGCGGAGAAGGCCGCGCCTTCGCAAACGCCCGCTGCTGCCATACCCACCGTGAGTGCGGCAAAACCCGCACGGCGGCCGCTGCCGGAGCACCTGCCGCGCGAAGTGAAAAAGTATCCGCCGAAACAGAAAGCTTGCCCGGACTGCGGTGGAGAGCTGAAGCATCTCGGCGAAGACATCTCGGAAATCCTGGAATACATGCCGGCACACTTCAAGGTGATCCAGCAGGTGCGTCCGAAACTTGCCTGCGCATGCTGCGAACGCATCGTGCAAGCCCAAGCACCGAGCCGTCCCATCGAGCGCGGCATTGCTGGTCCGGGGCTTCTAGCGCATGTGCTGGTCTCGAAATACTGTGACCACTTGCCGTTGTATCGGCAATCGGAAATTTACGCGCGTGAAGGTGTGGAGCTGGAACGCTCCACGCTCGCGGACTGGGTGGGCGGAACGAGCGCGTTGCTGGCGCCGCTGGTGGAAGCGCTGCGGCGTCACATAATGGCGGCGAACAAGCTGCATGCCGACGACACGCCGGTTCCGGTGCTGGCGCCGGGCAACGGCAAAACAAAAATCGGGCGGCTGTGGACCTACGTTCGCGATGATCGTCCCGCGGGAGACACGACGCCGGCAGCGGTGTGGTTCGCCTACACGTCGGATCGCAAAGGCGAGCATCCGCAAGCGCACCTGAGCAACTTCACCGGAACGCTGCAAGCAGATGGCTACGCAGGCTTCGATCAGGTGTACGAAGCAGGGCGCATTCAGGAAGCGGCCTGCTGGGCGCACGTGCGCAGAAAGTTCTACGATCTGCACGCCGCGCACAAATCGCCAGTAGCGGCGGAAGCGATGCAACGCATCGGCGCGTTGTATGAAATCGAAAAGGAAATTCGCGGGCGTCCACCGGAAGAGCGGCGCGAAGTTCGCAACACCCGCGCGCGGCCGTTGCTGGAAGCGTTGAAACAGTGGCTGGAAGAGACGTTATGTAAACTATCCAGAAAATCAGACACGGCGCTGGCCGTTCGCTATGCGCTGGGACGATGGGAAGCGCTCTTGCGCTACGTGGACGATGGCCGCATCGAAATCGACAACAACGCCGCGGAACGCGCGCTGCGCACGGTCGCACTGGGCCGCAAAAATTACTTGTTCGCAGGCTCCGATGCCGGTGGCGAACGCGCCGCCGCTATTTACAGCCTGCTCGGCACCGCCAAGCTGAACGACATCAATCCCGAAGCGTACTTGCGCGACGTGCTCACGCGCATCGCCGATCACCCCATCAACCGCATCGAGGAGTTGCTGCCATGGAACGTCGCCCTAAGCCTGACGCCGGCAATGCACGAAGCGGCGTAAACAAGGACGCCGCTGGAAAAGTGGACGGCGCAAGCGCTCCTTGGGAGCTACCCCACATCGCGGAACTGATTACAGATGGCCAAATCACGGTCGGCGTGGTCCGTCCAGTCGGGAGGTGCGTCGCAATTGCCAACGACGGAGAAAACACCTTGGCCATGCTGGTGAAACGAAAAGGCGAAACTTTTGCCCAGTTGCTCACCCGCCTGGACCTGGCCATCGCCAAAGCCGAAACCGAAGGCGTCTTCACCGACGAGATCAATTCGTAACCCGCAAACAGCACTCTCCATGGCCGTCGAAACCTTCAGTCAAGATGTAATCCCCGGACGCTTACACTGCTTACCATGATGCTATCCTTCCGCTCCAAACGGAGTTTTTCCTTGGCATGCAGGCGGGCCGCGTGAATTTAGAAAGTCAGTTCTGAGTGGCAAAGAGTGTCCGCATTCAGTGAAGTGTCCGGTTGAGCATTTTGAGATCTCTGAGAAGCGATTGGCACATATGAAGTTAGCAGCGAAAAGGGTTGTTTTCGATTTGAATTGCAATGGTCCGATTCCCCATCCTTCTGTACCGGGAGGGATGCGAGATGAACTCGGGCAGGACGGCATTCTCTCAGTTGATGGATTTTATTCCCACGCACGAATTTCGGCGCTGCGTGGCGCGTTATCGAGGCCAGTATCGCGTGCGAAGTTTTTCTTGTTGGGACCAGTTTCTCTCGATGGCCTTCGCGCAACTCACGTATCGCGAGAGTCTGCGCGACATCGAGACGTGCCTGCGGGCTCTCGGTGGGAAGTTGTATCACTTGGGAATTCGCGGCCACATCTCTCGCAGCACGCTGGCCGATGCCAACGAGACGCGCGACTGGCGCATCTTCGCCGATCTCGCTCGCTTGTTGATTGCCACGACGCGGCCGTTGTACGCGGGCGATCCGCTGGGTGTGGAGTTGGAAGAAACCGCCTATGCGTTGGACTGCACGACCATCGATTTGTGTCTCTCGTTGTTTCCTTGGGCGCGCTATCGGCGGTTGAACGCCGCCGTCAAGATGCACACGCTGCTCGACCTGCGCGGCAGCATTCCCGTAGGAATCGCTATAAAACCCGCCAAAATCCACGAAATTCGTGTGTTCGATCAACTGCTGCCGGAACCTGGAGCCTTCTACCTTCTCGACCGTGGCTACTTGGATTTCGCGCGCCTGTACACCTTGACGCAATGCCTGGCGTTTTTCATCATTCGTGCGCGAAAAGATCTTCGCTTTCGCTGCGTGGTTTCTCAGGCCGTCGACAAAAGTACCGGCTCGCGCTGCGACCAAACCATCCGCTTGGTGAGTTTCTATCCGCTGCACGGCTATCCCGAGAATTTGCGCCGCATCCACTACTGCGATCGGGAGACCGATCGCCAACTGATATTTCTCACCAACAACTTTTCTTTGCCCCCACTCACCATTCCACAACTGTACAAGTGCCGCTGGCAAGTCGAGCTGTTCTTCAATATGGATCAAGCAACACCTACGCATCAAAGCGTTCTACGGACTCTCCGAGAACGCCGTGAAGGCGCAAATCTGGACGGCCATCGCCGTCTACGTGCTGGTGGCCATCGTGCGCAAGCGCCTGGGACTGGACTTGGAACTCCATGCGATGCTGCAAATTCTGAGCGTCTCCTTGTTCGAGAAAATCCCCTTGATTCAAGTGCTTACGCAAACCGCTCTGAAACACGAGGCACCCGATGTCGCTAAACAATTGCAAATGTTCACCTTTTAACCGGACACTACTGGTCCGCATTACGAGAGAAGTCCGATGGCAGCCTTTAAAAAGAATGCCGCACATTTGTCCTTTTGAATCGGCCAATGAAAGTTCGAACCAACTCAGGCTCTGCCCAGGGGACATCATGATACCCGGCTTGTAAATAGCAACTGGCAGGCTCCCTCATCCATTCGCCTGGGAAAAGAGCTATGATCTTACTGTTGGTACTAGGTGAGATATTACTATGGTGTGTACCGGTTAGTGCAGCCACCAGAGCTGGAGTAATGTCTTGCCCGGGACCAAGATTTAAGTGCCCGACTTGGGTTGTTCGTGGATTTAGTTCAAGCAAATGCGCCTTGCCTGAGTCTGTTTCGAGGATAAAATCGAATCCGTACAAGCCCGACAATTTTAACCTGCTTGCAAGTTTTCTTGCCGCTGCCCTCATTTCAAGGTTTTCGATCGAACGCAGGACAGTGGCCGGGCCTCCCGTGTACTGCCTCTTAAGAACTTCAAAGTGCAATTCAGCGACTACGTTGCCCTCCCAGCTAGCTATTAAGCTCGTGCCGTCCGGTCCATTTATGAATTCTTGGGCGCTGACGATTGGTTTCTTTCGCATGAGGGAAGGTCGAAGCAGGGTCAGATCCCGATTGACAACAGTACGCTTTAACGCACGGGCTAGCAAAGGGGGTGCTTGGAGTGTGCGCAGTTTCCTCTCGGCTTCTTCTTGCGTAGTTACAATGCGTACACCTTCTCCTCCGGTAGTCCCACTTGCTTTCAGAACCGTAGGAAATCCCGCTTGAGAAGTCCAATTCCTGAGATCTTCGACACTGTGGATCACTTCGGACTTCGGGGCACGCACCCCCTCCTGTCGAGCCAGCTGGATGACAGATGCTCTATCGTGGACAATCTCAAAACTGTTCGAAGCACCCAAGGATCGCTCAATTAATTTACACATCCATCGGTCAGAATCATCTTCCTCCCTATGCTTTTTGTGTAATTCGTGCAAGTGAAACGTCGATAGGTCATCCCCAGGAATGATCAGGTCCGGTCTTGCCCTATGGATTGCAGCTCGGAACGATCGAAGTGGGGCTAGGGCATAATAAGGACAAATTAGATCGACAGCCGTAGTCATGCACAGGGGATGTTGCCCAGGACATACAGCAGTGACTTTGCACCCCACGTTTGCGAGCGCCATGGCCAACCGAGCTGGCGCTGGCCAGCGCAGAGTTGCAGCAAGCAAAACGTGTGGTTTCAAGAGGTTTCCATCCTTCATGCGACTATCTAACTTCGAAACATCGGAACTCTGCACGTAATTCTTCGCATTCCAAGAGTCACTAAGCACAGAGTACGGTATCAAACTCCTTCTGTACATGGAGCAAGCGTTCTATTGGTACGTATGTCACACAGGTAATCTCCGGGATTGGCAAACACCTCGAGCGCTCGCAATGGTTCTTAGTCTCAGAGAGACTGGATCGACCTGGTCTGCCTAAATGCATATTCAATGCTGGTCCTCAGCGAACTAGTTCCCGGAAGAAGGTTGCCACTTCACTGTCCAAGTGAACCCATCAGCCCGCCTAATCCGACGGAAGCATCTTGTGAATCCTCAAAGATTCTTCACTTGCCGTGAGGCCAATCCTCGAAAATACCTTGGTACTTATCTCGCGACCGCCCAGCCATGCTCCGAGAAATGCACCCAAGGTGTTCGTCAGAATATCGGTCGTTCCGGAACTCCGGCCCGGGATATAGGCTTGAAGGATTTCAATCGACAGGCTCAAAGTGGCCCCGCAGATCACGGCGGCCAACATGGATTGTTTAGGTTCGAGGGAGCAGGAAAAATACGCAAAAAGAAAAACTCCCAGCGGCATGAATCCCACAATATTGCGAAGCACATCCTTCACATAATCAGAGTCAGCAGTTAATTCTTTCCAGAATGGTTTTAAGAACAACTTGTGAGGAATAAGGTAATGCGAGGAGATCTCCAAATCCGGGCCACTCACAATCTTGCTGTGAATGAGTGTCCCACTACGTTCAGAAAAGTCGTACAACAACATTGGTGAGGGTGAATCCGAGAAACCGAAAGCTCCAGAGTTTTGCCACATTCTAACGTGAGTAAGGACCTGTACAGGGGTCAATTCGGTCGCGTAGAAACTGACGCCCAGAAGCTCTCCTGAGCAGGGGAGATGATCGAGTGGGGAGGTCCCCAAGATTAGTTCCCCTTGGAGATCCTCTCCTCGGAAATGGAATCTAGAAGAGCGCTGAACGATGGTCCCATTCAAATAAATGGAGGTTCCACTATCACCGGACGTGATAGTCAAGAAAACAATTTGGCGCGCACGTAAAATGTGGTCTGCGTCGAGTTCAGCCAATCGTAGTTGGCCTTGCACGTCGCGGGACGTAGACATCACCATTAGGTCATCCTGGAACTGCCCGAGTTGGAATTGGCGTGGATTTTCGACCGAGTAGAAACTCAGAATAGTCTGCACGCCCTCTGCGGTATTAGGCTGAAGCAAGATTTCAATACTCGCCGGCAGGCCTTGGGCCGGGATGAAATGTCGGAGTGGAGATCGGCTTCTCAAGATGCCGTTCCTTCCAAAACGGATGCCATTGCCCTCTTTCAGCCAAGACACATCGTTAGAGGGCCAAGGGTTGAAGGGCCACAACGTGGCGAGCAGAATTGCAATCGTGAATGCCACGCAAATACGTCCAAACACCCTGCGTGCTTTGTATCTCTGCTTGTCATTAACTTGGCTTGGGTGGGGCACGGGAAGATTATAAGGTCTCTTAGGCGCCAGCACAGGTGGCACTACTTTCTTTCTCGAACCGTCGTCGATGAAGGCCTCAATCGGAATCGGGATAATGCTTCACCCAGATTTTGCAGGAACGCTTCGGAATTATAGACTTCCACATTGTTGTTCAGCCCGCCAGCGGGAGCGATGGGTTCAACTTCATCCAATTGAAATTCGCGGGCGACATCTTCGACTGTCTTGGGCTGGATGGGTCGCTGCTGCTCCACGAACCCGTTCACCAGAGAGTGTTCACAAAGGAGGTTAATGACCCGTGGGATTCCCAACGAGTACAGGTGCACCGTTTCCACAGTTTTCTCGCTGAAAATTGGGGCGCCTTCCGCACCAGCAATGCGCAACCTCTCTCGAATGTATTCGAAGGTCTGCTCTTTGGTAAGTGGCGCCGTCCGGCAGCGCAGCATGATTCTCTGTCGCAGTTGGCGAAGCTGAGGCAACCTCAGCTTTTCTTCAAGTTCCGGCTGGCCAGATAGAACGATTTGCAGGAGTTTTTCCGTAGTAGTTTCCAGGTTCGTCAGCAAACGAATCTCTTCGAGCACCGGGAAAGTCAGATTTTGCGCTTCATCGACGATCAGAATTACCGTCTCCCCGGCACGGTATCGTTCCAGCAGCCAGTGGTTCAGCTTCAAGAGTTGCTGGCTTTTCGATTTGGATTCGCAGGGTATATCGAATTCCGCCAAGACGAAGTCAAACAACTGGGTCGAATTCATCCGCGAGTTGAACAGGAAGGCCGTTCTTGTGGGCCGATGATGGAGCCAGTCCAACAATCGGTTAACCAGAGTAGTCTTGCCGGTTCCGACTTCACCGGTGAGAGTGATGAATCCCTTGCGGGTCTGGATTCCGTACATCAACCCCGTCAGCGCTTCCTCGATCTGCTTCGTCAAATAGAGGTAGCGAGGATCGGGATTTGCGTTAAACGGATTTTCTTTCAATCCATAGAAGCTTTTGTACATGAACCAGAGACTCTCTGCCTTCCTGAAATTAGTACAGCTCTTACCTTCCGCAATCTACGACCTCAATACCATCCAGGAATACTCATTCAATCACGAACGGCCTGGTGTGCCACTGCAGGAATACAGTAATTGTGTTCTGCGTGCGGCTTACATTGCAATTGACTCCAGTGCAGCCCGGCTGATTGGGCTGGTTGATCGAGGCGGAATAGGCCACCGAGAAACCGATGTTCCTGCCGATCGGGCGCGATACCCCCCCACCGAGGTACCAGGATTTGTAAGCGGTGTTGGAGGCACTTGTGCCAGAGTTGGACAGCGCACGGTTATCTGCAAACCCGAAAGCTCCGTTTACACTCCACACCCGCGTCAGGCGGTGAACGGCGGAAAAAGTTGTTTGGTCTAGCGTTGAGCCAGTAAGGACGCCGCTGCCTCCTGCCAATCCGTGGACGTAGCTCAGAGTCAGATTCCCTTGCTTGAGACCGTACATCAAGTTTACGCTTCCTGACCCGGAAACTTTGCTATTACTCGTTCCAATTGGCACGCGAAACGTCGTGTAGTCGGGTCCGACGAAGAGCTGCAGCGCCATCCGCTGCGTTATTTTTCTCCCATAAGCAAAGCTCACCGTGGTATCACCCAACGCCTGGGGTTCGCCTTGATAGTGATAGGCGGTGAAACGGTAGACCACTCCTATGGAGTCTTTGCGGGATACCGCGTAGTTGTAGCCCAGGCTCCCAATGTAATCATCCGTGTCCACGTTTCCGGTCTGCGTGAAGTGCAGCAATCCATAGGAACCGGCCGCAGTCAAGGACTGTCTTGCACTAATCAAGTATGTGGTCTGGACCAGTGCGGCATTGCTGTAACGCGGTCCGACCGCGCCGTAAATGCTTTGGCTGGGAGTTGCGCTGCTGATCAGTCCCGGTCCGGACTGGCCGAGGGAGCCTCCAATCCCTGGCAAGCCGAGGCTCGTGGAGCCGCCGAATCCGAACTGTGTTTGCGGCAAGTAGGAGAATTGATCGGTCCATTGCAACTGCCAACGCCGCCACTCGAAACTTTGCCCCGCGCCGAGTTGCTGGTAAGACCCGTTCGTTTCACCGGGTTGCGTCGTGATTGCAGCGCCGCCGGAGTAGTTCAGAGCAAACTGGGAATTGCTCCACCCCTTCAGCATACTCAAACTTGCGCCAAGATAATTGGTGGCATACCAGCCATTGCCGGTGTTCAAGCCGAGAGGTCTCGACTGAATATTGGCTCCGTATTGAAACCCCGGCACCCAGTAACTGTGGCGCAAATCAGGGTTGCCCAGTGTTGGTGTCTGTAGCCCGGTCAGCGGGGTCGCGTCAGGCTGCCAGTTCGCTGTGTTATAGGTCATGTCGTTCTGGTCGCCAGGGGATTCCGGTTCGCTGATCGAGGGAATGCCTCGAGCTGCCGGCTTGGGTTTTTCAGTCTCGTCCGGTTCCTGGGCTCTCGCGATGCATGCACTAAGGAGAGCCGCCAAAACCAACACCACTGTTTTCAATTTCGATTGCACCTTCTGCCTTCACTTTCTTACGGAACCACGATCACATCGCCCGGTTGGAGCGCGATATTGTCTTCTGGATGTTTGCCGTCCAGGACCGCCTTGTAATTGAACGGGTGTTTCACCTGTTTACCGTCTTCCACACGGAGTATGTAAATGCTCTTAATCTTCGCAAACTGCGTAAAGCCGCCGGAACTCGAAAGGGCCTGAAGCGCGGTCATGTTGGGCAACAGCGACTGTGCGCCCGAGCGCAGCACTTCGCCGGTCACGTATACGCGACGACTGTTAATTTCCGTCACGGTTACGGTGACCTGCGGGCTGGTGATGTACTTGACGAGTCCATCGCGAATTGCTCCGGCCAGTTCCATGGGCGTCAGTCCCGCCGCTTGCACGTCATTCATGAGTGGAAGGGAGATCTTTCCGTCCGGCCGCACGGGAATCGTCCGGGAGATGTCAGGTTCCTTCCATACGTCGATGCGAAGAACGTCTTGCGGTCCAATCCTGTAATCGGCTTGTGCAATCGTCTTGTCATCTGCCTGGGGCTTGCTCGCTGCCACCGACGAGGCAGGCGTTTGTTTCTGCGGAGCCTTCGAATAGGCCGGAGTTGTCCCGGCAAACCAAACGATTAGCAATCCTGCAAACAGTTTTCTCATTTTCTCCCTCGCTCTTGCAGAATCGTTTCAGGCGCTTCAATCTGCTTAATCTTGTAAAGCAGGGATTTATAGCTGATCTGCAGTTCCCGCGCCGCTCGTTTCCGATTCCATTTTGTCCTTTGCAGCGCGTCCAGGATTAGTTCTCGTTCTCTTTCCCGCGAAGCCGCTTTGGCTGCCATCTTCAGCGATGATCCAGGCACTTCCTCCCTGAATCTTGTCGCTTGGATTCGCGCTGCCCGCAGATCCAAAAGCGCGTCTTCGCAGTACCCCACGGCAACAATCTTCCTCGTCAGGCTCTCCAGTTCACGAATGTTACCCGGCCAGTGATATTCCTGAAGCGATTCCAGGGAGTTGCTGTCCATATTCGGTATTCCCTTCCGCAAGTCCCTGGAGTGCTTGATCAAAAAATACTCTGTTAGTCCCGCAATGTCTTCTTTTCTCTCTCTCAGTGGGGGCAATCGGAGGCACGCACCGTTTAACCGGAAGTACAGTTCCCGCCGGAATCCCCCGGACTCCACTTCCAACTGCATGTTCTTCGTCGCCGAGGAGATCAACCTTAGTTTGACCGCGCTTGCTTGCCGGTTCCACTCGCCTTCTGAAAGCACGGAAAGCAGCACTCTTTGCGTCGCCAGATCTAGTTCGTCGATTCCGTCAAGAAAAACGCTTCCAGATTCTTCCGGTCCTTCGGTCTTCTGAAACACCTCATGAAATTCGGAGACAATTCTTCCGTCGTCCACCATGGCACAGTTGATTTTTTGCGGCTGGTTGCCAGGTACTCGGGAAAGGCGATGAATCAACCGTGCATATACCTCTTTGCCTGTTCCGCTCTCTCCAATGATAAGAACGGGGATATCGGTTTGCGCGATTTCTGCGATCATTCCATTGAGTGCTTTGATCGTCGAACTCTCCCCGTATACAAACCCAGTCTCCTGAGCGCCGTCACCGTTTGTCGCTGGTTTCAACGTAATTTCCATGGTTTCCGCTCAGTCAGAATAGGCACCCCGGTGGGTCCCGGTCGAGTCTACAACAGATAGAATACTGGCTCCTAAGGTGCAACTTCCCCTCCAGAGCCTGTATGCACGGAGTTCCGACAATTCCGATGCTATCTGCTTCATTTATAAGCACATGTGGATTTCTGTCCACTGACGAGCGGCCCTTGCCAAGCACTTCGAAGTCCCGGAAACCTTCCACGAAGTGGCAAAAACTTACCTACCACCCCCAATCTAGGTCTTCTCGGTCTTCCCGAAGAGGCCCGGGAATCTTGTTCCAGATTGCGCCCTCTTCCGGCACTCGCCTCACGCAACTGCACTTTTTGTCAGTTCCCGATACTCCCACAGGTACATCACAGACTTTCCCCGACGCTCCTTTCTATGCTCATACCGCAAACCCGGCAGCCAGCGAGGCTCTTGCTGAGACGCGGGATTCTTCCTTGGTTGGGCGCCCTGTCATTTCGTACTGGAACGATGGTTCGCCCCGCAGTGCACGACGCCTGTACTATCGCTTTTCAGGTGCTTATGAAGTCAAATTGAGCCTAGAACAACAGGACAATCCCTTCCGCAACGCTATGCGGCGCTCACGTGTGGCTTGCATGAAGAGATTCATAAGGAATCACCGTGGGCGGTATCACGTGAAAACTCGATGAGCGAATCCTTCTTCCAACCTTGGAATGATACGCGGCGGGAATTCCCCCGGCACGTGGGTCCCATCCAATTGTTCGAGGAACAAGTTGCCCGGACTCCCGACGCCACGGCCCTGGTTATGGGGCCAAAGAAGCTTTCTTACCGTGGTCTGAATGACAAAGCCAATCAATTGGCGGGCTATCTCCGACAGCAGGGGGTTACACCGGAGAGTCGCGTTGGCGTCTTCATGGATCGCTCGGTAGATATAGTGGTGAGTTTCCTGGCGATCCTGAAATCCGGCGGCGTTTATCTTCCCCTTGATCCGAGCTTTCCCAAGGAACGCCTGGCATTCATGCTGGCGGATGCGAAGGTTGCGCTGCTTCTGACGCATTCATCGAACGGGGAAGCCTTCCGGGGCAGTTCCGTGCGCCTTGTCTTCCTGGACGAACTGGAGGGCAAACTCAGCGCATTCTCCCCGGAGAATCTTGCCCTTCTCGGTAAGCCAGAAGATCTCGCCTACCAGATCTATACATCCGGCTCGACGGGAAACCCCAAGGGCGTCATGATCCCTCGCCGCGCCCTTTCCAATTTTCTTTTATCGATGGCCGAAGTGCCGGGCATATCCTCTTCCGATAGGCTGCTCGGCGTTACCACCATATCTTTCGATATTTCGATTCTAGAGTTGCTGCTTCCACTAACCACTGGTGCGCAGCTTAGTGTGGCAACGCGCGAACAGGCTTTCGACGCGGCTGAACTCAAGCGCTTGCTCCAGGCACAGGACATTACGCTAATGCAGGCAACGCCGACGACCTGGCGGATGCTGGTTGAGTCGGGTTGGGAAGGCAAGAGCAATCTGCGCATTCTGTGCGGTGGCGAAGCACTCACTTCAGATCTTGCGCGCAAGTTACTTCCGCGCTGCGCGGAGTTGTGGAACATGTACGGACCGACGGAGACTACCATCTGGTCTTCGATCGATCGCGTTACCTCGTCCGAGCGGATTTCTCTTGGTGCACCCATCGCCAACACGCAGTTTTTCGTGGTCCATGAGCAAGGGCAACCCGTCGCTACGGGCGAGTCCGGAGAGCTCTGGATCGGCGGCGAAGGAGTTGCCTGCGGCTATTTGAATCGGCCCGAACTCACGGCGGAAAAGTTTATCCCCGATCGCTTTTCCAGCCTGCCCGGTGCGCGGCTTTATCGCACCGGTGATGAGGTGCGTCTCCGGCCCGATGGCTCGCTGGAATTCATTGGGCGCCTCGACCATCAAGTCAAACTGAACGGTTTCCGCATTGAGCTTGGCGAAATAGAAAGCAACCTGGCTGCGATCGGCGGAATTTCTCAGGCTGTGGTCCTTCTCCGGGAAGATCGTCCCGGAGAGCGGCGCCTGGTGGCTTACTATACGGGCAGCGCAGAGTTGAGTTCTTCCCAACTCATTCAGGCTCTCAAGTCCAATCTTCCGGACTATATGATTCCTGCTGCATTTCTCCACGTCGAGCAATTCCCACTCACGCCCAATGCCAAGCTCGATCGCAAAGCCCTTCCGCCACCAGAGCGAAAACGGCCTCTTTTGTCTCAAGAATTCATCGCTCCGCGTACTGCCTTAGAGAATGAGCTGGCTGGGTTGTGGGGTGAACTCCTGCAACTCGACGAAATCGGAATCGACGACAGTTTCTTTGAACTCGGCGGCAATTCACTCGGCGTCGTCCGCATGGTCAGTCTTTATCACGCGCGATTTGGAAAGGAAATTCCTCCCGTCAAGGTATTCCAATATCCTACCGTTGCGCAGCTTTGCGGTTATCTGGAAGCGGGTTCGGCCGATTCGTCTTTTCTCAAAGATGCGGAGCGGCGCGTAGGGCATTCCCGTTCCCAGACCTCGACGGATTCCCACCATGAAGATATCGCGGTAATCGGAATGGCGGGGCGGTTCCCGGGCGCGGAAAATCTTGACCAGCTTTGGCGCAACCTGTGCAACGGCGTCGAGTCCATTTCGGTGTTCACACCCGAGGAACTTGGTCCGGGCATTGACGAGAGCCTGCGCCGGGATCCCGATTACATCCGTGCCAGAGGCTTGATCGAGGGGGCGGAGCTCTTTGATGCGTCGTTTTTCGGCATCAACGCGCTCGAAGCCAAGGTGATGGACCCACAGCAGCGAGTTTTCCTCGAACTCACGTATCACGCGCTGGAAATTGCTGGATACGATCCTGATCGTTTCCACGGGTATATTGGCGTGTTTGCCGGCATTGGCGACAACCACTACTACACGACGAATCTCCTCACGCACCCGGATCTGTTGGCGATGGCCGGAAAACTCGCCGTCGAGTACGGCAATCAAAAGGACTACATCGCCCTGCGCGCAGCCTATCTCCTTGATCTCCGCGGCCCCGCAGTGAGCCTCAATACCGCCTGCTCCACAACCTTACTCGCCATCGATCAGGCCTCCCGTTCATTGTTGGACGGCGAATGCGATATCGCCCTCGCCGGCGGCATCGACATCACGGTGCCTCAGAAGAGCGGCTTCCTCTATCAGGAAGGCGGCACTTTTGCGAAAGATGGCCACTGTCGGCCATTCGATGCGGACGCGACCGGCACGATGTTTTGCGACGGCGCGGGAATTGTGGTGCTGAAGCGTCTGTCAGAAGCACTTAGGGACGGCGACATGATCTACGCCGTGCTGAAGGGCACAGGGAAAAACAACAATGGCGCGCGGCCCGCATCGTTCCTGGCGCCCAGTGTCGAAGGGCAAGCCGAAGCCATCGCCCTGGCGCAAGCCCGAGCGAATGTTCCTGTCGACACGATTGGCTACATCGAGACGCACGGCACCGGCACACCGGTGGGCGACCCCATCGAATTTGAAGCGCTCTGCAATGTCTTTCGCGCGAAAACAGATAAGAAGCAGTTCTGCTACATCGGTTCCATCAAGGGAAACATTGGCCACCCCACCAATGCCGCAGGTGTTGCTGGATTTATCAAGGCCGCCATGGTGCTCCACAAGGAGCAGATCCCTGCCACGCTACATTTTCGGAAGCCCAATCCGCGAATCGATTTTGATGGCAGCCCTTTTCTGATTGCAGACAAGCTGATTCCGTTCTCGCGTGGCCCGGAACCGCGCCGCACCGCCGTCAGTTCCTTTGGGTTCGGCGGCACAAACATTCACGCCATTCTGGAAGAGGCTCCGTTACGACGCCCTGGCAGCGCCTCTCGGCCATTGCAGCTTCTTCCTCTTTCGGCCAGAACACCCACGGCACTAGAATCTTCCAGCCGTTCTTTGGCGGAGTATCTTTCCTCCGTTGAAGCGGAGGGGCTGGCGGATATCTCGTTCACACTGCACCTGGGCCGCAAGCAGATGGCACAACGCCGGTTCGTGGTTGCAGGAGAGCCCTTGGAAGCGGCCAAGCTCCTTCGGCAGCCGAACCCGCTCCGTTGCAGCAGCAAGCGTTGCGAGCGGCGCAATCCTCCCATCGTTTTTCTGTTCGGCGGACAGGGAACGCAATATGTCAACATGGGCCGCAACCTCTACGAGGGCGAGTCTCTTTTCCGTGCGGTTGTGGATGATTGCTGCCGGATTTTGAAGCCGCACCTGGGTCGCGATCTGCGTGAACTGCTCTACCCACAGAGCGGCGACGAAAAAACCGCGCAGATCTCGCTGCAGGATACCTTTTTCACACAGCCGTCCATCTTTGTGATCGAGTATGCGCTGGCACGGCTCTGGCAGAGCTTTGGAATTCAGCCCGCGATGATGGCCGGTCACAGTATCGGCGAATTTGTGGCCGCGACACTGGCGGGCGTTTGGGAACTCGAAGATGCCCTCCACATTATTGCCCTGCGCGGCAGGTTGATGCAGGACCTCCCGCGGGGATCCATGATGGCGGTCAGCAGCAGCGCAGAGAATGTGCAAAAACTCTTGCCACCTTCGCTCCAGATCGCTTCCAACAACTCCCCTTCGCTATGCGTCGTCTCCGGGCCCGAAAGAGAAGTTCAATCGCTGCAGAAGCAACTGGAAGCAGGCGATATCACCTGCCGGCACCTGCACACGTCGCATGCATTCCATTCCGCGATGATGGAACCGATGGTCGAGCCGCTCCGTGAAGCCATTGCAAAAGTGTCACTGCAGCCTCCCTCCAAGCCTTTTGTCTCTACCGTAACAGGGCTGCCGATCACGGCCGCGGAATGCACAAATCCTGCATATTGGGCGCATCACGCGCGTGCAACCGTTGAGTTTTCCAAGGCCGTACAGTACTTGAAGTCGCAAGGGTTCGATCTATTTCTCGAGTCCGGCCCGCGTTCCACTCTTTGTTCTTTGACGCGCCAGCATTTCTCTCCCAGTGAGCCTTGTACCGCTATTCCCAGTCTCGGCGACACGCATGAAAACAACACCGAGTGGGCCACGCTCCTTTTCGCTCTCGGCTCCTTATGGCAGAACGGTGTGTCGATTGATTGGGACGCGTTCTATGCCAACGAGGATCGTCGCCGTGTCCCCTTGCCGACCTATCCGTTCGAACGCGAAAGATACTGGGTGGATCCGGCTCCCGTGGTTCGTGCCGTCTCTGTACCCGCGACGCTGTCTACCGTCCAGGCGACTACAGTGCCCACTGGAAATACCGCGCCGGTGACCGGAAACGCCGAGTCGGCTTCCTCCATGGAGCCCCGGAAGGTTCGCATCGCTGCGCGTCTTCTGGACGTTCTTGTTCCGATCTCTGGCCGTGATCGTTCGCAACTTAGCGACGCTGCGACGTTTCTCGAGCAGGGTTTCGACTCTCTGTCGCTGACGCAGGTGGCCTTCGCCATCAAGAAAGAGTTCGGCGTAAAGATCAGCTTCAGCCAGCTCATGAATCAGTTCCCGAATGTGGATTTGGTCGCAGAACATCTTGACGGCGTCCTGACTGCCGATCAATTTGCCCTACCCGCGCTTCAGGCCGTGGCCCCGAAACCAGCGGACCCATCGCCCGCGCCCGCAACAGTTTCTCAGCAAGTGCCTGCTCAGGCTATTTCTTCGGGCAATTCGTTGGAAGCGGTCGTGGCGGAACAAGCGCGCACGATTTCTCGCCTTCTCGGGATGCTCGAGAAATGGGAAGCTGAACGCCGGCCAACTCCGCAGCCTTCTGGCGTTGCAAGGCAACCACTGGATCGAGACGTGACTCCCGCGCCGCCGCCTCCTCCGGCTCACGACATTACCGTTGATTCCACGGTCCCTCAACGCGGGATCTTTTTCTCTTCTCGGCTCTCGAACCAACTTTCTTCTTCCTACAACGAATCGGTCACCCTGCGCCTCACCGGGTCCATTTCCGTGTCAAAGTTGAATCACTCTTTGCAGCGGCTCATCCAACGCCACGAAGCGTTGCGCGCCTCCTTTGACGAAGACGGCAAACGCATGCACATTGCGGCGGTCAAGAATATCGAATTCCCGCTCGTTGACCTTTCGGGGGTGGCCGACTCATCTGCCAGGGAAGAACACCTCCGGCAGTTGATCTCACAGGAGTCGGCAACGCCGTTTGTCTTGCCGGCCGGTCCGCTCTTCCGGTCCCGGATTGTGCTTCTAAGTGATAACGCCGCAGCTGTGATCCTCACGGCGCACCACGTCATTTGCGATGGATGGTCGCTCGATGTACTGATTCACAATTTTTGTGCGTTTTATTCCGAGGAGCTTTCCGGGGTGCCCGTGCCGCTGCTGCCGGTGGAGAGTTTCTCAGAATATGCCCGCAACGGCGTCGCTAGAGAGCAATCGCCTGAATTCAACGAAGCTTGTTCGTTCTGGCGCTCGCAATTCAGTGCAGGATTCCCCTCGCTGGTCTTGCCGACTGACCATCCGCGCACGACCCGACGCAGTTACGCCGCGCATCGACTCGCGCGCACGATCCCTGCCTCGGTTGTTCAGAAGCTTCGCGAGTTCGGCAAGAAAAACGGTTGCAGCTTATTCGTTATGACTCTCGGAGCACTAGCGCTTCTGCTCGCGCGTGTTTCGCGCCAGCGACGCTATGTACTTGCCCTGCCCAGTGCGGAGCAACCATCGTTTGGCCAGACGGATTTGGTGGGTCACTGCGTTAATCTTCTACCGTTCCTTGTCGACCTTCGTGAGGAGGAAACGGTTCGCACCTACCTTGCTCGCGTGCAGAGTGAATTGGCAACTGCTCAGGATCACACAGCGTTCGCGTTAGTCAATCTTCTCGAGGATCTACATTCCAGTTCCGCGCCCAAGGGAGTTGCGCCCGTTTCGGCGGGACTTACCAGCATCAAGCAGTTTCATCCACAGGAACTGCCGCAATCCGGTTTTTCGGTCGTTTATGATGGCAATCCAAAGAGCTTCGAGTCTTTCGAGTGGTATCTCAATGTGATCGAGGATGGTGACGAACTCCGTTTGCACTGCCACTTCGATTCGGACCTCTTCGAAGACACCACTGTGCTCGAATGGCTGGCCGTCTTTGAAGGCCTTCTCCTGGATATCGCCTCTGATCCTTCGCTCGAAGTCGTGAAGCTAGCGAAATTGAAGCGTACGGCCACCGCGCCTTCCGCAGAATTCGCTCTTTCAAACGTGTCGCATCCCGAACACGCGATACAGAACCACGACGATTCTTCGGATCCCCCTGTCACTGCATTGAAATCTCCGGAAACTCCCGCTGTTGCTCCCGTTGAATCAGAAGCGGCGCTCCTCCGGGCTTTACTCGTACTTTGGAGCCGCGTTCTCGATGTGCCTACGGTTGGCCCCGATGACGATTTCTTCGCCCTCGGAGGGCACTCCATGACGGCGGCGAAGCTGTTTGCGGCGATCGAACGCGAACTTGGCCACGTCGCGCCACTGGCTACTCTCTACACTTCTTCCACGCCTCGCGCGCTCGCGCACCTGCTCAGTAAGGATGCGCAAGAATCGAGTTGGCAGTCGCTCGTTCCAATCCAGTCATCTGGAGGCCGCCCCCCGCTTTTCCTCGTTCACGCGGCGGAAGGCAACGTTCTACTTTATCGTTCGCTTGCTGCATACTTGGGACCCGATCAGCCTGTCTACGGCTTGCAATCCGCCGGATTGGACGGCAAGTTTCCGTTGGACGCAAAATTTGAAAACGTTGCGCAACGCTATATCCAGGAAATTCGCCAAGTGCAACCCACGGGGCCTTATATGCTGGGCGGTTATTGCCTGGGCGGCACGCTCGCGATGGAAATGGCGCGCCAGCTAATGTCTGCGGGCGAAACTGTGGGATTGGTTGCGCTCATTGAGGCCTACAACATTCGCAGCATTCCCTGGCCGCTACCTTGGCATTTGAGGGCTGTCAACCGCTGCGTCCTTAACCCCTATTTTCATCTGTGGAATCTTTTTGCCGCCCAGGGCACAGGTAAATGGAAATTCTTCCAGGAGAAACTTCGCGTGGAAATCAGCCGCGCCCGGGTGACGGCGCGCGTTTCCTGGGCCCGAGCTATTCGCCCCTTCCTACCTCGCGCGGCCGAGGAGTTCCACCACATTCGAGTCGCGGATCTATATGAACGGGCACTTGAGGAATATGACGTGAAGCCCTTTCCGGGGGAACTCACGGTGCTTCAGCCTGAGCGACAACTCGCCGGCTTCTCCGATCCCTCCAGTGGCTGGGCCAGCGTGGCACAAGGGGGATTGCAATTGTTCACACTTCCCATCGCCCCGCGCGGAAGCCTCGTCGAACCTTATGTCGGGCAACTGGCTGAAACATTACGCGAGTGCATCGACCGCGGCACCGCCCGGTCTCACGCGGTAACGGCTGAATCTGAGTTGGAATTTACCGAGCCGCGCCGCTAATCTTGGCAAATGACCGATCCGGCCACATGGCTTGCTGTCCCTCAGAATCTCGCTCTTGTCCCGGGCGAGGTACACGTCTGGCGGGTGCCACTTTCTGTCAGTTCCCACATAATTGCCCGTCTCAGCTCTTACCTTGACGCTGAAGAAACGCTTCGCGCGAATCGCTTCCTCCTTGCCCAACACCGCGAACACTTTCTTGTCAGCCGCGCGGCTCTTCGAGTGCTCTTGGGTCGATACCTGAATTTCAGCCCCGAACTAGTCACCATTGCCAAAGGCCCGCAGGGCAAGCCGTTTCTCCCTCAATCGGCGAACGAGACTGCCTTGCGGTTCAACCTATCGCATTCGCATGGGTTGGCCTTATTCGCATTTGCCTGCGACAGGGAGTTGGGTATTGATCTGGAGAAACTTCGACCTGATTTTGCAAGTGCCGAGATCGCCGCTCGCTATTTCTCCTCTAACGAACAGCGGGAATGGAATCGCCTCCCCGAATCTTTGCGAACTGAAGGTTTCTTCAATGCCTGGACGCGCAAAGAGGCCTATGTGAAAGCGAAAGGGGAAGGTCTACTGATTCCCCTCGATAGTTTTGACGTGACCCTCACTCCCGGTGCAGGTGCTCATCTTCGCAGCGCCGACTCGAAAGACTGGTCTCTTATGCCTTTTTCTCCGAATCCCGAATTTGTTGCCGCTATCGTTGTCCAGGGAGGTGCCCCACAGTTTCGGTTCCTCGATGGGGCATCGCTCTTCTGACGGTCCTGCTCGGGAATAGAGGACATTGGGCCTTGTGTCAATGTGCTAGGAGACCAATTCCGATTCCCAATGGGCGTTATTGGAATTGCGCTCGTACTCGTCATTGACTGCGGCCAGTTGTTCACGTAACGTGCGTCTACTTGGCAAGATGTATTTCAGAATCCTTGCTCCATTGGGACTTGTGAAGTAGAGTCCTCACTGTTGGTGGTCGAAAAGTGCCAAGTAGTTCTGTTGTTGCCAAAGAAGCTTGTAGTAGAAAGAAAATACAGGGGTTACAGAAATGGCTGATGAAAAACCGTGGTCCAAGACCTGGACCTTTTTTGAAGAGAAATGGCACGAAGGCAATCTCCCCATCATGGGTGTGCGCACGCACGCTGCCTGGCTTTGTTCGGTAGTCTTTGACGGAGCACGTGCATTCGAGGGCGTTACGCCGGATCTGGATCTTCACTGTGCGCGCGTCAATGAATCGGCAACAAAGCTCTTCCTAAAGCCAGTGGTCTCTGTCGAGGAATGGATTCGTCTGGCCAAAGAAGGCATACAACACTTCAAGAAGGAGGAGGCTCTCTACATCCGGCCGATGTACTGGGCGGAAAAAGGTGGCCCGTGGGTCCAAGAGCCCGACCCCGAATCAACACGTTGGTGCCTGGTGATCTTTGAAGCGCCCATGCGCGCCCCAACCGGCTTTTCCACGACGCTTTCGACGTTTCGGCGCCCGACTTTGGAGACCATGCCGGTTGATGCCAAGGCGGGCTGCCTCTATCCAAACAACGCCCGCGCCTTGTTTGAAGCCCGTGCAAGGGGATTTGACAATGCCATTATGTGCGACATGGTGGGCAACGTCGCAGAATTCGCAACCTCTAATCTCTTCTTCGCGAAGAACGGCATTGTTTACACGCCGATTCCCAATGGGACTTTTCTGGCGGGTATCACCCGCCAACGCGTGATCGGCCTCCTTCGCGGGGCGGGCGTTACCGTAATTGAAAAAGCTATCTCGTATCCCGAGGTCTGTGCCGCCGACGAGATCTTTTCCACCGGGAACTATTCAAAAGTAGTGCCAGTCACTAAAATCGATGACCGCACTCTTCCCTTTGGCACCATCTATGCGAAAGCGCGCGAGCTCTATTGGGCCTTCGCGCACTCTCGCCCTTGACACTTTTGCGGCTTACAGTCGAAGTAAATCGTCCAATTCGAGCGCACTACTTTTCGATCGAGGACTGGTATGGCGGATACCTCTCATTTGAAGGCAATCGATCTCCTCACGCCAATTTGGCAGTGGGTTTTGCAGCGATCACAGGTTCCACCGGACGGCAATTTCTTTGATCTCGGCGGTGATTTCCGAAAAGCAGTGCAACTCTTTCAGGAAATCAACAAAGTCTCCGGACTGAACCTTCCCGTCCTCCTCATTTGCCAGGCGCCTACGATCGCCACCCTTGTGCCGTTCCTGGAAGGGCGCAATCTCCCCGCCGTTCCCCCCTCATTCTTGCTCAGGGATGGCCCGTTCCAGCCGCCTGTTTTCATCACACACGGCCTGGGGAGCAGCGTCTTGGAATTCGTGCAGCTCGCGCGCCACATCGAATTTCAACACCCCTTCTATGGATTACAAGCTAAAGGCACCGATGGTTTGGAAGAACCGCTCGACCGTATCGAAGCAATGGCGCAGTTCCACATTGCAGAAATTCGGAGGATTCAGCCCCACGGTCCCTACTTCCTGCTTGGTTATTCGCTGGGAGGGTTGGTGGCCTACGAAATCGCCCGCCAGCTCGTAACTCAAGGTGAGACGATTGCGCTACTTGCATCGATTGAAGGTTACCCCTATTTGCGATTCGTATCACTTGGGCAGCAACTACAAGTTCGTGCGCGCGTAGCGAAATATCATGCTCAAGCTATGTGGCACATGCCTATTCCGAAGGCGTTTTCCTATCTCTTGCATCCAGCCGAACGCCAACTTTATGAGTCTTTACAGCGCGGTCGCCAAGATGGGTTCCAAATGCCGGAACTTTCCGCCATTGCCCCAGGGATGCCGCGCGTGCGCGAGGCCGGCTATCTTGCCCTGCAACGTTATCGACCAGGGAAATACCCTGGCGCGCTTCAATTCGTGATAGCGGAATCCCGGCTCCATTTTCCGGATAATCCGCGTGTCTTCTGGGCGCCACTCGTTGGTGCATACGAGGAGGAAACGGTTCGGGGCGATCACTTCGGAGTTCTTGCGGTACACTTTGTCGATCTCGCAAAGGCCTTGTCTCGTTATCTTCGGGCGGCGGAAGCAATTCTGTAGAATGGATTTGATAAATCTCCTGACGAGGACACGCGCGCATGAATGGTGCAGATAGCTTGGTTGAATCGTTGCTCGCTGGAGGAGTGGACGTATGCTTTACGAATCCTGGCACTTCAGAAATGCACCTGGTGGCCGCGCTTGATCGCCATCCCCAGCTACGCTCGGTTCTCGCTCTTTTCGAAGGCGTTGTCACCGGCGCTGCCGACGGTTATGCGCGGATGGCGGGAAAGCCTGCTTGCACGCTTGTCCATCTCGGCCCGGGCCTTGCCAATGGTCTTGCGAATCTTCATAACGCCACGCGCGCCCACGTCCCCATCATCAATCTCGTTGGCCAACATGCCACGTTTCACTTGCCGCTTGACACGCCGCTTACCTCGGATATTGAAGGTATCGCGAGGCCCTATTCCAAATGGCTGCGCACCTCCGGCTCCGTCTCGGAGATAGGCCGTGATGCTGCGGATGCCATCGTTGCCTCCCGCACGCCTCCTGGCCAAATCGCCACGCTGATTGTCCCGACCGATGTTGCATGGGCCGAAGGTGGCGTGGTTGCACCAGCCCCGGCCATCTCCAAGCCTCCCTTGCCCTCGACCACGTTGATTGAGGCCGTTGCTGGCAAGCTTAAAAGTGTGCGGCCGAGCGCGCTTCTCCTCGCAGGTGACGCTCTCTACGGCGCAGGGCTTGCGACCGCCGGACGCATCTCTGCGGCGGCAAACGCCAGACTTTTCGCCCCCTATCCCTTCACCAGAATGGAGCGCGGGGCCGGCACTCCTCCAGTGGAGCGTATCCCTTACGTGTTGGAACAAGCGGTGGAACTCCTGAAGGAGTTTCGCCTTCTGGTTCTGGTCGGTGCGGCGTCTCCTATCGCCTACTTCGCCTCGCCCGGGAAAAGCAGTTCCTTCACGTCGCCGGATTGCGAGATTTTCATCCTGGCGAAGCCCGAGGAAGATTGTGCCGGTGCGCTGGACGCGCTTGCCTCGGCCCTAGATGCTCGCCGGGCAAAACCAATTGTCGAGGAGTCGCAGCGTCCCGCTATTCCCAGCGGGCCCGTTAGCCTGGATGGCCTTGCAGCTGCCATTGCCGCACTCCTTCCGGAGAATGCCATCGTCGTTGACGAATCCATGACCTCGGGACGAGGGATCTTACCCGCGGCGCGCGGAGCGGCTCCTCACGACTTCCTGGCGAATACCGGCGGATCAATTGGCATTGCCATGCCGATGGCCGTTGGGGCTGCGATTGCCTGCCCCGAACGACGCGTCTTGTGTCTCTCTGCAGATGGCAGCGGCATGTACACACTGCAAGGACTTTGGACCATGGCGCGCGAAGGCCTGAATGTCACTACCGTGATCTTTGCCAACCGTTCCTATTCCGTGCTGAAGCGTGAGTATTCCTATCTCGGCGTGGGCGAACCCGGAGCTGTGGCCGCAGAGCTTTTCAGCATAGGCAATCCGGATCTCGATTGGGTATCGCTTGCGAAGGGCATGGGCGTGCCGGCCAAACGCGCTACTTCACTCGATCTGTTCGTGCTTGCTTTGAAAGAGTCACTGCAGTCAGAGGGGCCGAGTTTGGTGGAAGTCACCCTATGAGTGAATCTTCTTGCGTATCTTTACTGCGCCTGGGGGTTTCCGGAAAGCATTTTGGCCAATTCGTCTTTCTTCGCTTTACCCGTCGGCGTTAGGGGTATTTCTTTCAAAAGAAAAATCCGCGAAGGCTGTTTGTAAGGCGCGAGATTTCTTGCCGCATGCTTCTCGATCTCTTCCTCGGTCACTAGCGAACCCGGCTGCAACTGCACAAAGCCAATGACCTCTTCTTCTCCACGAACGGTTTGACCGATCACCGCCGAGCGAACTACAGCAGGATGCGTGTTCAATGCCGCTTCGACTTCCGCCGGATAGACGTTGAATCCGAACCGGACGATCAGTTCCTTCGTGCGGCCGACAATGAAAAGATGATCTTCCTCTATTCGCGCCAGATCACGCGTGTTGAACCAGCCCTCTGGATCGATTGCTGCCGCGGTTTCATCGGGCGCCCGATAGTAGCCCTTCATGACGTTTGGTCCGCGCACGCGCAATTCTCCAACTTCTCCCGGTGCTACAGGCGTACCCGCGGCATTTACCAATTTGGTCTGCACGCCCGGGAGCACGCGGCCCACTGAGGTGTCCTTGCGTGGCGTCGCGATTCGCGTAAACGCGATGGTGGGCGAACATTCTGTCACGCCGTATCCATTGTGCAGGACCATACCAAACAGGCTCTCGACTTCGGCCTTCAGCGCGAAAGGTAAGGGCGCACCCGAGGACGAGATCACGCGCAACGCAGGAAACTTGAGAGAGCGCAGACCCTTCAATTTTGCATATTCCAACAGAATCGCAAACATTGAAGGTGCGCCGAGCATTATCGTAATTCGATCTTTTTCAAGGGACTCGAGGATCGCCACGGGGTCAAACCGCGAGGAGAGATACAGTGTACCTCCGCTAATGAGAGTGCCCAGCATCACCACCGACAGCCCCACCGCGTGCGACACGGGAAGAATGCCGAGGAGCCGATCCTCCGGAGTCAATGATCGCACCTGCGCGGAAAGCGCTGCCATGAAGAGAATATTCCGGTGCGACAACATCACACCTTTTGGCAACCCAGTAGTGCCGGAGGTATAGATCAGCGCAACGACATTACTCGATACATCTCCCTCCAGCGGTTCAGGTTTCACTTCTTCATTCAGACGCCCAATACCCACCGGGCCCAGTTCGCCCATATCGCGGATTTCCGCGTCATGCCGCTTTGCGTGCTTCATCGCCAACGGGGACACGCCCACGGTGTAAAGTAAGCGGCGCGCACCGCAGTGATCGCGGATTTGATCCACTTCTTGTGCGGAAAGACGCGCGTTGACGAGGACAGGCCAGGCATCGATTCCGGCGAGCGCCAGAAAGATCGCCACAAACGCCCGGCAGTTTTCACAAAGGATCATCACCCGGTCTCCCGGGCGAACTCCGAGTTTCCGGAGCTCTTTTTGCGTCACCGCAATCGCTGCCGCGAGCTGCGCGTAGGTCCAACTCCCCCCGGACTCGACCAGCGCGAGGCGCTTCGGCGCCTTGCTTGCCCAAGGCACAACGATATCGCTGACGCGCGGTGGCAGCGTCTTCAGAATTTCCGTGACGTGGTCATCCTTCATGAGAGCTTTGAGCTTAGCCCACTGCCAGGGGAGTCTTCCGGTAGGAAGCGTTCTTCTCTTTGAAGACTTGCATCGCCGAGTCGAGTCAATCTCTTCACCATCTCAACTGTGTCCGACCTTTGCCATTGCCACTTTCACAGGGGCTTCGGCTTTCCGGGAGATCATGAACTGCAGCCAGTTATGGTACACACCTGTTGCCGACTCGCGCCAACTGTTCTGCAGAGTGTCAACAACGTCTTCCTCTGGGAAGGCTTCCAGTATTTCTTCGCGGCGGTGGGCCATGGCCTGTACTTGAAAATCATCGAGTAACTTTGTGGCTGCGGCGTCGAAATACCCGTGCGGGACGAGGGGATAGTCATCCCGTTCGTGTCGCAAGTATCTCTTCACATCCCGCCGGTATTCTTTAAGCAGGGTGCGCTCTCCATATTCCGGGTGCCCTTGGAAATGAACGAAGAGGCTCTGCTTCTTCTCTTTGACGAATAGGTCCACGCCCGCTTCAGGAGATTTCGTCAGCACTTTGTAGCCACAATCGAGCAGTGCATCCTCTCGCACTTCGTTCCACCGTGAATGGGGCATGCGGATCGGATCGCTGGTCCCTTGTGTGAGCGGGTGCTGGCCTTTGCGCCGGTGTTCGAAAACTCCGAATCTCTTGTTGCCGAGAGGATTCCGGCCAATGTCGTCAGTATGCAGTACACCGGCATGAGCGGCGAGGCAGGAAAGAACCGTCGAGGAAGTGTTTTCCTCCGCCCAGTCCATCACCTGCGCGAGCCATTCCCAATAAGGCTCTTGTCGCAGGTTCGCTTGCTTCGGTTCTGTTCCAGTGACAATCACGCCATCAAACCGCCGGTTCAACAATTCCGCGATTGCGGAGTAATTACTTGCCAGATAGCTGGTTGTCCGTTCGCCGCGGGGAACGCCCGGCAGAGAATAGAGCCGTGCATGGATCGAAATGCGCTCTGCTGCTGCGGCAAGCAGCCCAAAGAATTGCATTTCCGTGTCTTCGACCGCGGCATCCGGCATGTTATTGATCAGAGCGAGTTCCAGATGCCCTGCGCCGTTCGCACCTTGCACGCTATCAACACGAGCGTAGCCGGTACCCGTCCAACGGGTGGTTGTTCCGCCGCGATCGATTAGAAGTGGCATGGTCTTTCTTCCATTGTGACGTTCGCGAATCTCGTCACGATGTCAGTGGACTGATTTCTCCAGTGCCTGAGCGAGATCTTCCAGAATATCGTCGATGTGTTCGATGCCCACGCTGAGCCGGATCATTTCGGGCGTCACGCCGGCCATTTGTTGTTCCTCGGGCGTTAACTGCCGGTGTGTAGTGGACGCCGGATGGCAAGTCAGCGATTTAGCATCGCCCATGTTTACCATCCTCTTGAACAACCGAAACGCATTAAAACATTTTGTTCCTGCCTCAAATCCACCCTTCACCCCAAACGTCAGCAGAGAGGCCCGTCGAGAACCCAGGTACTTTTGCGCCATGGGATACAGCGGGCTGTCCGGAAATCCAGCATAGTTCACCCATTCCACTTGTTTATGGTTTCGCAGGAACTCCGCCACTTTGCGCGCGTTTTCCACGTGGCGCTCCATGCGCAACGCCAGCGTTTCCACGCCCTGCAACAAAAGAAAGCCATTGAACGGAGACAAAGTAGCTCCCGTGTTTCGCTGGCCTACCGTCCGGCATCGGGCCACAAACGCGGCGGCGCCAAAGTGTTCGGTATAGACCACACCGTGATAGGCGGGCTCCGGGCGGTTTAGCATGTGGAACTTTTCCGGGTGGTCTCGCCAGGGAAATTTCCCGCTGTCCACGATCATGCCGCCCAAAGTAGTGCCGTGCCCGCCCATGAATTTTGTCATTGCATGCACAACAACGTCGGCACCGTACTCGATTGGCCTCAGCAGGATCGGCGTCGCCACGGTGTTGTCCACAATCAAGGGAACGCCGTGTCTGTGGGCCACCCTCGCTAATCCTTCAATGTCGGCAACGTTGCCGGCCGGATTGCCAACACTTTCGCAAAAAACTGCCCGAGTGTTTTCGTCGATTAGTCTCTCAACAGCCTCGGGACTATCGTTTTCGGGAAACCGCGCCGTGATCCCCTGTTTGGCGAAAACGTGGGCGAATAACGTGTACGTTGCGCCGTACAGTTGCGGCACGGAAACGATGTTGTTGCCCAGTTCCGTGATATTCGCTACGGCATAGTGGATGGCAGACATCCCGGAACTAACGCTCAGCGCTTCAACGCCCCCCTCCAGCGCGGCAACACGCTTCTCCAATACCGCGTTTGTGGGGTTTCCGATTCGTGTGTAGATGTTGCCCTCAACCTCGAGATTAAAAAGGGCCGCTCCGTGTTCCGCGCTGTCGAATTCGAACGCGATCGTTTGGTATATGGGTACAGCCACGGCTTTCGTGGTGGGATCCCCGTCATATCCAGCATGGATTGCGATGGTTTCGAGTTTCATCTACCAGCCTGTGTCACGGTTTCACTGATTCGTGGTGTCCCTGCCTCAGAGAAGTTTATTCCTAAGGACGGTTGCCTCAAAAATCATGAGCGAGGCGCTTCTTCGATCCGCACATTAATTCCAGCCGGAGTCATAGCAGGCTCCATGGCAGCGGCTCTGGTGATCGCTCGCGTCAAATGGCGAGCAGCAAAATCGGCACCGTAAGCGAAGCGCATGAGCGGGCCAAAGGTGTTGGCTGCCGCGAGTCCTACGAAGTACAACCCTTGAACGGAAGACTCGAACTTGCTCGACAGTATCGGCGAACCCGCAGAAACCTTGATCTTTGTGCGCAGTTCGGGGCTGAGGAACTTCAAGCGATCCAGATTCACCTTATAGCCCGTGCCCGCCACGACGTGATCTGTCTGAACTTCACTCCGCAAGCCATCGGCCGAACGGACCTGCAAGATCACCTTCCCGTTGCGTACTTCCGCACCTTCGGGACTGCATCCCAGCATCAGTGGAACTTTGCCAAGCACGGCATTCTTTGACACCCAGTGGCCCGAGGGGCCAAGGTGCCGACGTACTGCTTCAACCCGCAACTTCTCCGGCAGTAAGCGGAACAAGTCCGGATGATTGGCAAAGAATCGCGAGCGCAAGCCCGGCCCCAGGCCGGATTTTGGATGCCGGATCCGCTTCCAGAGCGAGCGCGGTTTCGAACTGGGCTCATTGTGGAATTTCAATTCTTGGTCACGCACCATTAGATGCGCGTCTACCCCTACGCTGCGCATCAGACCGGCCATTTCAATCGCCGAGGCTCCGCCGCCGATCACCACCACGTGGCGCCCACGAAATTCGTCCACCTGCGGATGCTGGTAGGTATGGGTCACGAATTCTTCGGAGAGGTGCGCAATACTTTCGGGGATGTACGCGAAATACGTAATTCCCACAGCCAATATCACTCTTCGGGCTTTCACCTGTTCGCCATCGCTCAATGTCAATTGGTAGGCGTTGCCAATCCGCTCCACCTTTGTGACCATCTTGTTCTCAAGTTCCGGCACGATGCGCTCTCTGAACGCCAACCCATAGGCCGTGAACGTATCCAGTCTGATAGGCTTCGCCGTATCCGCGTAGGGGATTCTACGCTCCTCGCAGAATTCCTTAAGTGTCATCCGGCCGTCCGGGTCGGAGATGTTTGAGGCGAATCCATCTGACTTCAGCATCATGCCTTTGGGCATGTGCGTCAGCCAGCTATCCATCGGGGGTCCAAAAATGCGAAAGGGGAGACCCTGACGCCGGAGGTGCGCGGCGATCGAGAGTCCATAGGGGCCTGCTCCAACGATTGCGGCTTCAATCATGACTGGGCGGTAAAGATCCTTTCACGGGCGGTAGGCCCAAGGTAGGGCAAAAGGTGCCCATTCTTCCTGAACAGCAATTGTGTAGCCAACAAAACACAGCCTAACTAATTTATTTTCAGTAGGGTAGCTGAGCTACCAGACTATCTAGGGCCAAATAGGGGAGTTCTTTTTCCCACGCTTCCCCAGCTTTCTCTCCCGCATTTCGTTCGTATGCAACTCCCTGGGGAGCGCCGTTCATTAAGGCCGACCCTGCCTCAGCATCGCGGAATCCACACACTTTCTCAGCGCATCGGCCAGATGCCTGACGAACGGCTCTAAAAGCATTCCCGCCGGGTAAACCGGCAGCGGCACGATTTCCTGTCCACCCTGCGCCAACTCTTCCCACTTCAGATCCCTTCGATGGTAAATGCTGTATTGTTTGCTTGGCCGGAAATCCGTTACGGCTCCCGGGTATGGTTTTGGAACGTAATCATTTGCGGCCTTATCGTTTGACGTCCAGATTCTTCCGAGAACCAGCGAGTCTGATTTTGTGGCGTCGGTATTTCCAACAAATTCGCTCAGCAACATCCCTCGCCAAACAGGAATGCGATTTCGGACTGCCTGCAACTTTTCCCGCAAGAATATTCTCCTGCCTTCTCCATCGAGGCGGAAGTAGGTCAAAGCGTGGAACCACAGTCGTTCCATCCTCACGATGGTCTTCTTCCAAAAAGTCAGCGGCGGCACCTTGTGCCAATTCAAGGTGTCGAACATTGCGAGCAGCGCTACTTCTTCACCTTGTGCCCGCAATTGCTGCGCTACTTCATACGCGATCGTTCCGCCAAGGCAGTATCCACCCAGGTAATATGGGCCTTTAGCCTGTGTTCTGCGAATCTCCTGCACGTAGCTTGCGGCCATGTCCTCAATGCGGGATTGCGGCTCGCTACTTCCATCAAGCCCCAAACTCTGCAATCCGTAAAACGGCTGATCCTGGCCGAGGTGCTCGGACAGTTCGCGGTAGATCAGGACATTTCCACCTGCGCCGTGCATGCAAAAGAATGGTGGACGTGATCCTTTTGGTTGAATGGTCACCACGGAAGACCATCTTGATTTCGGCGCTTCACGATAAAGAATCTGTGCCAACTCTCCAATGGTGGGCGCTTCAAAAAGTGTCGCCACGGGCAGCTTCACATGAAACATTTTGTCGATTTGGGCGAACATCTGCACGGCAAGAAGGGAGTCGCCACCTAGATCGAAGTAGTTTTGATCCGGCTCAATCGGATGAACGCTCAACAGATCTTCCCAGATGCACGTCAACTGCCGGGTGGTGTTATCTCCCGCAGCCTGGTTTTGTGCCATTGACACGGCGCTACTCATGCTTACTGCCTCCTCTAGATCGGATCAGTCTTGATTTCGGTTACCAGCAATCCCATCCTGCTTATTTCATTGGCCCAAAGGACGTCGGGTATTGTCCAGCTTCCCTAGCCTCTTCGGGGACAGAATCCCTTGTGGGCCAAATCATGTGCAAACCTTGGTCCAATCTGCTTTAATGCAATTGATTGTAAACAAAGAAGTTACGCAGAATCCTACAGCGGAGAATTCAGTTTGAGCTTGAACGTGTGAAAAAGATTTCCATTTCTAGCTATTTGCCCGCTTCTCCGAGGCTTGCCGCGCTTCTCGATCTAGCTTCTTCCGGCTTCATGAACCGAGGATTGAACCAAGGCCGCTGGGACCTCGCACCGTTTAGAATCTAGCAGGAACTAAATCGACAGCGTGCAACTAGCTCGGAGAACCGGGCCCCGCCAGAAAGCCCCCATCGAGCACCAGGCACTGGCCGGTCATGAAGGACGCGCGGTCCGAGCACATCCATGCTACGGCCTCGGCGATTTCCGTTGGTCTTCCAAAACGGCCGATGGGATGACAACTAAGAACATATTTGTGGACCTCCGGAGCTCCGAAGACCCTGTCAGCCAAAGGCGTTTCGACCGCCGCGGGACACATTGCGTTGATCCGAATCCTGTTTCGGGCGTTCTCCAACGCGGCGGATTTCGTCAGCCCGATAACGCCATGTTTGCTCGCACTGTACGCTCCTGCCCCAGCAGAACCGACCAGGCCTGTTATCGAAGACATATTTACAATTGCGCCTCCACCGCCCTGTTTGAGCATTTGCCGAATCTCATACTTTAGGCAGAGCCAGACGCCTTTGAGATTGATGTTGATGGTCCGATCCCAGTCCTCTTCGGATTGTCTGATGATCGGTACCCAAACACCCTCGATCCCGGCATTGTTGAACGCGATATCCAAGCGGCCAAATTTCTCCACTATTTTCTTGATGAGCGTCTCAACTTCGGAAGCCTTCGACACGTCGGTTTTCACAAATAGACCGTCGCTGCCGGTTTCACGGACCAAATTGATAGTTTCCTCGCCTTCCAGTTCGCGTCGGCCCGCAACCACCACTTTGACTCCTGCCTTCGCGAAAAGGACGGCGGTATCACGGCCAATGCCCGACGTCCCGCCAGTTACAAGCCCAACTTTGCCTTCCAATCCGTAGTTATCGTTTTCGTTCACAAAGCAATCCTCGCAAGATAGAAACTCAGTGTGTAGGCCTCGCGTGAAGCTCTTGCTAAGCGAGTTAGCTCAAATACCTTCCATGAGAGAGCCAGTGAGTGTCAAGTGTGTTTTTCTTTTCCGGTGCTGCAGGCCTGTTCGGCTTAAGCCGAGCCGCCTGTGGCGTCATGCTTCAATCCCAACTTTTTTTTAAGCCACGTCTCGCTCGGTGCAATATAGAGGTTCTGGTTTGAGCAGTTGCTAGCTGAGTAGCGACCGAGCTCCCCGTTCGCCGGGGGTTGGGTCGAACTTTGGGTGTAGGTGCGTGAACTCAACGGTCGAAACAAATCAGAAGTACAGGTATCATTTGTCGTGAAACGCCGTGCGATCCGTGCCACTCGTGATCGGAAGCACAATCGGACCGCTACGATGCCGTGTAGACGCTTGTGGACGATTACAGGCTCACTTCGCGGACATAGATTCGAGAGGAGAATAAAATGATGGGAAGTGTAGCTGATGTATTCGGGCACACCAGCGACGAGCTTGTGGGTACCTGGAAACTGGTGTCAGCTTCGAGCACAACATTGGCCGGCGAGCCGTGCCAAGCCCCCTTTGGCCCCAGCCCTGTAGGTTTTCTCACCTACACTGAGGATGGCAGAGTAACCGCCCTGATCAGCTACGGTGAGCGAATGCCACTTCCTTTCGGCGGTGGGACGCAGGAAGAACAAGCTGAGGCGTTTAAGACATTTCTTGCCTATGCTGGACGGTACTCAATCAGCGGTGACAAGGTAACCCATTACATTGAAGTTTCATCGATCCAGAATTACGTAAATAAGGAACTGGTCCGCAGCGTTAAATTCCAAGGTGATCGGATCATATTGATAACGCCACCTACTCCGGTGAACGGGAAAATCCAAGCTATCGAATTGATTTGGCAACGCCTGCGGATCAGTTCCTGATAGGTGAATTTCCCAAGGGTGTGAAATTGTGCTTGGAACAGTTGATATCTGCCCTTCCGAAGAATCGCCAGGATCGTGCGCCGGAAGTGAAGAACACTTCATCTGCGGTGACTCAGCAGTTCGGACCGACTTCTTACAAAATCACCGAAAGACTCTTCAGGCCCCTGAATCCAAAAGTAGGCGCCCACTCCGGCCGCGGGCCCGTCAGCTTCATCTTCGGAAACCGCTGCACCAGATTCTGAATCGCAATCTGTCCCTCTAACCGCGCGAGTTGGCTTCCAATGCAAAAATGTGGACCGGCACTGAACGCTAGGTGTTGGTTGTTCAGCCTCTTCAGATTCAACTGATTCGGTTCCTTGAATTGCTTTGGATCCCGGTTCGCCGCACCGAGCATGCAGAGGATCGACCATCTCTTCGGTATGCGCTGGCCGCAGATCTCGATCTCTTCCTTGAGCACCCGAGCCGTGAACTGTACAGGGCTCTCATAACGCAGCAGTTCCTCTACCGCCGATCGGATCATTCCCGGATTCTCTTGTAGCTCCGCTGTTTCCTCCGGGTGCTGCAGGAGAGTGTACATTCCGTTACCGATCAGATTTCGAGTCGTCTCGTGCCCTGCGAAAAGCAGCGCGATACACTGTGCGTACAGCTCTTCTTCAGTCAGCGCTTCGCCGTCTTCCTCGATGTCGATCAGAAGACTGATCAGGTCGTTCCCTTTATTGCGCCTCCGCTCCGCGACGGTCTTGCGGAAATAATCGGTTAACTGAATCAGAGCATCTTGCGCCGCGCGTGCCTGATCCACCGTGCGATCCGGACTCCCTCGAAACAAAGCGATGGCCCGCGACCATTCGACGAATGTGTGATTCATATCCTGGGGGATTCCGAGCATTTCCAGAATGATGCGCACCGGCATGGGATTTGCGAACTCTCGCATCAGTTCGACTTCAGAACCCGGCTTCAGCGGCTCCAGCATTCGATTAACGATGTCTTCGACTTGCGGGCGCAAGCCCTCAATTGCCGCGGGCGAAAATCCCTTGTTGAGAAGTTTGCGCAGCCGGGTGTGCTCTGGCGGGTCCATGAAAATCAGCCATAATCCGAGCATCCGTGCCAGTTCGCTGAACTCGGCCTGGCGGTCGACTGGCAGAAGCAAGATCTGCTGCTGCGCACGTTTTGCCGAAAGTCTTGGATCCTTGGCAATCGAGGAGCACTCCGCATGGCTGAATATCGACCATACCGCCCATTTACCGCCAACATCTAAGAAGTGCAACGGACCTTTGGCGTGCAAACGCGCGTATGTGGGGTATGGGTCTTGCAGATTTTCGTCGCTGAAAAGAATTTCTCTATTTGGAGCGGTAACCTTAGCCAATCTGTATCTCCTCCCAAGATCAGAATCTCAGTCACGCAGAAACCAGCAATTTACGCCCGTCGAGTCTAACACAGTCTTGTCCAGGGGAAGTTCTCGCAGAGGTGGGGTAAGCGAGAATCTCTCACCTGCAATTTCACCCGTAAGAAGCCCGGCTTACATGTAGTTCGGCGTACTTAGGTGGTCCCCGACGCTTCCGAATTGTTTGGAAGTACTTGAGCATGCCGCTTTGACACGATACGGGCCTCTGACGCAAGAGATCCGCGGCGCGGTACAGAAATTCATTCTTAGAGAATCCGCGCGCAGTTTCATCACGGAGACCGCCTATCGCCGCCCCAAGCATCCCTTCTCAATCCCCCCTGCCACACTGAATCCCCACGGCCGCCTCGGGGTCTTCATGCAAGACACGCTTCGCAGCCCCGTGCTCTCTGAGATGCCCTGCTTTGACAAACAGAAAGTTATCGCGGTACTCGAGAGTATGTACACCGGTGACGAAAACGTTCGCGCCGCCAATGATCAGATCCTGATGATGGTTCTAAGTGCTTGTGTATTACAGGAGCGCTACCGGCTCGCGGTTTAAACCTTTCAGATTCCAGGCTCTTTATCGCCTAAAGGTAGGGCTGGGAACTGCGTGCTACTTTGATGCAAGCCTTTCGTACTTGGTTCGAGCCAAGTTTATGGTTGAAAGTATTCCCCTCATTTTTGTCTCAAGGTGTCAGCCCTTGGCTGTCATATATTTGGTGGAAACAAATGAACTTGATGCATTCGTGGCTGTCTCGTGGGAATGGTAAACTACGAATTAAAGATGCCCCAGTTTTGGTGGGCCCCGCACTTTTAGACAGGTGAACCTGTGACCCAATTCAGCCTCATCATCGCTTGTTACAAGCAGGAGCAATTCATCCGCGAAACCGTCGATTCAGCACTTGCTCAGTCCTATTCCGACAAAGAGGTTATCGTTGTTGATGACGCCTCCCCTGATCGCACAGGAGAGATCCTGGAAGAATACGGCGACAAGATCCGGTTGATACGTCATGAGAAGAATCTGGGGGCAAATGTAGGAAGAAACGAAGGTGCAGCTGCGGCAAAGGGCCGGTATCTTGTATTTTTGGATGGCGACGATCTTTATCTGCCTTGGGCGCTTAATCTGTATGCCCGTATTATCGAGCTAAAGAATCCCAAAATCATCCTGTGCCGCCTTCTTTTCTTCAACGGGCCTGTGCCTCAGCCACATTTCTCGGATTTCGGAAAGCAAGTACAAATAGTGGAATACGATGCCCTCATGCGGAAAGACTACATGTACCGAGGAAGTGCCAGTGCCATCGTTGTTGATCGCCAAGCATTTCTGGATGTCGGCGGTTTTTCTAAGGAAATTTTCCCTTCCGACATCGACGACTTGACAATCAAGCTTGGTTACTCCGGTAAGACTATCCATATTTTGTCGCACCCGACGACCGCTTATCGAATACATGCGAGCAACACCGTACACCAAGTTGGTCGGTTTCTTGACACCATGAGTCTCGTTGTCAAAAAAGAAAAGCGCGGTGAGTATCCAGGTGGTCACACACACCGCCTTGAGAGGTATTCCTACATTGGAGGACCAGTCTATTTCTGGTTTGCGCGAGCCTTCCGTGAAGGCCTCTATCTTCGCTCGCTGAGGTTTCTCGCCAGCGGTTGGTCAATGGCCGCAGTGGCCATTTGCTCCCGTCTACGCCGCAAGCTTAGAGGCCGTCGTCCAGTTGAGTTGATTGAACTTGAGCCGATGCAATAGCTGCATAAGCCCTTACTGAGTCACGATTGTCTGAGAATTCGTATACTCTAGAATCCCATCCAAGGAGTGCTCCACTCCAATGCCAGATTGCTTGTGGCCACCAAAAGGCACGTGTGGCGAGAGCACCTGAATGCTGTTGATCCAGACCGTACCGCATTCCAGTTGTTCAGCCACCTTTTTTGCTTGCTCGATATCGCTTGACCACACCGAGGCTGCCAGCCCGTAATCCGTGTTGTTCGCCTGCAGCACCACTTCATCAATGTCGTTGAACTTCATCAGTGGCAGCACTGGTCCGAACGCTTCCTCTCGCACCACTTTTGAGTTTTCCGGAGGATTGTCGATGATGGTTACCGGGACAAAGTATCCGCGACCCTGGTACGGTTCACCGCCGGTCAAGAATTTCAGACCTTCGGTTTTTGCGTTTTCAATCAGGCTTCGTACGCGCTGAAACTGTGGCTTGTTCTGGATCGGTCCCAACTTCGTGCCTTGCTCCAGGCCATCTCCCATTTTCACGGTTTGTGCATAGGCAACCAGTGCGCGGCTGAACTCTTCGTAGATCTTCTCATGAACGTACACCCGCTTCGCCGCAATACAAACTTGCGCCGAATTCCGAAATGCTCCCCAAAACACCTTTTCGGCCGTCACCTTGACGTCGACGTCGGGCAAGACAATCGCAGGGTCGTTGCCTCCCAGTTCCAGTGTGACCCTCTTCAAATTGCCAGCGGCACTCTGCATCACCCGGCGCCCAGTGGCGGTCGACCCGGTAAAAGCAACTTTCTGAATTCCTGGATGCTCTGTAAGCCATGGCCCCAATCGATCGCCCCCAGAGACTACGTTTAGGACTCCCTGCGGCACAACACTTCGAAGCAACTCTCCAATTTTCAGTGCGCACAGCGGTGTGAATGGCGAGGGTTTCCAGACCACTGTATTTCCAGTCAGCAGTGCTGGAGCAACTTTCCACACTCCCAGCGCCACGGGGAAATTCCACGGCGTAATTGCTCCAACCACACCAAGAGGCACACGCCGGGTTTCAAACTGCCTTCCGTTTTCGTCCACATGCTGTGTTACCGGTAAATTCTCCTTTGCGATCTCCCGAAACCACATCGCGCTTCGTTGGACTTCTCCTATTGCGTCGGTCAGCGGCTTCCCCTGCTCTAACGTCATCAGCTTCCCGAGATTCTCGACGTTTGCTTCCAAATGGCGCGCGATCTCACCCATTGCCGCTTTCCTTGTCGAGATCGGTTTCGCCTTCCATGAGGGGAATGCTCGGGCGGCAGCCTCTACCGCAGCGTCCAGCTGCTCCTTGCGGCAATCGGGGACGTGCGCGATCACTTCTTCCGTCGCCGGGTTGACCACCTCCAGGGTGTCAGAAGCCACGAACCCCTTCCCGTCAATAGTCATTTCATAATCAGCGTCAAAACGGATTGGCATTGGCGATCTCCGGGAGACTCCAAGGCAAAGTATCACTGCAGTTCAGAGAGCCACAATAATAGCGGAATTCTGGTTTTCTGGCTTGTTCGGGGAATGCTTGCAGGCCTGAACCTGGCGCGGTCAATGAGGCAGGTTCAGGGTGCTTCCGAATTCTTGATTTATTGGAGAGAGAGTGCCGTTGCTGCCGGTTTCTTCGCCTTGTTCTCAAAAAACTTCTTCAACCGGAGAAACGGTTTTTCCAGCAAATTCCACGATAAAATTGCCAGAAGATAAGCACAAGTGATTGCAATCAAAAATGCCAGTGTCGGGTGAGAATCCTTGTGCATGGTCTTCAACGCATCCAGGGGAAGCTTGTGAAGTAGGTAAAGCCCATAGCTGATCGTGCCGGTAAACATGAGGTAGCGATTGGTGAGAAAGAGTGTAAGCCACTTGCTCATCGAAAAGAGCGCGAGAAATACAAGCGCGGCAAACGCCATGATAAACAGGGAAAACGTCAGCCAGTTGGCGGAATGGATCTCTGCAACAACAGCGAGCGGAAGAGCCACGCAGAGAATTGCCCAGGCAGACTTGATGAAACGGAGCGGTTGAAAGCCGGATTGTCTGACTAGCAGTGCCAGGAGTGCGCCAGCCATAATGCCGTCCAGACGGCAAAATGGATTGGAATAAGTAATCGTGTGGTGCATAGACAGAAACAGACGAAGCGGTGGTGAGAAGAGAATGACGCTCCAGGCAACCAATCGTAACTGGGTTAGAGAGAGAAAACGCACGCAGAACGGCCACACAAAATAGAAAAGCTCCTCCACCGCCAGAGACCAAGTGACGCCCAGAGGGCCAACGCCATTTGTCGGCACGGCAACGAGGAAATTCTGCAGATAAAACAGATACGACCACCACGGCGACGACTTGTGAAAAAGTTCAGGTGCCTCGTGCGGCAGCAGAAGAGGAACAATGACAAACATCAAGAGAAGTACCGAATAGTAAAGTGGCCAGATCCTGAGGCAGCGGCGCGCGTAGAAATTTCGAAAGTAGGCTTCTGAGCCTTTTGTGTCTATGAGGATGCCCGTAATGAGGAAGCCGGAGAGCACGAAGAAAAGATCAACACCCGCCCATCCGTAAGTTGTCAAGTAGGAGAGCGGTCGGAAAGAGAAGGCATTGAGGTTATGGACCATGACC